>Ga0310786_10000178_pt1 | contig 108544 bp, 72 predicted proteins | sample AusTroGonzalo_MG_FD_203881 | JGI IMG/M metagenome (GOLD analysis project Ga0310786, IMG submission 203881) | Bovine rumen microbial communities from tropical cattle in Woodstock, Queensland, Australia - Gonzalo_03 (v2) (version 2) | ecosystem: Host-associated > Mammals > Digestive system >... | reverse complement strand
ATCCATCGAGGCGAGACTTGAAGAATCTCAGATAGTTCCATCTTTGTTATGAAAGGATCGGCACGCATGTTCTGCTTGATTTGAATCCCAAGGGAATCCGACTTTACAGTGCACTCATCCGCATCAATCGTGTGATTTACAGTGCACTGTTTGCGAGATATCGCAAGCATTTCGTCCGCTTTTGCACCATATTCGGCAATTTCACGAATGCGTTTCTGGATGAAGTCCTCAATGGCCGAGATACGTCGCGCCGAGAGATTGTACTTTGAATGCCGATTGATACGGAAGCCCTTGAGCGCAGAAAGCCGCGCTTTCATGTCAGCCGTTAGCCCGCTTGGAAACCCAAGCCACTTGGAGTACAAGGCCGGGGTCACACGAGACACGAACTTTCGCAAATCCACAAATTCATCATATTGGTCGCCGGCTCTGTCGATGGCGAGCGAGAAAAGACCATAGCCATTGTCGAAGATGGGCGCGGCTCCGACAATCTCGTTTGTGTCGTTGTCGATCAAATAGCCGAAGTTCCCCATGTGGCGGTCAGTATTGAAGATGATTGCATCAAAAAAGAAAATGTCCGCAAAGCGCGGATCTTGGAGCGCCTCGTCCCTGGAAACCAATCGCCCGGCTGGAACATATCCGTATTTGTCGCTCGTGAACAGCTTGCATGTCGAGCAGACAATTCCCTTGAAACGCGAAAGGCTGTATTGCACATGCGGCAGTCCCATCGCCTCCGCAATCTGCGACGCATAGTATTCGGAGTATGGCTCGAAGCCGGCGTTTGCAGCGCCTTCGGTTCCGCCCTTGTAGAGAACTATGTCGTCTCCAATCCTGCGCCAGCACTTGGCAAGCATTCCATTCGTCGTAAACTCCGGAGACGAAGTCCAGCCATTCTCAATGCCCGGTCCGTTTCCCGAAAAAGCGACTATGGACACGGCCTTTGAAAACGGATTGTTGTAGAGATTGTAGTCCGCCCAGGTGCCCTTGAAGTCGTCTGCGACAACCCAATGGACGTCATTCAGGGAAAGCCCGTGACAAAGCTCAATAATCCCCCTTATGTTGCGAGGGTTCAATCCGAGCCTGGCCATCAACTCCTCGACATTCTTGCGGTTTCGCGGCACCGTGCGGTGGGTGAGCCAGGACCAGAGGGCGTCATCGTCCGCCGCGCCCTTCATCTCGAGCGGCAGGAACTTACGTTCTGATTCGTTCACGGAGACTACGTGGACGCCCTGCGGTTCGAGCCACTCGAATCGCAAAAGCTCCCGGTCTCTGTGTTTTAAAATCATAACGTCACGATATTTAGTTTGCCAGTTTGCGGCAACTGATGGCCGATCCTGCCGGCCTCTCCGCGGCGGTTCTCGTCGGGGAGCCATGAGGCCAGTAACGTTCCCGTTCTGACAGTGAGTATTATATCAAAAACCAAAGAGGAGTTGGCGGGAGGATGGCGGCCAGGAAAATTTGGTATAATTCGCAGCATGAAAAAGCAGTGTTTTGCAGCGGCGGTGCTTGCGTTGGCATCGGCGGCGTGTTTTGGATACGAATCTCACGTGGACGGCATAATCGCCCGGGTGTCTGAGAATGTCGCCAAGATAAAGGCGACGTGCCCCGACGCGGTGCCGATGGCATTTTGGGATTTTGACGGCACAATCATCAAGGGCGACATCAGCGAAGGACTGGAGGAAGGCGGAAGGGTCTTGTTCAAAGGCCTTGTCGAGCGCACGATCGAGGAAGGACTGTGCCCGACATACGGAAAGGACGGCGGCTGGAACCAGTACATAAAACGCGATTATCCTGCCATGAAGGAAATCGGGCTTTGGCTGGCGTGGCCGTACAATGCGCAGATGTACAACGGCCAGAGGGTGTCCGTCCTGGATTCGTTCTGCAGGTCCGAATGCGAGCGCGTCTATCGTAAATGGTACTTCGACGCTTCCGTAAGGATTCTCAAGGCGCTAGAGAGCGCTGGGGTGGAGAACTACATAGTCTCCGCAAGTCCGGAACTGTTTGTCAGGGCAGCGGCGGACACGCTTGGGCTGCCGTCATGCCGCTTCGTGGGCATCAGGGTCGAGATTGATGGCGACATGGTCACTTCGCGAGTGGTGCATCCGCTCCCAATGGGCGAGGGCAAGGTCGAAAACGTGCGCGCCCTTGTGCTGGCGCGTCCGCACGGCGTCGCCGTCGCTGCGTTCGGCAACAGTTATTCCACGGATGGGGCCTTCCTGCGCTATGTAGCGACACAGCCATCCCTGCCTGGAGGAGCGAAAGGCACCGCAGTCATGATAAACGGCGGCGCAGACAGGCCGGGCTACTCCGAGCATTTCATCAAGGTCGAGCAGAACGCCACTGTCGCGGAGCCAAATATGGCAATCCCGACTGCGGCGGGTGCGCTCACAGGCAAACTTGAGAATGGCGCCTCATACTCCCTCAAGCGTCTTCCCACCGAACTCGTGGCCCAGGCACCCGAAGGACAGTCAGTCCGCTTCTCGCTCGAGGAGAACGCGACCACGGGCTACTCGTGGGAGATGGAACACAATGCGTCCGAGTGCGATGTCACCATGGTGCGCAAGCCAGCAGACAATGGACTCGTCGGCGCGCCCGGGCAGGTCATGGTCGAAGTCAAGAGCAAGGTGCAGACTCCTGCCCGCGTCGAGTTCAGGTACCGCAGGCCATGGGAAAAGGACGCAAAGCCCGCGCATGCGCTGCGGCTTCTCGTGTACACCGTCGGCGCAAACAAGGCGACCGACCCAAGGTATCCGAAGAACGACGTGTTCCGCCTGCTCATGAAGGAGTGTTCCGAGCGCAGCATTGTACTCGTCGACTGGCATCTCCATATCCGCGGCGGAATGACACCCGAGCTCGCCGCCCTGCGCGAGAAGGATTCCGGCATCCGCTCGAGCGCGATGGAGAACCACGGCCGCGAGTGGGAGATCTACGACAACGCGAAACTCGCCGCCTTTGCCGACCGCGCCCGCTCAATCGACGTCGACGGACACCGCCTGCCAGTCGGCATCCAGGTAAACGACCGCGACTGGTTCCGCCAGATCGACGATGCGACGCGTGCGAAGTTCGACTACATCCTCGCAGACACCATGATAATGGGCAAGCTTCCCAACGGACGCGACAACCGGCTCTGGATGGTGAAGGAGATCGCCGATCCGGATGCGTGGATGGAGGAATACTTCAAGCACAACATGGCAATCCTCGACGAGCCGATCTCGATTCTCGCAAACCCCACGTATCTTCCCCTTCCCATCGCCGATCAATACGACCGGCTCTGGACCGAGGAGCGCATGCGCGCGTTGATAGCGAAAGCCGTGGAAAAGGGAATCGCAATCGAGATTCAGGCCGGCTCGACCTTCCCGCGTCCGAAGTTCCTGCGGCTCGCAAAGGAGATGGGCGCGAAGTTCTCGTTTGGCACGAACAACTTCGACCCTACGCCGAAAGACCTCTCGCGCTGGCTTGAAGCCATCACGTGGCTTGACCTCAAGGGAGGAGATATTTGGACGCCGGAGTGCGTGAAGTAGGGGTCAGGGGTCAGTACGCAGGAGTCAGTGTTGGCGCTACTTACGTGTGGTTTTTAACGCAGAGGCGCAGAGACGCAGAGTACGCAGAGGTTTTTTGGGCTGCCTGCGGCAGGGGTCAGGAGACCTAGCGGACGGAGAGGCCGCGGGAGGCGAGGAACGACTTGAGTTCCGGGATGCCAATCACGTGGAAGTGAAACACCGACGCCGCGAGAAGGACATCGGCACCCGCCTCGGCCGCCTCGGCAAAGTGCTCCATCGTACCCGCGCCGCCAGACGCAACCACTGAAGCATCCGTGATCTCGCGGATCTTCCTGATAAGCGGGAGGTCGTAGCCCGTGCGAACGCCGTCCGTGGACTTGGAAGTCGGCAGGATGCAGGTGACGCCGTAGTCATTTACCTGCTTCGCCCACTCTATGGCGTCCTTGCCGGTCGCGGTGCGTCCACCGTCGATGAACACCTCGTAGCCAGACGGCATCGCGGCGTTTTGCGCAACGTCAATCGCGACCGTCACCTTGTCGGCGCCGAGCTCCTTGACCATTTCGCCGATCATCTCAGGACGGCGGAATACTGCGGACGAAGTGGAAACCTTGTTCGCGCCCGCCTTGAGAACTTCCTCGGCGGCTGCGACGGACGAAATGCCACCGCCCATCGTGAACGGAACCGTAACGGCGTCCGCGACCTTGCGAACCACCTCGAGCATCGTCTTGCGGCCTTCCACGGTCGCCGTGATGTCGAGCATCGCGAGCTCGTCCGCCCCGGCCGCGCAGTACGCCTTGCAGCACTCGACGGGATCGCCGGCATCCTTGATGTTAACGAAATTCACACCCTTAACCACGCGTCCATTGATCATGTCGAGGCACGGCATAATCGTAAGCTTCCTGTTCATCTTCAAGCGCTCCTTTTTCAGTTTTATTTCCTTCGCCAGTTTTCCGTCCGGCGGAACCCATAAATTATATCAAAAAGCATCGCATCCGGCGGAAAACTTACCTCGGGGAATGGTCGGGGCGAGAGGATTTGAACCTCCGACATTCTGCTCCCAAAGCAGACGCACTACCAGGCTGTGCAACGCCCCGTGTCAAAAAGACGGGTGATATTATACCATAAATTCAGTCGTCGCTCGGAATTGTCCTGCGAAGGCGCTTGATTTCCGAATGTGCATGCTTGTCGTCGAGCATCTTCTGCTTCTGGCGACGGCTCCTGCGGCGCTTCTGGCGGCGAATCTTCTCCGCAGCCTGCCGCGCGGCCGACTTGCGGCCTTTCTCGCGCTCAAGAATAAGCTCGGCGAGCATGCGCCGCGCAAGCCAGCGGTTCGTCTCGCGGCTCCTCGTCTCGCCGCAGCGCACCATGAGGCCGCTCGGCTCGTGCGAAAGCCGCACTACGTTCGACGTCTTGTTCGTCTTCTGGCCGCCCGGGCCGCCACCGAGAATGAAGCTCTCCTCAAGGTCCTCGTCATAGACCGAGGCCTCCTCCATAAGCGCCTTGATGCGCTCTATCGTATCGGGAGAGATCACTGCGCGGCGGCTCCGGAACGCGCGGCGGTCTTCGCGGCCCTGCGCGCGGCGAGTCTGGCGCGGAACTCGCGGGCGCGGACCACAAGGCGCCTGACGGTGAAGTACGCTATCGGCGTCATCACAATCGCGAGTAGAAAGCCCCCAAGGAAGAACGACGCCATCGCCTCCGCGCCGAGTCGCCTGACGGCCGCCCACGTCCACTCGGTGTTCGCAAGGCGCGAATAAGTTAGCGACCCGTTGAACAGGATCTTGTTCACGACGAACGTCTGCGCGGGGTAGATGAAGAAAATGGTGATAGGGTTCGTGATGAAGGTGCCGAGCGTCGCGCCTATCTTGCTGACGCGCATCATCATCGCGAGCGGAATCGATATGATGAGCTGGAGCCCAAACGGGATCGCGCACCCTACGAACACGCCAAGGGCCCATCCGGCGGCTATGTCCTCGGGGGGAAGAGGGTCGCGGACCATCTTCTCCCGAAGCCGACGGAAATAGCCGCGGAGATTCATCGTCAGACGGTGTGGACGAAGAGCCCCGAGCGGAGCTTAGGCTCGAACCACGTTGACTTGGGCGGCATTATCGCCCCCGCGTCGGCAATCGCCATCATCTCCTCGACCGTGACCGGTTCCATCGCGAAAGCGACGGCGGCCTCGCCAGAGTCGACCTTTGCGGCAAGCGCCGCGTCACCGCGGATTCCACCCATGAAGGAAATCCTCTTGTCAGTGCGCGGATCCCCGATGCCGAGAACGGGAGCGAGCAACTTGTCCTGCAAGTAGCTCACGTCGAGAGACGAGACGACGTCAGCTCCGGCGGGAATGTCCCACGAAAGATCGGTCCAGCTACCGTTGAAGTACATGCGGCAGTTGCGCGAGCCCTTCTGCCCAATAGTGAAGTTCTCGCTGATGCGCGACATGAACTCGTACGGCGAGAGCCCGTTCAGGTCGGCGACGAGACGGTTGTAGGCGAGGATTTTGAGCTGGCTCGCGGGGAAGGCGACGGCGAGGAACCAGCGGCTCTCGCCCTCGAAACCGTGCTCCTTCGCGTAGCGCGACGCCGCCGCGCTGCGGTGGTGGCCGTCGGCGATATAGGCGACGGGGATGCGAGCGAAGAGCTCCTGGAGCTCGTCGGCCGTGCATGAAGAGCCAGACGCAATCTCCCAGACCGTGTGGCCGATGCCATCGGGCGCGACGAAGTCGTACAGGGGCTCACGGCGGCAAGCGTCGGCGACAACGAGGTCTATCGCCTTGTCGTCGCGGTAGGTAAGGAACGCGGGGCCCGTGTGCGCCGAAAGCGTCTCGATGTGGCGCGTGCGGTCGTCTTCCTTGTCCTTCCTCGTCTTCTCGTGCTGCTTCAGGACGCCTGCGAGGTAGTCCTGGGTGTCGAACGTCGCGACGATGCCCGTCTGCGAGTGCGAGCCCATCGTCTGCCGGTAGGCGTAGAACTTCGGCTCCAAGTCGCGCACGAGGACGCCGTCGGCAATAAGCTTGTCGAGGGCCTTGCGCGCCTGCGCGTACGCCTCGGGCGACGAGCAGTCGGTCCCGTCGGGAAGGTCGATCTCGGGACGCGAGACGTGGAGGAAGCTCTTGGGGTTGCCTGCGGCGAGGGCCTTCGCCTCTGCCGTGTCGACTACATCATAAGGAACGGACGCGACAAGAGCCGCGTCCTCCCTGTTCGGCCTGACGGCCGCAAATGGCTGTATCTTCATTTTGTATCAGAAGCCGATGTTGACAATCGGCATAAACTGGAACTCCGCATCGCGGATTATGTTGATGAGACCGATTTGGAAGCCGTACATCGTCTCGCAGCGGTTGATGAGGCCGATCTGGACGCCCTGCGTGTCGCCGGAGACGTTGATCGCGCCAAACTGGACGCCGCGATGGCTCTGGGACTCGTTCCACAGGCCGACCTGGATGCCGAAGAGATCGCCGCGGGCGACCGAGTTGTAGCAACCGACCTGGAAGCCGGCGCAGGAATCATTGACGTCGTTCCTGAGCAAGTTGAGCTGGACGCCCTCGAAGTACTCGGAGCAGCCCCACAAGCCGACGTCGACGCCAGTCACGTTCTCCTGCTTGGTGGAGTAGGGAACGGTGATGCGCAGGCCAACGAGGTCGGGCGTCTCGGGGAAGTCCCAGATCGCGATAAAGGCCGGCCACAGCGCGACGTTCTTGCGCGGCGCGTCGACCTTGACTTCGAGCCCGTTGTCCTCGTCGACCGAGAGGTCGTCGGCGACGTCGTCCACCGTCACCATTTCAGATGCCGCCGGCGCAGCGCATACGGGGAGCACGAAAGCGGCGAGTGCGGCAATTGCGATAAGTTTCTTCATGACTGTCACTCCTGGATATTGGTGGTATTGTGGTTATTATAAACTTTCCCAGCCGACTTGGCAACCGTCAATCTACGACAACCTTGCGTATGACGACGGCCTCCTCGGGCACGTTCTCGTAGGGGCCAACCGACCTCGTGCGCGACTTCGCGATGGCGTCGACGACGTCGAGGCCGTCGGTTACGCGGCCAAACACGGCATATCCGTACCCCTGGGCGGTGGGCGCCGTGAAGTCGAGGAAGCCGTTGTCCACGAGGTTGATGAAGAACTGGCTCGTCGCGGAGTTCGGGTCCATCGTGCGGGCCATGGCAATCGTCCCGCGCGCGTTCGAGAGCCCGTTCATCGACTCGATCATGATCGGCTCGCGCGTCTCCTTCTGGTTCATGTCGCGGGTGAAGCCGCCGCCCTGGATCATGAACCCGTCGATGACGCGGTGGAAGATGGTGCCGTCGTAGAAACCGCTTTTCGCGTATTCCGCGAAGTTCGCCACGGTCGCCGGGGCCTTTTCCCCGTCAAGTTCGAGGGTTATCGTGCCCTTTGAAGTCTCGATGGTCGCTTTCATGGCCGGAATTATACCAAACTTCCCCGTAGGTCTTCAAATGCTTTCGACACGGAAAGGAGCTTTGCCTCCTCGAACGCGCCGCAGATGAACTGGACGCCGACCGGCATCTTCGTGTCGCGCGTGAATCCGGCGGGGACCGACGAGGCGCAGACGCCCGCGAGCGCGGATGGAATCGTGAAGAGGTCGTTCAGGTACATCGTAAGCGGGTCCTGGAGCTCCTTGAACCGGAACGCGGGCGTCGGGGCGCAGGGCGAAAGGAGCGCATCGCACTTCCCGAACGCCTCGGCGAAGTCGCGCGTTATGAGCGTCCTGACCTTCTGGGCGCGCCCGTAATAGGCGTCGTAGTAGCCACTCGAAAGGACGTACGTCCCCATGATGATGCGGCGCTTCACCTCGGGACCGAAGCCCTCGGCGCGCGACTTCGTGTAGAGGGAGAAGACGTCCTTCGCCTCGGCGGAGCGGTGCCCGTAGCGGACGCCGTCGAACCTTGCGAGGTTCGCGCTCGCCTCGGCAGGCGCGATGATGTAGTAGACGGCCATCGCGTACTCGGTATGCGGGAGCGACACCTCGACGAGTTCCGCGCCCGCCTTTTCGCACTTCGAGAGCGCCTCCTCGGTAATGCGCTTCACCTCGGGGTCCATGCCCTCCACCTCGAAATACTCCTTCGCGACACCGAGCCGGACGCCCTTCATCGACGCGCCCTTGATCGCCGCCGCGTAGTCGGGAACAGGGTCTTTCGGGGTCGTGCCGTCCATCTCGTCGTGGCCGGCGAGCGCACCGAGAAGTATCGCCGCGTCCTCGACGGACTTCGTCATCGGCCCCACCTGGTCGAGGGAGCTCGCGAACGCCGTGACGCCGTAGCGGCTGACGCGGCCGTAGCTCGGCTTGATGCCGACGCAGTTGCAGAAGCTCGCCGGCTGGCGGATCGACCCGCCCGTGTCGGTGCCGAGCGCCGCGATGCAGAGGTTGCCGCCGACCGCCGCCGCGCTGCCGCCGGAGCTGCCGCCGGGAACGCGCGTGAGGTCGTAGGGGTTGCGCGTCACGCCAAGCCCCGAGTTCTCGGTTGACGAACCCATCGCGAACTCGTCCATGTTGACGCGCCCCGCCGGGATGAACCCGTGCGACTTCATGTTCTTGATAACCGTCGCGTCGTAAGGCGAGACATAGCCCTTCAAGATCTTCGACGCACATGTGCACGGCTGGCCCGTGACATTGATAAGGTCCTTGACCGCGATCGGCACCGCCTTCGGGTTCGCTCGGGCGAGCTCAAGCGCCTGCTCCTCGTCGAAAGTGAGGTACGCGCCGATCTCGGCGTTTTTCGCGTGGTAGCGGTCGATGATCGCCTGCGTCAGCTCGATGGACGAGAACTCGCCCTTCGCGATTCCGTCCTGCGCCGCCTTGATTCCAAGTTCGTAGAGTTCCATGTCAGCTCTCCGCTCCTTCGACGATCTTGGGGAGTAGAAACTCGTCGCCGACGCGCTTGGGCGCGTTGGCAAGCGCCGTCTCGGTCGCAAGCGACGGACGCACCTCGTCTTCGCGGAACGCGTTGACGAGCGTACGGCCATGCATCATCGGCTCCACGCCCTCGACGTCGACCTCCGAAATCTTCTCGACGTACTTGACGATATTCTCGAGCTGTGGCTGGAACACCGACTTTTCCTCGTCGGTGAGCTCGAGCCGCGCCAGCTCCGCGACATATCCAACATCGATCTTCATTCCTGACTCCTGACTACTGACCCCTGACCCCTGACTCTTACCGAATCCAGCTCGGAGTGATCCAGTTGCCGGCCGCGCGGAACATCTGCCGCGGCTCGTCGCCGCCTTCAGACGCCTCGACGGAGTCGACGATGAAAAGCGCCTTGTCGCGTCCCGCGACAAGGTGGCGGCCGTCACGCGACCAAACGGGGTGCTCCCAGCTGCCAGGCGACGTCACGAGTTTCGCAGAGCCCTCGCCGGCCTTGGGGTCCATAACGGCGACCTGAGCAAGCCCGCCGCGCTTCGTTATGTACGCGATGCGCCCGTCGGCTCCCCAGTCGGGGTCGACGTTCTGCGAGCCCTTAGAGGTGAGGCGGCGCTTCGCCTTTGTGGCAACGTTGACGATGTATATCTGCGGATGGCGCGTCTCGTCGGAGACATACGCGATTTCCGTTCCGTCAGGGCTCCACGTCGGCTGGCCCTCGCTCGCCGTCTTGGTGTTCGTGAGCCGAGTGTAGCGCCCGCCGGAGAGGATGTAGAGCTCTGGATTGCCCTGGAAGGACGCCGTGATCGCGACCTTGGTGCCGTCGGGCGAGATCGCCGCGGGGGACGAAATCCCCTTGAGATTGAACGCGAGCTTGCGCGCGCCGGTCTCGACGTCCTGTTCGTAGATCTGCTGGCCGCCGTTCAGGTAGCCGATGTAGTAGACGGACTTCGAGTCCTTCCAGCGAGGCCCGACGGCCGCCTTGCCGTCGCTCGTCAGCTGGCGGACGTCCTGACCGTCGGGATAGCACATGCAAAGCTCGGACGACTGCGGGCTCTTGCGCGACACGAACACGACGCGGTCGCACGCAAATCCCTTCTGCCCGTCCTCGGACATGGCGGAGACCATTGCGTCACTCATCCTGCGCGCGGCCATCCTTATCGCCTTGTCGTCGCCCGCCGGAGTCGGCGCGCTCAGGGACTTGCCGGCGCCGGCCGCCGTGACGGTGCCGCCGATCGCGCCGGACACCTTGATTTCGCCGCCGTTCTCGATCTTGAAGCATCCTGTGAGCTCAAGGTTGCGCCTCAGCGTCTTCGTGTACGCGTCCGCGCCCGCGCCGGTCACGGAGATCGAGACGGATTTCTTGTCGTGTGCACCGATGCCGGTGACGTCGACGACGGTCGCGCCGTTCCCCGCAATCGCCGCCACGACCGCGCATGCAAATATCCAGTTCTTCACTTTATTGTCCTCCTTAAATTTTTAACTCTCAACTCACCCACTCACAACTCACAAACTCACCAACTTCTCACGTCGTATAGTCTGCGTTGATGTGCACATAGTCAAGCGACAGGTCGCACGTGTAGATCGTGCTCTCGGCGGCACCGAGATGCAAGTCGACGACTACCGAGAAGGCGTCCTTCTGCATAACCTTCGCAAGCCGTGCGAGCTGCTTCTCGTCCGCGACCTTCCCGAAGCGGAACGCCCATACTCCGTCGTAGAAGACTTCCGACTTCATGTCCACGACTTCCGCGCCCGAGTAGCCGACAGCCGCGAGAACGCGGCCCCAGTTGGGATCCTTGCCGAACCAGCTCGTCTTTGCAAGCGGCGACTTCGCGACGGCACGCGCGGCGCGCTCTGCGTCGCGCTCCGTCTTCGCGCCCTTCACGGTGACGGTCACGAACTTCGTCGCGCCCTCGCCGTCCGTCGCCATCTGGCGGGCAAGCGAAACGCACACCGTCTCGAGTGCGGCGCGGAAAGCGTCGAAGTCCTTGCCGGGAGCGTCGATCACGCGGTTCCCCGCCTTGCCCGACGCGAGAACGAAAAGAGAGTCGTTTGTTGATTCGTCGCCGTCGACGACGAGGCGGTTGAAGCTGCGGCCAACGGCGAGCTGGAGGGCGCGCTTCAGCATCCGCGGCGAAATCGCCGCGTCGGTCGTGAGAAAGCCGAGCATCGTCGCCATGTTGGGCTCGATCATCCCGGAACCCTTCGACATTCCGCCAACAGTCACCCTCTTGCCGCCAATCGTGACGGTTGCACACGCCTCTTTCGGGCGCGTGTCTGTCGTCATAATGGCCTTCGCGGCAGCAAGCCCGTGGGCGCCGGTGCGCCCGAGCGCCTTCGTCGCCGATTTCATGCCCGCAAGAAGCCGATCGACGGGAAGACGACGGCCGATCACGCCGGTAGACGCGACGAGAACGTGGTGCGGGTCAAGCCCGAGTTCGCCAGCGGTGACGAGAGCCGAGAGACGCGCGTCCTCGAGCCCCTGCTCGCCGGTGCACGCGTTCGCACAGCCGGAGTTGGCGAGGATTGCCTGCACCTTGCCGCCCTTCACGACCGAGCGGTCGTAGACGACTGGCGCGGCGGCTACCTTGTTCGTCGTGAAGACTGCGGCCGCCGAGCATGGCGCGTCGGCGACGATCAGCGCGACGTCGTTGCGCCCCTTGTACTTGATTTCCGCCGCGACGCCCGCCGCGCGGAACCCCTTTGCGGAACAGACGCCACCCTTGACTTTCCTGCAGACTGCCATTTGCGTTATTATATCAAAAAATCACTTGCTTAGAAGACCGAAGAAGCCCTTCCTGTCGGAAAGCTTCACGTACTTGCGCGGCCTGTAAATCGGCTTGTAGGCGGGACGGATGATCGGCCCTTCGTTGACGAGCTCCTCCATCCTGTGCGCACACCAGCTAACGCAGCGCGCGACAGCGAAGATCGGCGTGTAGAGGTCCTTCGGGATGCCGAGCATGTCGTAGACGAGCCCAGAGTAGAGGTCGACGTTGGCGCAGATGTCCTCGGCGCGCGGATGGCGCGCCTTGATTATCGCAGGTCCGACTTCCTCGACGGTCTCGAAGAGCTTCATGTCCTCCGTGCGCCCGGCCTCCTTCGCGAGCGCCCTCGCCTTCTCCTTGAGGAGCTGCGCGCGCGGGTCGGAAATCGTGTAGACCGCATGACCGAGGCCGTAGATGAGCCCCGTTCCGTCGCCGGCCTTCTTGTCGGCGATGCGCTCCAGGTAGCGGGCGACGTTCTCGGTCTTTGTCCAGTCCTTGACGTTCGCCTTGATCTCCTCCATCTGGCGCATGACGCGCAAGTTCGCGCCACCGTGGCGCGAGCCCTTCAGCGAGAGGATCGACGCGGCGACAGACGAATAGATGTCGGAGTGGGAAGAGGTGACGACGTGGGTCGTGAACGACGAGTTGTTGCCGCCGCCGTGCTCGGCGTGGATGATGAGAGAGAGGTCGAGCGTCTCGGCCTCGAGCTTCGTGTACTTTCCGTCCTCGCGCATGAGCATGAGCAGCGTCTCGGCCGTCGACTTCGCGGGGTCGGGGTTGCGGATCATCAGCGACCCGCCGTCGTGGTAGTGGGCCTTCGCCTGGTAGGCGTAGGCGGCAATCGTCGGCATCGAGCCGATGAGGTCCATCGACTGCTCGAGGCACTTGTCGAGCGACAGGTCGTCGGGGGTTCCCTCGGGGTCGTAGGCGTAGGCAAAGAGGACGGCGCGGGCGAGCGCGTTCATGATGTCCTTCGAGGGGTGCTTCATGATCGCGTTTTCCTTGAACCCGTCGGAAAGCTTCCTGTACGCACCGATGCGCTGCTTCCAGTCGACGAGCTGCCGCGCGGTGGGGAGCTCTCCGAAAAGAAGGAGGTACGCCGTCTCCTCGTATCCAAAGCGGTGTTCGCGCTTGTCGGCCTGCACGATGTCCTTGACGTTGATGCCGCGGTAGTAGAGTTCGCCGGGGATGGCCTTGCGTTCTCCTTCGTCCATGATGTAGCCGTGGACGTTGCCTATCGTCGTGAGTCCGACGAGCACACCCGAACCGTTGTCGTTTCTAAGCCCCCTCTTGACGCCATACTTCGCGTAGAGCGCAGGGTCGATGTAGTCGGCCGCACGCGCCTTTTCCGCCTGTTTCTTGAGCCATTTCCTGTCTATTGTCATCTGGGCATTCCTCGCTTAAAAAGGAAATTATATCATAAATCTGCGTGTCTATGTGCGTATTACGCCCCTGAATGTGACTTGCTGTGCCTTGTGCAGATGCCTTCCCATGTGCGGCTTTGTTTCGGGCAACCGTGCTCGCCGCCGTTCCGCCAGCGCGCTTAGTTTCTTGCAAGCACAAATACGCTTTTAGGATGATTTTGCGCGGACGCGGTGGGGGTGTTTCGGCGGCATGCGTTTTCTGCCGCAAGGCTATCGCCAAGCCAAGCCGATGGTCAGCGCGAAGCGCAGAGGCCGGAGAGCCGACTGGCGCCCGAGAGCATGTTTGCGGGCCCAGCGTGATTTTGACCACCGGCGTAAAGGGCGCGCGTGAAGGCGCGCGCGTCAAAATCATGCTGGTGGGGCGCCCGCAAACTGCGGGTCGGGCGAGCAGGTCGGGCGCAGGCCTCGCCATCGGGCGGCGCGGCGAATCTGCCGCGGACACGCCACCTCTATACATCCTACTTCGCTGCGAGTTCGACGAGGTCGGCGACGCGGGATGCGGCGTCGGGGGTCGCGAAGGTGCGCATCTTCGCGGACATCTCCGCAAGGCGCCCAGGGCGGTCGTAGCAGCCCATAAGATAGATGTAAAGCTGCTTCGCCGTCAGATTGGACTGGATGCCCTCGTCGGCAGCGCCACTCGCGACAAACGCCTCGGCGTTGAAGTGCTGGTGGTTGCGCATTGCCGAAGGGAGCGGTATCAGCATCGCCGCCTTGCCGCAAGCCGCAAGCTCAAAGCACGTCGACGCTCCGGCGCGCGCGATGACGATATCAGCCGAAGCGAACGCGTTCGCCATCTCGCGCTCGAACGCCTGGACACGCGACTGAAGCGACGCATGCGCGTAGGCCGCCATCACCGTTCCTTCGTCAGCCGTACCGGTCTGGTGAATGACGTAAAGCGGACGGACCTCCCGCCCGGAAGCCGCCCTGCGGTCGATCTCGCCCTTCATCATCGAAATCGCCTCGCTCGCAATGCAGTTCACCATGTGCGCCCCCTGTGAGCCGCCGGTCACAAACACGACAAAGGAGCCCGCGGGGATGAAATCGAAGCGTGTTCCCGACGCGATGTCGGCGCGGACGGGAAGCCCCGTCTTCACGGTGTCGCAGCCCGGCAGGTGCTTGGCTGTCACGTCGAAGCTGATCGCGACTTTCTTCGCAAAGCGGGAGAGAAACTCGACCGCGCGACCTGGAATGGTGTTCGCTTCGTGAAGGACGACTGGCACACCACACCCTTTCGCCGCGAGGACTGGCGGAAGCGACGAATAGCTACCCATCGCAAGCAGGACATCTGGCTTCGCACGGCGCATCTCCTTGCGGCAGCGCATGATCGAGCGCCATATCGAAAAGACGTTGCGGGCGGAGAGCTGCTTCGCACCGGTCGAAAACACGGAGCCCTTCCAGTTGCGCATTACGCTCGACTCGATGTCGCGTCCTGAATCCCACACGGTCACGTCGTGGCCGCGGTTTTTAAGTTCCTCCGCGACCGCGAGCCCCGGAAACGCGTGTCCGCCGGTTCCACCGCATGCAACTACGATCTTCATTTCACCAGTCCCTTTCGTTTGGCGGGAGCGGCGCCTTTCTCATGCGCGCTTTCTTCTCCGCCTCGTGTTCGTCACTGCGCTCCTGCGCTTTCTTCAAAACGGCCTCGACCTCCTGATCCTCGGAGTCCTGCTGGTCGCCCTCGTCGGGCTCTTCCTTGTCCTTGTCGTCGTCCTTGTTTTCGTCCTCGGACTGCTGCTGGTCCTGCTGCTGTTGCTGCTGGTCCTGGTTCTGCTGCTGGTTCTGGTCGTTCTTCTGCTGTTGGTCCTGATTCTGCTGGCTCTGCCCGCCGCCATTGTTGTCCTTCGGCAGAAGCTCGCGTATCTCGTTTATGATGCGGACTGCCTCTTCCTGGCTCGGCGGGAGCGACTTCTCAACGCACTCCATCTGAAGCTTTTCAAGTTCCGTCGCGAGAGCCGATATCTTCGCCTGGTCCTCGGCCGTGAACGGCGGCTTGTTGGTGTCGCTCTGCGCCTGCTGTTCGTAGGCCCGCGCCCACGCCGGGAACTTCGCGCGGAAGGCGCGCGTGTAGTCGAGCGCGTCCTGCTGCCAGCTGCGCCCGTTGAACTGCTCGACGTCCATCCACGCGTTCGACTGCGCGACAAGGTCTTCGTCCATCGCCGCGGGCGGCATCACCGTGAGTTTCACGAATCTCGTGAAGTCGTGCTCCACGTCAGAGAGAAGCGGATATGCCTCGGTGTCGAGGTCGGAAAGCCGCTTTGCCGCGTCCTTCGTCTTCCTCCGCGCTGCGTCGATCTGAGCGGAGATCGTCGCCGCCTGCTCCTCGTTCGTGACAGACTGCGCAATCAGTTCGCGGACGGGAATCCACGAATCGGAAAGCCGCTCCGCGCGCTTCGAAAGAGCGTCTGCGAGCGCGACCGCCTTTTCAGCGCGGTTCGTGCGATAGGTGCCCGACTCTGACATGAGCGCGCGGCAGTCCTTCGTCGCGGCGAGGAGCAAGGAACCAGGATCCTTCCCTTCCGCCGCCTTGAGAACCGACTTTAAATGCTCCTCCTCGCGGATTGCCGGAAGGCGGTCGGTCGCGCGCGTGAAGTTGCGGTTTGCCTTCGCATCCTCGGGTGCAGCCCTAAGTGCAATCTGCGCCGCGTTCGCCGCCGCTTCGAGATTTCCCTTTTCGTATTCGAGCTTGGCGATGACTTCTGCGGCGCGCGCACCGTGCGTCTTCGACAGGAGAAGCGGGCGCAGCGTCTTGAGGGCGTTCGTCACATCGCCGTCGCGATAGAACGACACGCCCTCGTTCCAGACCTCGCCATCGGTCATCGCCGGCTCGGTCGCGGCAAGCAGAAAAGCTGCCAGCGCAAAAATCACAGCGCCATCTCCGCGAGAATCGCCGCGGCAGCCGCAACAGGATCGTCCGCCGCGAGGATCGGGCGTCCAACGACGAGATGGGTCGCGCCATCGCGCACCGCGTCTGCAGGAGTCGCGACGCGCTTCTGGTCGCCTACTGCGGCGCCTGCGGGCCTGACCCCAGGCGTCACGAAAATGGTTCCGGCGGCGAGCGACTTCGAAAGCGAGCCGACTTCCTTCGGACTGCACACGAGCCCGTTCGCGCCATTCTCGACGGCAAACTTCGCCATCGCGGCGACCTGCTCGGCTGGAGTGCGGCCGACGATTCCGACATCAGCGAGGTCGGCGCCGTCCATCGAAGTAAGCACCGTGACGGCGAGGATCTTCGGCGCGGCCGCGCCGAACTCAGCGGCGGCGTCCGCTGCGGCGCGGATCATCGCCTTGCCTCCGACGGAGTGAATCGTCATGAGGTCCACGCCGAGCTTCCCGCCAGAGCGGACGGCGCGTTCGACCGTGCGGGGAATGTCGTGGAACTTGAGGTCGAGAAAGACCTTCTTGCCAAGATCCTTCACCGCCTTCACGACATCGGGACCCTCTGCCGTGTAGAGCTCAAGCCCGATTTTGTAGAAGCCGACGCCGTCGCCGATGGCCTTCACCTTGGCGACCGCCTCTTCCCTCGTCTGCACGTCAAGCGCAACAATCAGTTCTGCCATTTTAAAGCCCTTTCTGCTGTATTATACCATATTCTTTTACGTCCGCCACGACACCCGTCATCTACGCACTCACGTCTGCGAGTAGAGCACCTGAGAGGTGGCTGCATCAAGAATCGAGAACGCCTCTGGATGGCGGTGAAGCTCCGAGACGAAGGTGAGCCGCGTGTTGAACTGCTTCTGCATCTGCGCGAGGATGTCGGCGTCCTCGGTCCTAAGGCGCTGCATCACCTGCGGCGCAATGACAATCTTCGGCTCGAACGGCTTCTTGTCAACCTCGGCCTTGCGGAGAAGCGAGACGAGCTTGCGCTGGAGCTCTATCGAGACGGACATCGGAGACTTGACGAGCCCGTGGCCAGAGCAATAGGGGCACTTCGAGGTGAGCATCGAAAGAATCGAGCGGTCCTGGCGCTGGCGCGACATCTCGAGAAGCCCGAGCTCGGAGATCTCGAGGACATTCGTGCGAGCGCGGTCGCGCTTCAGCGCATCCTTTAGCGCACGGTACACCTGCTTCTGGTGCTTGCGAGACTTCATGTCGATGAGGTCTAGCACGACGAGCCCGCCGATGTTCCTGAGCCGCAACTGGCGCGCGACTTCCTCGACGGCCTCGAGGTTGACTTCGAGAATCGCCTCCTCCTGGCTGCCCTTGCCCTTGTGGTGGCCAGTGTTGACGTCGACCGCGATAAGCGCCTCGGTCTCGTCGATGACGAGGTAGCCGCCCGACTTAAGCGGCACCTGGCGCGAGAACGCCTCGGCGAGCTGGCGCTCGAGCCCATAGTGCTCGAAGACGTTGGTGACGCCGTCGTAGCGGCGGATCTTCCCCTTCGCACGGCGCGAAATTCGGCCTGTCACCTCGCGCATAGATTCGTAGCTCGCCTCGTCGTCGATGACGATCGCGTCCACGTCCTCGGTGAGCCAGTCACGGACGACGCGCTCGCAGAGGTCAGGCTCCTGGAAGATGCAGCACGGCGTCCTCAGACGCTTCGTGTTCGACTGCATCTCGCTCCAGACGGAGAGCAGGTTCCTGAGGTCGCGCGCGAATGCACGGGAGCTCGCACCCGCACCGACGGTGCGAACGACAAGCCCCACGTTCTCGGGGAGGGGAAGCTTGTCGAGTATCTTCTTGAGGCGCAGACGCTCCTTCGCGTCGCCGATCTTCTTCGAAACGCCGCGGATGCGCGTCCCCGGCATCATGACGAGATAGCGTCCTGGAATCGAGAGGTTCGCCGTGACGCGCGGCCCCTTCGTCGAGATCGGGCCCTTCGTCACCTGGACGATGATCTCGCTCCCGGGCGGAAAGCGCTTCGCGATCTCGGCGTCCGAGAGGCGGTTCGACTTCCTGCCGCCCTTCTGCGCTTTCTTCGGCTCGTCGTCTTCGTCGAGCAGGGCGTCCGCGTCGGGCGTCATGTCCCAGTAGTGCAGGAAGGCGTTCTTCTTTAGCCCGATGTCGACGAACGCCGCCTGGAGGTCGTTCTCGAGATTCTGGACGCGCCCCTTGAATATGCTCCCGACAAGGCGTTCGGCCTCGGGGTGTTCGACCATGAACTCCTCGAGGCGGCCGTTTTCTAGGACCGCAACGCGTGTTTCGAGCTTTTCCACGTTTACTATTATTTCGCGCTTCAGCTTGGAGCGCTTTAGCCATCCGAACAGATTCATCTGTCGTTCTCCCTTCTATGTATTGATACGCTTTGGACGATGCCGAGGCCGGCCATCACCGTCACGAGGAACGTCCGCCCTGCCGATATGAACGGCAGCGGCAGCCCCGTGATCGGGACGAGCCCTATCGACATCGCTATGTTTATGAAAACGTGCGCGAACACAAGGGTCGAGACGCCGATCGAAACCAACCGTCCCCTTCCATCCGCGGCGACATACGCCGTCCACACGCACGGAACGAGAAGCGTTCCGAAAAGTGCGAGCAGCACGACCGATCCGACGAACCCCGCCTCCTCCGCGTACACGCAGAAGATGAAGTCGTTCATCGAAATTGACTGCGGCAGGTACTTCAGGTGGTTCGTCTCGCCCTTGCGGAACCCCTTGCCGGAGAATCCGCCGGAGCCGATCGATATCATCGACTGCCTTAAAGTATATCCCGCGGCGTGAGGATCCTCGTCGGGGAATAGGAAAATCTTGACCCGCTTCACCTGATGCGGCCTTAGGGGCACGAACTTAAGTATCGCCGCCTTCCTTGCCTCGGTGACGCCAGGCCTCTCCGCCTCGTAGACTGCCGCAAGAACGGCCGACACGACGATTGCCGCAATGCATGCCACCGTCAGAATCCCGCGCCGCCAGACGCGCGCGACGAAGAGCATCACGAGTGTCGCGGGAAGGAGCGCGAGCATAGTGCCGAGGTCCGGCTCAAGAAGTATAAGCAACGCAGGGACTCCTATCACCGCCAGCGCGACGAGGAAGCCGTAGAATTTCCGCAACCACGGCCGCTCGTCGGCATATCCGTATATCCACGCGAGCGCCGCGATAACGCAGAGCTTGGCCACCTCGCTCGGCTGGAAGAACCAGAGCCACCGCCGCCCGCCATAGGTCGAGGTGCCGACGAACAGGACAGTGACGAGAAGGACGAGCGAAAAGAGATACGACGGCGCGGCGAGCAGGTTCAGGTAGCGGCGGTAGTCGAAGAAGGCAAGCACAAAATAGATGGCGAGTCCAAAAACCGCCGTCGAGAGGTTCGCCTTCCACATCGAGTGGAACACCTCCTCGGTCCTGGCGTTGCCGGCCGAGTATATCGCGGCTGTGCCGAGCGCCACGAGCGCCAGCATCGCCACAAACATCAGCCAGTTGAATCTCTTTAGCTTATCCAGCATTACCTATTCCCGTTCCCCATTCCCCGTTCCCCAAATATCGCCTTGAGCACGGCGTTCACCTTCGGCGCGGTAGTTGTGCCGCCCGACTCGCCGTTCTCGATCACCATCGCAATCGCCACCGTCGGCTTCTCAGCCGGCGCGTAGGCGATGAACCATGTGTTCTTGCGCCTCGTCGCGCCAAGGCCGACCTCGGCTGTTCCCGTCTTGCCCGCAACTGAGACTGCGACTCCTTCTCCGGCAAGATGCCCGGTGCCGCCGTCCACAACCATCCTCATGCCTTCCCTGATGACGGCGAGATTCTGTGCAGAAAACGGCAGCAGCATGCACTCGACCGGCGAATCTGCCCTCAGCCGGGGCCTTGTGAGAAAACCGGTTCCTATCGCGCCCGCGAGTCGCGCCATCTGAAGAGGCGTCACGAGCAGATGCCCCTGCCCGATCGAAGCGTGCGCAAGATCGCTCGCATACCACGGCAGGTCGTAGTGGCTGCGCTTGTATTCGGCAGACGGCACTATGCCAGCGGAATCCTGCGGGAAGTCGAGCCCCGTCTTCGCGCCGAGCCCCATCGCGCGCGCGGCGGAGAAAAGCGCGTTAGTGCCGATGTCGCAACCAAGGTTGCTGAAATACGTATTGCAGCTCTCCTTGATCGCGTGCCTCATGTCTATCGGGCCGTGCCCCCAGCGACGCGCGCAGTGGAGCTTCATTCCGCCAAGCTCGAAGACGCCTGTGCATTCGTAGGCGACCTCGGGCGGGACGCCAGCCGCAAGCCCCGCGAGGGCTGTCACCGGCTTGAACGTCGATCCCGGCGCGTACGTCTCGAAGCAGGCGCGGTTGCGGTAGTCGTTCCTCGGATTCCTGAAGAGCCGGTCGTTTATCTCGGGCGTTAGCTGCGGGACGAGGAGATTCAGGTCGTAAGAAGGTGCGCTCGCAAGCGCAAGCACCGCGCCGTTGCGTGGATCGATGACGGCACATGCGCCGCGCTCGCCGCGAAGTTGGCGCTCGACCGCGCGCTGCACCGCGACATCAAGCGAAAGCCGGAGATCAGGGCCTCGCCTCGCCTCGACGAGCACCTTCTCCTCGACGGCAAAGCCGCGCGCGTCGACCGTTACCTGGAGCTCTCCCGATGAGCCGCGCAGATAGCTGTCGTAGAACGCCTCGAGCCCTTCGCGCCCGCACATCTCCTTGTCGCGGAAGTTGAACTTCTCTCCTCCCGCCGACTCCGTCTCGCGACGGCCTACGAAGCCAATCACGTGCGCTGCAAGACGCCCCTCGGGATAGACGCGCTCCTCCGTCTCGATGCAGGTGAAGCCGGGGAACTCCGCCGCGCGCTCCGCGAAGCGGGCTATCGCCTCGTCGCCGACGTCGCGCCAGACGACGAGGGGCCTCGCGAGCTGCTGGCGGACGTGACGCGCTATCGCGTTAGTCGTGAGAGACGAGGGAATGCCGATCGTCGCCGCCACGGCGTCCACGGCATTCGAGATCGCGAGCACCGTGTCGTTCCACGAACGGCGCTGGAAGCCCTCGGGGTTCACGGCGATGGACACTGACGCGCGGTTGTCGGCAAGCACCGTCCCGTTGCGCGCAAGGATTCGCCCACGCGGGCCGGCAGTCTGGACGGCGCGTATCGATTGCCTCGCGCCGTCGTAAGAGTGCTTCGCGGCATCAACGAGCTGAACCTGCGCAAGACGGAAGCCGAGCGCCACAAGTCCGGCCACGAAGACGACGCCGACTGCGAGGACGGAGAGGTCGCTCACGATGGACGCTTCGCTACGCATCGGCGCCCGCCTTTCTCCAAAGCCGCGGCAGAACCGCGAACGCAATTGCCAGGCACACGGCACCGACAGGCACCGAGAGGAGGATTCGACCCGACGCACCGGCGGCGTCCGACACGACCGCGAGCCATATCTGATACGAGGGATAGGTGACGGCAATCCAGACAACCGGCTCGCGGAAGAACCTTATCGCCACGGCAATCGCGGCGAAGAACACCATCGCAGAGCCGGGCGGCAATGCGCATACCGCCTCCTCGAAAGCGCCTGCGGCCACTGCCGCCATGATCCATATCGGCGTCCGCGTCTCGACCGCGAAGAACACGGCGAGCGACAGAAGTATCGGGAACCCAAGCGAGCCAATCGACGGCAGCATGTCCTCCAACGCCCCTCCAAGGACGATGGCGACGACGATGAACGCAAACTGGACGATGTTATTTTTCACAGCGGATGAAGACGTCCCTCAGCGTCGCAAAGTCGACAGCCGGCAGCACTTCACCCTCTCTTCTCGGCGAATCAGAGTCGTTTCTGACTTCGAGCAAAGTGCCAACGGCGATCCCCTTGGGATATATCCCTCCGAGACCCGACGTAAAAACCGGACTGCGCGGCGGAACCGGCGCCGCGGACAAGATGTGTTTCATGACAAGCCGCTCGTCAGTGCCGCCTGCGAGCGTGCCGCGAAGAACCCCGCCTCCCGGAAGAGACACCTCGCAGCCGACGCCGAGCGAAGGATCGGTGACGAGGCGGATTTCCGACGTGTGCGGCGTGACAGATTCGACACGCCCGACAAGCCCTTCGGGAATGACGACTATCGACCCTTCTCGCACACCGGCAAGAGAGCCCTTGTCGACCCTGAGCATCCCGTGCGGCCCCGAGCCGCCGCCGACAAGAACTGCGGCAGCGAGCCATGTCTTCGGTTCCCTCTCCTTGTATTCGAGGGCGCGCCTAAGCCGATCGTTCTCGGCCTCGAGCCGCGCGGCGTCCTCGCGCGCCAGCGCAAGCGCCGCGACCTCGCGCCTCAAGGCCACGTTCTCCGCAGAGGCCGCCGCCCCCCTGCAGGCGCCCTTCACGCGGGACCAGACCTTGTCGGAAAACGCGCGGCGCGCGCGCTCGACCGGGAAGATCGCCTCGAGGGCCGTCCCCCGCGAAAAGGCGACGACCGCCACGGCCACCGCCCCGAGGGCGATGAGCACGTATGCACCGGTCGTTCTGGCTTTCATTCTGGCAAGTCCTCCGAAAAGCGGACTTGCCGAAGACTCTATGCACGCTTGTTCTTCGAGAGGAAGTCGAGCTCGTTCATCACGACGCCCGTGCCCTCAGCAACAGCCGAAAGCGGATCGTCCGCCACCGTGACGGGAAGCCCCGTCTGCTGCGCGAGAAGCTTGTCGAGGCCGCGAAGCTGCGAGCTTCCGCCCGACAGCACAAGGCCCCTGTCAACAAGGTCGGCCGCGAGTTCCGGTTCGCACTTGTCCAGAGTGGACCTCACAGCGTCCACGATCTGGCCGACCGGCTCCTTCAGGGCTCCCCTGATTTCCTCGGAGGTTATCGTCAAAGTCTTCGGCAACCCCGCCACTATGTCCCGTCCCTTGATTTCGAGCGTCTTCTCCTCTCCAGTCGGGAAGGCGCTCCCTATCTCGATCTTTATCATCTCGGCCATGCGCTCGCCGATCAGCAGGTTGTAGACCCGCTGGATGTACTTCATGATGCACTCGTCCATCGCGTCGCCGCCAGCCGCGCGGGCGGAGTAGCTGTGGACTATGCCGGCGAGCGAGATGATCGCCACCTCGCATGTGCCGCCGCCGATATCGACGATCATCGAGCCCGCCGGCTCGCTCACCGGAAGCCCGACGCCGATCGCCGCAGCCATCGGCTCTTCGATCAGAAATACTTCACCCGCGCCAGCCGCGTGCGCCGCATCCTCGACCGCGCGCTTCTCGACCTCGGTGATGCCAGAAGGAACCGCGATGACCATGCGCGGCTTCGCGTACTTCGACCAGAAGCGCTTCGGGCAGACCTTGTTGATGAAGTATGCGATCATCGCCTCGGTGATGTCGAAATCGGCAATTACGCCCGACTTCATCGGACGGATCGCGACGATGTTGCCCGGAGTTCGCCCAAGCATCCGCTTCGCCTCCTCACCCACCGCGAGGACGCGCTTGGAGCCGGCCTGGATCGCCACGACCGAAGGTTCGCGGAGAACGACTCCGCGGTCCTTCGCGTACACGAGCGAGTTCGCCGTGCCGAGGTCGATGCCGATGTCTGTCGAGAAGAATGACTTCAACTTTGGTATGCGGAACATTTCGTAATCCTGATTATCCGATTGTGGTGGATATTTTATGCAATTTTCGCCCGCGCGTCAACCGAAAAATGCCTTGTAAAGAGCCCTGACGGCATTGTCGCGGTCCTGCTTCCGCACGGCGATCATGAACGAGACCTCTGACGAACCCTGGTTCACCATGGAAAGCGAGATTCCGACCGACGCAAGCGCGAGGCAGGCCTTCGCGAGCATGCCGGGCGTGTAGCACATGCCTTCGCCCACGACCATAAGCGTCGTGATGTCGCGCTCGACGGTGACGAAATCGGGCTCAAGCTCGCGGCGGATCGTCGAAACGACGCGGCGCTCGATCTCCTTCGGGAGGTACTGCTCCTTGATGACGATGCACTGGGAGTCGACGCCCGAGGGCATATGCTCGTAGGGGACGTGTTCGGTCTCGAGAATCTGGAGAAGCCGCCTGCCGAAGCCGATCTCGCGGTTCATCAGGTACTTTTCGACGACGATGTTGCAGAAGCCGTCCGCGCTCGCGATGCCGACGACGGTTCCGGGGACGACGCGCCGCGACTGCTGGATCATCGTGCCGGGCTCGCCCGGGTGGTTCGTGTTGCGGATGTTGATCGGGATTCGCGCGCGAACCGCCGGGATGACGGCGTCATCCGCGAAGACGCCGAAGCCCGCGTAGGCGAGCTCGCGCATTTCGCGGTAGGTCATCGTGGGGATGCCCTCTTTCACGTCGGGAACGATGCGGGGGTCGACCGGGTAGACCGAGTCGACGTCCGTGAAGTTCTCGTAGACGTCGGCGCACACGGCCGCCGCGAGAATCGAGCCCGTGATGTCGGAGCCGCCGCGCGGGAACGTCGCGACCTTGCCATCCTTCGTGTAGCCGAAGAAACCGGGGTAGATCACGATTCCCTCGAAGTTGGAGAATGCGCGAGAGAGCGTCGAGTAGCTGTCTGGATCGAGCGTCGCGTCGCCGAAGTCGCCCTTCAGCACCATGCCCGTGTCCTTCGGGCTCGCATACCGCGCCTTTCTTCCACGCGCCGCAAACGCGACGGCGACGAGCTTCGCGTTGTTGTCCTCGCCGGCCGCCTTGACGAGATCGAGAAACTCCTCTGGGCGGAGGTCCTTGACCTGGGCGACACGCGACCTCAAGTCGCGCGTGATGTCGGAAACGATGTCCTCGCCGAGCTTGAGCTCGTCGGCGATGAGGGCGTAGCGTTCGACGACCGCGCCAAGCTGGCGGTCAACGTTCTCGCCTGCAAGCGCAGTCTTGGCGAGCGCGATAAGTAGGTCTGTCACCTTCGTGTCGCCCTTGTCACGCTTGCCCGGGGCCGAGACGACAACGATGCGCCGCGCGGGATCCGCGAGGACGATGTCAATTACCTTGTTTAACTGCGTCGCGTCCGCAAGGGAGCTGCCGCCAAATTTACAGACTTTCATTTATAGCACCCTTAGCTTTACGGGGTCTTCGCCTATGACGCCCGATGCCTTGATTTCCGAGAGCGCCGCATCAAGATCGGCCGAACGCGCCTTGCTAGTCATTGCAACGACCGGGACAGGGAGATTCCCCTCCGTCGAGCCCTTCTGAGAGAGCGCCGAGATGGAGACACCGTGACGACCGAGCGCGGAAGCGACGACGCCCATCGCGCCGGGCCTGTCCGCGAGCATGAATCGAAGGTAGAACTTGGAGGCGATATCGCCTGCCGCGCGAAGACGCACTTTGCCCTCGCCGTAGTTCGGAACGCCTCTCGTGTAGCGCGTCTCGTCGTAGGCGAGGTTGCGCGCGATGTCGCCGATATCGCCAACGACCGTCGAGGCCGTGGGCGCACGACCAGCACCGCGCCCGTAGTACATCGTGTAGTCCGACATGTCGCCTTTGACGTAGGCGGCGTTGAACGCGTCGTTCACGTTGGCGAGCATGTGCGAAAAGGGAATCAGCGTCGGATGCACGCCGACCTCTACTTCGTCGCCGTCTTTTGCGACGCAGGCAAGGAGCTTGATGCGGTAGCCGAGGTCGGCGGCGTACTTCACGTCTACGCCAGAGAGGTTGCGGATGCCCTCGACCTGAACCTGGTCGAGCGTCGGCTGAAAGCCATACGCGAGAGCCGCGAGGATGCACGCCTTGTGGGCCGTGTCAAAGCCGTCGACGTCAAGCGAAGGATTGGCCTCGGCATAGCCGAGCTTCTGCGCGTCCTTGAGCACGACGTCGAAGGGAAGGCCCTCGTTCTCCATCCTCGTTAGGATGTAGTTGCAAGTACCGTTGAGAATGCCGTGGATCGACTCGATCTCGTTGCCCGCGAGCCCTTCGCGCAGGACGCGAATGATCGGGATGCCACCGCCAACCGACGCGCCGAAGTAGATGTCTACGTCATTCTTGGCCGCCGTCTCGAAGATCTCGTGCCCGTATTCCGCGAGCAGCTTCTTGTTCGCGGTGACGACGCACTTGCCGCCATTGAGCGCTTCGAGGACAAATGTCTTGGCGACGCCTGTGCCGCCTATTGTCTCGACGATGATGTCGATTCCGGGATCAGCGAGGACGCTCTTGGCGTCTGTCGTGAGGATGTCGCTTGGGACATTGATGCCGCGGTCCGTCGTGATGTCGAGGTCCGCGATCTTCCTGAGGACGATGTCGACGCCGAGGCGCTTCGCCATGACGTCACGATGCTTCAGAAGGCCGTCAGCGACTCCCGCGCCGACGGTTCCGAAGCCAAGAATTCCTACTCCTATCTGCTTCATCTCTGTATCTGGCCCTTTTTCTTTGTCTGTCCCTACATCCCCCGGAAATCAAAACGGCATGTCGTCTATTGCACCGGCATCTTCAGGAAAATCAGGCTCGGCGGGAGCGGGAACGGGCTCGGTCGACGAGCCGTCCGCGTTGAGGACCTCGATCTTGAGGCCGGTGAGGTCGGTGAAATACTTGACCTGGCCCTGCGGATTCGTCCACTCGCGGCCGTCGATGGCAAAGCGAATCTTGGCGCGCTGACCTTCGCGCACCGTATCGAGCATGGAGGCGGCGTCCTTCTTGAAGGTGAACGCGATGTGGTTGGGCCACTTTGACTCAGCCCCAACATCATCTGTCATAACGACATCGCGCTTAGTGAATCCGCTCGCAAATGTCTGGAGCTGAAGCACCTTCTCGACAACGCCTGTATACTCGTATATAGCCGCCATTTCCGCCTCATCCTTTTTTGGGTTTCCAAATATTATACCATTTTTTGGCGGCTCCTACGCCCATAAGCAGAAATTATCGCATTTTGATCGAACCCTACTCTGATTTGTCTTCCATCGCGCGGTCACGGTCGGGGCAACCGGCAGCATATGTTCGTCTCTCGCTTCAGCGCAAAGCGCAGAGGCCGGAGAGCCGACTGGCGCGCGAGAGCACGTTTGCGGGCCCGGCGTGATTTTGACCGCCAGCGTAAAGGGCGCGCGTGAAGGCGCGCGCGTCAAAATCATGCCGGTGGGGTGCCCGCAAACTGCGGGTCGGGCGAGCAGGTCGGGCGCAGGCCTCACCATCGGGCGGCGCGGCGATAGCGAGAAGCCGAAACACGCCCCTCCGCGGACGCGCGGCCTTCGGACGCCGCCGAACACCCCCTATGGCTTGAGGTAGAGGCGGCAGTGGCAGAGGCCGTGATACGCGGGGTCGGCGAGCTGGCCCTTGAACTCGTCACAGGGGCAGAAGAACTCGGGGAGCTTCGGCAGACGGCACGGGCAAAAGCCATGCTTGCGGACAAGACCGTCTTTCACGACCTTGACCACTTTCTCGTCGCCATTAAACACCACCTTGCCCTTCTCAAAGAGCTCGCGTATCTCCGTGGACGATTCCTTCGTGCGCGGAAACGACTTGAAGGTGACGATCTTCTTCAGCTCCTCGTAGTCCTTCCAGCGCGGCAGCCCCTCTACGGAGTCTTCGCCAATCAGGAAGAAAAGTTCCGCGCCAGGATTCTCCGCGGCAATCTCGCGCACAGTGTCTATCGCGTAGGAAACACCACCGCGACTTAACTCGCGGTCGTCGACAACCGCCTCGGAAATTTCGGCAAAGGCATTCTTCACCATCTCGAGCCGATCCCACGGAAGAGGCGGCATGTCCTTCGCCGCCTCGGTCTTGAACGGACTGATGTTCGCTGGAATCACGATGAGCCGGTCAAGCGCGAGCGATGCAACCGCCTCGCGCGCGAGATTGACATGCCCGAAATGGACGGGATTGAAACTCCCGCCGTAGATGCCGATCTTCACGCCAGCTCCTTCGATCTTTTGGCGGCGGCGGCGAGCGTCGCGGCGACAATCTTCTTGAACGCGGGAACGTCCATCTTCTCCATGCCCGCGGCAGTTGTGCCGCCCTTCGTGCAGACGCCCTCGATAAACGGACGAAGCGCCATGCCGCTTTCCCTGAGGAACTTCGCAGTTCCAAACATCGTCTGCTCGGCGAGAAGACGGGCGACGGCGGGCTTGAGCCCGAGCTTGACGCCGCCCTCGACCATCGCCTCCTCCATGTAGGCAAAATACGCGGGGCCCGAACCGGAAAGCGCAGTCACGGCGTCGAAGTCCTTCTCTTTGAGAACGACAGTCGCGCCAGCGCCGCCGAGAATCTTCTCGACGAGCTTCACGTCCTTCGCGGGGGTCTTGGGGGCGGCGCATATCGCGCACATGCCGGCGTTCGCGCGCAGCGCAAGGTTTGGCATCACGCGGACGAGATTGACTTTCGCGCCAAACGCCTTCTTGAGCTTCGCAAGCGTCTTGCCAGCGACAATCGAGACGATCGTGTGCTTCTCGGTAAGGAGCGGCTTCACCTCGACGGCGACTGCATCCACGTCCTGAGGACGGACGGCGAGAAAGACGAACTTCGCCTTCTTCGCGACTTCCTTCACGTCTGCCGTCGTCGCGACGCCATACTTCCGCGTCAGATCCGCCGCGCGTTCCGCGACCTTCTCGGCCATCACGACGCCCTTCTTGTCCTCAATCGCGGAAAGAATCCCCTCCGCCATCTTGCCAGCTCCAAAAAATCCAATCTTCATTTGCTCCTTTCGACTTCGAGAGTCCTGCCCATGTTTTGTGATATCGTTCGGTATTATACCATATTCGCCGTTAACTTCCTCGGCGTGAAATATGTAGCTCGATTAGTTTCCGCTCGCCGCAGGTTCAAAGCGCAAATTGCGGAAGACAATGCCCGACCGACCGTCCTGCGGCATGTCGAGAATCTGGAAGATGAACCGCTTGATCTCGACGGCGTTTTCAGGGATGTGCTTCGAAAGCGGAACCCGCACCGTCTGCCATGTCCACGGATCATCGTCGATCTTTCCGCCGTCCACAATGACCTTTACCTTGTCGAGCTTCGGGCGGTCTTCACTTCCGTCGGCGTTCTTGAACACAGCCGACGCCCTCAGCCGCTGGCGTCCAACGCCACGCGTCCCGAGAGGCGTCCGGCCGGAGTTCACCTCGAAGACGAGATCGCAGCCATTCCTGAGCCCCCCGGGCACGCCCGCCGCCGGCCCGTCGATGGAAATCGGCTCCGCAAGGCGCATCTGCAAGGCGGCCCAATGCTTCTCGTTGTCGGCGACGGCAAGTTCTATTCCTCCATCGCGGCGGATCGCCCGCGCACCGTCCTGTGCATCGGGATCGAAGCGCCTAAGTTCAAACGGCTTGTCCTTCACGCGTCGCCAGGCCACGCGGAAGCCCCGCAAAACCAGCGTCGTTGCACATCCCGGATTCTTGTCGCCGCGCTGCTGGATTCCGATGGAATTCAACTCCCCCTTCGCGTAGTCGAGCGGCACGGACGCCCGCCAAGTCCCATCGCCTGTCTTGCGCAAGAACGGCGAAAGCACGTGATAGGCGCCGGTCCCCATGCGTATCTGCATCGGGGCAAGCGGTGCGCCGTCGGTCTTAATCTCGAACTCGAGGTCCGCGGCAAGCGCCATGCCATCCGCGGCGACGGCAGACTTCCAATCGATGTTTACGCCCGGCCAGCCGTGGGCCTTGCCAAAGTCGACCGTTACGGAATCGTCAGAAACCGTCGCCTGGACGCCGCCCCAGATTCGCGTCTTAGGCGCCGCCGCGAAAGCCACCGCCCCGCATCCGTCCACGGACGTCTCCGCCGTGATCGCGGCGACGAGCGCGGCAAATCCGCCGCCGCAGGAAATATCGAGCGACGCTATCGTCTTTTCTGGATACGGATTCTCCCACCGCGAGACCCAGAAGCCCCTGCGCTTCCGATCACTCCACCCTGGGCAACACTCGAACGACTCGGGGAGAGGCGTCGAGCATTTGGCGAGGTCGAGATCGCCGAAATCGCCAAACGACTTCGCCGCAAAGACCGCCGTCGTCCCGTCGGCATAGCGCACAGAATACTTAATCTCGTCGCCAGACTTTGCGCCATCTCCCGCATGGAGGAAGTAGAGCGACGAAGCGCGAAGATTGACGCCGATTCCAGAAATCGACTGCGGGAAATCGCCGCCGAGCTTGACGCACGAGCGATCGCCGTTCTGGTCGGGCCTGATGAAATCGAATGGCACGCCAGCGCAGTCTGTCGCGCCCCACGGTGGGCTCTTGACGATGATGCCAAGGGCAACGTTCGCCTGCTCGCGGATGTCTATCGTCCTCACGCGGGCGCGGTCTACGCAAAACGGCGCGACGGAATTAGAAGCGCTCTCCTTGAAAAGCGCCTCCGCACGCGCGAAGGCCTCCTTCAGCGTTTCATTCGAGAGCCGGCCGTCCTTCGTTGCCGCATTCCACGCCGCGGGTGCGCTTTCAAGCGCGGCCGCAATGCCCTTCTCAGATTTCCCGCCTCGCAAGACAACGGGATCGGACGGCGGCAGGATGAGAAGCACGGCACCTCCCTTGCCGCGACCAAGGACTACACGCCGCGACACGTCGACGAGCACTGGAGACGCAAACTTTTCGCCCGGGACAAACCACACGGTCTTCGGCGCAAGAGTGCCGTTTATGACGACAAAGCCGGTGTCGCCGCCGGGAAGCCGCGCGGCATGCACCTCTATGTCGTCTATGTTTGCACCCGACACGATATCGCGCGTCTCGCAAGTGGAGCGAATCCCGCGATCCTCCGCAATCGCTGCAAGAAGCCGACCTTCGTCGCCACGCCTCGGAAACCTGACGCCGACATAGATGACTTCGCCCTTCCCGACCTTGCGCCGAGCAACAGCGACATGCCCGTTTGGAAGAGATGCAAGCGTCTCCCACCCGGCGCCTTCTTGAAACTTCACCTCTCGATAAGGAACGGCCTCGTACTCGAATCCATTTAAAGAGAACTTCGTCGCCTCGCCGGAGACGGCGCTACCAAGAGCGATCCCGGGGAAGCCGCGTTCCGACTCTTCGCGCCGCCCGCCCCACTCGTCCAATTGCATCGCCTCCTGCACGATGGCGAGGGTTCCGCCCGCCCTCACCCACGACTCGAGCCGCGCCGGAGTCTCGTCGTACACCGCATCGACTCCCGATGCCACGAGGAAGCTGTAGCGGTCAAGCCGTCCCGATTTAAGCTGCTCCTCCAGGACGGCGTCGAGCGGAACATGCGCGTCGACAAAGAGCGCCAACGCGCTCGTCTCGACATGCGCGCTCGACTTGTGCGCGGCCGCGACACCGAGCCGGCGCGTCGGCAGGGAATAGAGGATGGCCGCCCTTTCCGCGGCGGATATGCCGCGCGCGCGAGGCGCGAAAAGATCCTGCATGGCGAAGATGTCGCGCTTCGCGTTCATGATGCCGACGAGTTCCGCAGGCGGGAGAAACACGGGGTTGAGCCCGAGCCAAGGGTACCTCTCGCCCTGGCGCCGCATGCTCTCAATCGGGTTCGCCATGTCGATTTCGTTCAACCGGCGCTCCCACTTGAAATAGTAGCTGGCGTTGAACCCGCGCGCCCATTGCGCAAGGATCCGAGCGCGGTGACTTGTGCGCGTGCGCCCGAGATATGCCTCGCCGTCGATAATGGGCTTGCCGTCGGCGAGTGCGATCATGAGAATGTCCTCGAAAAGGCTGCCGCCGCCCGTCGGCGTCATCGCGACTTCGCAAAGCTCGTATGCACCCATGACGGAATCGAAGTTCCACAGATGCGAAAGCGGCTGAATGCAGAACTTCGCCGAGGGATCTACCTCGCGGATCGTCTCTATGCCAAGGCGCACACCGGACTCAAAAACCCTCTCGCAGAACTTGGCCCATGCGACGCCGAGCCCCGCGCATTCGTTCGACGATTTGAACGCGGAAGCCGCCTCGAACGAGCCGTACGACGACTCCCACGCCTTGTCCATCGCAGCGGCATCGCCCTTCCACATCTCCGACAGGAACGCGGCAAATGCGCCGCGCGCGGCGGGCGACTTGTCGTCATAGCGCGGCTCGTTGAAGAGCTCGTAGACGTAGGGCTTAGCGCCGTTGGCCTTAAGCTCTTCGGCGCCGGAGCGCCACATGTCGCGCCAGAGGTCGCGACCCTCGGGAGTAATGAGACTGTAGTAGATGAAATGGCAGTCTTTTACAAACGCGCTCTCGTCGGGCTTTTTGCCCTTGAGATATGTCATCCCGCCGTGCGACCATGTCGCGGAAGTGAAGTCGACAACCATCGGCAGCCCCGAGTGCCAGTAGTTCGACGCGACGTTCCAGTGGACGCCGTTCCGCGCCTGGTAGGTGCGCCTTGGGTCGCGATACTTGGCGAGCCACGACGACGAGACCTCGCCGCCGGACGTGTCAAACCCAAGCCGCTGGAGATACGCGCGATCAGGTGTTCCCTCGTACACCCATGCGTATTCGTCAGGATAGCCAGGGCCGTGGACGAGCGAGTCGGAACCGTAGTGGACATAGTATAGGTTGCCAATGAGAAAACGCGGCTTCCCGCCGACGAGGAAGTTGCCGTCCGCGCCGATCTCAAACGACGCATCTTTCGGCATCATGAGCGAGCTCTCCGTCTCGCCAAGGGCAAAAACGCCCTTCGCATGCAATGCAGGCACGGTCGCGCAGAGCGCAGCAACCGCAAGATATCCGATAGTCCTCATGCCTTGGAAAATGCGCTACTTCTCGGTGTAGTGCCGCTTGACCGTCTCGGCCGCCATCTTTGCGTTGCGGTGGCGGTCGAAGAGTCCCGCGAGGTTGAACGCAAGCGGCTTCAGGCGAATGTCGCTGCCGCCGCGGAAGTAGGTGCGCGCGTCGCAGAACTGCCAGACGGTGAACCCGGCGATCTCGGGCGATTGCTTCACGATCTTCAGCCAGTGGTCGAGAAATTCGCTCTGGTATTCCTCGGTCCACTGCGCCGCCATCGGATCGTGGCAGCCATAGATCGAGTAGCACCCGGTCTCGCCGACAATGATCGGCTTGTCGGCGCCGTAGGTCTTGCGGAGATACTTCACGCAGGCGTTGAACCGGTCCTTGATCGTCTTGTTGAGCGACTCCGGGGTGGACGCTCGCGCGGAGTCCTGGTGCCAGCCGGGATAGGTGTTGAATGCGATGAAGTCGAGGTTCGACGCGCAGATGCCGTCGGTCGGGTGAGAGCTTGCGTATGTCACAAGATGGCCCGTGTCCTCGGCGCGAATCGTGTCGATGAGCAGATTGGCGATGGCAATCCCGCTTTTAAGATTCGACCCAAACTCGTTGAGGAAGCCGTTGATCACGACGGAAGGATGGTTGATCGACTCCTTCACCATAAGCCGTGTCTGCTCCACCTGCGCCGCCATGAAGCCAGGGTCGTCGAGCTCGCTGTAGTTGCCCCAGCCGAGCGACTCCTCCCAGACCATCAGACCAATCTCGTCGCAGAGCGAGAGGAAGTCGTCGCACTGCGTGTAGTGGGAGCCGCGGATGTAGTTGCAGCCGATGGACTTTATGAGCTGGACGTCGCGGAGCATCGTGGGAAGCGAAGTCGCATAGCCGTCCTCGGGATCGGATTCGTGGCGGTTGACTCCCTTGAGCCACACCTTGTTGCCGTTGAGCCAGAGCGCCTTGTCGTGCGCGGCGAACTCGCGTATGCCGAACCGCGCAGAAACGGAGCCGAGCGCGCCAACCGCGACGGTCACGTGGTGGAGATTCGGGCTCTCGGGGCTCCAGAGCTTGAACGCCGGAACCGCGAGACGCGCACGCCCGTCGGCAAAGCGAACCTGTTTCGCCGCACCGCCGTCGAACGAGACTGTCGCATCGAGCGAAGCGGGAAGAGCGCCCTTCGCCTCAAGCGCAAGTTCGACAGTGCCAGTCTTGTAGTCGCGCGTCCTCACCACCACGCGGTCGAGTTCCACGTCCGCATGCTGGAGCTTGAGCTCAACGCCGTGGTAGAACCCACCAGAGAGGAAGAAGTCGTAGAACGCCTTGAAGACGAGATCCTTCGAGCCGGGGAGCCGGTTGTCGAGAGCGACGACGAGCGTGTGCTCGCCCGCCGCGAGGGCACCAAGCGGAATCTCGAGCGTGGAATAGGGAAGCTTCGACACCGCGACTTCGCGGCCGTCGATGAAGAACTTCGCCTGAAGCCCCATGCCCTTCACGACGAGCCACGCGTCCTTGGCCGGCTTGTCGAGAGCGAACGTGCGACGGTATTGCGCGAGACCACGCTGGGCGTACCACTTCGGCATCAAGTCGAAGCATCCCGGCACGACCATCTTGTCGGTCGCCTTGAAGCCACTCGACGCCGACGAGAGCTTTGCGTCCCTCGCAAACGAGAAGTCCCATGTTCCATTGAGCGAAATGCGCTCGAGTTCGGCATGCGCCGCAAACACCACGCCAAGAAGCGCAGTGCAAATCATGATTTTTTTCATACTGAGATTATACATTTGGCAACTGACCCGCCTCAGTCGCCGTGGAAGGGATTGCCCGACGAGGGGCCGAGGGCGCGAAGGTAGACGATGAACTCGAAATTCCAGTCGTGGTCGTAGCGCGAGCCGTCAACACGAGTGAAGTCGTTCTCGTAGGAGACGCTGAAGCGGAAGCCGAGGCAGTCGGTGCGGAATTCTATCCACGTGCCGATCTCGTCAAACTCGCCCTCGCGGCAGTCCCAGCGGACGTATGGACTCCACGCAATGGCGTCGCACAGCTCGTGCTCCATGCCGACCTCAAGGAACTGGAAGTGCGCCCAGTTGAAGTCCTCGTTGCGCATCGTCTCCTTGTCGAAGGCGGTCGACGAATAGTCCCAGCGGCGATGGTTGCGCCCGTTGTACGAAACGTAGTAGCTGAACGAATCGGCAAGGCGATGCGACCAGTTGAGACTGCCGTATGCAAGCTCGTCGTTTTCCGTGTCATACTCGATTCGCGTGGAGAGCATCGTGTCCTTGGACGGGCGCCAGCGAGCGCGGATGCCAGGGACGAACATCGGATTGTCTTCCCCGTAGTTCGGGTCCTCGAGGTTCCTGACGAGACGGTGATACTTGTCCCCGGCGGTGAAAGACGTGTCGTTGAACTGCACGGCGCAGTAGACGTCGAGATCGAGAAGCATCCTCGAAAGCCCGCCCTCCTCGGTCTTGCGAAGCGTGTTGCGGAGGCCGGGGGTGACGCCGTACCACGAATACGGCAGGTTGCGCGAACGGCCGGCGAACTGGTCGAGCCAGTCGCTGCTCGAGTCGATGCTGTCGAAGCGATAGAGCCGCTCGCCCTTGCGCGTCCCAGTGACGTTGGCCTCCTGCGCGAGCAGGTCGAAGTACGGCTCGACTACATGCGTCATGTCGTCGCCCACGTCGGCCGTGCCGCGCGCGGCGAAAGTGGCGCCGCCCTCGACTATCGTGCGCCAGGCGTCGTCGCCCGTCGAGCCCGCGCGGGCGTCGGGAGCCGCTAAATACCCGGAGTCGCTCCAGTACGTACCACGAAGTCCGAAGCGCGGGACGACCGAGAGGACGTCAGCGAACTTCATAGGCAGGGTGAGGCGATGGTACGTGTCCATGCGGAAGGCATTGTAGTTCGCCCACGGCCCCGGCGTGTAGCGGTACTGCGCCGGCGTGTCGCGGCTGCCGTACTTGGCGTAGTCGCGGTCGAGATAGCCGATGCGCGTCTGCGACTCGTAGTTGACGGGAAGCGAGAATACCGGCATCGGATTGACGTCGACGTAGAACTCTGGAAGCCGCGCGACACCGGTGTAGAAGTCGTTAAGCGGGCCAGACACGCTGACGCCGACGGATGCCGGACGCTCGACGTGCTCCCAGGCAAACTCGTTGACGAGATGGGTGGCAAAGGTATTTGCATCAAGCAGCGTCGTCTTCCTGAGGAAGTCGTGGTGGAAATGCGAGTCGCTGTAGTAAGCCGCCTTGGCCCATGCCGTGTCTCGCTCCGTGAGATCGACTCGGTGCTCGAAGCTGAGCCCGTAGCGCCCGTCGGGAACGTCGTTGCCCCAGTGGCTGTAGTGCCATTCCTTCGCGTCGTTCCAGTGGCGGTCGTACCTGTCGGCGTCCTGGTCCCATGCGTAGTAGACCTTGAACTTGCCCTGGCCCCAGTCGCCCAAGCTCCACCTGACCGACTGCCCGAGGGCGACGCCGTTCTTCTCGCGGAGGTCGAAGCGCGTGCTGCCCGCGAGCCCGTAGGCGCCGTCGCCGAGACTGCCGCAGATCCCGTAGACGTACTTGGTGAAGAGCGACACCCCCCACCGCGACGTGTAGCCCGGCATCACGCGCCAGCCGTAGTCGGTGTCCATCGGATAGTACCAGTACGGAAGCCACATCACGGGAATGTCCCACATCCTAAGCCACGCGTTGCGAAGCAGGACGTAATGGCCGTCTTTGAAGCGGACCTCGCCCGACACGCGCCAGTGGAGGTGGTCCCAGTCGTTCGTACAGGTCGTTACATGGGTGGGATCGGCAAAGACGAATTCGCCGTCTGCATCGCGCGTCACGGAGTCGGAGTGAAGCACAACCGGAGCGGAGACCGCCTGCACGTGGCCCGAGGCCGCAAGGGCGCCTGTTACGTTGTCAGCCGCTACCCTGTCGGCCGTGATCTTGACTTCGCCCGCCGGCTTGCCGAAAAGCGAGGCGACGGCGAAAACAAGTGACACAGCCAGGGCGGAGCGCAAACTCTTCGCGTTTTTCATGTGCGTATTATACCATTTTTGCGGGGAACATTGTTTCCGCGTAGCGTACAAGCCCCATCGCGTCCTTGGAGTAGTGGTCAGCGCCAATCTTCGCGGCGTAGTCTGCCGTAAGCACCGCACCGCCGACGGTCACCTTGCAGTCCGGCAGATTCTCGTGGACGAGCTTCACCGTCTCCTCCATGAAGCAGACGGTCGTCGTCATCAGCGCGGAGAGCCCTATGAGCCGCGCCTTTTCCCGCCGCGCCGTCTCGACGATTCTCTCCGGCGGGACGTCGCGCCCGAGGTCTATCACCTTGAAGCCGTAGTTCTCAAGGAGTGCGCGGCAGATGTTCTTGCCGATGTCGTGGATGTCGCCCTTTACCGTCGCGACGACGATAGGGCCCCTCACGCTCGCGCCGTCGCGCTGTGGAAGCGCCGCGCGCACGACGTCGAACGCCGCGCCCGCCGCCTCTGCCGCCATGAGGAGCTGGGGGAGGAACACGCTTCCCGACTCGAATCCCCTGCCGACGATCTCAAGGGCAGGCACAATTTCGGCGTCAATGATGTCTATTGGCACGACGCCTCGCGCAAGCTCTTGCCTCGCAGCGGCAGCAGCATCGGCCTTGAGGCCATGCCGAATGGCAGCGGAGAGCGAATCTGGAGAGTCTGTCTCCGACTGTCGACCGGCGACCGGCGACTGACGACTGGCGGCCAGCGGCTGGCGACTATCCGCCGTCCAGTCCTTGAAAGAGTCGATCCACTCGCCGCAGGTGCGGTCCTTGCCGATGAGCGCGCGGTAGGCGCGGTAGGCGGTCATCATGTCCGCCGCGAGCGGATTTACGATTCCTGCGGAAAGCCCGGCGCCAAGCGCCATCGTGTAGAACGACGCGTTTAGAAGCGGCCGCGCCGGAAGCCCGAAGGAAATATTGGAGACGCCCAGGCACGTACAACAGCCAAGCTCATCGCGAACGCGCCTTAGCGCCTCGAGGATCACGTTCGCGCTGTTGGCATCGGCGCTTACCGCAAGGCAGAGGACGTCAACGACGAAGTCAGAGGGCTTGAGCCCGTATTCCGCGCCGCGGGCAAGGATTCGCTTCGCTATCGCAAGCCGCCCTTCCGCCGTAGGGGGGATGCCGTTCTCGTCGAGAGTCAGCGCCACGACCGCCCCGCCATATTTCGCGACGAGCGGCAGGACTGCAGACATCGACTCCTCTTTCCCGTTCACGGAGTTGACGAGCGCCTTGCCGTTGTAGTGGCGGAGGGCGCGTTCGAGGGCCTTGGGGTCGGAGGTGTCGATCTGGAGTGGGAGGGCCGTAACGCTCTGCACCGCCTGGATTGTCGAATCAAGAAGCGTTGGTTCGTCCAGCCCGGGCACGCCGACATTCACGTCCAAGACGTGCGCTCCGGCCTCTGCCTGCGAGACGGCTTCCCGAAGGACATACGCGACGTCGCCTTCCGAAAGCGCGGCCTTGAGCTTCTTCTTGCCCGTCGGATTGATGCGCTCGCCGATTATGATGGTGTCGTCCGTGGAGATTTCCACAACACGCGAGCCAGAGCAAACAACAGTTCTTGAATGAGTGAACGAGGAATTCCCCCGTTCCCCCGTTCCCCATTCCCCCAATGACTCGACAACTTTCCTAATGTGCGCGGGAGTGGTGCCGCAGCATCCGCCGACGATTGAAGCTCCCGCCTTTACGAGCTCGATGACATCGGCCGCAAATTCATCTGGCTCCACTGTGAAGATTGTCTTGCCGCCCTCGACCTTCGGAAGTCCGGCGTTCGGCTTCACCGCTATCGGTAGCGAAGTCACCGCCGCAAGCCGCTTCACAAAAGGAAGCATCTTGTCGGGACCAAACCCGCAGTTGAGACCGAGGGCGTCGACATGAAGCCCCTCGAGGATCGCGGCAACACATTCCACGTCTGCGCCAGTGAGGAGTTTGCCGTCCTCGCCAAGAGCAACGGTCGCGAGAACAGGTAGAGACGAATTCTCCTTCGCAGCGAGGACCGCCGCCTTAAGCTCGTAAGCATCACCCATCGTCTCAATGACGACAAGGTCGGCACCGGCCTCTGCTCCGAGGCGGACTTCCTCGGCGAACGCGTCATACGCTGCATCGAACTCGAAATCTCCGGCCGGCTTGAGAAGACGCCCGGTTGGACCGACATCGAGCGCCACGAACCGCTTGCCGCCAGCGGCATGCACCGCTTCCCGCGCAAGGGCAACACCTGCGGAAACGACATCAGCGAGAGGCGCGTCTGCATGGTATTTCGCCGCGTTCGCCCCGAACGTATTTGCATACACGATGTCGGCGCCTGCGGCGAGATAGGCCGAGTGAACGGCCCTGATGTCGTCTGGACGCGAGAGGTTCCACAGTTCCGGCGTCTCGCCGGGCTTAAGCCCGCGCTCCTGGAGCTGCGTCCCCATTCCGCCGTCGAGAAAGACGAGCCGCCCTTTTCGAAAAATTCCGTTGGTCATTGCGAGACCTCCGTCTTGACTCCGATTATTGCGCTTACCGATTTCGACGGCACCATAAGAAGCGAGTCCGTTAGCGACACGCCTACCTTGCGCGGCGCGTCAAGAAGCTCGAAAAGACGGCGCTGCGCCTCAAGCGGCCAGTCGCCGTATCCCGGCGAATAGCGGCTGACAAGCGTCTCGCCTTCCTTAAGCTCGCGGCGAATCTCGCGCTCGGTTTCGTCCGTCCACTCCTCTATTGCCGCCGCGCCGATGGCCTGCAGCACGAACGCGTCAGCCGGAGACGTTGCGGCCGTGCGCCGCTGGAGCGTGTCGAACTCGGCGCCGATCGTAGTGCACACGAGATATGCGGCATGGCATTCCGCGAGGTGTTTCCTAAGCGTCTCGGAGTCCGCTCCACCGGCGACAAAGGGATCGTCGAACCGCCGCCATACCCTCGCAGGACGAATCGCCTTGAGTGCGGCTTCGCGCATCGCCTTGATGCGCTCTTCAAGGGCCTCGCCGGGGGCGCGTCCCTGGAGGCGCAGGTATCGGCATATCTCTCTCTCGTCGATTGTCATGCGGGGCAATCGCGTCAAAGGATCCCGCGGAGGTTGGCCATGATGCTCGCCGCCACCTCGGGCTTGTTCATCGTATAGATGTGAACGGCATTGACGCCGTTTGCGAAGAGGTCGATGATCTGCTCCGTCGCGTAGGCAACGCCTGCGGCCTGCATCGCGGGCGGACGGTCGCCGTAGCGGTCGACTATTGCCTTAAAGCGGCTCGGAAGGTACGTTCCCGAGAGACGGCAGATGCGGTCGATCTGGCGACCGTTCGTGACGGGCATTATGCCGGCGATCACCGGCACCGTCACGCCGCGGTCGCGGAGCTTGGAGAGATAGCGGTAGAAGATGTTGTTGTCGAAGAACATCTGCGTCGTCACGAAGTCGAGACCGGCCTCGGCCTTCTCGCGAAGATATCCGATGTCGTCCTCCATGTGGGCGCACTCGGGATGGCGCTCGGGGTAGCACGCTCCGCCAAGGCAGAAGCCCTCGGGCTTGAGCGCGCGGACGAGATCCACCGCATGCGCGAACTCGCCGGGCGCGGGCGCATCGACGCCATTCGGAATGTCGCCGCGCAAACAGAGGATGTTCTCGATTCCCGCGGCGCGAAGTGCCGCCGTCTCTTTCGCGATGCTCTCGCGCGTTGCCGTGAGGCATGTCAGGTGGGCGAGCGCAGGGACGCCGCACTTCTGGACGAAAGACGCGACCTCTGCCGTGTTCGCCTGTGCGTTTCCAGAGGCCCCGTATGTCACTGAAATGAACGAAGGCCGCTCCTCGGCAAGCCGCTCGACCGCCTCCTTCACGGGTGCAAACGGGGCGTCCTTCCTCGGCGGGAAGACCTCAAACGAAACCGAAGGCCGCCCCTCGGCGAGAATGTCGCGAATCTTCATGGCGCCTATTATAGCACAATGCAGGCGCGTTATGGTATAATTGCCCGCCAAAAGGCAACGTCTGTGAGAAATTTCGCGAAGAGCGCGATTCTGCTGTTCCTCGCCCTGCGCATCGGGGACGTGGTGAACCTGGCGGCGGGAATGTGGTTCGTTCCCAAGTACGTCTCTCCAGAGGAGATAGGCGCCGTCCTCCCGCTCACCTCGTTCGCGACGTTCCTGTCGCTCCCCGTCTTCGCGTTCGCGATGACGGTGATGAAGGAGTCGGCCGTGCTGCATGCGGCGGGCGAGCGGGCGAAGGTGAAGTCGCTCCTTTCGGGAGTGTTCGCCGCGGTAGGCGCTGCGCTCGTCTTGGTCCTCGTCGCCTCGTGTGTCGCGGTTCCTCATTTCCTGAAGCAAATGCGCGTCTCCGACGCGTCCGCCGGAATCCTCGTCGTGTCCGCGGCGTTCCTCGGCTGCGTCGCGCCAGTCTACACCGACGCCCTCCAGTCGATGAAGCGGTTCAAGTCGCTTGCGGCCGTCGAAATCTGCGGCTCGGCAGTCAGGTTCCTCGCCATGCTCGCGACGATGCCGTTCAGGGCGCTCGCCGGCTACTTCGCAGGGCAGGCGGCGCTGCCGGCGTTCCGAATCGCGGGCAGCGTCATCGCGCTCCGCCGCGATCTCTCGGTGCCGGCCGAGCCCTACTGGAACCGCGAGACGGTTCGCCGCGTCACGCTTGCGTTCTTGGCCGTGTGCGCCTACCAGGTTGCTCCCATGGCCGCCGCGCTCGTCGAGCAGACGACGCTTCGCACGGGACTCTCGGCCGCCGATTCGGCAGGGTACTACATGATCTCGCGCTTTTCCGACTTCCTCTACTACCTCACGTTCCCCCTTCTGCTCGTGATGTTCCCCTACACGGCAGACGCCGCGCGAAGATCGGCTTCGACAAGCCCGTATGTTTTGAAGTGCATGGCGGCAACGCTTGTCGCGGCGACGTTCATGTCCACGGCGTACTTTTTCTTCGGGAAGGAGCTCCTGTCGCTCATGCCTCACGGGAGCGAATACGCCGCTTACGCGAAATACATGCCGTGGCTCGTACCGATAGCGGCCCTGACGACGTGCCAGGTATTCCACACGAACGCGGAAGTGTCAGCGGGGCGCTTTGGCTTTCTCCTGTGGCTCGTGCCGCTGCACGTCGTCTACGCCGTGGCGCTTAAGCTGCGCTTCTCGGGCGGCAACGAGCCCGACATGACGACGCTCCTCTGCTGGTTCGGGGCGATGTCGTTCCTGCGCTTCGCCTGTTCCGCCTTTGAGATAAACTGGCGCAGGGGTCAGTAAGCGATGGCCAAAGCGTCAGTAGACCACGAACATGGACGGAACGCTCTTCCCCTGAAGATCAAGCAGAATCTGACGCGCCTCCGTCGTGTTGCCGGTGGGCTCTCCGTTTACGTCCCCCCACTTGAACGCCCACCCAGGAACGCCGGCTTGACTGTCGCCGATCCCGCCGTTGCCGTCGCCCGTACGAGCCGTCTCAAAACCGCTATTCGTCTGGACAATCACATGATTTTCAAGAACGGACTTGTCGCGTCGCAATGCAGGCGACTCTGGCGAGACAGCAAACTTGATCTTCGAGTTCGACCCGCCCTCGGCCTGAAACTTTTTGCTGCCTGTCTGCTGAAACGGGGTTTCGGCAAAGCCGCCCACCGGCACCACGAGCGTAATCGTGGCGTCATACCCGTCGCTGTGGCTATAGACGTAGAACCATTCCGCACTAATCTTGGAATCTTTTCCGCTGAGGATCATCTCGACCGGCCCCGGTGTAGCAACATCCGCCCCGAAGTGGAAGGCAGCCTTCACGGTAAACTTTGAGCTGGAGACGACAAGCACGCTGTTCGAGCTCCCGAAGTTGAACCGCGACGAACAGGTGATTTCGGAGTCGATGAACTCAAGGCGCGAGAACGCCGCCGACATTCCCAGCATGCCGCCGCTCGAATAAACATTCGAGAATCGGACAAGAATGTTCGTCGCCGCCGCCTTGTCGCGCTGGAAGTCCCAATTTTCGCCCGTGCGCTTGAGCGTCATGTTGCGGAACTCGACCTTCGAGTTGGCCTGAATGCCAGGCGTATAAGTCACTGACGCCGAAAGACTCGATTCGTTCGTGCTTGTGCCGGCAAATGTGATATCCGAGGCGGTTGAGCCATAGTATTTAAGTTCGCCGATTTTATATTTGCCGTTGACGGCGACGACAACGGGATTGTTGGCCGTGCAGTCCTTGAAGTCCGCCGTCGCGTTCTCGGACTGCGGGTAGCCGAGGCAGTCGCCGTCCATGTTGTTCGCCCAATGCTCCGTATCGTTCCAGTTGCCGTTCCACTCACCGTCCACTGGCTGCCAGGTATAAGTCGTCGTGTCCTGCGTCTTGCACGAGGCGACGGCCGTTACTGTCGTGATCGCGTTCCCGCCCGTCGTCGTGGCGACGGCACGGAGCTGCCAGTAGTAGGTCTTTTCAAGGTCCGCGAAGGTGTGGGCGATGCTGAACGAGCCCGCCGCCGTGCGCGTGACGGGCGTCTCGACCAGTTCAAGCTTATTGGCATTGTTTTGCGTGCCGACATAGAGCGTCACCGTCGCGTTCGTGTTCGCGCCAAGGTCGTCGAGGTTGCCGGTGAACGTCACCTTGTGCCGGTCGACGGACGTACCCGACGAGACGAAAACCGGCGCGCCCTTGGTCGTCGCGACGACGGCGGACGAGCTGCCGGTCTTCCCGCCTGACGTCGCCTCGACCACGACCGAATAGGTCGCGCCGGGCTCGATGTAGCACGGCGACGCCGGGTCGCTTTCGAGGAGCGTCAACTCGAAGTTGCCGATCTCCGTGACATTGGTGAGGTTGGACCAAAGGATGGGCTCGTCAGTCCCCTTGGTGACACGGACCGCGAGTGTGCAGTCGCTGCCCGGGAAGTAGGAGAGGTTGCCGCGGATGACGAGCGCGTCGCCGCCCGACCCGTCCATCGTCACGCCAGTGACAATAGGTTCCGTCGCTTCTCTGTAGATAACCGTATCCGACCAGAGCGGGAAAGTTGTCCCATCATCGAAGTAGCAGCGAAGGACGCAAGCATCCTCGCTTCCCCAGTTGGCGGGGACGGGAACGGAATACGACGTCGCGCCAGCCGCGACCGTGGCGACCGTCTCCGTCGCGTCCCAGTCCGCCGGATTGTCCCCGCCGAAGCCCGAACCGTAGGCGATTTTGAGCGTTCGCGCCATCGGCGCGCCGAGGAAGGTCAAATCAACCGCCGTCAGATCAGAGCCCGTATAGCGCTCGACTGTCGTCATCGACGGCCCAAGGACATACGACGCCGCCGAGGCGCTCTGCAGGAACATATTCCGGGCGCTGTCGTAAAGTCCGACGGCGCCATCGGACGCGCGGACAGCCGGCGCAAGCGCCGCCGTCAGCGCACTACCCTCGTCAAACAACATCGAGTAGATGCGATGCTTCGTCGTCGTGTCGGCATTGATACCTGTTTCCGAGGTGCGGTTGGCGGCGAGGGTCAATGTCTCCTCCGTGGATATCGTCGCCGTTCCGGCGAGAGGCGCTTGGGTGGCCGTCACGCTCCCGTCTGGTCCGTAGATCGTATAGGCACGCTGGCTCTCCCCGTTAATATAGTTGAAGTCATGAAGGTTGCGGTTCGTGTTGCCTGGCGTTCCGGTTCCAACCGGATTCCAGTTTTTGTCATCGGACATATTGTAGGCGAATTTCCCCGAACTGTTGATATACGCATTGAAGTAGAGGCTTCCGGCGATCTCAATACCGAACACGCGGTGACTATTCGCAACGGCAGTAAACTGGTAATCGGCCCTGACGTGCGTATTCGGCGTGGGGTAGTAGCCGCTGTCAATGTACTGCGTGCCCGTACCTTCGACATACTCGACGCGGCGCATCGCCGTCGCATAGTCCGCAATCATCGTGACGGGAAGAACTGCCGATTCAATCGTCGTATTATTTGGCAGCACCAAGACAGCCTTGAAGAAATAGTTCGTGCCGCGCGAAAGACCCTTGACCTGCGCAGGGAACAATCCCGAGGCGGAGACCGCATCGGAAACGACGAACTCGCTGTTCAAGGCGTCTTCGGCTGTTCCGTAAAGAATCTTGAGGGTGGCCAACTGTCCTCCCGAAAGGCTGATGCCGTCCACGACGGACGAGAAACGCGCGCATGTGCCGCCGTTTTGCGTGAGGGAGATGTCCACTGAGCGGCAATCCGTCACCGAGCTGGCCGTCAGGAAATCAGCATTGTTCTGCGTCGCGTAGTCGGCCGCAATCCAGTCGTCGGAAAGTGCTGCCGTCACAAGACGACACTCGTCAAGGATTCCCTTGTAGTATTGATCCCACTGATTGCTGCCAAGGCGAACGGGGCACGACAGTGTGAGATTGTTGAAGCCCGTATTTTGGCCATTGTCATTCTGCGTCTTCTTAAGCTCGCCATTGACATAGACCCTGACCGCTCCCTTCGGCACAAAGGTAACGGCGAGGTGCTGCCATGTATTTGCGCTAATCGATTGTTTGACATCGAAGTCCGTTTTCCCGGGAGTCGTAAACCTCGTAAGGCCACCTTTCACCTTGAAGGTTGCCAGAGCCTCTTTGCCGAAAAAGGCGCGCTCTTCCGAAACATTATATGGATTGGCCCACGTCTCGAAGGAGATGGCGGAGGAGAACGCCGCGTTGGGCGTGTTGGTGGTCGTAATTCCCGTTGAGCTGCCCGCGCTGGAAGGAAAATTCGCGCCCTTTCCAAGCTTGGCGTCAACGACTGTGATCGATGCATCGGCCGTGCCGTCGAGATTGTTCGCCGACGAGTCCTTGGCGTTCGTCTCGTTCATGTGCCAGACGCCGTAATACCCAGCGTCCGTCCAGACGGCAGAAGAAGAGACGGCGGGAAGATTACTGGTCGAGGACGGGAGATAATAGGCGCGAAACTCCGTCGTCGTCCCGGAGAGCGAAGGGACGGAAACCCAGACGAGCGCCTTGTTGGCCGTGGAATCCCACGTGTCGATCTCGTAGTTGAGGTTGTTGCCGGAAGCGTCCGTGAAGCGAAGCTCGTCCGCCGGCGTTGCGAAGTCCGCGAAATTGAATCCAGACACATCCGAGAGACGGACAAGGACGGGGAAATTCGCGAGCGTCGACGCGCCGGCATAGCCGCTCACCGTGAAGTTGATCTTCTTGGCAAAGGGAGACGTGTCCAAGACATCTGCCTGCACGACCGAGACGGACGCGATGGCTACGAAAAGAAGAGAGGCGAGGGAAAAGCGAATTGATTTCATTGCGTTATTGACCTCATTGTGTTTTCGATGTGAGGATTATACCACAATCCGACCGGAATTTGGGGAAAAAGTTCTATGTGCGAGTTGCCTGTGCCTTGGACAAGGCGGGTCCCGTGATTAGCTCAGGCGCAGGGCAATTGGGCACGCGGAGCATCACCCCGCGCTCTTCCACAGCCGCCTCAACCACCACCGCTTCTTCGTCCGCTCCGTAATCTCATTCGCGTACTTCTCCCTCCACGCCGCGAGCATGTTTGCGTCCTCGACCCGCGCTGGGTCGGTCAGCGCGTCCAGCCGTTCGAAAAGCGCCGTTGCGCTCCGCCCAGCGCCCTTGACGACCTCCTCCCATATCGCCCTCGCCCTCACGACCTCCACCGACGGCACCTTAGCGGTCCCAGCCGGCGTCAACTTGGCGAACCCATCCGATGGCATCCCGCCTTTTGCCTTCCGCACCGCCCCCTTCTCCCCTTCTGCAACTTCGTCCGCACCGTAATCTCGTTTCATCCCTTCCTCGGCAACGGCCTTAGGCGGCAGGACAACGTCCATCGGTGTCGGGTCCGCCAGCCCCGCAATTTGCTTCAGCTTCTTCGTCGCGGCCTTATATCGCATCACCGTCGTGTACTGGAGCGCAAGCGCGGGGATGTTCTCCTTTAGCCACCCCTTCACCCCGGGATTGCGGCCGACAATCACCCCATCACAGTCGCGACGCAGCGCATTGTCGACGTAGCATTCGAGGTCCTCGATGAGGCTTCCAAATCGAATCGCATCCTCGTGCGACCTGCGTCGGGCGATCCACGCGTCGAGAATCTGCTCCTTCGTAGGGCAGGCGTTGTCAGTGCGCCGGTCGCGGATTTTCCGTCGCTCGGCCGCGAGGGCGCGGCGGCGGGCGTTCTCGGCGGCGTAGTAGCTTGGCCGACGGACGCAGGCCTTCAGGCGCGAGACGTTTCGTCCGCTCTCGCGGCGCATGAAGTCGAGGTAGGCATAGTAGCCCGCATCGCGAAGGACCATCAGGGCGAACTCCTCGCCTTCGAAGAAGCCGTCCCTCCGCCATCGGACGGCAAGGCCATCGCTCATCTCGCAAATGTCGCCAAACTCTCTCGCACGACTGCGGCGCCTTGCCTTCGCCCGGCGGCGACGACGCTCCTGCGCGGAGACGATGGCGCTCTCGACCGAGGCGTACTTGGCCCACCAGGCGGCAAGCGCGGCAGATTCACCGTTGAGCGCGGCGGCCTCATCTGCCGATGCGGCGGATTCGCCGCGGGGCGCGATCGCGACGCCGTGAGACGCGGCATTTCCCTTTTGGGCGGCAGACCCTCTACGAGGGGTGTCGCACTGCCCTGAAAACGTCTTTTCCTGCTTCATGGGGACAGCATACCATAACGACCTGGCGAAAGGCAAGGAAAAAATGAGATTACGGTGCGGACGAGATAATAATGGAAGCGTGTAAAACATGTAGAAAACGCAGAGCCGCGGCGGATTTGCCGCGGCTCGTGATTGGCGCAGTTCTCCGCCGAGCGCCGATCAGCGGAGCTTGATCACCGTGGGCGGCTTTTTGCCCTGAAGATCAAGCAGGACCTGCCGCGCCTCGGAGAGTTCCGCGCCGTCCTCGAGCGGTTCGCCGTCCTTGCCCCACGAGAGCATCCCGGACGGCTCGCCCTTGTATTCCACAGGTTCGAACGTCATCGTCCGTGTAACCGTCAGGTCGAAGCCGGCCTTGGCGTAGATGAGCGGCACATTTTCGAGTTTTTCGCCGGAGCGTTTAAGAGCCGGCGAGTCAGGGGAGATGATAACATGGTAGTCCGCCGTCGCGTGGCCGCCCTGAAACATTTTCGTTGAGGCGTGTGTAAACTGGATCGGCGCCTCGGCGTAGCCCCCAATCGGCACCTCGAAGATGAAATGGTGGTTGATGTCGGGATGATGAGAGAAAGGGAAGAACGATTTCGATGAGAGCATCTGAGGTGCCTTGCCGCGGAAGTGGAACTCCATACCACCCCAGTTGTGGCTGTCGGCGTTGAAGATGAAGCCGTAGGGGGAGCCATTCGCCTGAATGGTCGAGTCGTCGATTACGACAACCGTGTTCGTGCCGCCGATATTGAACTTCATGCCGCCGGTAAAGTCCGTTCCGTTCAGGAACTCGGCGCGGCAATAACCTGCCGCGAGCGCGAAGTAGCCGGTTGTCGAGCCAGTCACGCCAGAGAGGCGGAAGGTGACGTTCGTCCTGTCGGTATCGCGCAGGAGCTCCCAGTCGCCGTTCAGCGTAAGGGACATATCGCGAAACTCCAAGGTCGAGTCGGAGGCAATCTTGGTCTGGCCGTATCCGCCGCCTGTAAGACTACTCGTGTTCGTACCCGTACCGATGAAGGCGATGTCCGACGCCGCGCTGCCGTAGCACTTGAACGTGCCGCAGGTATAGTTGCCGTTGACGGTCACGACGACGGGATTGTCCGTCGTACAGTTCTTGAAATCGGCCGTCGCGTCCGAGGTCTGCGGGTAGCCGAGGCAGTCGCCATTTTGATTGTCCGCCCAGTGCGCCGGATCGTTCCAGTTGCCGTTCCAGTCGCCGTCGACGGGTTGCCAAGTGTAGGTCGTGGTGTCGAGAGTCTTGCAAGGGGCGACGTCCGTGAGGGTTTCAAGCGTGCTTCCGCCCGCCGTGGTGCAGACGGCGCAGAGCTGCCAGTAGTAGGTCTTATCGACAGTGTCAAAGGTGTGAACGATAGAAAACTCACCAGTCGCCGTGCGCTCTTTGGGCGTCTCGACCGCGACAAGCGCGTCTTGCGTCTCGCCGACATAGAGCGTGACGGTCGCGCTGTTGCCTGCGCCGAGGTCGGAGAGGTTTCCATTGAACGTCACCTTGCGACGGCTGACGGACGAACTCGACGAGGCGAATACCGGCGCTCCCTTGGTCGTCGCGACGACGGCGGACGAACTGCCGGACGTCTCGCCCGACGTCGCCTCGACCACGACCGAATAGGTTGCGCCTGGTTCGATGTAGCGCACCGCCGTCGTGTCGCTTTCGAGGAGCGTCAACTCGAAGTTGCCGGCCTTCGTGACGTTGGTAAGGTTTGACCAGACGACGGGCGAGCCGCCGTCTTTTGCGACGCGAACCGAGAGCGCGCAGTCGTCGCCCGGGAAATAGCTGAGATTGCCGCTCACAACAAGCATGTCGCCGCCTGTTCCGTCGACCGCCACGCCCGTGATGATTGGCTCGGATGTTCCGCGGTAGACGACGGTGTCGGACCAGAGCGGGAAGGATGTCCCGTCGTCGAAGTAGTATCGGAGAACACAGACATCTTCACTACCCCAGTTGGCGGGAACGGGGACGGAGTAGGAGGTCGCGCCAGCTGCGACATTGGTGACAGTCGCCCTCACGTCCCAGTCCGCCGGGTTGTCGCCGCCAAAGCCCGAGCCGTAGGCGATTTTGAGCGTTCGCTCCATTGGAGCTCCGAGAAATGTCAAATCAACCGCCGTCAGATTCGCACCGGTGAAGCGCTCGACGGTCGAGATCGCCGGCCCGGCGACATAAGGATCCGCCGACGCACTCGGCAGAAACCTGTTGAGGACGCTATCGTAAAGCCCGACAGCGCCGTCGGTGGCGCGGACTGCCGGCGCAAGCGCCGCCGTCAGCGCAGCGCCCTCGTCAAGTTGTACCGAGTAGATGCGGTGCTTGGCGATACACTTAACCTCCGTGGCGGATGACCGCATACCGCCAATCACAAGGGATAGCGAGGCGTTCTTCGTGGCGCCGGTTGTCTCAAGCGGCGACTGCGTAGCCGAGACCGTGCCGTTGGTGTCGTAAATGGTGTAGGCGCGGTTGCCTTCGCCGTCGATATAGTTGAAGTCGAAGAGATGGTGCTTGGTGTTGGCCGAGATGTTGCCTGATACGGGATTAAAGTTGCCGGTCGCGACATCCGCGTAGGTGTACGCCCAGTTGCCGCCGTTGTTGATATAGCACTGGTACGAGAAGTCGCCGCCCTCGATGCCGAAAACGCGATACTGTACCGCTTTGGTCGTGAACTGGTAGTCCGCCTTGACGTGGGTATTCGGCCCAGGATAGTAGCCGCTGTCTATATACTGCGTGCCGGTGCCTTCGATGTATTCGACGCGACGCATAGCCGTCACGTAGTCGGAGATTGTCGTGACAGGCAGGACTTCGGACTCGACAAGTTGATCTCCCGGCAACACCAGAACGGACTTGAAATAGTAGGTCGTGCCGCGCATGAGGCCTTTGACTTGCGCAGGGAATGTTCCAGAGGCGGTGATCGAGTCGGAAACGACGAGCTCGCCGGTCAATGCGTTTTCGGCTGTTCCATAAAGGACCTTGAGGGTGGCCGACTGTCCTCCCGAGAGGCTAATGCCATCCACAAGGGACGAGAAAACCACGCAGGTGCCGCCGTTTACCGAGAGGGAGAGTCCCACCGAGCGACAATCCATCACCGAACCGGCCGTCAAAAAATCTGAATTGTTCTGCGTCGCGTAGTTGGCGTCCATCCAGTCAGAGGAAGTCTCTCCCGTGCGGACGCGGATCTCGTCGACGGAGAAGTTCATAACCGTGCTCCCCTGGTCGGTTCCGTTGCGTCCCGTGAGCGCCATGCCGGTGGAGTCGAAGTCGACCGCGACCTTGTCCTTCGTGCCAGCCTGGTTCGATCCATTGACGCATGTGCGGGTCGCGAAACTCTTCCCGGAATTCGCCCAGACCCCGGTCACGAACCGCCAGTCGGACTGGCTGGCGACGGCGGACGTCCATCCGCCGGCGTAGCCACCGAATTCGTCGGACATCTGATAGACCTCCGTTGGACCGAACGCAAAGGCGTTTCCGCCGTTCATACTCTCAGACTGGACGAACATACGATTGTAATTGCCCGTCGGGATCAGCCACGCCTCGACCGAATAGCCGGTTGAGGAGAACGTCCAGGAGGCGGTGTTGGCGGACGCCACGGCGAGGACCGAATTGGCGACGTGGTAGGTTGTGCCGTTGGGCGAGGGAGTGGCGGACGTCGGGGCGTTGGGGGTCGCGTCGCCCGCGATGCGGCTCGCCGTTGCGCCGCGCCCGGTCGCGTCCGGATAGGAGCCGTCCGCGTTCTGCTCGTTGAAGTGCCACACGCCGACGTATCCTGCGGACGCCCAGACGGCATCAGAAGAGACGGCGGGGAGTCCACTGGTCGAGGACGGAGCAAAATAGGCGCGAATTACCGTCGTCGTCCCGGAGAGCGAGGGAACGGAAACCCAAACAAGCGCATTGCTGGTCGAGGAATTCCAAGTGTCGATCTCGTAGTTTAGATTGTTGCCGGTGGCATCCGTGAAGCGCAGCTCGGCGGCTGGCGTCGAGAAGTCCGCGAAATCAAACCCGGACACATCCGAGAGACGGACGAGGACAGGGAAGTTCGCAAGCGTTGTCCTGCCGGTATAGCCACTCACCGTGAAATGAATCTTCTTGGCAAAGGGAGACGTGTCCAGTACATCCGCCCGCGCGACCGGCGCGAAGACGAAGAGCGACGAGGCAACGACGGCAAAAAGGCACAGAAAGGCCAGGCGGAAGCGGGCGCCTCGCTTAAGACTTGAGCATTCGTTCTTTGCAGATTTCACTGCTTGCATCTCCGCGTTTGTCTTTTGCTGGCAGTATTATAGCAAATTTCGCATTGTGGGAAAAGGAGTTGCCGTGTAGAACATGTAGAACGTGTAGAAAACGCGGAGCCGCGGCAGATTTGCTGCGGCTCCGAGCGAGAGACTGGCGTAAGGCGTCAGGAAACGGCAGGCGAAACGCGAAGCGTAAGCCCAAGCGCATTCAGCACCCGCATCATTGTCGAGATCGTAGGATTCCCACCATGGGCGAACGCCTTGTAAAGATTCTCACGCGTGACTTTTGCCCTACGAGCAACCTTGCTCATGCCCTCTGCCCTGGCAACATCGCCAAGTGCAGTTACCATAAATTCAGGATCATGCTCTTCCATAGCCGCCTCAATGTAAGCAGCACGGTCCTCGGGAGTCTTAAGCTCCGATTCAATGTTCCAATTATATAGTTTCGGTTTCATGCCTACCTCCATTCAAATGCTTGCCGCTAATTTCTTTGCGATCTCGATATCCGTCTTCTGCGTCGACTTGTCGCCCCCTGCCAACAAGATCACGATTTCACCATTCCTCTCCGTGTAATATATTCGATAACCTGGACCAAAATCAAATCGCACTAATTGTTTTCACAACACGAATTGTATCATATATTTCACAGCCATGTCAATAGGGAACCAAACGTAAACCCTATAAGATTACGGTGCGGACGAAATCGCGGGGTGGGGTTGGGAAGTGGGGAGGTTATAGCCGTGTAGAACATGTAGAACGTGTAGAAAATGCGGAGCCGCGGCAGATTTGCCTTCGCGGGGTTCCCGCCAATTCCGCCGATTTCCTTGCCCGCTTGCGCGTGTTGCACGAATGTGCTATAATGCTCGCAGTTGGTAAACAAACGATGAGGTTTGTATATGAATTCTGCAACAATAGCATTCCGCGTCAAGCCTGAAATCAAGAAACGTGCAGATGCCCTTTTCGCGCGTCTCGGCATGACAACGTCAACTGGCATGAACATTCTCCTCATGCAGACCTTGGAGCATCGCGGCTTCGCGGCGCCAGTCATGCTTGGCCCCGAAGAAGAGATTCCCAACGAGACCACGCTTTCGGCGATCCGCGATCTTGACGCCAACAGGAATCTTTCGAGATATGATTCAGTCGGCGCCATGCTCAAGGACGTCCTATGAAAACGCTTGTTGTCACGGCACAGTTCAAGCGCGACCTCAAGCTTTGCAATCGACGGCATTACGACATTGCCAAATTGCAGGGTGTGCTTGACCTTCTGACGCAAGGCATCGCCCTGCCGCATCAATACCGCGATCATGCGCTCGTCGGCAACTGGCTTCCAAAGAGGGAATGCCACATTGCTCCCGATTGGCTTCTCATTTACGAGACCAGCGAAACGGAAGTGAGGCTCGCGAGAACCGGCACACACAGCGACCTGTTCGGCCGCTGACGTCTCCGCCGAACGAATCGCAAGCCAGGAATTGGAAACAACAGAAACAACGTGTAAAAAGTGATGAGTTGGAGTGATGAGTGGGAGAGCGGTGGTTATAGCCGTGTAGAACATGTAGAACGTGTAGAAAATCCGGAGCCGCGGCAGATTCGCCGCGGCTCGTGATTGGCGCAGTTATCTACCGACCGCCGATCAGTAGATCAGGAACATGACGCCGCGGGTCTTGGCCTCGCCAACCGTCAGCACACCCGGCCCGACGAAGAGATCGTCACGGACGAACTCCGCCGCCGACTCCGACGAGCCGTATGTGCCCGAAGGCAACGTCGTCCACTCGGTCGACTCGTACACGTCGCGCACGGCAAGCGAGGCGCAAGTCTGGCTCCGCGAAAGCTCAACCTTACCAAACGCGCCGCCAGAGCCGTCGATCTTAAGCGAGGCCTTTTCAATCGACTTGGCGGCAACTGGCTTGAGCGTCGCTCCCGCACAGACGCGGACTGGGAGGTTGTTCGTGAGCTGGATGCCGTACTCGGAGTTGCCGAGCGCGAGGCTGCCGCTATTGACGACTATCTCGCCCGCAATGCCGGTCTGGTCGCCACCAAGCACGAGATTACCCGTGTAGGTGTTCACGAAACCGCCGGCGGCCGTGACGGGTGCCCAGATTTGGGCAGGGTTGCCCGTGTAGGACTTCACCCACACATACCCCGGATGCGTTGCGTCGCCCAGGACGAGTGCGCCGTTATCGTCGCGCCCAGGCAGACCGATTGCCGTGCCTGCGCCGCCCAGAATCAGACCGCCGGACGAAATCGTTAGCGTACGATCCGCGCCGAGCCACTTATTCTTGTTGGCGTTATTGAGGAAAAGCGACTGAACGACGATATCGGTCGCCGATCCGTTGTTCAGATGCTTGTCATTCACCCAAGCGTTGACGCCTGTGGACGGAGCCGTATCAATCTGCGATTCCACATATTTCGGGCGTACCGTGCGGCCGTTCGCGTCGAATGCCGCGAAAGAAAGATAGTTAAGGTTCGAGTCGCGGTTAAACACCATCCACGGGAGGATTGGATACACGGCACCCGTCTCTGGATCACCTGCCGCGCCGACGACGTGATCCGCCCAGTCCAGCACCGAGAACGTGTTATTTGTGACGGACGAAGCCGCGTCGGCGTTGTGGGACGGGTCGTAGACGACAAGCGTGCCCTTGTCGGTCTGCTGGAGCATCTTCGCTGTGATGGCGTTGATTGGCTTGCCGCTTCCGTTGCCCGCGCCGGCATCCATCGAGATGAAGCTAAAACCCGCTCCAACTTCAAGAACATCGAACGCCTTCTCGTCCTTGACGCCGACGCCCCAGTTCGCGTTGTCGATCTTGCTCGCACGGTAGGTGCCGCCATGCAAGTGCAGCCCCTTGGCAGGACCCTGCGCGCCTTTCTCCGGACCAACGCCATAGCCGCCCGTGCCGAGCGTACCGCGGCTCAGTCCGTTGTAGGTCATCGCGCCGGTGTCGTGGTTATAGGAGGCACAGCCGTAGACATGTGCGGTGAAGTTACTCGCGCCCGCCGCGCGCATCAGGATGCCCGCCGCAAGTGCGCCAAAATTGCCAATGTTCGGACCGGTGGCGTCACGGACGGTGCCGGAGAGACCAGAGACGTCTTCGGGAATCACGAGGCTACCCTGGCCCTTCTTCACGAAATCGGCGGTCCCCTTCCAGACACCATTGAACTTCGTGGTGCCGTTGGCATTGCCGCCGACATTGTAGCCCGGCAAGCCTTGAACCGTGATCGTGGCGTTCTCGGCCGTGTTGGTGATGACAATGCCGTCCTTGTATTTGACCAGACCGCGCGGACCGTTGACGTCCGTCTCAGACGAGCAGCCGTCAATCAAGATATCGCCAAACCAGGCCACATTGATGTTGTAGCCGCCGAACTGGATGGTGCTGGTCTTACCGCCTTCGCCGTTAGGACAAACCTTCACGTGCACCGTCCCGCCGTCGGTGCGCCGGAACGTGACTGTTCTCGTGATTGTGGCCACGGTCGTTCGCGTGGTGTCGGTCCACTTGTAACGCTCAAAGGTGCAATCGATGTTGGCGTCCGGTCGGATCATGCCGGCGTAGAGGCCGCCGAGCGTGATGTCGTCGAGATGTCGGATGTAGCTGTAAGTCTTCGAGTAGAACGGCAAAATCGCAATGTCGTCCGCATATTGCGGGAACGAATCGTTCGACGCGGCAGGGGCACCGTTCACGACCTTACGCCAGCAGTTTGAATTCGACCAACTGCAGGCTTTCTCGTCGCCTCCATGATTCGTTTCGTCAAAGACATAGATCGACCCGCTACCAATTGCATCGGGAAGAATCACGACGCCCATGATGTTTGTGTTGAATAGGGCGTCCACACAACGGATGCCGACGATGCCAGGCTCGAGCGCCGTGAGCGTGTTTCTGTCGATAGTCGCGAAACGCGGATTGAGAACCTGATAGAAGGCGCAACCCGCGACTTCGGGCAGGAGCGCGACGTCGCCGGGCCGCATCCATAGCGCATTCGCGGCAGAAGCGTAGTCGGTCACGTCCGCGATGGTGGCGGACGAGCTGCCGGGAACGACAGAAACCGTCCATGTCTTCGAGACGGTTTCGCCGCCCGGAAGCGTCGCGGTCGCGACGACCGTCGCGGTCGCCGTTTCGGCCGCCGCGGCGACGCTGGTCCACGAAAGCGTGGCGGGGGCGTCGGCCGACTTCGTCCCGACTTCGGCGCCGGCGTAGGCGAGCGTCGCGGAGACGGTCGCGCCGTCGTAGAGGGCCGTCACGGGGAAGGAGAAGTCGATCATGTCGCCCGCACCCGTTGCGAAGGAGAGTCCGCTTGCGGCAAAGGGCTCGGCGCGCGTGGCGGTATCCACCAAAGGCAGGTAGGCGACCTCTTCCCACCAGTTACTGAGGCAAACGCGAACATGGTAGGCCGTGTCCGGAACGAGGCCGGTGGCCGTGAGCGTCTCCTGCCGGTTGACCGTCGCGTCCAGCCAGGGCGTGACCGAGTCGAACGTCGCGAAGTTCGCGGTCGTCGAAACCTCCAGCCGCATCCACGCGTTCCCGGAGCCGACGCCGAAGTCGGTTATCGTGGCGTTTGCCGAAACCGTCGTGTAGCCCGGATCGGCGTTCGACGCCGTTCCGTGGGGAGGTCCGGGAACGAGCGTCGTGAAGCGGATGGCGTCCGTCTCGCAGACTTGGTCGATGTTGTTCGAGACCACGGCGCGGGCATAGTAGGTCGTGCCGATGTCGAGGCCCCAGGCGGACGCCGCGGCGGCACCGGTCGCCGTGATCGTCGTCTGGTCCGGGAACGAAAGGACGTCGCCCGTGAAGGCGAGGTTGCGGGCAACCTGGATCGAGACCGTCGCGTTGGCGGCGCCCTGGCCAAGGCTCGTCACGTCGACCGAGAAGACCGCGTTCGTGCATCCTGTGGACGCGAGCGTGGCCGTTGCCTCCGGGGCTTGCGGATTGAAGAGCTCGACCGAAAGGATCTCCGGCGAGACGCCCGTCGCGCCGCCCGCGTTCTCCGCGACGACGCGGATGTAGACCGTGCGGCTCACGCGGGGAAGTTCGATTTTTTCCGAGCCCGCGCCGATGATGGCCGTCTCCAGCAGATTCGTTGTGAGGAGCGCGTCTTCCGAATAGCCCCAGATGGCGGAGACGCGGGCCGTCTGGTAGCCGGAACCGGCCCAGGCGACGCGGTAGTGCAGGGTCGCCTTGCCCGATTCCGAATCGTAGTCCAGTCCGGTGAGCGAGACCGTCGGCGCGGTCGCGCCCTGGCCATTTCCGCCCGCGCCGTAGCGGATGATCACGATGCCGTTGCCACCGTCTCCGCCCGTGTAGAAGCCATCGCGCATAGCGCCGCCGCCGCCGCCGCCGCCGAGATTGTCTGTTCCTGCCTCGGCCACAGCGCTTGCATCGTTGCCGGCGTATTGTCCGCCCTTGCCGCCGCCACCCGAACCGCCGCCGCCTGCCATGCCCCAGCCACCATTCAGGTTGGACTCGTTGCCGCCGCCGCCACCTCCGCCCGCGTAGTAGACGTTGACACCGGAAATGGCAATCTGCAGGCCGTCGCCGCCCGATCCGGAACTCTGCGCGCCGGTGACGCCGGAGGCGTTGCTGCCCGGTTTCGCCGCGCCGCCTCCGCCGCCCGCATGGTTCTTGACGCTGTCCGCGGACTGACCCGCCTGCACCGTTCCGCCAGCATTGCCCTGCCCGGCCGTTCCGGCGCCGGCCGCGGCACCGGACCATGTCGCGCCGCCGCCGCTGCCGCCGGCGGCGCCGGCGAGCGTCGCGGACTGGTTGTTCAGCTTGCCGTTGCCGCCCGCGCCGCCGCCGACGGCCGTGACGCTCACGTCCGTGCCGGCGATCGAGGAGTCGCCGCCGTTCGTGCCGTAGGCCGCGACAGACGTCGCATGCTCGCCACCCGCGCCGACCGTCACCGTGTAAGTTGCACCACCCGTCACACGCATCTCGTTCGTGTAGATCAGGCCGCCGCCGCCGCCGCCGCCGCCCGCGTAGTAGCCACCAGGGCCGCCACCGCCCACGATGAGTGCATCAACCTCGTTGACATCCGCCGGGGGTGTAAAAGAGAAGGTCGCCGTTCCGTCCGGCGCGATTACGAACGTGTGGACGAACTCGTCGAGCTGCCGCACCACCGTTCCGCCCGTTCCAGCATCGCCGACGCCGCTCGTCTCGAACGCTTCCGATTCGACGTCCGAGTCGTAGGGGATGTTGTTTACCGCCTTGATCTTGTAGGTGTAGGCCGTGAGCGGCGTTAATCCCGTGAGAGTGCCTTTGAACGAGTCGCCCGCCTCGAGCCCTGTGGCTATCGTCGTCCACTCGCCGGGTTCCGAACCAGATGTCGGCCACGCCTTGGCGAGGACGTTGCACGACGTCGCCGCGCCCGGGCCCTCGCCGCCGAGGACCGAGATCGATCCGGAGAACTGGACGAACGCCGCACCGACGTCCACGACCTCATGGCCGAAGACGGGTTTGGGGGGCTCTTCAAACGTAACAACAGAATCGGCCACGAGGAACGACGACTTCGCGACCGTGTCGTAGTCGGCTCGGATGCGGTCGCCAGACGTCTGGCCCGCAAGGAGGCGCACCTCGTCGATTGCGCCGAAGAAGGTCCGGTCCGTTGTCCTGTCTGCGAAGCAGCCGATGCCAAAATTCGACGAACCCTGCACGGCGACTTTACTCTCTAGCAAATCCGCCGCGCTGGTGACGTTCGTTCCGTTGAAATAAACGTTGAACTTGCCGGAAGTACCAGATGTGTAGTAGACGACATCGAGCTTGCCCCAAACATTCTGCTTGAATCCTTTTGCCGTGAGGTCGCTGGACGAAGCATACTTGTTGCCGTCGGCGTGTTGGCTGTAAACGCGAATGGTTTTAGGGACTTGGTTGAATGAAATGCCCCACGCCGGCGTGGCGCTCTGCTCCTTGTGGCCAAGGAGGGTGTTCCAGCAAATGCCTTTTTTGTCGGCAATTTGACCATGCGGACAGAGCCATAATGAAACATGGAACGTGTCGCCGAGCTCGTTGAACGACGCCAACTTCGCCGAGTCGGAGAGATCGACGACAATGCCCGCGTCGACGCGATCATAGACATTGTTGAACTTCCATGCGCCGCCGAGTTTGCCAGAGGAGATAGATTCAGCGATGCCTTTCGCGGCGCCCTCGAAGCCCTTGCCCGAGGCGTCCGCAATCGCCGTGTTCGCTGCGCCGGTTTCGTTGAGGTGCCAGACGCCCTTGTAGGCCGCGAACGGGTTGTCGGCACTGAGGGTCTTGCCGCTCTTCGACGAACGGTAGACCATGACGAACTGTGTCGCGTTGGACACCGCCGGCAGCGTCACCCAGACGAGCGACTCGTCGTTCGCGCCCCGCCACGTGTCGATTTCGAACGGGAGACCGTTGCCCTCTATGTCGACGAAGCCGAGGTCCTTGCCAGAGTCAGGGAACATCATGTCCGAGTAGGCGAAGCCGGACGGCGACCCGGGCTTGATGCGCACAAGGACGGGAAAGTCCGTCAGGACCTCGCTACCGGTGTAGCCGCTCGTCGTGAGCACCGACGCGCGGTAGAAGCCGTTCGATGCGGAAAGCCCCGCGAGTTCTTCGTCCGTGATCGCCGATGCTGGCGTAGCAAGTGCAACAAACAGAAGCGTAACGAAAGCGAGACGCATTAACTTCATAAGCATTCTCCCAAGTTTGGAATTTACGTGTATTATACCAAAATCTGAGCGGGATTTGGGGATAAAACACAGAGCCGCGGCGGATTTGCCGCGGCTCGTGATTGGCGCAGTTCTCTGCCGACCGCCGATCAGTAGATCAGGAACATGATGTCGTTGGGTGTTGGGGCCGCGCCAACACGCAAAACACCCGGGCCAACGAAGAGATCGTCTCGGACGAACTCCGCCGCCGACTCAGACGAGCCGTAGGTGCCTTCGGGCAGCGTCGTCCACTCGTCCGACTCGAACACATCACGCACCGCAAGCGAGGCGCAGGCCTGGTCCACAGAAAGCTCAACCTTGCCGAACGCACCACCGGAACCGTCGATCTTGAGCGGGTTCTTCTCGACCGCGTCACGGCTCGGCAGGATGAGCTTCGCTCCCGCGCAGACGCGAATCGGGAGGCCGTTCGCGAGCGTGATGCCATGCTCGGCGTCACCAAGCGCGAGCGTGCCGCCATTCACGACGATTTCGCCCGCGATGCCCGTCTGGTCGCCGCCGAGCGCGAGATTGCCCGTGTAGGCCAAGACGAAGCCGCCCGGTGCCGACACGGCTGACCAGATATTGTTCGTGTCGGTGGTATTGTTTCTTGAGTAAACATAGGCCGGATGCGTCGCGTCGCCGAGGACGAGCCTGCCGTTGTCGGCGCGGCCCGGCAGACCAATCGCGGACTGACCGTGCAGGATAAGGCCGCCGGAGGTGATCCTCAGCGTGCGGTCCGCGCCGAGCCACCGGTTGTTCGAGCCGTTGGAGATGTACAAAGACTGGATCGTGATGTTCGTCACGGAGGAATCGTAATCCAAATTCCGGGACCAGATCCGGGCATTGGCGTTCGTACTCGTCGCCTGGGTGATCTGGGTGTTGGCGTCGGCACCGGGCCGGACGAGCCGGCCATCCGCGTCGAACGAGGCGAAGTAAAGCTGGCTCCAGTTGCTGTCGTTCGGCGCAACAATCCACGGAACGATCGGGTAGTCTACGGCCGTCAGGGGATCGCCCGTGGCGTCCGTCTCGGCGCCCATCCTGTCCAGCACGTAGAAGAGACTGTTCGTCGTCGCGCTCGCCGGGGCGGAGTTATGAGACGGGTCGTAGATGCCCAGGGTGCCCTTGCCGGTCTGGGCCAGCGTTTTCGCGGTGAAGGCGTTGATCGGGTTCCCTTTCGAGTTGTCCTCCGTCCGCATTTGAATGAAGTTGAACCCGGCTCCGACGGAGAGAACGTCCACCACCTTGTCGTCGCGGACGCCGACGCCCCAGGCCGTGTTGGGGATGGCGTTGGCGCAGTAGGTTCCGCCATGCATGTGGAGCCCCTTCCCGGGAGCCTGCGAAGGCGTGGGGTCGACGCTCTGGCCGCCAGTGCCGTAGAACCCGTGACCCGCTCCGTTGATGTTAGGCGTGCGATACGTCGCATTGGGCGCGATGCAACCGTAAACGTGGGCGATGACGTTGCTCGCGCCGGCGCCCCGCGCCAGGAACCCCGCCGCCGGGGCGCCGATGCCGCCGAGATTCGGGGCGCTCGCCTCGCGGAACGTGCCGGAGAAGCCGCCGATGTCATTCGGGAAGGTGATGCCGCCCATGCCCTTCTTGACGATCTCGCCCGTGCCGTTCCATATGCCGCAGAACTTTACAGTGCATTCCGTTTTGTTGATCCAGTAGCCGGGCAGCCCCTGAATCGTGAGCGTTACACCTTGCAGGGTGTTCGTGGAGAATGGCGTGGTATCATTAACATCAAAGAAACCACGGCATCGCGATGCATCCGTTTCGGACGAGGCGCCGTCGATCACCGCGTCGCTCGCCCACACCACGTTGATGGGCCAGCCACCGAGGCGAATGCGGCTGTAGAAGTTGTTTTCGCCGTTCGGACAGACCTGGATGCGAACCGGCTGACCATCCGTGCGCTGGAACGTGACGGTCTTCGTCGTGACATCCTTGTAGCGCTCCAGGACGCAGTCGAAGCTGACGTCCGGGCGGATCATGCCGGCATAGAGGCCGCCGATCGTGATGTCATCGAGATGGCGGATGAAGCTGTAGTTGTGCGAGTGGAACGGCAGGATCGCGATGTCGTCCGCATATTGGGGGAAGGAGTCGTTCGACGCGGCGGGGGCACCGTTCACGACCTTTCGCCAGCAATTCGGATTCGACCAGCTGTAGGCGCTGTCGTTCCATCCGTGCTTCGTCTCGTCGAAGACGTAGACCGAGCCGTCGCCAATCGCGTCGGGCAGGATCACGACGCCCATGATGTTGGTGACATACGTGGCGTCCACGTAACGGACGCCGACGATGCCGGGCTCCTGCGCAGTGAGAACGTTCCTGTCGAGCGTGGCAAACCGCTCGTTGAGAACTTCGTAGGAGGCGTTGCCGTAGAGATCGGGAAGCATCGCCACGTCACCCGGGCGCATCCACAGCGCGTTTGCGGCGGAGCAGTAGGTCGAGACGTCGGTCACGGCCGTTGCGTTCGCATCCGGCATGACGGGTGCCGAGAAGGTCCGCACATAGTCCGTTCCGTCCACTATGGCGGTGACGACGATCGTCGCGACTGTGCCGTCTGCCTTCGCGGTGAGCCCGCTCCACGTCACGTCGCCGGCGGCAGTGAAGGCCTGCGTTCCGACTTCCGTGTCGCCGTAGGTCAGAACGGCGGAACATTCGACCCCGTCGTAGACGGCGGATACGGCGAGTTTGATCGCGATCGTGTCGCCGGACGAGGTCCACAAAGGACCGGCTGCCGCGAACGGAACGGCATGGGTGCTGGTGAACGGAAGGGAGACGTAGGTGTCGACGTCCCAGTCGTTCCGGATGCGAACGCGCCAGTAGTAGTAGGTGTCGGGATCGAGACCAGACGCCGTGAGCGCGACGTTGGCGTTGAGCGAAGCCGCTGTTTCGGCGGACGTCGCCGCGAGCGTCGCGAAGTCAGCGGCCGTCGACGCCTCGAGCCGCACCGTCGCGGCCGAAGCGTTCAAGCCGAAGTTAGTCACGCGCGCCCTCGCGGAAAGCGTCGTAAATCCGGTGTTGCCTGCAGTCGCCGTCCCCACCGGTGCTCCGGGCGCGAGGGTCGAGAACTCGATGGCATCGGTCGTAAGTTCGACGTTGCGGTTGTTCGTCACGATGGCGCGTGCGTAGTAGGACGAGTTGCGGGAAAGGCCCGTCGCCACGACGGATACCGTGCCGGTCTCCGAGAGGGCCTCGGCCGCCGGGAACGAGAGGATGGTCCCCGTGAAATCCTCGGACGCGCAGACCTCGACCGTGACGGACGCGCCGATCGCGTCCGTGCCGAAATCGGTCACTTCGACGGCGAAGGTCGCGTTGGTGACGGCGGCAGACGAAAGCGAAATCGATCCGACGGGGGCGTCGGGGTTAAAGAGCGTGAAGACGGCCGTCTCGACCGAATCATCGGCGTAGCCGCCCTTGTTCGTCGCAACTGCGCGCAGATAGACGGTCTTGCTCACGTTCGGGAGCGTGACTGTCCCGGAGCCAGAGCCAATCTTGTCCGTCGCAACGGTGTTGGTCGTCGAGAGTGCGCTCGGGGAGTAGCCCCACGCGATGCTGACATCCGCGAGCTGGTAACCGTAGCCGGCCCACGCCACGCGGTAGGTGAACGACACCTCAGAGTGTTCCGCATCGTAGGTCGCCGATGTGAGCGCGATCGCCGGATTGGGCATCGTCGTACCGTTGCCTTGGATCGGGTAGCGGATGATGACGACGCCGTTGCCGCCGTCGCCGCCACCGTAGGCCCCTTCGATCGTCGATCCGCCGCCGCCGCCGCTGCCCGTCCCGTCCTTGCCGCCGGTGGCCCATTCGGTGCCAGCGTCGGCGACCGTGAACATGCCACCGTTGCCACCAATGCCGTTGCCGCCGGCGCCGGGGCCGCCGATGGAGCCCTTGTCGTCTTTGTTGTCGCGGCCGCCGCCGCCGCCGCCGGCCGCGTAGTAGGCCGCCACGCCGGAAATCCGGAGCTCGCGGCCGTCGCCGCCGCTTCCGCCAGACACCGTGTTGCCGCCGGACACGGAACCGCCTACGCCGCCCGCGCCGCCGCCACCCGCGCCGACAAGGCGGTTCTTGTCGCTCGCGGTGAGCCCCGTTCCGCCGGCGTTGCCTTGTCCGGTCATGCCGGAGCCCCCCTCATAGGGCGAGTTGGAATCGGTGGATCCGCCGCCGCTGCCGCCCGAAACGCCGGAACGCGTCGCGGTCTGGCCGTCAAGGTTGCCGTTGCCGCCTGCGCCGCCACCTGTAGTCGAGACAAGTATGACGTCATTGCTTGCGATCGACGAGCCGCCGCCGTTCGTGCCCCAAGCGGTCACAGCCGAGGTGGCCTTGCCACCGGAGCCGACTTTAACCGTGTACGTTGCGCCACCCGTCACAAGAAACTCGGTATTGTAGATGAGACCGCCCGCGCCGCCGCCAGCGCCGCCGAAGTAACCGCCGGGACCGCCGCCCGCGACAACGAGTGCCTCAACGGTTGTCGCGTAGGAAGGCGGGATGAACTCCCAGGTGTCGCCTTCGACGGGATCGACCGTGAACGTGTGCACGATGTCGTCGCCAACGCGCTTCGCGCTGCCACCCGTGCCGGCTTCGCCCGCGCCGCTCGTCGTGAACGGCAACGTCGCAATGTCCGAATCGTAGGGCGTCTCGAGATCATTTACCACCTTGAGGAGGTTCGTGTAGGCGATCTGGGGCGTGAGGTTTGTCACGATTCCCTCGAAAGAATCGCCCGCCTCGAGGCCAGGCGCCAGCAGCGTCCACTCCGCAGGTTCCGTTCCGGAAACAGGCCAGATCTTGTAGTAGACATCCGCCGAGGTCGCCGTTCCGCCGAGCGACGAGATTGAGCCGCCAAACTGCGCGAACGCCGCGCCGCTGTCGAGCAGCGAAAACGCCGCGACGGGCTTGGGCAGTTCCACGAACTCCGCCACAGTCCCGGCCGAGAGGAATGTGGCGCTATTCGCCGTGTCGTAGTCGGCCTTAATCCAGTCGGCTGACGGAATCATCGTCGACACGCGGACTTCGTCCATGTCGCCGAGGAAGGAACGTTCGTCCGAGCCTACGTAGCCGCCGATGGCAAGCGTGAGCGAACCTTGCGCCTGGACGGCGCCTTTCCATGGCGCAACGGGACCGTACACGTTCGCCCCGTTCCAGTAGGCCGTGATTCGCGGCTGGTTGTCGGACGTCGCGTAGGTGTAGACGACGTCGATCTTCCCCCAGACGTTTTTGGCGAATTGGAAGATTTCGCCCGTGATTCCGAAGTTCGTGTCAACTGTCTGAGACGTCCAGATGCGCACCCTCTTGACATTGTCCGTGAGCTGGATCGCCCAGGCCGCCGTGGTTTTGGCGGACTTGCGTCCAATGAGTCCGTCAAAGCCAATTGCGTCGGCGGAGGTGTTGTTCAATGAACCAATCGGGCGCGCCCAGAAGGAAACGGAGAAGTCGGTGCCGAGCGTATTCAGCGCAGCAAGCGCCTCGGCGGTGCCAGTTACTTTGATGGCCTTGTCCGCCTTGGCCCGCTCCGTTGTGATCTGGCGCGCGCCGCCGATCGGCCCGTCCGACTTCGCCAAGGACTTGTCGGAGGACTTGGCCGCGAGGTTGTTGGGGCCGGCGTCCAGAATGTCCTGCACGGCGTCGCCCGCTTCGCCGAGGTGCCAGACACCAACGTAGTCCGAGAACGGATTGTCGTTGCAAACAGACTTGCCGCTCTTCGACGAGCGGTAGAACATCGCGAACTCGGTGCCGTTCTGCATCGAAGGGAGCTTCACCCAGACGAGGGACGTGCCGGCGGGGTTCCACGTGTCGATGTCGAACGCGAGGGGCGTCCCGTCGTCCGCGACGAAGCAGAGGTCGTCGCCGTTCGACGGGAACATCATGTCGTCGTAGTCGAAACCAGAAATGCCTGCTGTATTTGTTTCATTGGATTCCGAAATCCGCACGAGGACGGGGAAGTCCGTGAGCGTGGTGCGGTTGGCGTCGTAACCGGCGACCGTGAGGACGACGCCGCGGGCAAAGCCGTCGGGCTTGATCGCCTCGAGATCGGCGATCGCGGCCCCGGCGAAGAGCGGCGCGATGACAAAAGCCGCGAGACCAAAGATACTACAGATTTTCGTTTTCATGCAATACCCCTTTCAAGTTATGGAATAATATACCATAATTTTGCGCGAAGATGGACAGCTTCAGAAAAATAGTTGGAGTGAAGAGTTGGAGTTGGAGAGGGGTGGTTATAGCCGTGTAGAACATGTAGAACGTGTAGAAAATGCGGAGCCGCGGCAGATTTGCCGCGGCTCTGCAACATAGTTCAGCATTGAGAACAGAAGAATCTGCCGTTTATGTCATGATGGGCGTCCCACCTTTACATATTGGCCATGGTCACCACGCAATAGGCCCTCGAAAGAAAGATCTTCATCAATATCTGGCCAACGCAGACCATCCTCATCAACCTCAATGTTGCAAAGTTGATCCGGCGTCGCACCTTCCAGTCGCCAATTCCCAGCAATGGGGAACGAAAGATTGGTTCCATCCGGCAAAGCGACATGGATTTTATTGTCAGCAAAAAAAGCCTTTCTCTTAATCAAAGTATTCATGCCATTTGCTCCTTATCGTTTCGATGTTCTCTTCGGCAATTTCCTGTGCTTTTCGCAGTTCTTGCACTTTCATGCCCTTAGATTCCAACAGCTGAACTTCATCGGCAACATCAAACTTCGCTTTACCCGAACCAGATCTCACATGGACATGTATCGGCTCATGTTAATTCGAATAGAAGTAGAAAGTATATCCGTCTTTGCTTAAAGCGCTTGGCATATCGACCCCCTTTACCCTTACCGCGTTCATTATAGCATATTTCATCGTGAATGTGATAGTGAAACGGAAAATCAAACCGCATCTTTTACTAAAGGGGACGGGTAGAAAACGCGGAGCCGCGGCGGATTTGCCGCGGCTCTGTGCGAGAGACTGGCACAGGGGATCAAGAAACGGCAGGCGAGACGCGAAGTATAAGCCCAAGCGCGTTCAGCACTACGCTAATGATTATCCGACGGCAACAGGCGCTATGCCGCAACGCCGTCGCAACGGGAATATCTTAAGCGAGAAATCAAAGCCACACCCTCTGAGATATCGGGCAAAAGTCTCAAATGTGACATTCTGTCCGTTCTCTATGCGGCTGACATTTGCGCGGGGTATCTTCATTCGTTTTGCCAATTCTCTCTGCGTAAGGTTCGCTTTTTTCCGCGCATTGTACATTGCCACAGTCGCATCATACTCCTTTTTCCATGCGGCGTACCCCTCCGCAAATCCGGGCTTGGACTCGTCGCGCTCCATGCGGGCCTTTGTCTCCGCAAGAAGTCGCGCCTTCACCGCCAGTTGTTCAGGTGTCATTTTCGTTTTCATAGTCCATACTTCCTTTTAAGTTGCTTTGCACGTTTCAGTTCACGCTTCGGTATTCGCTCCGTTTTCTTCTCGTAGCCGTTCAGAATCCACACCGCTGTTCCGTCGTCGTAGGCATAGAAGAATCTAGCATTGCCGCCTTTGCGTATACGAATCGCAAACAGGTTGCTTTCACCGCCCACCTTCTCGGCCCAAGGATATTCCAGTCGCCCGTTTTCGCGCAGCGTCTTTCTTGCGTTTATGTAGTCCTCTGCCTCTTCTGCATTGAGGATGGCAAAGAACTCCATGCATTCGTCGGTTTCGATGATGTCTTTCATGTCGTGTCGCTTAATAGTGTACCATATATGGTTCCAGTGCGCAAGTGGCACCTTTTGCTAATAGGGGGCAAATAGACAACGCAGATTCTGGGGACAGTCCCTCCTGATAGCCTGAAAAATCAGCGTATCGATGGGTCCCCAAAAAATGCACAGGCCTGTCAATAGAAAGCCAAGCGTAAATCTTTTGAGATTACGGTGCGGACGAAATTGCGGGGCGGGTGGGGAGAGGGGAGGTTATAGCCGTGTAGAACATGTAGAACGGGGAGAAAACGCTGAGCCGCGGCAGATTCGCCGCGGCTCTGTGCGGGAGACTGGCGTAGAGCGCCAGTAAGCGATGGCCCAATCGTCAGTAGATCAGGAACTGGACGTCATTCTTAGGTTCAGCCTTCGTAGTGTAGGGGCCGACAACCGTGGAATAGGCGACGACACGACCATTGTTCTCCATGCGAAGGCGAAGATAGTAGGTCGTCTCGGGCTGGAGTCCGGTCAGGCTGAACGAGGCATATTCGTTAGCGGTCAGGCCGTTCGTCGTGGCCGAAGTGGCGTCGACGGAGGCAAAATCGGCACTCGTCGACGCCTCTATGCAAAGGTTCGCGTGCGTCGCCCCGTTGTCACCGGGCGTGGTGAGCTGGCCCCAGGCGTCGATTGTCGTCGTCGTGACCGCCGGAACAGCGGCGCCATCCGGAGGATTGGCCGTAATCACAAGGCCGCTCGGCGCACCGGGAATCCCCGTGCGGAATGCAACCGGATCGGTCTCGAAGACCGCCGGCACGTCGTTCGTGGCCGACACGCGCACGTAGTAGGGCGTGTTGGGCGCGAGGTTAGTCGCCGTCACCCCGAGCGAACCGGCGGCCGTAAGCGTATTTGTTGCAGGGAACGAGAGGACCGTTCCATTGAATTCGTCGTCCGTGCTGACCTGGAAGACGCCCTGGACGCTGCTCGCACCATTGCCAAGCCCAAGCACAACAGCCGAGAACGATGCGCTCGTGCCCGTGATTCCAGATACCACGGGAAGCGCGACCTCGGGCGCCTCGGGATCAACGAACGGGATCTTCACTGTCTTTGACGATTCGGAGGAAAGAGTGCCCGCGTTCGTCGCGAGAGCGCGGACATAGACCGTCTTCGTCTGGTCGGGAAGCGTGAAGGTACCGGTTCCGCGCCCGATCATGGCCGAGGCGATGGCGTTGGTATTCGAAAGCTCGTCCTTGCGGAAACCCCACACGATCGCGACATCCGCGTCCTGATAGCCCGCGCCCGCCCACGAGACACGGTAGCCGACGGTCGTGAGACCGTTCGCGGCGCGGTCAAGACTTTCAAGAGCAATTGCCGGTGCGGCTACGTCCGTGCCGTCGCCCTGCGCGGCATAGCGGATGATGACGATGCCGTCGCCGCCGTTGCCGCCCTGATACGAATCCTGGCTGTAGGTCGAGCCGCCACCGCCGCCGCCGCCAAAGCCGTCCACGCCGGCCGTGGCATACTGGCTGCCTTCCGTTTCGTCGTACTGGCCGCCCTTGCCGCCGCCGCCGTTGCCGCCCGTGCCAGCGGTGCCGGTGCCGGTGCCGGTGATAACCGCTTTCGCGCCGCCGCTGCCGCCACCAGCGTAGGAGAGCGACTCGCCCGTAATGTCGCAGGAACGTCCGTTGCCGCCGACGCCCGACCCCTTTGTCGCTTCTTTATCACTAAATTCAATGGAACCTCCAACGGCCGACGCACCGCCGCCGCCGGCACCCAGATCCTGCTGGTATTGTCCTGCCGGAACATCGCCGCCGTCATGACCCTGGTCGGCGGTGCCCGACCCAGTCGCATAGCCCGCCCACGCCGTGCCGCCGCCGCTGCCGCCGTTCTGCCCAGCAAGCGTCGCGGTCTGTTTGCCCAAATGTCCGTTACCGCCCGCACCGCCGCCCAGCATCACGACGTTCACGTTGCCGCCGACGAGCGACGAATTGCCGCCGTTCGAGCCGTATGCGGTCGCCGACGTGGCGGCGACGCCGCCCGCCCCAACGTGAACGGAGTATCCGGTTCCTGGCGTCACGCCGAGCGTCTCGTTGTAGTAGTAGCCGCCCGCGCCGCCGCCGCCGCCGGCATAGTAGCCGCCGGGGCCACCTCCGCCAACAACAAGCGCGCGGACCGCCGTCGCGTAGGACGGGGGCGTGAAGACGTAGTCGTTCGTGATCGCGCCCTGTTCATCGAATCCGACGCGGAAGTAGTGTATCCAGTCGTCGCCGACGCGCGTCATGTCGCCGCCCGTGCCGCCGATGCCGACGCCGCTCGTCGTGAAGGAGCCCGCCACCTCGTCCGAGTCGACGCCCTCGTTGTTCGTGACCTTGATCTTGTAGGAGTAGGCAGTTTCCGGCGTCAGGCCCTTGACGCGCCCGGTCAGAGCACCGACCGTCAGGCCAGTCGCGAGCTCCGTGTAGCCGGCCGGCTCGCTCTCCGCCGTCTTCCAGACCTTAACGTTGAAGGCGCACTCGGTCGCAGTGGAGGAGCCGAGCGAGGAGATCGCATTGCCGAACTGGACGTGGCTCGCGCCCGTGTCCACCACCTGCAGGTTCGCGACCGGGCGCTCGATGACCGCCACCTCCACGACCGATCCGGCCGTCAGGAATGCGGTGGTGTTCACCGTGTCGTAGTCCGCCTGGACACGGGCGGCAGACGGGACGCCCTTGATGAGCCGCACTTCGTCGAGTTCGCCGGACCAAGCGCGATCCGACGAGGAACTCGTGAAATTGCCCATGACCAGCGGTTGACCCGACGGCTGCCCGACAGGCGTCGCCGGATCCAGATTGCTGCCACCTATCTTATTCGCGCCGTTCCAGTACACGAGGATCTTGCCCGTCCCGTTTTCGTTGTACCAGATGACATCTACCTTGTCCCACACGTTCGCGGCGTTGAAGCCAGTCGTCGCGGTCGTTTTGGCACAAACATTCTTCCCGCCGTTCCCGTAGACGCGGAGCTGGGTGACGTTATCGTGGATCTGGGTGCCCCAACCGGCCGTGGAGCCGTCTGCCCTGCGGTTGAGGCCCGTCACGCACCATTTCGTTTCCAGGTTTAGCCTCTTCATCCAGAAGGACGAGCAGAAGGTGTCGCCGAGGTTATTGACTTTGGCGTTCTTTGCCGGATCTTCTGCAAGCTCGATCATGATTGATGCGTCTGCGCGCCCGTAGTCGTTGTAAATTCGCCACGATCTGCCAATCCGGCCTGAACCAACCGAAGCGGCAACCCCTCGCGCCGCACCGTCAAGGGCGTTGGTGGATGAGTCCTTGACCGGTGTGCCGCCAGTCCCCGATTCGTTGAGGTGCCAGACGCCAGTGTAGTCGGCCCAGACGTTGCCAGAGTTGAGCGCCTTGCCGGTCTTCGAGGAGCGGTACCACATCGCGAACTCCGTACCGTTCGTCATGCGTGGGAGGCTCACCCACACGAGCGACTCGCCCGACGGGTTCCACGTGTCGATTTCGTACGGAATACCATTGGTCTCGGCATCGACAAAGCCAATGTCCACGAGGCTCAGGTCGCTCCCGTCGGCGTAGAAGTCGGAATACTTGAAGCCGCTGATCGCGGTCGAGAGCCGCACGAGGACGGGGAAGTTCGTCTGAACTTCCGCGCCGCCCTGGTAACCGTTGACGGTGAACTTCACGCCGCGCGCGAACTCGGCGATGGTGGGGTCGGGACGCGGAATGCTCGGCTGTTGTGCTCCGCCGCCACCTTCGCCATCCGCCCACGCAAACGGTGCGATGACAAAAGCCACGAGGCCAAAGATGCTACAGATTTTCGTTTTCATGCAATACCCCTTTCAAGTTATGGAATATTATACCACAATTTTGCGCGAAGATGGACAGCTTCAGAAAAATAGTTGGAGTTGGAGAACGGTGGTTATAGCCGTGTAGAACATGTAGAACGTGTAGAAAATGCGGAGCCGCGGCAGATTTGCCGCGGCTCTGTACGAGAGACTGACGCAAAATGTCAGGACGCGGCAGGCGCAACGCGAAGCGTAAGCCCAAGAGCGTTAAGGACCCGCATCATTGTCGAGACTGTAGGATTTCCACCAAGGGCGAACGCCTTGTAAAGATTCTCACGCGTGACTTTTGCCTTGCGAGCAACCTTGCTCATGCCCTCCGCCCTGGCTACATCGCCAAGTGCAATTACCATAAATTCAGGGTCGTGCTCTTCCATCGCTGCTTCAATGTAGGCAGCACGATCCTCGGGAGTCTTCAGCTCCGATTCAATGTTCCAATTGTATAGTGTCGGTTTCATGCCTACCTCCATTTAAATGCTTGCCGAAAGTTTCTTTGCAGTTTCAATGTCCGTCTTCTGCGTAGACTTGTCACCTCCTGCCAACAAGATTACGATTTCCCCGTTCCTCTCGGTGTAATATATCCGATAACCTGGGCCAAAATCAAATCGCAGTTCAAATACGCCATCGCCAACAGACTTCGCATCGCCGACATTCCCGCACTGCATACGCCTGATGCGCACGGCAATTCTCAGTCTTGCCTTGCGATCCTTTAGTCGTGCATACCACTTCATGTAAACCTTCGTCTGTCTAATTGTTTTCACGCCGTGAATTGTATCATATATTTCACAGTGCTGTCAACAAGGAACATAAGGAACCGGGTGCAACCTTTGTGCGGACGAAGTTGCGGGGAGTGTAAATGGGAAACAACATGAATAACGTAAAAACAACTTCTTTTGCGGCGAGAAAGAAGATGTTGTTTTTACAAGTTGTTTTAGTTGTTTCAAAAACGGGCAGAAAAGCGCAAAGCCGCGGCGGATTTGCCGCGGCTCTGTGTGAGAGACTGACGCAGTGCGTCAGTAAGCGATGGCCCAAGCGTCAGTAGACGAGGAACATAACGCCAGACATGTTCAAACCCTCGAACGCACCGATGTCAACAGCCTCGCCGATGACACGCGAATTTCCAAGAAGATCCGTTGCCGACATGCCCGAATAGCTTGCACCAGCATCGACGAGCCCGCCGTTCGACCTGGGAATGAACACACCGCTCGCGTAGTTCTTGAAGAACGAATCCGTCGTACCAAACACGAAGTTCTTGCCATTCATCCATGTCGGATGATCCTCGGCCGTCGCATAATCGACCGCACAATTGGCACAATGTGATCCATTGTCTTTTGGCGTGATTGGCAGTGGGACGCCCCCGACGCCTGTCACGCCAGCAATCACGACATTCTTGACCTCCTTTGCAGTTGCTGCATAAATCGAAGATATAGTCGTCGTCTTGTCTGGCGTTCCATCTTTCTTGCGTGTGTTGACCCCGTCGCCAGTGACTGAACAGCACGCAATTGTCACATTCCTCAAAGAGCCCACGTCTGTTTCTTGCAGCGTGACAAGATGAACACTTCCCGTCGTATTGCAATCGACGATCAGGCAATTGTCCGCCGAACCACCAAGAGTCGGAATGGCAGAAGAGAATGACGCCTGGCCGTGAAGTTTCAAGACGAACGCTGCATTCGAATCACTAGGATTCCCCGGCGCCTTCAGATTACGAAATATCGTATGGGAAACACGTCCATTCAGAAGACATGCGCCTGCAGGGAATCCGTTAGCGTCGTTCGCCTGCACCTTGCAGTCTTCGACGATGCAATGCGTAACCAGGCCTCCACCGAGACCGATATAGAACCCCGCGCCGGCGTTAGAGGCCGTCGTCCCACCCGTCATCGTCAGGTTAGAAACGACTGCCGATTCGTTGTCCAGATAAAACACTCGATTATTGCCCCCCTTCGCTGTTTGCTTAACAATCACATCCCCTGGGCCATCGCCACAGCCAACAACGCTGACTGGCGCGGCGATCGAGAGCCCTGAACTGATTTCATACGTGCCCGGCGCGACTTTCGCAACAGACGGAACTGTTGCCGATGCCGCAGAAAGAAGAGAAATCGCTTTACCGATGGTCTTGACAGGCGTTTCTGCCGTAAAGCCGAGCGAGGAATCGTCTCCTGTCGTGGCGACATAGCGCGTATAGATGTCGTAGGGCGAGTTCACCACCGTCAGAGATGCGGATACCACCGCGCCGTTCTCGACATTCAGCCCGGCGATCGAAAGCGTCAGTGTCTCGTCTTCCGTGACCGACGCATTGTAGACCGGGGTAATCTCCACGGTGACGCTGGACTGCCCCGCCGGGATGACGACTGATGCCGGCCCCGTAGCCGCGCCGTCTGTCGCCGCCGCGCCGGAATACGCAAGCGCAAGCGTAAGGTCCGCCGCCGTCGAGACGCCTTGCGCCGCAAGCGAAACAGTAAACTGCCCGGTCGCCGACGACTGGCCAATCTTCGACTCGTCGGCATCTCTGTCCTTTGTGGCGGTCAAAGCGCCAAAATAGACATTCCCAGACCCATCCGTCTTTGTCGATTCGGATTCGGCGGAGTTACATGCAATGGCGGAGAAGGAATACATGTGGTTGGCCTCAAGCCCGTCTGCAGTCGTTACCGTTTTCGAAGCCGTGTACGAGGAAGAGGCCGTCTCCGACCCGTCAAGTGTGGCGATCAGCACCGTCTTCTTCACCGAAATGTCGGCGAGATCCGTGAACTCCGCCTTGATCTTGCCGGCACCAGAATCGACCGGAACCGAAAACACGAAGGCGTTTTCGGAATACGACCACTCAAACGACGGCGCAGCCGAAATCGCCGGAAGATTGGAATCGTACTCCTCCGGCGTCGCAGCGCTGTACTCCAACACCGAGGAATCGGCCATCGCCGCATATTCCGCCGCGATGTATTCCGCGCCGGCAACGCTTCCAGAGAAGCGCACCTCGTCCATCCATCCGCCCCATGTACAGTTGCCGTCTCCATCGCCAACCGCGCCGACATTGCTGCCGAAGCAGAGCGGCAGATTGTTGTTTGTCGCAGCGGTGATATCTTTATTGACAGATGCTGTTGGCTGTCCGTTGTAATAGACAGTGCATTTAGTTCCGTTGAATACAAAAACGAGATGGACCCACTCCAACGAAGAAACATCACAAGGCGAGATATCTCTCTCCGTAGTGCTGGTTGCAGCCCCGTTAAACCGCATCTTGTCTCCTTTGAGCCCATGTACATCGCACCAGAAACCACCTGTAGCGTCCTCAATCTGCGCACGCTTGGTGAAATAACAGTCGTATTGATGCTGGTTATTCACAAAAGCACTCTTGAGCTTGAACCAGCCTGAAATCGTGAATGTGCTGCCGACGTCAAGAGGCCCGTCGTCAGAATTGTCCGCCACAAAAACACCGCCATAACGGACGCGATCTTTGCTGCCTATTTTCTTGCGGTAGGTTTGGGTGTTTTCCGCTATCAAAACGCCTTTACCGATCTTGCCCTCCTCGTCCGCAATCGAACGCTTCGCCTTCTCCGCATCAATGCCGACAGCGGCAGTCGAATTCGGATATGTCCCGTAGTTTCCGTTCGCTTCGTCGAAGGAATTCGTGTTGTCCAGATGCCAAACGCCGACATAGCTGCTCCAAACCGACTTGGCGTTCAAGGTGCCGTCCATATTCGATTTGCCATAGCTGACGGTCAATGTTTTACCGTTTTCGAACACCGGCATCTTCACCCAGACGAGCGACTCGCCCGACGTATCCCAGGTTTCGATTTCGTATGGAAGCGGATTGCCGTCGCCATCCGCGATTTCAAGATCAGTGCCCGAAACCTGGTCCTTGAAATGAGAATAACTGAAACTCGAGATTCCGGATCCCGCCGTATCGTCCCGCTCGGCAAGGCGCAACAGGACAGGGACATTGTTCGTCGCCACACCAGAGTAGTTGACGGTGACGGTGAATTTGTGGTAGGTCCCCGCCTGCGCAGACGACACAAACGCGAAGGACGCGAAGAGGAGCGAGGCGAGGGTGAAGCGAATGGATTTTATCATTTTGTTTCCTTTTGCTTGCTGATAGTGTTCTGGCATGATTGGCGTGGATGTGCCTTATTCGATCTTCAGGCGGTAGAAGCGGGCGGGGATATTTTCCGTCGTGCCGGCGTCCTTGTCGTTGAGCGGGAACGTGGGCGGGTTGAGCTCGATGTAGTTCTCAGACGCCTCAAGCGCTTCGAGCGAATTGGCGTAGTAGAGCCGCACCTTGCCGTTGACCGTGCGCGACACTTCGGTGTTGTGGATCAAGAGCTCGCCGTCGATGATGACATTGCCGGTCGTCGGATCGAACGAGATCGACGGGATCTTCAGCTCGACCGCGGCATTTGTCGTCACGTTCGCGTCGAGAACTTCGTTGTTGAGCAGGTAGCAGAGCTCAACCGCCGCAGCATTGCCTGTGAAGTTCGAGATAGAAGTACCGCCTCCCGTGCTATTCGTGCTGATCCCGACATACCATTCCTCAACGGCGGCATTGTTGGTGATCACCGAGAGGACTTCGTCCTTGGCCGTCGCGTCCTCCGGGAGAGGAATCTCCGGCTCAGGCTCGGCCTCGGGCGAGGCCATCCACTGCCTCTCCAGCGTCACTTCGCCGCCGTCGGTGTCGCCGAGGAATTCGAGCGCGATGAACCAGCGGCCCGTGCCCTTGCAGGCGTAAATCGGCTTGCCCTTCTCATCGACTTCGCCGGTCGGGAACCACGACCCAGAATCGACGTAGGTGTTCTGGATGCGCTTGCCGTTGTAGTCGCGGAGCTCGACGTAGATTGCACCGTTCTTGAGCTTGATCTTTTCCTCCGGATCTGGCCAGTACTCGTTGCGCGTAAGCGTGACCGTCCCGTGGGCGGCGATTTCAAGCGCGTTTGTGATCTCGGTGAGCTTGGTGAGGGCATTGCCGGACTTCTCGCTCCAGATGGAGAGCCCTTCCAACGAGACGGCTCGATCGAGGGTGTTCGTGAGGATGATGAACTCGTCCGCCGGATCGTTCACCGCCGCGTTCAGGATCGCCGCGATGCGGATGCCGTAGCGCTGGTCGTTCGGGATGTCCGATTCGAGGGTGACCTCCTCGAGCGCGGACCATTCGCCGCTCTTCAGCGTGCGGGCGCGAATCGTGGCGCCTTCGTCCGGGATCGAGAAGCCGTTGCCGTCATAGACGGTCGCGCCCGAATCCATCGGATCGGTTCCGTCGAGCGTGTAGTAGGTCGTGCCTTCCGCATCGCCGGTCAGGTAGACCTTCTCCAGGTAGGGGACCTCGCCCCCTTCGGCATAGATCACGCCCGACCCGTTCACGACGCGCGGCGTGTCGAGGGACGGATACCACCCGCGGGCGCGGTACTGCGAGAGCATGTAGGGCATACGCTTCGCAAGGAAGCCGTTCGTGCAGGTGTTGCAGGCGCTCAGCCACGCGGAGCGAGAGCCGACGCTGCCCGTTCCGTTCGGACCGGCGCCCCAGCGAGCCGCCTCGCAGACGATGGCGTCGTCGATCTCGGCCATGCGCTTCGCGAAGCGCTCGATGTTCTTCTCGGTCGTCATCGCTCCGCCCGGACGGAGGAAGAACTTGTCGAACTGGTCGGCGCAGGCGCGGCGGTAGGCGGCGCTCTTTTCCAGCTCCCAGTGGAGCTTCACCGGGCTGAAGCCTTCGAGCGTGTTCCAGAACGCGTCGTATTTGTTGAAGCTGTTGACCGTTGAGGGGTCGCCAGAGCCCCAGCCAGTCGGGTCGGCCGTGTAGCCCACGTTGCCGCGCTTGCCGAAGGACATCTCTGCGTCGTGGCGCAGATGGAAGAAGCCGTGAACGCTCGTCGGGCCGTCGGTACGGTCGTAGAGGGCGTACATGTTGTTGAGGTGCTGGCTCTGCGGCGTCACCGGGCCGTCGCCGTCGACAATGTAGTGCGTGATGAGCGCGTAGGCCATAAGGTTCGTCGGGTTGAGAAGCTCCGGATAGGCCGAATTGCGCGTGCCGTCGGGATTGTTGCCGAGGACGCGCTGGTAGATGGCGTCTGCGGAGAGTCCGGCCTCGTTGACGACGACGGTCTCCCAGAGGTTGCTCCAGGCGTCAATCGTACCTTCGTCGGCCTCCAAGACGTATTTCTCGGTTTCACCCGTCGTCTCATTTACGCGCGTCGTCGTCTTGATCACGTCCCAGTCGAGCGAGTCGCCGCCGGCGTAGGATTCGGCGAAGTGCTCGTCGCCGCGCTCCTGCGTCTGGTAGAGCCCCCAGTACTGGCCGTTGATGAAGAGGTTGTAGTAGCGGCTCCTGGTGTGGAACTGGCCCATGTCGCGCTGCGAGTCGCGCGAGAACACTTCGTGGATGAAGGTATCCGCGTTGCTGCCTTCGTTGGCCCACGAGAAGTTCTGCGAGCAGCGCAGGTCAAGCTTGTCGTATTCGCCGGCTTCCTTGTCCGGCTCGCCCGGGAAGATCTTGTGCGCGAGCGAACTCACGCCGTAGGAGCTGCGGAAGAAGAGACGGAGCGCATGCTTCGGGACGGACGACTTGCGGCTGTTCGACCCGCGGATGCGCAGGCCGGCCGGCATGGAGAAGCCGTCCTTCGGGTCGAGCGGGTTGATCTGCTCGAGCATCGTCTGCCGCTCCCACTCCTCGCCGCGTCCGGCCGGATTGACGTAGATGCCGGTCGAGCTGTTGAAGAGGTTCTCCGGGTCGATGACGAGCGAGATCGTCGCGATCGAGTTCGTGAAGCCGCGCAGCAGGCGGTCGCGGTCGGCGCCGGTCACGACGTCCTGCCGCATGCCGTAGAGCATCTTGTGGCTCTTCACGGTGCCGCTGGTCGGGAAGCCGACGGCCGTCGCGGGCGCGGTCGTGGACTGTTCCTGCGCGAGAACGTCGTCGAGGAAGATGTAGGTCGCGGACGTGTCGAACTGGAGGACAGAGGTCGGGTCCGGCACAGCGGCGCGAACTACCGTAGTCTTCGAGATCGGGATCGCGTTCGTGTAGAGGATCGAATCCGTCGTGGGCGAGGTGCCGTCGAGCGTGTAGTAGATGGCCGCTTCGGGATCGGCGCAGGAGAGCGTCAACTCGAAGGCCTCCGTCTTGTAGCCGTGCGGCTCGGAGAACGTCACCGCCGGGGTGAAGTCGCCCCAGCCCTGGGTGACATTGGCGGCGCCGGGCGTAGCCGTCTTCATGTAGACGTAGGGGCCATTGCCGGGAACGAGCTCCGAGCCAACCTGGACGGAGACGGGGCCGTAGGAGTAGCCCTTGATCTGGGGCTTGTTCTTGAAGTCGATGCTCTGGCCGGCGACGACCGTGCCGGTCGAGTCCGCGAGCTGGATCAGATCGCCAGAAGACGAGAGGCCGAGCGCGACGTATGCCTCGTCGGCCGCGTAGTCCGCGGGATCGACGTGGATCTTGTCGACCCAGACGATCTTGTAGCCATTCGCCGGGATGACGCAGGAGCCATTGATCTGAGCTTTCATCGGCTTCTTGACGCTATCGGAGAAATACCAGCCGGTGATGTCGATGTCTTGCGCCGAGGCATTGTAGAGCTCGAGCCAGTCCATCTCTGCAATGCCCATCTTGTTTGTGATGCCGCCCTTGTCGACAGACGGGTTCGACGCCATAATTTCGTTGATCTTGATCGCCTGCGCCGGCGTGATCGCAGTCGGCATCGACGCGGCAGGGAGCTCTGTATTGCCATTGATGTTCACTGCGACCGTCGCGGAAGCACCCGAAAGAACATAGCCTTCGGCGGGGGCAAATGTGACAGTGACGGTAGCGTTGCTATAGACCGTGTAGACGCCTTCGTCGGGGGTAATTTCGACATTGTTTGTCGTCACGGAGACGAGCGTCACGTTCGCCGGAAGATCGCCAAGGGTAAGAGTCGCCATCGCCGGTGGCTCGGGCGGCACAATCTCTTCAGTAACGGTCTTTGCGGAGAGAGCAGAAAGACTATAGCCCGTGCCGGCGAACTTGGCACCTTGGAGGGAGGTTTCCGAAGCTGCAAGCGCAAGCCATTCCGAATCGTTGTATGTCAGCACGGTGTCGCCGACCGCGTATTGCGCCTTAAGGACGTCATTTTCGGTTTTCACGCTCACCAAGACATCAGTTGCGGCGTTGGCAACAGGCGTCGCGCCAGAGAGGACGACCCAAATATCTGTCGAACCGTCCGGATCCTTCGCGCGACCACAGTAGGCAAGCGAGTTGCCATTCATCGCAACAGCAATGCCTGCCTTGATTCCGCTGCCAGGATCTGACAATTCGGAGACATCTGTCAAATTGGCGGGGAACGTCATCCTCGCAGAGTAAACGACGGTCGTTTCCGCAACGGCATCGACGGTCGAGGCGGCCTCGAAAGTCAACTTGTCGTCGCCTGCGCAATTAACCGCGAGGGCCGCGGCTTCAAGCGTGGCGCAAGCCGTGTTTGTCCACACGCCCTGGCCTTCGACAGTCTTGGAGCCATCGCTCGGCCAAGAGTCGTAGGCGTTAATCCCCGCGTCAAACCAGTCATTGGTTACCGCGTGAGCATTAGAAACGATGCTGACGGCAAATGCCGACAGAACGACAGAAGTGAAGAGTCCCCTTTTCATAGTGTGGACAATTTTAGCACTTCACCTCTTGTGTTGTCAAGCGTCAAGAGGAAAAAAGAAGTTGCAGCGCAAACCGCTACTTGACGAGCTTGTAGCCGACGCCACGGGCGTTGGCGATGAGCTCACCCGCGCGGCCGAGCTTCGCCTTGAGCCGCTTCGCTATGCAGCGGACGGCGTTGTCGTCGCCAACGTACCCTTCGCCGCGCAAGGCCGCGAAGATCTCGTCGAACGAAAAGCACCTGCCGCGTTCCGAGGCGAGCAGCCGCAGGAAAAACGACTCCGACTTCGTAAGCTCCTCGGAAACGCCATCTCCAGAGGCCGTCATCGTCGCAAAGTCCACGGTTACGCCGCCGAGGGACAATTTGTCCCGCTTGTCCGAGGCGATGACACTTGCGCGGCGCAGCACGGCCGCGACACGGGCGAGCAGTTCTTCGGGTGACTTCGCCTTGTCGATGTAGTCGTCCGCGCCGAGGCCGAGCGCGCGGACAGCACCAACGTCGGACGGCATGGCGGTGAAGAAGAGTATCGGAACGAGCGGATCGGACCTCCTGATTTCTGCACAAGCGATAATGCCGTTCATCTTCGGCATCATCACATCGAGAAGAACGGCGTCTGGGCGACTTTCCCTGAACTTCGCAAGCGCCTCTTCGCCGTCCCGCGCGGTCCTAACTGCATATCCTTCGCCCTCAAAAAGCGCACGAAAGCCCCTGCGGGCTGCCGCTTCGTCGTCGGCTATAAGGATCTCGGCGCGAGACGCCACGGCGGCTACCCCTTCCTTATGAGAACGCCGTCCTCGAGCGTGAGCGTGCGGTCGCAGACTGCCGCCGCCGCAGGCGAGTGGGTCACCATCACGAGCGAGGTCTTGCCATCGCCGGAAAGCTCGGAGAGCATGCGGAGGATGTCGGCCCCCGTCATCGCATCGAGGTTGCCGGTCGGCTCGTCGGCGAGGACAAGCGCGGGGTCGGTGACGAGCGCGCGAGCAAGGGCGACACGCTGACGCTCGCCGCCGGAAAGCTCTGCGGGAAGGTGGTCAAGCCGCTTGCCAAGCCCTACTTTCTCGAGGAGATCGCGCGCGCGCGCCTCGCTCGCGGCCCGCGTCGCAAGTGCCGCGGCACGGCGGGCCATCGTCGGGAGAAGCACGTTTTCAAGGACGGTCAGCTCGGGCATCAGGTGGTACGACTGGAACACGAAGCCGAAGTTCTTCGGGCGCGAGACAGTTCCAGAGGTCGGCTTCAAGAGTCCGCCGAGGATGTTGAGCAATGTCGACTTGCCCGCGCCAGAGCGCCCGACGATCGCGACCTTCTCGCCCTCGCGGACGGAAAAGCTCACGCCCTTCAGGACCTCGATGGGCTTCTGCCCCGGGATCTTGAATCTCTTCGTCACGTCCAATGTGCTCAAGACTGTCATTTTTATCCTAAATTCGCCAGTTGGCGAGTTGTTTTTTAACGCAGAGACGCAGAGTCGCAGAGAACGCAGAGTGGTTTAAAAGCTTTAAGAAACTATCGCGTTGTGAATGACAACCTCTACCATAACCCAATGAATGATGGTTCATACTCACAAACAAATATCTATAATCTATCATTTTTTACTTTCTCTGCGCCTCTGCGTTAATCAATCTTACCCCGCTACTCCAACGCCTTTACGGGATCTTTTGTAGAAGCGATGAGAGCGGGAATGAACGACGCAAGAAGCCCGAACGCGTAGACGAACGCAACAGTCCAGACGATATCTGAGAATATCACACGGTGCGGTATTTCCGCGAGTCCGTAGACCGACTCGGGGAAGACGGGAACGCCTATCGAGCCAAGCCACTCGACGATGCGCTGGAGATTCGAGAGGACGGCCCAGCTCGCAAGAAGCCCAAGGACGATCCCCGCCGTGCACTGGACGAGGCCGTGGGTCATAAACACGCCCATTATCTCACGGCGCGAAAAGCCGAGCGCCTTCAAAAGCCCGATTTCCGGCGTCTTCTGGACGGTGAGGACGAGAAGCGTGTTCATCACGCAGAAGAGCGCGACAAGGGATATGAGAAGAAGAAGAATGGCCGTCATGTTCTTCTCGACGGCGAGCGCGGCAAATAGTTCGCGGTCCGCCTCGCGCCAGGTAAGGGCACGGACAGGGGTTGGGGAGCGGAGGAGTGGGGGAGTGGAGGAGTTGGCGGTTTCCACGACCGTGTCGACGAGGGGGCGGAACTTCGCGGGGTCGGTCGGACAGTCGGTCTTTACGTGAATCGCGAAGACGCCCTTCTCGAGCCCCATCAGGTCACGCACGTTCGCGAGCGACGCGACGGCATAGCCGGAGTCGTAGTCGTACTGGCCGCATGAGAATATCCCGACGACCTTCCACTTTATCGGGAGATACACCTCGTCCTGTGCGGCGAGCGTCTTCGGGGAGTAGACGGTAACCTCGTCGCCGACCCAGCAGCCGAGCGTCCGCGCCGCGTGGACGCCGAGAACGATTGAATCGCCTTCAAGGTCGAAAGTACCCGCGCGCGGGGCGCCGATCTTGTAGGCCGCCGTGAAGTCGCCCGCGTCCACACCGAGAAGAACGGGCGCAAGAACGCGATTGCGGTACGAAAGAAGAACTCGAGTGTCAACCTCGGGCGTGACGCACGTGACGCCGGGGAGAGCCCTGACTGCAGCCGCGATGTTGTCCTCGTTCGCGACGACGTTGCCCCGCACCGGCAGGATGGAGATGTGGGGCTTGAAACTTAGGATCTTCTTCTCCCACTCGTCGCCAAAGCCGGTCATCACGCTCCTCACGATGATGACGGCGGCGACGCCGAGCATTACGCCGAGAATCGAAACGCATGTGATGACCGACGCGACCGAGCGCTTCGGCTTTAGGTACTTGGTGGCGAGAAAAACCGAAAAGCTCACGTCAGTTGGTCGAGTTGTTTTTTAACGCAGAGTCGCAGAGTCGCAGAGAACGCAGAGTGTTTTATAAGTCTCAGATGTCGACCGTAACGGCGACATCCTTCGACTTGTCGATCGCCTGCGCGGCGTCATCGCCGCCTTCGGCCGCTTCATCCTGGCCTGCCTTGACCGACGTCGTCGGGAGGTAGCGGTAGTAGACCATCAGCTGAAGCGCGGCAAGGCACGTGTCCATGTAAGGCCGTGACGAGTGCGCGTCCTTGTTCTCGAAATAGCCCTGCTTGTGCTCCTTGCCCGTGTAGTCCGGCACCTTCTCGGGAAGGTCTATGATTGACGCCGGATAGAGCTTTTTCATGGCGAGGTTCCACTGCTGCCAGGTCACCTCGTCGTTCTTGAGCGCGCCGGCCTTCATGCCCGCCTGGTACTTGCACTGCGTCGCGTAGTAGCAGTAGTACTGCGGACTGCCACCGGGCTTCTTGCCCGAAAGTCCGTCGGGGTCGAAGGACGGCTTCCAGTCGCGCATGACCTCGAGGGCGTTCAGCGACTCCTGCTCGGAACCGCGGCCGAGGAGCTGCATCGCGAGCGTGCCGACGCCGGCAAGCCCAGTTGCACCGCCATTGTTGCCACTAGTCGGCGTGTAGGTGAAGCCGCCTGTCTTGGAGTAGCTGCGCCTCTTGAGGCAGTTGATCGCCTTATTGATCGCGGTCTGGAGCCCTTCAGGATGGAGTCCCGCCATCTTGCCTGCTTTGAGCGCCTGAATCGCCCAACCCGCGAAAGAAAGGTCGTCGCGCGTCGAGTTCTTGTTCAGGTTGTAGTCCCACCCGCCCGTTGAAGACTGGTTCTCCACGATTCGGTAGAGGCACTGGTGAGCCGCTTCCTTGCAGTTCGGGTTCTTCGTCATGCCGTACGCCTCGCAGAGCGCGTACGTGCCGATGAGGAAGCTGTACTCATGGCCGTCGGTGGGGCTAAAGTGCGGGACATTGTCGGCACCAGTCTGGATGTGGTTGATTAGGTAGTCAATTGCCATCTGCACCGTTGGGCCGAAATCGCGCTTGTAGGGCGATGGGGAGCCGGGGTATTCGCCGTGGGCGAGATAGGTGAGGACGGCAAGAGCGGTATTGGCAATCGTGTACTGCCCGTTGCCCCAGCTGCCGTCGGTGTTCTGCTTGGCCTTGAGCCACCAGAGCACCTTCATGACGCATGCTTCTGTGTTGGCGTCGCCATAGCCGGCGCCGCCGCGCGTCGCCGCGCCGATGGAGCCGGGCGTACGAGAGCCGGTCATCGACTTCATGGTGACGGGAGACTTGACGATTGCGACCGAATCCATCGGGGCGGGCTTCACGGAAACCTGCGAAGACGGCGGCGACGGCACGGGCGTCACGTTCGACACCGGGTTGGGGTTCGGCGTGTCGACGGTGATCTCCACTTCCTCCATCGGAGGCGGCTCGATGTCGTCAGGCGGAATCTCCTCTTCCTCCTTCAGTTCCTCGGGCTCGTCCTCTATCTGGGCGATGTCGGCGATGATGACGTCCTTCTTCTGACCGGAGATCATCGTCACGACACAGAGCACGACGCCGAACACGATCGGAACGACAATTGCCGTGAGAGGTGCAGCGAGGCGCTGGAGCTCTATTCGCGCAATCTTGTACTCGCGGGTGTCGTGGGGCTTGCTGAGCCCCTTGAACATTTCGCTGAGACGCTTGAAGAAGCCCTTTTCCTCGTATTTCTTCGCAATCTCGTCGAGGTCAATGGCAACCTCTTCTCCCATTTCTTCTATGATTTCTTCGCTCATGTCTTTTGCTTCCCCCTAAGCTGGGTAAACTACAGCGTAAACACGCTTACGCTGAAAAGTTCGTTGTGATAGCATATGTCCAAAACGTCTACGAGGGCCTTGTGAGGGCTGTCCTCGGCGCACTTCACGATGATGGGCGTCGTCTTCTTGACCTTCGCGATCTCGCGGAGAGCGGCATCAAGCTCAGTGCGTTTCACCTCTCGCTTGTTGTAGAGGATGACGCCCTGCGGGCTGCCGTCGTAGCGGCGGCCGATCTCGATGTTGACCGTGATGTCGTCCTTCTCGGAGGCCTGGCCCGTCGCAGGGGCAGGGCGGTTGCAGTTAAGCTTGGAGAATATGTCCTCCTGCTTGATCGTGACAACGAAGAAGATGATGAGCTCGAACACGACGTCGATCATCGGCGTCATGTCAAGCTGCGGGTTTTCCTGCGGTTTTCTCGCCATTTCGGTACCTCCGCTACTTCTTGATCTTCTTCAACCGCTTGCGCGCGTTGGTCTTGTCCTCCTGGACGGCGACGAACGAAATCTTCCAGACGCCCGCCTCGGTGCAGGCGTTCATGACCTGCGCGACCGCCTTGTGCGGAACGGCGAAGTCCGCACGAACCATCACCGGGAAGTCCTTGTACTTCTTGAGGCGCTGCGCGACACGGTTCTTTATCTCCGCCGGAGTTATCTCAATATCGCCCATGGAGATGCGGGGCTTGCCCTTCTTCGGACCATTCTGGTGAAGGCCGATGTCGATCTGCATGTGCGTAGGCGGCAGTTCTTCCGGCGTCAGCACAATGCCGTGCTTGCCGTCCTCCAGCTCGATCGACTCGTCCTTCTTCTGCGCCTCGACGAGCGTGACGACGAAGAAGATGATGAGTTCGAACACGACGTCGATCATCGGCGTCATGTCGAGCTGCGGGTTTTCCTGTGGCTTCTTGCCCATGGTGTTTTTCTATGCGCCTGTCCCTTACGCCTCCACCGCACCCTCTTCAGGGGCGACCTCGACATTGCGAAGCCCGTTCAGGAACTCCATCGTGACGGCGGTCATGCGGAGAATGAGACGGTTGGCGTTGTTACGGAGAGAGTAGAACACGGTGATCGTCGGGATCGACACGATAAGGCCGCCAGCGGTCGTCCAGAGCGCCTGGCCGATCGAGCTTGCGAGCGCAGCCGCGTCGCCAGCGCCGCCCTGCGCGAGGGCCTGGAACGTCAGAATCATGCCTTGCACCGTACCGAGAAGGCCGAGAGACGGGCCGAGGTTCGAGCAGACTGAAACCCATGTCAGCCGCTGCATCAGCTTCTCCTGCTCGAGGTCTGAAGCCGCGTTGACCGCCTCCTGAATGACGTCGAAGCCCTCCTCGACGTGCTGGAACGCCGCGGTGAGGATGTTGGACATGACGGACGGCGTATTCTGGCAGGCCTCCATGGCCGCCACGATGTCGCCTTCGCTCATCGCCTTCTGGACCTGGTCGATGAGACGCGCGGGCATGAGCTTTTCGGGCTTGATGAGAATGAAGCAGTCGACCGAGAAGTAGATTGCGAGAGCGCCATCACCGAAGAGGGCGAACCACAGGAGCATGCCGACGACGCCCGAGCCGAAGACGATGTCAACGAAGCCGCCGCCCTTCTTGCTGCTCGACTGCGCCGTGTTCTGCGCAACGACGTTGCCGTTTTCATCAGTCAGCTCCTGGCCCATGGACTGGAGCGCCGCCATCGGGGCCACGCAGGTTCCGACGAGGATCATGAATGCCATCAACGATTTTCTTGCCTTGCTCATTTGTTTGTTTCCTTCGGTGGTTGGTTAAGGTGGTTAGAGGGTTAAAGGGTTAGGGGGGGTTAGAGTTTGCGGGCCTGGGAGCGGAGCTGCTCTGCGCGAGCCGCCTGGCCGAGCTTGTCGAAGCAGTTGGCCGCGCGCTGCATCGCGTCGATCCTCGCCTCACGGCAGGGCTCGTCGGCGTACATCAGGACGACGCGGAGATATGCATCGGTGAGCGCCTTCCTGAGCCCGTCGGGCGACTCGCCCTCGGAAGCAAGGATCATGTCCCCGCGCATCACGAGCGCGTTGGCGCTGGCGGCGCGGTCGCCGCTGATCGCGGCTTTCTTGACGAGACCTTCGAGCTGCTGCGTCTTGCCAAGCTTAAGGAGCGCCTGCCAGTAGGCCGGGGCGAGATCGCCCTTCCAAGCGGCGGACTTGTCCTCGTTGATGATGCTCGTCGCGATCTCGAACGCCTTCTGGGCGTTGTTCGCCGAGATATACGCCTCGACGAGATAGCGGCCAGCGGGCTTGTCCCACACGAGCATCTTGTAGTCCTGGACGACCTTCGTCAAGACGCCAATTGCCGCGGCACCATTGCCGCGCTTGACGTTCTCGACGGCCTTGTCGTAGCCGGCGGGCTTTTCGATGTCGAGCTCGACGACGTCCGCAAGGGGATACTCGGCGCTGACCATCGTGTTCCCCTTCTTGAACGAGACGGCGTACGACTTCGAGCGGCTCTGCCACTTGATGTCGCCCTTCTTGGAGTCGGTCTCCGTGCGGATCGTGCCCTGGATAGCCCAAAGCGGCGAAGTCGCTGCGGCGACGGCTAACAGAATCATCAGTCTCTTCATTAGTTCTTCTCCTTAAGAAATCAGTTTTCGGCGGCAGGTTCGGCCGCAGGAGTGGTGTCGGCGGCTTCGGCCGCCGTCGCGGGCGGGACGCCCGCCACACCGATCTGGTCATCGGCCTCAGGTTCGGCGGCGGGAGCGGTGTCGGCGGCTTCGGCCGCGGGTTCAGCCGCAGGAGCAGCCGTTGGCGCGGCCACCTTGCCGCCGGCGGTCTTGGCCAGGTTCATTGCGTTCTGTACTTCAGTGCGCGCCTTGCCGTTCGGGAAGAGGTCAAGATACTCCTGGCCGAACTTCAGGACATTATCAGCAAAGTCACTGCCGAGCTTTGCGCAAAGCGGGACGAGCGTCGCGTAGCAGCGCTCGAGGTTCCCGAGCTCGCCCGCCGACATCTTGTCTGCCGGGTGGTTTTCGTCGACGCAGTGCGACTGCAGGAAGCCAAGGAGCGTCGAAGCCGCCGTGCGGCCAGACTTCTCGGCCTCCTCCTTGAGCCCCATCGCCTCTTCGGCGGCCATCTGGCGGAGCTTGACGTCGGCCGACATGAGATCGACGGAATCCTGTTCCCACTGGGGCTTGTTCTTCCAGTAGTTGCGGAGCTTCTTGACGGAGCCGATCGCCTTGCCAAAATGTTTGGCGCGGAGCTCCGTCTCCTTTTCGGTGCGGCCCTGCTCCGAGGCGACCTCGATCATGAGCCGGTGCGCGTCGACGGCGATGGACATCTTCGACATCTTCTCGTCGTCGAGGAACTGGTCGAGCGCGTCACGCGCCTGGACGTAGGCCTTCTGCTTGTAGAGGGACATGGCCTCGCCAAGACGGGCCCTCGCAACGACAAGGAGCTGGTTCGTGCCGGCCTTGTGGATGGCCTTTTCAAAGGCGTCGTTCGCGAGCGACCAGCTCTTGGCCTCGATAAGCGCCTCGCCGGCGTTGACAAACTGCCACGCGGAGTAGGCGCCGTCGGTCCTGAGCATCTCGGCGTAGATCTCGGTGCCCTCCTTCTTCATGCCCATCTCGATGAGCGACTTCGCGAGCTGGGGCTTGGCGTTCTTCGCCTCAGGCGAGTTGGGGAACGCCTTGGAGAGGCGGTCGAGGGCGTTGCGCGACTTTTCGGTGTCGCCGAGCGCGGTATAGATCGTGCCGAGGCGGACATACGCGTTGGTGGAGAAACGCCCCTCTGGATAGGCCGCGAGATACTCCTCGTAGCTCTTCGCGGCATTCTCGCGGAATGCGTTGAGCTTGGCCTCGGGCTTCGTCATGCGGCGCCAGCAGTCGCCGACGAGGAAGAGGGCCTGTTCCCTGAGGAGGTTGTACTTGGCCTTGTCGGCCTTGGTGAGCGAGGGGTCGGCAAGCGCCTTGTCGGCCTTGTCGGCGAAAGCGCGGAACTCCTTGATGCCGCGGACGATCTGGGCGGAGCCCGCCTTGAGCGCGGCGGCGACGGCCTCGGGAGTCTCGTTGGTCTCGGCGCCGGAGACGATGTCGAAGCCCTCCTTCTGGTACATCTGGGCGAGCGCCATGCGGGCCTGCTCGCGCGCGATGCCGTCCTTCTCGACCTCGACGTACTTCTTCATCGTGGCAATCGCCTCTTGGCGCTCGTCGAGCTTGGAGTGGCAGTAGGACTCCTGGGAGTAGGAGGTCGCGTAGTAAATGGAGTTGGAGTAGTGCTGCTGGATGATGCCGCAGAGCTTTATCGCGTCGGTCCAGCGCTCGCCCCGCATCGCCTCGCCAAGAAGCTGCGACGCCGTCGTCGGGGCGCTCACGTGGCGGCGGTAGTTCTTGAGGAACTCGCCGTAGAGACGGTCTGCACGGGCGAGCTGTCCGAGCTGCTTCTCGTAGGCCGCGAGACGCAGGACCGACTCGCCGGCCATCGTCATCAGCTCGCGGTCCTTGAGCCCCGCGAAACGCTCGGCGAGATAGCCCTCGATCGCGTCGGCGTCGATGCGCCAGTCGGCGGCCTTGGGATCGTCCTTGTTGGCCTGGACAAGCCCGAGAAGCCCGCGGATCACTTCTTCTACGGCGTAGATCGATTCCTTGACCTCGGGATAGCGGGCGAGGACCTCGAGATACTCCTTGATCGCCTCCTCGACCTTGTCCTCCGCCATCTTCTCGGAGGGCGAGCGGAACTGCATCTGGCGGACTTTTGCAAGCTGCTCTTGAGAGATGTTCACGCTGAGCTTCGCGCCGTAGTTCTTCTCGGCGAACTCCTTGATCTTCTCAGCCATCTCACCGGCATCGGCAGCCCACGTGGACTCGGGATACTGGATGAATACGTTGAGCGCGTGGTTGTACGCGCCGAGACCGTTGCGCTTGCCCGAAGGCAGCTTGTCGCCGAAGAGGAGCGCCTTGATGCGGTCGTCGTCGCGCTTTGGCTTCTTGAACTCGGCCTGGGCCTCGTCCCACAGCATCTTCGCGAGCATGAAGCGGCAAAGCGGCATCGGGGAGAACTTCCTAAGGCCCTCCTTGCCCTCTGGATCGAACTCGACAATCGATTGATGGAGCTGCTCAAGCTGCTGCATGTACTCGTTGATCGTCTGCTGGGCCTTGGCGACGTCGCCCTTCAAAAGCTCGGAGTTTGCCTTCATCGCGATGGCGCGGCCGAAATAGACGGGGCGGTCGGACTCCCAGAGAAGCGCGTCGATGATCTTCCTCGCGGGGTCGATGTACTGATTGCGGTTCTTGACGTTGGGCTGGTCGGACGCGAGCTTCAGGTACATCTCGGCCGTCTCGCACGCGACGTTGCACCACGTGTTGGCGTCGTCCTCGCTCTTCTTCTTGTTGATCTGCGCAAGGAGCCCGGCGTAGACCTTCACGGCCTCGTCGAAGCGCTTGTCGCCGACGAGAATCTGGCCCCAGGCGTAGCACGCCTGCATGTAGAACTCGCGGATCTCCTTCGTGGGCTTCGGGAACGCCTTGAAGAACTCGTCGTAGATCTTCGAGCACTCGGCCTTCTTGCCGCGGAAGAAGAGGTTGTTGGCGACTTCGAGGCGCGCCGCCCAGTACTTCGGGCCGTTGCGGTCGGGGAGCGCCGCGATCTTCTTCTCGGCCTCGTCGAACTTGCCCAAGGAGAGCATGCCGCGGATCTCGATGGCGAAGAACTTCGTCTCGGCCTCGGGCCATTTCTTCTTCGTCGCCTCTATGACGGGCTCCGCGAAGTCTGGATAGCCATACTCTATCAGCGCCTCGACATAGCGGATTTCGAGCTCGAGCGCGGGATCGGTCTCCTCGACGGGAGCCTCGGCCGCGGGCGCTGTCGCAGGGTCGTCGGCGACGGCCACGAAAGGCGTGGACGACGCCAAAAGCAGGGCTGCGCACCCGCAAAAGACTGGTACCTTCCTGTACATCATGGCGTTAGTATACTATATTCTACGTCTGAAGCGCAAGTGAAAACCACGGAGTTGTTCACGCATGAAAAGAAGCGAGAGGACGCCGTAGACGACTGCGCCAAGCGCGATAAGCACTGCAAGGGCCGCAATCGCAGGGCCGTTGGCGACAAGCGGCTTGGCCGCGGCGACGGCAAATCCCATGAGGATCGAGGCCCCAAGCATCTTCAGGAGCGGACCGGGCGCGCCGATCACGCCAAAGGCCTTGCGCAAGCCGAGCGAGCCGTTGCGCCGCCGCGCGATGGCGACGAGCAAGGCGCACCCGATCGCGGCACAGAGCACCGTCGAGAGCGCAAGCCCGACGTGCCTCCACTCGACGGGGAGAAGCCACACGGCGAGGATGTTGAGAACGGCGTTGACGACGACAGTGTAGACCGTGACGCGCAAGGGAGTCTTCATGTCGTTCTGCGCCTGGAACCACGGAACCATCATCTTCTGGAAGCCGAAGAAGCCAAGCCCCACGGCGTAGACCGCGAGCGCGCGCGACACGCGCACCGTCGCCGCCGCGTCAAAGGCGCCGCCCTGGTAGATTACGGCCGTGATCTCCGGCGCGAGGACGAGGAGCCCCGCCGCCGCGGGAAGCATCACGAACATGAGCGAGACGACGGACGACGAAAGCGCCTCGCGCGCACCGTCGACGTCGCCCTTCGCGAATAGCCCAGCGAACGTCGGGAGGAGCACCGTGCCAAACGCGACGCCGATCACGCCGAGCGGGAGATCCATCAGACGCTCCGCGTAGCCGATGACGCCCGCCGCCCAGTCGCTCGCGAGCTGCGCGAGAAGCTGGTCGAGCATGTAGTTGATCTGTATCGCCCCCGCGCCGAGCGCCGCGATGCCGAGGTTCTTCCAGACGAGCACGACCTTTGAATCGCGCCACCCGGAGAACGAGAGACGAGGCGAGACGCCCGCCTTGTGCATTCGCCAGAGCATGAACACCATTTGCGCGGCGCCGGCGATGAGAATCGCCATCGCAACGCGGTGTATGCGCTGGTCGAGCCGGTAGTCAGTGAAAATCTCGGGGAGGAAATCGGGATAGGCCTCGTGGACTTTCCCCGACAGCGCCAGCCAAGCGAGGATGCCGATCCAGAAGAAATTGAGGAGGCACGGCATGAAGCTCGACGCCTTGAACCGCCCAAGCGCGTTGAGGACGCCCATTCCGAACGCCGCACCGCAGATGAAGATCATGTAGGGGAGAAGCGTCTTGACGAGACGGATCGTCAGGAGAAGACGCGGCGTGTCCTTTAGCCCCAGCGTGTCGCGGAAGTGGACGACAACCTCGAGCCCGCCCATAAGGAGAAGGACGATTGCGCCGAGCATCAGGAGCACCATCGTCATCACCGCGCGGGCAAGCCGCGTGGCGCGCTCAAGCGAATCGGACTCTACCTCGCCCTTGAAGACAGGGACGAACGCCGCCGTAAGAGCCCCCTCGCCAAAGAGCTTGCGCGCCATGTTGGGGATCGCGAAAGCGAGGGTAAAGGCCGCCTGCTCGACCCCAGCGCCGATGAGCCGGGACTGAAGCATCTCGCGGACGAGCCCGAGGACGCGGCTCAGCATCGTGAACGCGCCGACGGTGAAGACGTTCGCGAGTGTCTTCCTTGATGACATCAGGCGAGCGTCTTCGCGACGTTGTAGACGTTGTCAGGCGTGAAGCCGAACTTGGTGGAGAGCGTCTGGTATGGCGCGGAAGCGCCGTAGTGGTCGAGCGTAACGTAGGCCGTCGTGCGGAAGTCGAGCCGGAAGCGGTCGAGCCCGTAGCGGACGCCGGCCTCGACGATCACGCGGCGCTTCATCTCCTGCGGCATGACGGCGCAGCGGTACTCGGGCGTCGTCTCGAGGTAGAAGCGCTCGATGCACGGAAAGGAGGCGACGCGAACGCCGACGCCCTCGGCGGCAAGGCGCTTCGCGGCCTCGAGGCAGAGCGAGACTTCCGAGCCGGTGGCGATGAAGAGGATCGTCATCGAGTCCTGGACGCCTGCCGAATAGACGACATAGCCGCCCTTCGCGACGCCATCGGCCGTAACGCCGTCGAGGACGGGAAGGTTCTGGCGCGTCGTGAGGATGCAGCTCGGGCCGTCGGTCCTGAGAAGCGCCTCGACCCAGGCGTAGGCCGTCTCGTTCGCGTCGGCGGGGCGCCACGTGCGGACGTTGGGCATGGTCCTCAAGCTCGCAAGCTGCTCGACCGGCTCGTGCGTCGGTCCGTCCTCGCCGACGCAGTAGCTGTCGTGAGAGAAGACGAAAATCGACGGAAGCTCCATGAGCGCGGCGAGGCGGAGCGCCGGTTTGCAGTAGTCGGAGAAGACGAAGAACGTCGCGCCATAGCCGCGCAAGCCCTGGCCGAATGCCGTTAGGCCGTTGACTATCGCAGTCATCGCGAGCTCGCGGATGCCGAAGTGGATGTTGCGGCCATCGTAGGCGCCGGGTCCGATGTCGCCGAGCCCCTTGAGGTTAGTCTTGTTGGAAGGCGCGAGGTCTGCGCTGCCGCCTATGAGCCCCGTGACGAGCGGGGCGAGCGCGTTCATGACCGTGCCGCAGACGGCGCGGGTCGCGACGGGCTTCGCGGGATCGAACGCTGGAAGCGCCTTCAAAAGCTCCTTGCGCGTGGGGAGTGCGAAGGAAGTCGGCTCGGGACCCGCCTTCTTGGCCTTGTTCGCGAAACGGTGCTGCTGGAGAGTCCTCGCGCGGAAGACGGCGTACACCTCGTCGGGGACGAAGAAGCTCTTCTCGGGATCGAAGCCGAGCGCCTTCTTGGTGCCTGCGACCTCGTCTGCGCCAAGAGGCGCGCCATGGCAATCTGCCGTGTCGTGCTTCGTCGGTGCGCCGCAGCCGATATGCGTAGTCGCGATGATTATCGCGGGGGCTCCCACCACCTTCTCGGCGCGGCGGTAGACGCGGTCGATCGCGGCAGGATCGTGGCCGTCGACCTCAAAGACCTTCCAGCCATAGCTCTCGAAACGCTTCTTGGCGTCGTCGGCCATTGCGAGGGCTGTATCACCCTCGATGGTGATGTGGTTGGAGTCATATATAAGAGTAAGGTTGTCGAGCTTGATAGCGCCCGCGAAGCTCGCCGCCTCGTGGGAGATGCCCTCCTCGAGGTCACCGTCGCCGCAGAAGACCCAAGTGCGGTTAGCGACCTTCGCCTTCTTCGCGGCAAGCGCAAGGCCGACGCCCATCGCGATGCCCTGTCCGAGAGGTCCGGTCGTCACCTCGACGCCGGGCGCGACACCGCGCTCGGGGTGACCGGCGCAGCGGCTGCCCCACTGGCGAAAGGTCTTGAGTTCGTCCATCGAAAGACCGCCCATGCCGGAAAGGTGGAAGAGAGCGTAGACGAGGGAAGAGGCGTGTCCGCCGGAGAAGACGAGGCGATCGCGACCGGCCCATTCGGGGTCCTTGGGGTCGACGTTGAGGTGCTTGAGCCAAAGGACGGAAGCGAGGTCGGCCATGCCCATCGGGGCACCTGGGTGGCCGGATTTCGCCTTTTCAACTATGTCCGCGCAGAGGCAGCGGATGGTGTTGGCAACGAGACGGAATGTATTTTCGGTGAGTTTCATAGGCGTGTATTATACCATAGATAGGAGTTTCGCGGCGGCAAGCGCCTCGGCTTCCTTGTGGCTGCGCGCAGACGCGGAGGCGGTTCCGAGCCCTTCGACGGCGACTTCCACGGTGAAGACTGGCTCGTGGTCGCTGCCCTCGGCCTTTACGAGCCGGTAGGCGGGGTGGCGCGGCGGAGTCATGGCCTGCGCGCGGATTTGGAGGTCGCCCTTGGGGTTGAAGCCGGCGGCGTCGGCCATCGAGGCAAGATTGAGCGTATCGAAGATCGTCCGCGCCGCGTCGAGACCGCCGTCGAGGAATGCGGCACCGATCACCGCCTCGACCGCGTCGGCGAGCGTCTTCGAGTTTTCCGGCAACGGCGCCGCGCCCTTGTTGCGCCTGAGCCGTGAGGCAAGATCGTGGCGCGCGGCCGCCTCGCAGAGCGCGGCGGCGGAGACCATGTGCGTGCGCTTCACGGTGAGGACGCCCTCCGGCGCGTCGGGTAGGGCGCCATAGAGCCGCTCTGCCGCGATGAAGCCGAGAACAGCGTCGCCGAGGAATTCGAGGCGCTGGTTATCGGCCGCGTCCGGGCTGCTCATCTTGAACGAAGGCGTGGTAAGCGCCTCGTCGAGAAGCGCGGCGTTCTTGAAGGCATACCCGAATATTTCCATGATGGACATCTCTGAGTTCTCAGCGCCTCTGCGTGAGATACTTGCGAAGTTTAGGTCTGGTGCCGGAGACGGGACTCGAACCCGTACGCCCGATTACCGGGCCGCGGATTTTAAGTCCGCTGCGTCTGCCATTCCACCACTCCGGCTTCCTGAACAGTCTACCAAATCGCGCCCCTCGTGGCAATGCCCCGCCGCCTGCTTCGCCGCAACTATGCTCGCCCGACTTTCGCTCGACATCGGTATCAATTTTACATGATCCTCAGATATAACAATTACTCAGTCTTGAACTCGACTTCCATGACATCGCCGTCAATCTTTTCACCGAGCGAATAGTAGGTTGCTGCAGGCGGCAGCTGTCCCGTTACAAGCGCGATGTTCTTGTCGCGGGCGAGAGTTTCAATGTTCTTGCGTATCCATGCTCGAGCCTCATTACGTTGGTCAGGAGCGAACCTCACAGAAATCTTGCCTCGTCGCAGATTCGCGTCATAAGAAAGGGACACTGGTGCAATAGTCAGAACCACTGCACGTCCTTTAATCTCCGTGCCACTTATGCTGACATCCAAATAATCCACAATAAGTGCCGCCTTATTTGCGCCGGGGAACGAATCGGTATATTCCTCTTTTAACGATTGGCCGAATTCCTTCAAAATGGCCGACAACGCCATGTCAGGATTGTCCGGCTCCGCAGACAATTCAAATGTAAACCCATAAGTGAATTCGTTTCCCGCTTCACGAACCAGATTCACCAATGCGTGTGTCGGCACCGCCGACTTATCCAATTCCTTTTTCCGCAACATTGAATCGATTCTTCCACTACATTCCATTTCCTTCAACTTAGCGACGACTCCGTACGTGAAGGCATCTATAAGCAGTCCCGAATTCAGATGATTGAAATCACTCATGGATTTAAGCACCCCGTTATCAGACCCAACAACTTTGTCCTTCTGTCCCCAGACAGGATTAGCGCCACAGTCCGGAATGGCTCCGTACGGAATCAGTGCCGTTGGGAAAATACTAACCGCAGAATCCAAGGATTTCTCAACAGAGAACCTATCATCCACTTTAACATCGACTGTAGAAATACAAGCCTTCTTTCCTGCGTCACATGACACCGTCAAATCGACATCATGCGAAAAAGAAATATTACTAGTGTTAGGGTATAATGTGGCACTGATAATAGTAAGGAAGACCGTCCATCCGTTTCTGGACTTGGTGCCCATTGGCTGTACGTTTACTATTAGAGGCAACCCTGAATCCGAGAACACATTCGGATATCTTGCTTTCAATTCATACGATATTGCAGTATTGTCGATGTCTATACCACGCCAAAATCCATATGCCGAATGATGCAATAAACCTTTAACGTCGATAACTCTGTACTGATATTTTGTAGAGAGGTTCTCTCCATAATCTTGTGTTGAGACTGTGGCATGAGTTCTAACGCTGCCGCAAAAGCACCCTTGCATTGTGCCACACAAAACCATTACCATCAAATCAAAAACTAATTTATCGGCCATGTTATCATCACTCCGTTCTGAACTCTACCTCAAGAATTCCGTTTTCTTTTAGTGTCTCACTTCCTGTATAGAATTTTGCATCGGGAGGAATCCTGTCACCTTCAATAGCAATGTTGCTCCTTGAAGCCAATTCTCCAATTTTTTTGCGAACCCACCGCCGCGCATCTTCCAATTGGTTTACATTGACGCGCACCGAAATCCGCCCCATCCGCGACACTGAGTCATAAGAAACGCGCTCGACTTCTGTTGTCACAAAGACGACTTTACCTCGAATATGTCCATCGGCTGCCGCGAATTCGACAAAGTCAACCGCAATGGAGCGCGGGTTCAATCCAGGATTCTTCATCACATATAGTGAACGAATCACAGCATGAAATGCGTTGCGTATGTTGTTTACATCTAAAAGCGTCATTCCATCTATTTTCTTGTTCGACAAGGCAAATCGATATGAAAAATCTCCTTCGTGTTCAAGGTCGTTTATCTCAAAATGGCATGTATGACCGTGCGAAGCCCTTGAAAGCCTGTCTGCAAGCATGACGTTTACGGCAAGCACCTCTGAAATTCTTCCCGAATCCTCTAGCTCCTTTAGCCGAGCGGCAATGGCATACGCCTTTGCTCGTTTCTCAAGCAAATAATCAATATGTATCTGCGTCATATCATAGTTGTGACCAGAGAACATCTGTCCGTTCTCTATGCATCCTGCGCCGCTGAAATTATAAATCAACAATGGCGACGGATTGTTCGCAATGGCTGAAACTGCGCGACCGCATGTGCGAGCCAACATTTCCAGTCCATTTGTATACGCAATCTTAAACGACAATAATTTATTTTCATGCAAAGTTTCAACAGCTGGAAATGTCCAAAACGTTAACGGGCCCAGAATATAAAAAGTCTGGTCCTTCTCTTTAATTGTCACATCGTCTTTAGACAATTCCACAGGGATTCCGGTTGTATCAAAAACTTCTGGCTGAAATTCAGCAAACTTATCCGTGTAAATGTCCAGAAGCATCTTCTTGTCCAAGGGACTTCTTTCCACTATCCGATATCGATACTTTGTCTTTATTCGTTCGCCATTGCCAGCTACATCAACTGTCACTACAGAATGCATGTGTACACATCCAGTCATGTGCACATGTGCAAGGAGAATGGCACTGTACAACAAATACCTCATTTATTCACTCCGCCTTGAACTCAATCCCGAGAACATTGTCGTCACTCATCGTTTCGCCGAGCGAATAGTATCGGGCTTCCGGCGGCAACTGCCCCGCAACAAGTGCAATATTCTTGTCACGCACGACAAGCTCAATGTTTCTCCGGCAATATTCCCTAGCCTCTTCCATCTTGGAGGGTTCGACACGAATCCTAATCATGCCTTTGCGCGTGTCATTATCATACTGAAACGACAGAATATCCAACGGCAAAACAGCTGCCGTTCCCTCGACAACATCCTTCGACAAAGAATATTTCACAAAGTCCACCACCAAAATGGCTCGATTCACCGCCGGAAACGACGCGGCGAAATCGTCGCGGATTATTCCGCGCATTTCTACCTGCAACCTGCGCGATTCGCGAATGGATAAGCGCCCTGTACGTGATCTAACTACAAAGGAATAACGGTATCCATTGCCATCATCTTTGCGGAAATCAATCAAGTCAAAACCAGACATCGCAAAGGGCGAAGTTTTTTGTTTCCCACAACGCGACGCGTCAATCTGCCCAGCATCTTCCATCTGCTTCAGCACAACCGCAATTCCATATGCATCAACACTGCAGAAACTCAGCATTGCCGGGGACTTAAGCCTCCCTCCGAAGTCCTCAATTGCATCTCCATATTCCGCAAAAGGTTCTGCTCCCATGATTTCCAAAGTATGCTTGGAAAACTTGCAACATTCGTTCGGCTCATTCTTGAAGCTAGACGTTCCTGGATAGCACAGTATCGGGAGCGGTGACAGCAAGCAAAATGCCGTATCCTTCTTCGCTCTTACCGTAACAGTTGCATGGGCTTCAGGATTGTCTGCAACATCTACGATATAGGTGCTTTTCTGCTCTCCACCGCTAACCATGACAGGGAGCACCAAAAGCGGAGCGAACACTCCCGTCCAAGCGAAACCGTTTGCTACCGACTTGATGCGCAAAAAAACATCGCCACTAATCTCAACAGGGATTCCGTCGGGGTCAAAAACCTTTGGCTGGGCTTTCTGGAGGCTTGCAAGCCATTCGTTATCGTCCGACACGCCTTTGAGCGCATACCGATTTCTCGTCTCTATCTGGCGTCCGCAATCTTTGACGTCAACCATCATTGACAATCGGTCATGGATGCACCCAGTAGTACAGAGCAATGTCGACAGACAGAAAATTAGAACCAACCTACAGATCATGGTCTTATCACCCGTGCTTGTGCCTACTCGGACTTCCGCCTGAGCCTCATAGGAGGCACAATCTTTTCGTCAATGGTTCCGACCTCTCTTCCGCCTCTCATTCCAGTGACCTTAATCGTACGTTCCGTTTTCACGCCTCGATTGTCAATGGTAACGACCTCCCGCTCGCCCTCAGATTGAGAATTACTGTCTTTAGGCTCTTTTTCATTGATGGCAATCTCGCCATTATCATAGCATACCACATTGAAAGTGTTCATCCTGTTGCATGTTTCAGTTTCGCAAGACTTCATCTTTCTTTCAAGCCCTTCCCAGAATTTGAGATCATATTTCTTAGTATTTAACGACAGAACGCCATTGGTATATGCCCATTCTCCAACACATTTCAGTGTAAATCCATTACACTGCCCATTGATGACAAGACAATTATCATTAACCATATAATAAGAACAATCACGGAAGAATCCGTATTCTTTTGCTTGGATATGCGCGCAATCAGTTTCATAAATGCCATTACAATCAATACGCCTGCTTTTTGCGGTAACAGTATTGGAAAACCATTCTCCCAAAAGTTTCTCCTTGGGTAATGGCTCGACAACCTTATAACATTCCGGCAATTTGCATTGCTTTGGAATCCTATCTAATTTGGCTATGCCCTCGTCGATATATGGATCGCTCACGCAACCCACGCAAGCGGCGCCAAGTGCCGCAATGACAGACAATGTCTTTATCGTGGTCATCTTACTGTCCCTTTATTGTTCAATCACAGCTTCACTTTTGTCTGTATGCCTTCCCATACGACCTTGCCCGTCTTGAGATTGTGGAGGGCGAGACGGAGACGATAGGTATGGTAGCCACCAACATCAGTGAAGTGGCGAAAGTCTCCCAAGACGATAAAGTCTGGCGATTCATGCGTCCCCATCGACTGCACAAGTGCGCCGTCTTCAAGTCCGTCGTCGGCACCGCGCATGATGCGCGAGGCTATCGCTCCGCCGGCTTCGTCGTCCTTTACCTCAAAAAGGCCCGTTTCGAAAAGTGCCGAGCGCACAGAATCCCCGACAGCATCGAGACGCCCCTGTATGCGCTCCGTCGTCCTGTTCGCGATGTTGCCGATAATAACAATAGGCAACGCACCGCCCTTCGCATCCTTCGCAGCATTGTAGTTCTTGGAAAACTGAGGGCTGCCCAGCATCTTCTGAATGAGCGAGTCAACGGACGATCCAAGATCATACATCGTTGGACTATCGGGCGTTCCTGCGACAATTTCGTTTGGATCACCATACCGCGCCCGTCTCGGCTCGTGCACACAGCCGCATATAAACACACAAACAGCCAATGTAATCAGCGGAATTATTGTCATATTCTTCATTTTGTATTTCTCCTATCATTGTCAAATCAACATTTGCAACCCCGACAGCCCCTGCCCAATGCCATGCAGGATGCCAGAGCCAACCTGACCGCCATCGCCACTCGCGCAGCCGTCAAGGAGAAAGGAGCGGACGATGGCAAATCCCATTGCAACAACTTTCGAGATGTCTTTCAGTATCATTATTCGCACCTTGTTTCTAGTCTTTCAACGCATTGGAAACGGCTTTTATCCCCGAATCGTCCTCACGCAGCAAACGAATTGCTTCTTCATCTGTCAAGGTACGACCGCGCGGAGCAGCAGTTGTGTTTGATGAAGAATTTGCCTTCCCGGCATCACGAGATGCTTCGGACAGTTCCTCTTGCACATCTTTGATCAGCTCCATCTTCTGCTTGCTTGTAGCCTCATGAACCAACCCCATTGACTTTGCCTGCTCACTAAGGCTGTCAAATTGCGACTTCAACCCATTCACTCTTTCAAAGGCTTTTTCGGCAACGTTTTTCTTCTCTTCATCAGAAACATTCAAAGCGTCAATCCGCTTTGCAACATTCACCGTTTCTGCAAACATTTCCTTGACCCTCTGGTTATGCGCATCAATTTGGCTGTTCGTAGCGCGTTCACCCTTTGCAATCAGGTCCTTCAGAAATGAAATACCTTCCTTGAACAATGCTTCAAGTCTTGAGGTGTCGATAGAGAAATTATCTCTACCTGAAAATAGCGCCTTAGCACGTTCCTTGGCTTTTACTTCTCGTTCCTGATAATCCTTAAGCAGTTTGACACATTCATCCTTGGTCATGGAACTTTTATTTGGAAGTCTTTTTATGGCTGCTATTATGTCATTCAATGTGTGCGAAGCCCAATTTTCAGGATTACTAATATTGAATGTCCCTTCGTTAATTCCATCTGGTATTATCTTCCCATCCTTATCGAAAACATATTCCCTGCCATCGTCGCAAACAATTTTCAAGTTGTGTTCACCATCAACATTTAGAACAGTCCCTCGAGGCAAGCCTCCCAAATATTCCTTTAATGCGTCAAGATAGCAGTTGGCTCTCGACTCTGGGGATTGGTTGCAAAGTTCAGCCACTCTATCATTGAAATCATGTAGATAAGATTCTCCATAATCAAGCTGGCGACAAGAGCCATCCTTTAACGCTGCTTCGGGAGATGTTGGCAAAACTCCTTGCCCATTCTGATATCCACGTATAATTTCACGAACCTCTGGTGGTGCATTGGCAAAGGCATCTTGCTTGAAATCTATTCCGTTTTTCAAAGCGGTAATCGTCTGGTTGACATTGACATCAATCTGTGGTGTTGTGGCCGACCATCTCGGCGTTGCTGATAAATCGTTGATTACGAGTGAAGCGGCAACGACACAAACCATATAGTGTATTGCTTCCTTCATCGTCCTTATTCCTTTCCACTCTTTGCCGCGAATTTCACTTCGCAAAGGTCATTATCGGTTATTGAGATTGATTCGATTTCCAATGTTGCGCCGGTTGGGATTTTCGCCTTGACTTTGGCATAGGCGTGCTTACACACAAGATCGGTTAAGTTCTTGCGAATGTACTTGTTTGCCTTCTTGAAGGAGCCACGAAGAATCTCAACCGTCAGGATGCCTTTACACGTTGTAGCATCATACTCAAGCGAGACAACCCGTACTTGCACTTCTTCCGCCACTGGCACGGAACGATCTATAACGTTAGTAACCGTGTTATGGATTACGACAGGCTGAACTGGCGATACAGGAGAGACCGGCGGAACCGGCGTGACTTCAGTTATCGTCGTATGCTCGTCCTGCCTCGTACGACGCGTGCGCTCCGTCTCACGCTCCGTGCGCGTATGGCCTTCGCCGCTGCGGGCAGTCCGCCTCCTGTAGGTGCGTCCGCGTATGCGCTGCGTCGCCTCACCCTCAATCTCGGCAATCGACACATTACGGTCTATTTCTATGCCCTCGGCAACCGCACCTGCAACCACCATGATTTCGTCCGGCGTTCCCATCGTGACGCGCTGGCGCATCCCGCCCTTCACACTTCCATTGCCAACCTGAGCGGCGAAGTCAGCCGTCCGAAACTCCTTGCGATGATCCGATGCATTAAGTATCCTTGCGAAAAAAGAAAGGCCGCCGTCACAGGTAATGTCGGAATACAGTTCGTCCTCAATTTCTCCATATCGAAAATCGTTCTCCGTTCGCACTTTCGACTTCTCGCCCATCTCCGTCAATGTGCTGATGTGAGACTCTATGCGTCGGACGCCGCCAGTTCCTGTCAGTTCTGATGCATCGTACGAAAGGCCGCCAACCGAAATGCGGTTTCCGCCGGAAGAGCCGCCGCGCTTCTTATTCTTGCGGGCATTGCGTTTCTTTTCCTTTTCGTGGTACTTGAGAAAAGCACCACGTCGTCCATCACACTCGTCCAATACCTCCAATTGCGAATCAGACAGATTGTTCGCAAGTGGATCGTCCGTGCCAGCCGTCCTGATTGCCCACACCAAATGCTGCGGATTGTTCTTCAGCACCTTCGGATCGCCCTTCGTCTGACGGCTGATAAGATTGTCGTACATATCGCGAAGTCTTGCCGGTATCAAATTACCCGTGTCGACAAACTGCATCGGCTCGCCAGACGCTGGGGCTGGCAGATGCGGGTCCATACACCTGCCTGCCATCTTGAAACACACCATCGCGCCGGGAGGTATGGAAATGGCGCCATCTTCGGTAAAATACGCATTATCATCGCCTGTGTTCTGCGCATCGTCCCTGGCAACCTTTCTTGCCGTTAGGTTACCAGAGACGGCAGCGAAGTACGCCTTGGCGGCTGGCGATGGCAACTTGTCCGTGACATAATCGTCGGCAAGCACTCCCCAGCTTGCGGCAATAACCAGTGCAATGGCTATCCATGTCTTGGCGAACGGACTGGCCATGCCGCGTCTGACGGAGAACATAAAATAAATCTCCTTACCGGCTAATGCGCTTCATCAAGAGCTTTTGCAGCCCCTCTCCGATTTCTTTTGGATTTGGCGGAACTGCGAGATCCGCCGCATCGGTGGATGGAGTGGCAAATTCGATGTTGTCGGCAGCACCTTCCGTGATGGCAATGCGCCCAAAGCTGTTCTTCCAATAAACGGAAGTTCCATCCGCAATGGTCTTTCGCACATAGTCGTCAGCCTCGCCGGACATCGTATAACGCTCCAACATGGCATCTGCCAGCTCAAGCTGCTTCTTGAAAAGCTCGCATCTCTCGCCTTGCTCCACCTCAATGGACTTCCGTTCCTTCTCGAGCGCAATCTTCTTTTTCTCGTACTCTACAGAATCGTCGTTCTTCATCTTCTCAAGCTCAAGTTGCGCTTTCTTGAGCTCAACAAGCTTAGCCTCGTACTCGAGCGCACGACTGCGCTGCTCTTCGCCGTTTGGCGTCAGTGGTAGCACGACCTTGAATGTCTGCCCATCCTGGTTGAACATCGTCCTGCGCTTGAAGTCGTAGTAATACGGAGGATAGGAAACGAGAAGCGAATGCGATCCCGGCGTTAGAGCGATTTGCGCTGGGCATGTGCCGTAGGAGTGCCCATCAACCTGAATGTCCGCACCGAGAACATTGCAGCCGAAGAACACGTTAAGCAGTTTCACGGCACCTGGGTTCCATTCAATCGTAGCGACCTTTGCAAGAAGCTTCTCGGCAGCTTTTGCCGCCGCGTCGTGCATGAGTCCTTCGTAGAGTGTCGCAGTGTCGGACTTCACCTTCTCCGCCGTGTAATTCTTGCTGAACTCCACGCCGTCCACGCCGCATATCGTCTCGCCCGTCGCGGAGTCCGCTAAGTTGAGCGCAAGACGCACCTTAAGCGTATGCGCGACTACCGGAACTCCGATGTCTTCGCCCGTGAACTCCTGGATGGATGCAGTAACTACGCCGTCCGCATTAAGCATCCGCCCGATTTCCTGCACCGACGCCTCCGGCATTATCTCGCCTTTCGCCGTGCGGTTCTGATCAACGCCGATGACGTTGTGAGGATTGACAACTCGTAGCGTCTTGCCGGAAAGCCGCGAAGTCAAAGTGTCTGCAAACGCCGACATTGGCAGCGTCAGCGCGTCAGAGGTATGATTCTGCACGACGAGCGCGACGCGGCGCGGTTCTGCCACTGCAAGAATTGAGGCAATTGAAAACACAACACATGCAACTGTCTTTTTCATTGTGCAGGCTCCTTGTTCGTTGTGATAGTCTCAATACCCTCCCAGACGATCTTTCCTGTCCTGAGGCTATGCATTGTGATGCGAAACTTGTAGTAGCCCGCCCCATCAAGATCGGCAAAATGGACAAGATTCCCGATTACGAAGAAATCTGGCGAGCCGTGCTGCTTTAGCTCTTCCATAAGATCGCCATTCTCGGTTGCGCTGTTGGCGCTGGCAACAATACGCTTTGCGAGGCCAACGAGAATCGCGTCGTCCTTTACATCGAAAAGCTTGGAATCAAAAAGTTTCTTGCGGAAACGCTCTCCAGCCGCCTTGAGCCCGGCGTCCAGCTCGGCGCGCCCCGACTCGTTCTCCATGCCGCCAATAACGGCGATGGGGGTGCGTTCACCCTTTTCCTTCTGCTCCTCGTAGTTTTTGACAAACTGCGGGCTGGAAAGCATCTCAACCACGAGTTTGTCCACGATTTTATCGAAAATCGGGCGCCGAGGCGGAGGCGGCGGAGGCGGTGGTGGTGGAGGCACCGGTTTCCAATTCTTGACCGCAGGATTTTTTTCCAATTGTTCTGCACATTCATCAGCTGCGGCATATATGAGATCACCAAGATACTCCTGCCTGTTCTTTGCCACCTGACTCTTCGTATACTTAGGGCTCTTGCTCTTTATTGTTTCTCCACAAATCGCAGCGCCTGTCTGAGCGTCAGCGAGACTCAAGGAAATGCGTATGGAATACTGATGATATTCCGTGGGAGAAGAGCCGAGAAGTATGTCTCGAAATTCCAGAACCGACGCCGTGATCGCACCGTCGGCCTTGAGTTTCCGCGCAAGTTCCATTGCCGACACTTCCGGTGTCTTCTCGCCCAATGCATTGCGGTTCTGATTAACGCCTACGGAGTTATAAGGATTGACCACCTGAAGTCCTCGCCCCGAGAGTTTGGCCGTAAGCGCATCAGACAGCGCTATTATCGGAATGTTTGCACCAAGCGCGGCATGGTTCTGCACTACAAGTGCCACCTTGCGCGGATTGTTCTCCGCTTGTTTGCCTTCCACAGTGACCTTCTGCGACTGTGCAAACACAACACACCCAGACATCGCCACAACTGCAAAAATGGACAACCTTTTCATTGCAAACATCCTCCGCTTACATTTTAACAAACACGCACCACGGCAAGACGGAGGAATCACTCGCCGTCTTGCCGCGTGCGTAAATGGGCTTACTTCTTGGTCTTAACCGGAACACCGGTCAAAGTATACCACTGGAACACCAAGAAAGGGATTTCAAGCGTTTTGGTATCTGTAGTATATTCGATAAGTGCATCTGCACCGGGTGCCTGGGACAATGCATTCTTGTACATGCGCCGACCTGCTGATCCGCGAAGATCGCTCATCGGAAAGCCGAAGAGAAACACTTGCATCTCTGTTGCCGACACTTCGTCGCCAACGACAGAATAGCCATTCTGTTCGATAGGTTTGGACTTGTCGCTGATCGTGCCAGGGACAATACGACACCCAGACACTCCCACCATTGCCGCCGCAATCGCCGCACCAGCAATCAACTTTAGTTTCATTATTTTGTTCTCCTTTTTTTGTCCGCACCACCATGGAACGGAAATCATCTCATTGGACAAGCCTGAACTTGATTGTTATCAGGTTGTATGTCTTGTCCGTTTCGAAATCGTCAAACCTTACGCCGCCTTTATAGCGCTTCGTAGTGTCTTTCACCAATCTACCATGCGACTCCATCTCCGCGAAGACATATTCCTTCAGCTGTTCTGCCGCATGCTCTGGCGATGACGCCGCAATAAGTTCCAAATCGCCAGTTATTGCACCGTGCCGCGTCATCGGATCATAAGACAACGCCATCTTCGTGCGCGCAAACGTTCTAAAAGCGAACATCCACTTTCTTGACTGCTCGTCAAAGTGCTCGTCATCGTAAACTACGCGGACGCGTTCGGGCTCAATATTGCCAAGCTTTGTGCGACAAGCAACCGCTATACGCGCGTTGGCCCAAGACTTCGCGTCAAATCCTTCGTAGCCATTGCACTTAACTTCACAGACCCCAGCCCAGACATCGTCCACCTGTGTCCATTCTATTGACTTAAGCGAAGGCGGCACTATTTGCGGAGCGGCATCGCCCTTCCATTTAAGAAGACTTGCAATTGCCGAATCTCGTTTCTCCCAATCCGAAACAACGCCGTTGACTGTCAACTCAATGGCTCGATAAACCGCCAGTGGGACAAGGTTCCTATTCTCCCACCGCGCGCTTGCCGTTTTTTCAAATGTATTTGCATAGCACCTCTTTGAACCATCATTGCTCGTTACTTCGACATGCACGCAGACAGTGGACTCCACATTACCACCATCGATGACCTTTGCCGTCGCCCTGTCAATGGAGACTGAGAATACTGCTACCGGCACTTCATCTCCCGACACCACATGAAAATTCGCCTTGACAACTTTCCCAAATTCCCTCGCTATTATCTTCCCCGCCGGGAAGACCGCCTCGCCAACTGCATCGCCAAGCCAATCCGTCCGCTTTACAACACACAGAGTATCAACATCCGCCATCTTAAATGCCACAGGAACAGAGAGCGTCCTACTTGATATTGCTGCGCTATATCGCGGACAACAAGGCACAGGGCTATGCTCGGAAAGCGTACGAAGGGCGACTGCGCCACCGCCTGACATACAGCCGCAAGCCAACGCCGCAAAACCCAGGGGAAACAGTTTTCCAAGCATGCGAAGATCCTTAGCGCCCAAACGAATCAGAGGGCGTCACAACCTCGTTCCAGAAGACCGTTCCAGAGCGAAGGTCCTCCATGTCAAGGTTAAGGGACAGTTCCCCTGTTTCCTCTCGGACAAGTTCGCCGCTCATAACAAAATCTGACTCAATATCATCCAGGCTCTTTTCTGGATCTACAATATCAAATTTGGACGTTTTCCGAATCGCGGACTGAAGCCGCCTAAACATCTGTGCCGTCTTCACATCTCCACTGTCGTCTGCGTTGTTCTCGATACGCATGATCGTCATGACCGGGCGCACCCTCCCGCGCTTCTTCGCATTCTCAAGAGCAACGGCATACTTCTCTGAAAACATTGGATCTGTAACAAGTTTCTCTACGGCCTCGACAATTGTCATGCGCTTCTGCACGGAATCAGGCACTGATTTCGGCGTGGCACATCCCAGCATATGGCAAACGGCAACCACAAGGATCAAAACGGAAATATGTTTCATTCTTATCTGTCCTTTCTTTATGTTATTATTGCCTGTCTCTATTCGTTACTTGCGCCGTATGGCGAGTCTAAAATCTTCGGTTCCCTGCAATGGCGAAACAGCATCCATTTCGGCTGTTTCACGACCATGCAACAAAATTGGGCGCCATGGCGTCTCCGCATGCGTATGTTTCATCCCATTGCCACGAATCCACTCAAATCGGTACTGGCATTCATAGTCGGTTCGATTCGTGTTCTTTACCGTAACTTGCGCATGGAGGAATCCCTCTGGCGTCTTCTCGCGAATGTCACGGACAACCTCAATGTTCGACGCAAAAGCAGGGTCTTCAATGAAAAGCCGACCCTTTTCAACCATCACACCTGATGTACGTGGAAACGAGCACCCCGCAAACACAGAAAGTGACAGAGCCGAAAGACAAACAAATATCCTATTCATATTCTGTTTCCTTTGCAAATTGCTTTAGAACGCCGCGTTGATTATCGGCAAGAAATGGATCGGGGAGCTTTTATTGAAATTAAATGCCCCAATCTGTATTCCGTGGAGTGTCTCGGCAGAATTGAAAAGACCGATCTGCACACCGGTCAGTTTTCCAGCGTAGTTAGCAGTGCCTATCTGAAGGCCATAATGAGATCCTTCGGTGCAAGAATAGAGCCCTGATATCTGGCAACCGGCAAAATCAAATGCCGCAAAATTGAAAAGCCCTGCAACATGAATCGCGCCATCAGACTCGCCGACCGAATTAAACAATCCAGCAAGGCCAATTCCGTCCATCTTGTAATCGGCAAAATTGCCAAGCCCGCCAATGTCTAACGCGTAAACGGCCCTGTGACTGCCAACAAAAATATTCAACCGAAGAACGACCACATCCCACGATTCGCCAGGCGCCTCAAACTTTGGTGCGAAGGAAATGGCGAACGGAGATGTGGCGACATATGGCGCAGGAGGAAATCCAGATATGTCTCGATTCTTCGTCTCGCCAGGTAGGACAGATTCTGATTTGTCGTATTCACGAACAGCAACATCTGCCCCATGCGAAGCGCAAGAAAGAACAATGCCTACAATGGCACAAACAACTCTGATTTGCTTAGCACGCTTTGCCCCGTTGATTTTCACCATTTATCCTCCTGCCTCTTCACGTTACGGAGAGCGCGCTGCCAAAGAGGCAAAAGAAAAGCGGCGCACTCTCGAAATCCAATAGCTGGGATTGTCGCTCCACAGCCGATATCATAGATCACGCTCCACAGGATGTTACCCTTGGAACGCCATTATTATACCAAAAAAACGCGCATGGTTGACAGTGAATTTTTTGGTAAATTGCGCGGGAGCGCGGACGGCGTCGTGGGTGTCAGAAATCGGCGGCGTCGCAGACGAGGGACTCCATGATGTAGTCCTTGCGCTCGGGCGTGTTGGCGCCCATGTAGAACTTGATCGTCTTCTCGACGTCGGTGTCGTCGGAGCAAGTCACGGGCGTAAGGCGCATCTCCTCGCCGATGAAGCCCCTGAAATCCTCCTTGTCGATCTCGCCAAGTCCCTTGAAGCGCGTGATCTCGCAGCCGCGCCCGCACTTCTTTATCGCGTCCTCGCGCTCCTCGTCGGTGTAGCAGAAGTAATGCTCCTTCTTGTTCCTGACGC
>Ga0310786_10000177_pt1 | contig 108657 bp, 80 predicted proteins | sample AusTroGonzalo_MG_FD_203881 | JGI IMG/M metagenome (GOLD analysis project Ga0310786, IMG submission 203881) | Bovine rumen microbial communities from tropical cattle in Woodstock, Queensland, Australia - Gonzalo_03 (v2) (version 2) | ecosystem: Host-associated > Mammals > Digestive system >... | reverse complement strand
CGTAGTAACCACCACCTATGCCATAAGAGTCTCCTCCTCCCAACTAGCAGATACGTATGAGGGGAAAGTGAAGTATACGATGGTCCATCCGGCTGATGGTATTACGCCGGGTATGATGGCGATCCAGGATGTTACACCGACGACCTGCCCAACCACCCCAACACAGGTATATGACAAGCGTGACAATAAAAAATATTATATCCAAAAACTAACAACCGGCAATACAGAATTGTGTTGGATGATAACCAATCTTGATCTTGCGGGCGGCACCACACTTACGTCCGAGTTATCCAATATAGCCGAGGGCACAACGTACACCCTTCCTGTTTCCAGCACGGCTGGGTTCGCAACGTCAGATTATGAAAATGTATATAATAGTAATAATGAAACTTGCGGAGAAGGCTCACCGTGCTACAGTTATTACTCCTATGCGGCAGCGACAGCAGGCATCAACCCAGGCACGGGTGATTCCTTATATGATATTTGTCCAGCAGGATGGAGATTGCCATCTAAAAATGTATATGACGCATTGTCATCAACCTACGGCACTGGCGGTGCACTTGTGGATTCAGCCTGGAAAGGAAACTACGCAGGAGAATTCTGGGCCAGCGAATATTACTCAGACAACGTAGCGAGCTATTGGTCGTCAACAGCATCAGATCCATCTGCCTATTCATTGATCTTTAGTTCAGACGAATTAAGAACGGGTAGGCAACAAAAGGGCTATGGCTTTCCTGTGCGCTGTGTTGCGACATCTGAGCTAATGGCGATACAAGATGTTACCACCGATACTTGTCCAACCATTCCAACCAAGGTTTATGACAAGAGGGATAATGAAATATATCTAATCCAAAAATTGGCAGACGGCAGATGCTGGATGCTGGACAACTTACGTCTAGATGCAGACGGACTAGTGCAAGAACTCTCATCTAACAATACAAATATGCCAGAGAATAGTACGTTCTCACTTGCAACGGCCATAAATGACTTCTGGGCCCCAGGTGCGTTTTTGGAACCTAGACTCAATAATACAGCTAAAGATATTAGCTACAATGGTGGCACTAAAGCAGGTGTAGTTTATAACTACTGTGCTGCATCGGCGGGCACATATTGCTATGACTCTAGCACCAACAATGGCAATGCAGAATATGATATCTGTCCGGCTGGTTGGCGTCTTCCAACCAATGACAATAATGGCGAGGCAACAGCACTATACGTGGCATATGGTAGTAGTGGTTCTGATGCAAAGGATGCGTTGCATGCATATCCGGTTGGCTACATTTCTGGAGGAAGTACCATAACGGCACAAGGTGGACACGGTGGTTACTGGACATCCACATACCACGAGGGGTCGGCATCTTCGATGGGATTCATTGTTGCGAGTATTAATAGCATAACACCGCAAGCTAGTAATGGTCGTTGCCTTGGCTATCAAATTCGCTGTATTGCCAAAGAAGCCTCAGAAATGGAAGAGGAGGAAAAGATCTACATTCAAGACGTATCTAAATACACTTGCCCCACCACACCAACGAAAGTCTACGATAGACGCGATAATGAGGCGTATTACATTCAAAAGCTTGCCGACGGCAACTGTTGGCTCCTAGACAACCTTCGTCTCGACCCAACTAGCGTATCACTAGATACTCTAAAAGGTAATACAAACGCATCCGATGAAACGCTCGAATATCTCAAAGGGGTAAGAACTGGCACATCTTCAGACAAGTATGCTATGTCTGCCGTAAGTACAGATTGGGGTGGAGAAGAAAACTACAGCTATTCGGATCCGATGATCACGACATCGGTAAAAGACCAATCGCTAGCTGTTGGCAGTTATAGCACTAAGAGAGGAACTTTTTATAACTACTGTGCGGTCTCTGCTGGCTCATACTGTTACGGAAATGGAAAATCGTACGCTAAAACTAGCGGCGATGCTGAAGAAGATATTTGCCCGGCCGGATGGCGTCTACCTACTGGCGAGTATGAAGGTGAGTATAGAAAACTATACCAAGCATACTCTGAGGATTATGATACTTTCATAAATGCACTCCGGCTTCCACTTTCAGGCAGCGCTTCATACGGTGGCGAGCCTGTATGGGATGGATATAGTGGTTCTTTCTGGGCGTCAACGCGCGTGGGGAATGGTGATATGGCGCACGTATGGTTACAAGACACATACGTCAACGTGGCTACAAGTAGTGCAATGCTATACGGCATGTCGGTCCGCTGTGTTGCAAAGGGGATAGAATCAGCCTACATGCAAGATGTTGCTGATTGGAAGGATAAGCTACCACTTGGCGAGACTATCAAGGTTAAAGATAGGCGCGACGAAAAAGAATACTGGGTCACCAAACTAGAAACAGACCCAGAAATCCCAGAAGGCAGGGCGGACTGTTCCGGTGAAGGTTCCAACCGTGTATGTACTCAGATTTGGATGACCCAGAACCTTGATTTGGATTTGACTGCTAATACTAGAGAATATAACCACACCGATACAGATCTTGGCTGGACGACTGACGACCCAAGTGTTGTCTGGACCCCACAGGTAGCGACCACAAGCACGGCCAGCGGCTTTAAGGATACACTTTCCACGGAGAGCTCATATCGCCCAGGCTATATGTATTACTATACATCGGGCGACTCAAACGCAGATACTAAGTATAGCTATCTCGATGCGTGCAAATGGGGTGGCCATACCAAAGAAGAATGTGCGCACTACCACTCAGGCGTACTCTATAATTACTATGCAGCTGCTGCGTTAGGTGCCACAAATAGCAACGGTGTTATTACGGTGAGCGATGAACAATACTCCGTCATGCCAAACTCTATTTGTCCTGCAGGCTGGAAACTACCTACCGGAGCGACATCAGCAAATGGCTATTCCGACTTTGACTACCTGCTATATAAACAAAATATAGTCCTGAACCATGGCGTTGCAACGAATGTTGGGTTCACAACGGATGGCTTTACTGGCGTAAGGACGTCGCCACTTTGGTTTACCCGCGTAGGCTTCATGAGGGAAGATGGGCTCCATAGTGAAGGTGTAAATGGCACATATTCGACTAACACTATAAGTGGAAGCAGTATTGTTTACGGTTTTGATTTCTTCCCAAATCATGCAAATCAAGCAGCAGAGAACTCACGTCTAAATGGCCACTCCATTCGTTGTGTCGCCAGAGAATCAGCCAGTTCATCAACCCCGGAGCCAACTCCAGAACCGGAACCAGCCGCACAGCTGGATATTCAAGACATCACTCCAGCTACTTGTCCAACCGAGCCAACCACCGTCTATGACAACCGTGACGGCTCTGCGTATACCATCCAGAAACTTGCAGATGGCAACTGCTGGATGCTAGAAAACCTGAGATTGGGTAGACGCACCGTTATGGTATTAACCCCAGATGATACAAATATCACAAGTAACTTCACCCTCCCGGGCAGCGTAAGTATTGGCTTTGATGAATTTGCCATTCCGCAAATCAATACAGATAGTAAAAGTGATACCACGAGCTATGGTAATGGAGAAAACCGAATCGGTACGTATTACAACTTCTGCGCCGCCACTGCAGGCACATATTGCCAACCACAAAACCAAAGCTCCGGCACCCCAACTGAAGATATCTGTCCTAAAGGCTGGCGTCTCCCAACCGGCGGCGAGAACGGTGAGTACCAAAACCTCTACAATCAATATAGTACCTATGCGGACTTCAAGAACGCGCTTCATGCTTCGCTTTCTGGTTACTTCAAATACTCTAGCACTAACCACCAAGGCTCATATGGCTCCTTCTGGTCATCTACCCCAGTTGGTGACGACCGTATGTATTCCTTGGACGTAAGAGCTACAAGTGTTCCAAATGATTTCACCAGCTACCGCACCGCAGGTATTTCTATCAGGTGTATCGCTTATGAGCAACCAAAAACTTACATTCAGGATATTGCCCCAGATAACTGCCCAACCACCCCAACCACGGTATACGATAGACGTGATAACGCGGCCTATACAATCCAAAAATTAGCGGACGGTAAGTGCTGGATGCTAGACAATCTCCGTCTCGGCAGAAGCACGGTGAAAGTGCTTACTCCAGAAGATACTAATATTTTGGCCAACTTCACGCTTCCGGGCAGCGTGAGCACTGGTTTTGATGAATTCCAAACCCCACAGATTAATACTGATAGCAAGAACAAGATAACTAGTTACGGCGCAGGAAACAACAAAGTGGGCGTCTACTACAACTACTGTGCTGCCACAGCCGGCACATACTGCTATGCCGAGGGAGAAGGTGTTGGCGCGCCAACGGTAGATATCTGCCCAGCGGGCTGGCGTATGCCTTCCGGCGGGGAAGAAGGCGAATACCAGGAGCTCTTCAACCAATACGAGGATTACGCGGACTTCAAAAATGCATTGCATGCTTCGCTCTCTGGTTACTTCAAGTATTCTAGTGTAAACCACCAGGGCAGCTACGGCTCTTACTGGTCCACTACCCCAGTAGGCGATGATCGCATGTACTCTCTAGATGTCCGTGCGGACTCCGTTCCGAATGATTTTACTAGCTACCGCACCGCCGGTATTTCCATCCGTTGCGTTGCGAAAAAAACCTATATCCAAGACATCACATCAGCTACCTGTCCGAAAACCAGAAAACTAGTCTACGATAAACGCGACGAAAAAGCCTATTACATCCAAGAAATCACTACTGGCGATATGACTACTTGCTGGATGACGAGCAATCTCAATCTTACCGGTGGCACCCCACTCTACTCAGAAACTTCCAATGTCCCAGAAGGCTACTCAGAAAATGATGGCACTCCATATTACACCCTCCCAGCTTCCAGCTCATCAGGATTTGAAGGCGATAGAGGCGTAAGTAGAGTCTATAATACCGCTGGCGCTGCAGGTGGTTACTATACCTATGCGGCTGCTACGGCAGGCACAAACCCAGCATCCGGCACTGCCGAATATGACATCTGTCCAGCCGGCTGGCGCTTACCAAACTCCAGTGAATATGACAAACTCAAGTCAACATTTAACAGCACCACGATTATGGGCGACCCATGGTACGGCATTAAAGGTAGCTACCGTTATCTTGGTGGCGCTGGTGATGACGGCGGTTTCTATTGGACATCAACTACCTACAATGATGGCTATGCATATCGTATGGCCTGGGGTATGTGGTATTCCACCGAGCCTACCGTAAGCAACCAGATCAAGTACCAGGGCATGTCGGTTCGCTGCATCACCAAATAACCTAAAGTATGCTATAATAACCTTATGCCAGCAAAAAAGCGCAGAAAAAGCACAAAAAGAAGGCAAACCAAGGAGGTAACCGTCGAGCACGAGCTCCCAGGTGGTTTTTGGCGTCAAATTGTCGCCGTCCTCATGATCGCGCTTGCACTCTTTCTTGTTGTCACCTGGTTTGGCCATGGCGGCAACGTTTTAAATAATGTTCACAAATATATGCTACAAGGTATCGGTGCGGCAGCTTATTTTGTCCCAGCCTTCCTTGTTTATTGGGCTGTCAAAATCTTCCGCAGCGAGAACAATCGCGTAGCAATCCCGGTTTATATTGCCAGCTTCCTCATGATTGTTTGGATTTCCGGCATTGCCGCTATTTGGAAAAACGGTGGTATGCTTGGCAGTTGGCTAAACGGTGTCTTCACTCAGGTCCTAGACCAAGCCGTAGTTATCTTTATCTATATCGTTCTTATTTTCATTACTACTGCCTTTATTCTCCAGATTTCTCCAATTACCATGATCAAGGGTACTCGCAATATGGTTCGCCCAGGCAAAAAGTCCAAGACAGAGGAAGAAGGCGACGACAAAAAGCTTGGCCAGCTCGAAATCAAAGTTAATTCTGGCCTTTCTCCAACCGATGCTCAAGCTCAGCCAACCATGGGTAAATTCCACAAGGTCCCGACCAAGATGCCAGAAAAAGAGCCAGTCAAAGAGCCAACCGCTCTCGTGGCCGTTTCGGACCCGGACTGGAAGATGCCTTCAACCGACCTTCTCGAAAAGAAACAGTCTCCAGCTGACGCCGGTAATATCCAGCAAAATGCCTTTGTAATTAAATCCACTCTTTCTGAGTTCGGTATTGATGTCGAGATGGAAGGTGCCAATGTTGGCCCACGTGTCACTCAGTACACGATGAAGCCACCGGCAGGTGTCAACCTTTCCAAGATTCTTGCTCGCGATAAGGAGCTTGCTCTCAACCTTGCCGTAGATAAGATTCGTATCGAGGCCCCAATCCCAGGTACTCGTTCTGTTGGTGTAGAAATTCCAAATGCTCGCTCCGCAGATGTGCGTCTCCGCGGCGTCCTCGAATCAAACGAATGGAAGCGCTCCACCGATCCACTTACCTTCGCTGTAGGTAAAGATATCTCTGGTCACGCCGTTGTAGCAAATCTTGCCAAGATGCCTCACCTCCTCATCGCCGGTACTACCGGTTCCGGTAAGTCCGTCATGAGCAACACCCTTATCACCTCGCTTCTTTACCGCAACTCCCCATCCGATATGAAGCTTATTATCGTCGACCCAAAGCAGGTCGAAATGGCTCAATATCAGGACATTCCGCACCTTCTCACGCCAATCATCACTCAGACCGAGAAGGCTCTCTCTGCTATGAAATGGGCAGTTGGCGAAATGGAACGCCGCTACACATTGATGGCTGAGGAAAAGGTTAAGAACATCGCCGATTACAACGCCAAGATGGCCAAAGCTTCTGAGGAAGATAAAGCCGAAAAGGAAAGCAAGATGCCATACATTGTCATCCTCATCGATGAGATGGCAGACCTTATGATGATGGCCGGCAAGGACCTAGAAATGCTCATTGTTCGCATCGCCCAGAAGGGTCGTGCTTCCGGTATTCACCTAGTACTCGCAACTCAGCGTCCAGAAGTAAAGGTTATTACTGGTCTCATCAAGGCCAACATTCCAGGACGTATTGCCTTCGCTGTAGGCTCTCAGATGGATTCCCGTATCATGCTAGACCAAGGCGGTGCCGAGAAGCTCCTCGGTAAGGGCGACATGCTTCTTTTGACTACTGAAATGATGGGTAAGCCTCGCCGTATTCAGGGTGCCTGGGCTTCCGATGAAGATATCAACAAAGTTACTGACTTCCTCCGTGAGCAGCGTGCCCCAGAGTATAACGACGAAGTTGTCGCTCAGACTGTTGCTATCAAGGGTATGACTGGTGGCGGTGACGTTGGTGGTATGGATGGCCTCGGCCGTCGTTTCGATCCACAGGACCCAGTCGTTAGAAAGGCTGTAGAGCTCTCTATTGCTAAGGGTAAATTCTCCACGGCTATGCTCCAGACTTATCTAGGCAAAGGCCACGGCTTCGTTTCCGGCCTCGCTATCTGGTTTGAAGAGATCGGCGTCATCGGCCCACAGAACGGCAACAAACCACGCGACGTCCTCATTACCTCACTAGATGAATTTGACCAGATTGCTGGTGCTTAGTCAGTTCAGTTGTCAAGTTTTCCTTTATAACTCCATGATATAATACAGGTATGGAGAAGGGAATCGAAATCTACAAAACGGCTAGTGGTGAAGTAATTTTTAACATCGATTCCGAGAATGAAACCATCTGGGCTACTCAGGCACAAATAGCAGAACTTTTTGATGTAAAACCACAGAACATCACATATCACTTAAGAAATATTTACAATGATAAAGAACTGGATACGGAAACAACTTGTAAAGATTCTTTACAAGTTCAAGATGAAGGTGGCGTAGCGGTAAAACGTAAAGTTAAAACCTATAACCTCGACGCTATCATTTCAGTAGGCTACCGTGTTAATTCCAAAAAAGCTACGGATTTCCGTATCTGGTCCACCAAAATCTTGAAGACCTACCTCACCAAAGGCGTAGCCGTCAATGAAAACCGCCTCAAATCATTGGATAGCAAGAAGCTCAAAGAAGTCGAAGGCATGATGGGTGTAGTTCGCCGTCTCATCGCTCACCAGGCGCTAGACGCGGGGGAAGCGAACGGTGTTCTAGAGGTTATTTCTAAGTACTCTACCAGCTTCAAAACTTTGGAGCAGTACGACAATGGTTTTATTGATCTTTCTAGCTTAAACAAAGGTAGTTCCAAATCTACCAAAAAACTCACCCCAGAATATTGTCGAAGCATCATCGACAATCTTAAAAAATCCGTCCAGGGTTCGGACCTCTTTGGTAAACCTCGCAACGATAGTTTCGAGGGTTCTATCGAGTCTATTTATCAGAGCTATGATGGTAAAGACCTCTACCCATCTACGGCGGAAAAGGCTGCCAACCTCCTCTATTTCGTGATTAAAGATCACCCATTTTATGATGGTAACAAGCGTATTGGTGCCCTCATTTTTATCGTTTTCCTTACTATTAATAATCAACACCTCACCAAAAACGGTGACACCAAAATCAGCGACCGCGCCCTCACGGCTATCGCGCTCCTCATTGCTGAGTCTAGTCCAGCCGAGAAACCACTTATCATTTCGCTTGTTGTCAAACTTCTAGAAAATTAAGCCCACAAAATTCATCCCGCTTGTGCTATAATTTAACCAAATGGGACGGTGCATACATAGTAAGCAGTTTTTGCCGCTCGGTGTATTACTAACGGTAACTCTTCTTTCTGGTGCCGTTCTTTCTTCAAGCATTTCCCATGCAGACGTAGAAGAACAAGCAGACGCCACGATCACTGTCTCCTCAGCTTGTACCATGTTCCGTGAATCCACTATCCCACACGTAGCATCCGGTATCACTAGCACCTATCATGAAGATGTAGGTACCACAAGACTAAAGACCATTTGTAATGACAAAGATGGCTATGCCATCTATGCTATCGGCTATTCCAATGATACAGACGGTGATACCAACATGTATGGTGAAGAATACGGTGAAATCATCCCAACCGGTACCGCTTCTGGTGATGTCTCTAACTGGTCCATGAAGATTGGAAAAGATGCAAACTCATATAATGCAGCAAACCTCACTATCACCCCATCCTTCACGAGCTATACTAATATTCCATCCACCCAAACTAAGATAGCTTCCTTCGAAGGAGCTACGGACACTATAGAAGGTTCCGTAGTAACCACCACCTATGCCATAAGAGTCTCCTCCTCCCAACTAGCAGATACGTATGAGGGGAAAGTGAAGTATACGATGGTCCATCCGGCTGATGGGACAGCGCCAGACGAACCTGAACCAATTTACGCCCAAGACATTACAGCAGAAACCTGTCCTACTACTCCAACAACTATGGTGGACTCTCGTGATGGAGAAAAATATATTATTAGAAAGCTTCCAGACGGCAACTGTTGGATGCTTGAGAATCTCCGCCTGGATCCAGCTACACTTAAGACCACTCTCACATCCGAAAACACCAACCTCGCTCCAGGCACAACATATACACTTCCAGATGCAACCACAAGTGGTTTCTCATATGATAGCGCCGGAACACCTCGTCTATTTACCGCCGCGAAAAATGGCACCATATTTAACGGATGGGACGGTTCTTCAAAGATGGGCGTCTATTATAATATCTGTGTCGCATCAGCAGGGACGGCCTGTGATGGAACGGATGCTGAATACGATATTTGTCCAGCCGGTTGGAGACTGCCTACTGGTGGATATGGAGAGGATTCCGAACACTACGCCCTTTACCAAGCATACGGACTCCTCGAACCGTTCGTTGCAGCCGTTCGTCCTACACGTACTGGCCAATTCCATAATAGTGGTCTCCAGAATACTGGCTCTTACGGATATTTCTGGTCATCAACGTCCGCTGGTTCGGGAGAAACATACGCATTGATTACAGATAGTCAGGCATCATTCTATGGCAAAGACAACCATTATGGTCTCTCAGTCCGTTGTATTGCGGCATCTTCAGCGCCGGCAAAAACCTACATCCAAGACGTCACGCCTGATACCTGCCCAACCACCCCGACTACTGTCTACGATAAGCGTGATGAAGAAGTATACACCATCCAGAAACTTGCCGATGGTAACTGCTGGCTTCTCGACAACCTCCATCTGGATATTGCTGGTCTTTCTCTAGATGATCTCGAAGGAGAAACAAATGCTTCTAGTGCAACACTTAACTACCTTAAAAATGGCGGCGGAACATCATCAGACTGGTATGCTAAGGCTCCAGCTCAAACGTGGTATAACAGTATCGCAAATAGTACCACCACGCCACTAGTAGGCAAGACCGGCAAAAATACTACAGGCTCCGGCGGCTATGAGGCAGGCAAATACGGATATCATTACAATTATTGTGCTGCTACGGCCGGTACGTATTGCACTTCCGGGGCCTACTCAGACCCTACTATTTCAGCCGTCGAAGACATCTGCCCAGCTGGCTGGCGTCTTCCAACTGGTGGAAACGGCGGGGAATATCAGACTCTCTATGTAAATTATAATGATTACTCAGACTTTGTTAATGCACTCCACGTTCCACTTTCGGGGAGTTACTACCAGGGAGAAGTCTGGAGCGGCGGAACTCGAGGTAACTTCTGGTCTTCCACGCCAAATAATTACGGGAATATCTACTACTTGTATGTTTATGATTCGGGCATAGATCCATTGGACGGGAATAATCTCTCCTCCGGCAACTCGGTCCGCTGTGTTGCTAAGAGCACAGAACCAGACCCGACAAGAATCTACATCCAAGATGTCGACAAGTCTACCTGCCCAACCACTCCAACCACAGTTTATGATATACGCGATAATGAAGCCTATACCATCCAAAAGCTTGCCGATGGCAACTGCTGGCTTCTCGATAACCTCCGCCTCGACCCCGTCTCTACCTCACTAAGCAGTCTCAAAGGCAATACTAATGCATCGGATACTACTCTAGAATATCTCAAGGGTATTAGTACTGGTACTTCATCAGATCGATATGCAGAATCTGGAGTAATGGAGTACGACGGCACAAAAGTAGAGCCAGAAATATATAATGGTCCTACAGTCTATACTGGCGATAAAAACTCCCTCTCTGTCTACGGCTATGGAGAAAACAGGGTAGGTGTATTATATAATTATTGTGCAGCATCGGCTGGTGGTTATTGTTATGATTCTTATAGTGGCGAAAATGATGCCACTGAAGATATTTGTCCAGCCGGCTGGCGTCTCCCAACTGGCGGGGAAGGTGGCGAATATGAGGTACTATACCAGGCATACGAAAGTGATCTTAATAATTTCAGGGATGCCCTCAGAACAGTGCCTAGTGGATTCATAAGCGACGACCATAGTTTGAGTAACAATGGCTCAAGAACAACTGGCGCTGTTGGCTTCTGGACCTCGACCTATGACGACATAGCAACAATGAAGACACTATACACCACGATACCATATTTAATATCGCCACGGTCGCAGTATGCTCGAAATTATAGTTTTTCCATCCGCTGTATCGCTAAAGAGTCAGAAAAAACTTATATTCAAGATATAACCTTAGAATCCTGCCCAACCACTCCAGCCACTGTCTACGATAGGAGAGATAATGAGGAATACACTATCCAAAAGCTCGCGGATGGTAACTGCTGGCTTCTCGATAATCTCCGTCTCGATGCAAGCTCTCTCATAAGAACACTTGATACGAGTAATACCAACATGTCTCCGAATGTTGCATTTACTTTGCCGGCAAGCACTGGAGGTGAATTTGGGTCAAGAACAGAACCACAAGTCAATGCAGATTACAAAGATACGCTGGTCAATTATAGTAATGGACAAGGAAAAGCAGGTGTATATTATAATTATTGTGCTGCCACAGCCGGTACCATTTGCGCAGATAATTCGCCAGAGGACGCTAGGTACGACATCTGTCCTGCAGGATGGCATATGCCTTCCGCCGAGGATAGAGGAAACTACCGAGCACTGTTTGATGCATACGGCGGCGAACTAGCATCAACCACTTCCGCACTTCGCGCGGTTTATGCAGGCTATTATCGCAATAATGCTGCGAACGGCCAGAATAGCTGGGGCTACTACTGGTCCACATCGGCGTCATCTTCCAGTGCAATAGCAATACTCGGGCTTAACTCAACAAATGCATTTTGGTCAGGCTATTATGATCGCTTAGGCGGTGGACTTTCGGTTCGCTGTGTCAAAGAGCCACTTATTCAGGATATTACTCCGGAAACCTGTCCAACTATTCCAACTACGGTTTATGATATCCGTGACAATTCTACCTACACTATCCAAAAACTTGCAGACGGCAACTGCTGGATGCTAGAGAATCTCCATCTTGATTCGTCTTCGCTTACGAACGCACTCACAACAGATAATACAAATATGTCACCGAGTGTTCCGTTCACCTTGCCGGCTAGCTCTAGAGATACCAGTTTGTCGGAAGCAAAGGTAAATGCAGACAGTAAAAGCACAAAAAGGGATTCATATGAAGGCGTAAGTAGGGTAGGTGTATACTACAACTATTGCGCTGCAACCGCGGGGACAGTATGCGGTGATAGCGGAGAGCGCCCATCTTATGATATTTGCCCTAAAGGTTGGCGTCTCCCAACAGGAAATGATCAAGAATATGCTGCACTATATTCGGCCTACGATAGTAATCCAGACAGTCTAAATAAAGCGTTTAGGACAGTATACTCGGGTTACTTTTCAAGCACTGGAGAAAATTTCCAGAGTGATCAAGCCAAGTTGTGGACTGCGACGCCAAGTGACACTCCTGGCCTTACATATGCTGCAGCTATCGCTGAAGATGTAATATCCTTGTCAACTAGTGACTCTCACGATATAGAATATAGTATCCGTTGTATCGCCTACAACGATACGCCAACTACAGAGCCTCTCCATGATATCCAGGATATCACTCCAGCTACTTGTCCAACCGAGCCAACTACTGTCTACGATACTCGTGATGGCCAAGCCTACACTATCCAAAAGCTCGCAGACGGTAAATGCTGGATGCTAGACAATCTCAATCTCGGCAGAAGCACAGTAAAAGTGTTAACTCCAGATGATACTAATATCCGTTCCAACTTCACACTCCCAGGTGGCGTAAGTACCGGTTTTGATGAATTTACTACTCCACAAATCAACATAGACTCTAGAAGCGACACTACTAGCTATGGCGATGGAGAAAACAAGATTGGCGTCTACTACAACTTCTGTGCTGCCACGGCAGGCACCTATTGCCAACCACAAAACCAAAGCTCCGGCACCCCAACTGAAGATATCTGTCCTAAAGGCTGGCGTCTCCCAACCGGCGGCGAAAACGGTGAGTACCAAAACCTCTACAATCAATATAGTACCTATGCGGACTTCAAGAACGCGCTTCATGCTTCGCTTTCTGGTTACTTCAAATACTCTAGCACTAACCACCAAGGCTCATATGGCTCCTTCTGGTCCAGTACTCCAGTTGGGGATGATAGGATGTATAGCCTAGACGTCAGAGCAACCTCAGTCCCAAACGACTTCACTAGCTACCGCACCGCAGGTATCTCCATCCGTTGCGTAGCTTATGAACCAACTGAGACCTACATCCAAGACATTACTCCAGAGACTTGTCCGACCACTCCAACCACAGTCTATGATACTCGTGACAATTCTGCCTATACTATCCAGAAATTGGCAGATGGCAACTGTTGGATGCTAGACAACCTTAGAATTGGTAGGAGTACGGTAAAAGTACTCACTCCAGACGACACTAACATCACAAGCAACTTCACCCTCCCGGGTAGTATAAGTACTGGTTTTGATGAATTCACTATCCCACAAATCAATACAGACTCCAAGAACAAAGTTACTAGCTACGGAGCAGGGGATAACAAGATTGGTACTTACTATAACTACTGTGCAGCTACAGCTGGCACCTACTGCTACGCCGAAGGTGAAGCTGAAGGCTCTCCAACCGAGGACATCTGTCCTAAGGGTTGGCGTCTCCCAACTGGCGGCGAAGACGGTGAATATCAATCCCTCTACTCTCAGTACAGCACCTACGCAGACTTCAAGAATGCTCTCCACGCTTCACTCTCCGGCTACTTCAAATACAGTAGCAAGAACCATCAAGGCTCCTACGGTTCCTATTGGTCCTCTACTCCAGTTGGTGATGACCGTATGTACTCACTAGATGTCCGTCTAGACTCCGTCCCGGATGACTTCACTAGCTATCGTACTGCCGGCATCTCTATCAGATGCGTAGCGAAACAGCCACCAATTACCTACATCCAAGACGTTACCGCTGCCACTTGCCCAACTACTCCAACCGTAGTCTACGACAAACGTGACGGGGAAGAATATACCATCCAAAAGCTCGCCGATGGTAAATGCTGGATGCTAGAACATCTTCGTCTAGACCCGGCCACCTTAATAGAGCCGCTTACATCTGCGAATACCAATATTGCTTCCGGCAGAACATATACTCTACCGTCTAGTGTTAGTTCAGGTTTCAATAACTACTCCGCTGCGCAAATCAATACGGGCAGTAAGGATACATTGGTAGATTATGGTACTGGCATAGGCCAATCAAAAGCCGGCGTTTACTATAATTATTGCGCCGCTACAGCCGGCACAGTATGTAGTTCAAGCGCTACGCCTACACAGGATATCTGTCCAGCTGGATGGCGTCTTCCAACGGGTAATGGTGGCGAATATCAAACACTTTACAGCGCTTATAATAGCGATCCACAAGCCTTCGGTAACGCATTTCGCATGGCTTATTCGGGTGTATTTTGGGGTAGTAACAGGGTTGATTTTGGAGTCAAAGGACGTTCTTGGTCGGCTACTCCTCGCTTTGCAGGTAACTCATACGACCTCTGCCACGAGATTAAAAATGGTGGTTATGTAACCTCAACTGCCGACACCAACGGCCAAGATATTGGTATGGGCGTCCGCTGCGTAGCTAAATAATTTCGCCTCTTGTCACCCCAATTAATCTGTGCTATAATATAACCATTATTAGCTCAGCAAACGAGTACCGGCCTACGACAATGTGGCCGTAAGCCAAGTCTGCGTTTGCTTTAACCAAAGGAGTCACAATGAAAGAGTACGAACTCACAGTTCTATTTCATCCCGATCTCGAGATGAATATCGACCCTGCACTAGACAAGGTAAAGAAACTTGTCGAATCATGCGGTGGCAAAATCGAATCAGAGGAAGCTGAAGGCAAAAAGCGCCTTGCTTACTCAATTGATGGCAATGATTTTGCTGTGTATCATTTCTTCACTGTGAGCCTGCCAGCAACTGCTCCATCCAAGATTTCCTCAGTGCTCAACATCACTGATGAAGTTTTGCGCTATCTACTTGTCACAGTAGATCCACGCAGAGCCAAGATGGAAGCTCGTCGCAAGACCAAAGCAGACTCTACCGAAGAATCAACTGAAGAAAAAGGAGAATAACTTATATGCGCGGTTTTAGTAAAGCCATCATCACCGGTAACCTTACTCGCGACCCAGAACTTAGAAGCACCACTGGCGGTTCATCCGTCTGTTCCTTCTCTGTAGCAGTTAATCGTGTTTATCGCGACAACAGCGGCGAGCAAAAAGAAGAGGTTTCATTCATCGACTGTACCGCATGGGGCAAGCTCGGCGAAATGATCTCTCAGTATGCTAAGAAAGGTTCTGGCGTACTAGTTTCCGGTCGTCTCCACCAGCGTAGCTGGGAAGACAAGGACGGCAACAAGCGTTCAAGCGTTGAAATCGTCGTAGAAGATTTCAACTTCACAGGCGCCGCAGCCGGCCGTGAAGGCAACGGAGGTAATTATGCAGCTTCTAATACCTCAAGCAGCGCTCCAGCTGATATCCCAGATGATATCCCAGAGGGCGAAATTGATTTGAGCGAAGTTCCATTCTAATAATTACCAAACTTAAAAAAGCGAAGGAAGGATACAATGAAAAAATATAAGAACGATCCAGATCTATATTTCGATTATCGCGATGTAAAGACCTTGCAACGCTATATCGACGTATACGGTCACATTGAGCCAATCTCAAAGACTGGTCTTTCAAGCAAGCAACAGCGCCAGCTCGCCGTCGCCATTAAGCGCGCACGCCACCTAGCACTTTTGCCATTTGTTTCAAATAACTAAAAGGGAAGAATAATATGTACGGACCAACAGATCTAAAGAAAAATACCCTTATCACTTTAGACGGCCAACCGTATAAGGTGGTAGAGTATTCTCAGAAAGTTATGGGCCGCGGTGGTTCCATCGTGAACGTTAAGGTCAAAAACCTTATTTCCGGCGCACTGCTCCCAAAGACTTTCAAGGGCCAGGAAAAAATCGAGCCAGCAGAGGTTACTACTCGCAAAGTTCAATATCTCTACAAGGATGATGAGAAGTTTTACTTCATGGATCCAGAGACATTTGAACAGTACGAGCTTCCAGCCGACATGGTCGGTGATTCAAAAGATTTCATGAAAGACGGTGATGAAATGGAAATCCAGTTCTATAATGGTACTCCAATCAACCTCGTACTTCCAAAGAATCTTTGGCTTACTGTTACTTATACCGAGTCAGTCGTAAAAGGTGACACCACTACTTCAGTAATGAAGGATGCCACTCTTGAGACCGGCGTGGTCGTTAAAGTCCCAGCGTTCATTAAGGAGGGCGATGTCGTCTCTATCGACACCGACACCTACGAATACCGCGAACGTCGTAAGTAGGGGCTATTTCAAAATTGAGGGCGCTTCTCGCGCCTTCAATTTTGATTTCAGGGGCAAAACCGTCCTCGACATCGGTTCATCCACTGGCGGTTTTACAGAATATGCCTTAAATCATGGTGCGAAGAAAGTTATCGCAGTAGAGAAGGGTTCTCATCAAATGAAAGCCCCTCTCTGCTTCGATCCTCGCATTGACCTTCATGAAAAGACTGATATTTTCGATTTCGAATTAAGTGACGAAATAAACGCCGTAGTTGCAGATGTCTCATTTATTTCGCTTACTAAGGTTTTGCATTATTTGAAAAAACTTCCAAACAAAGAGGCGGACCTATTGATGATGTTGAAGCCTCAGTTCGAAGCCGACCCAAGAGATCTAAAAAACGGGGTCATTAAAAACGAGGCAATCCGTCGCCGCATTATCAAAGATTTTGAAAATTGGTTAAAACAAAACGGCTACCTAGTAGTCAATAAGCGTGACAATATGCTCCATGGCAAAGTTGGTGGAAATAAAGAACGTTTTTACCACTTGCGTTTTGCTAAAAAACGCTTATAATTATATATATGAATTTATTGCATGGCGTGGGCGACTTCTTCTCACTAGATATCGGTACTAATTCGATGCGTATAGTGCAGCTTGCTGGCAATGCCAGAAACGGCTGGTCACTTATTAAGTATGCATACGTGCCGATTGACCCTCGTCTCACTGCAGATTCTTCCGAGCTTGGCAGAAAGCGCTTCGGCGAAGCAATTATGGGTGCCGTTAACCAGGCCGGCATCAAGACCAAGAATGTAGCGCTCGGTATCCCAGCTAGCAAGACCTTTACTTCTATTGTAGAAACCGACACTCTTCCAGAAAAAGAGCTAGCTAAGACCTTCAAATACGAAATTGATAAATACGTTCCTATGGCTATGAGCGATGCTAAGGCCGACTATATTATACTGGGCGTTAGCCCAAATGATCCAAGCAAGACTGAGGTACTTGTCTCTTCTGTCGCAAAGGAATTTGCTGAGTCCACCATGGAGACTATCGAGAAAACTGGCCTTAATATTATTGCAATGGAGCCAGAGCCTCTCGCAATGGCACGCAGCCTAGCTATTCCAGGCGCTATGGACGCCACCATGATTGTAGACTTCGGTGAGAAATCTACCGATCTCGTCATCGTATTTAAGGATCAACCACGCCTCGTCCGCTCTATCCCAGGCGGCTTTGGTCTGATTGTAAAGACTCTCGCAAACGGTCTCAACGTCCGTGAGGACCAGGCTCGTCAATTCATCTTGAAATTCGGCCTCGCTAAAGACAAGGTTGAGGGTCAAGTCTTCAATGTGCTTAGTTCTTCACTTGATACTTACGCATCAGAGCTTACTAAGTCCGTCCGCTTCTTCCAGTCTAAGTATCTAAACGGCAAAGTTGGTGGTATTGTTCTCTCCGGTTACGCCGTTATGATCCCGCTCTTTGCAGAGTATCTTGAGGCTCGCACAGGCATTCCTACAATGAAAGGCAACCCATGGCAGTCAGTTCGCACCACTCCAGAGCAGCAAAACGCTCTCTCTAGTGTAGCTAGCGAATATGGTGTAGCAATCGGCTTGTCAGAAAGGAGCAACGACTAATGGCACGCGAAATTAATCTTGTACCAGATATTAAGAACGAAATGCTAAAAGCGATGAAAATTCGCAACTACACGCTTTTTGCATGTATTGTCATTGCCATCGCTAGTGTAGTAGTCAGCTTAGTTTTCTGGTCTATCGCCGCTGGTCAGCAGGCAGTTGCCGATGGCAAGAAAAAGACACTCGATACGCTCTCTGCTAAAATTAATTCTTACTCTGATCTCAGTGAATTTATTACGATTAGAGACCAGCTAGGCAACCTCGCTACGATTTCAGATAGCCGTATGCTCTTGTCCCGCACATTTAACATTCTTTCCGCAATTATTCCGAGGGGTGCCGACTCGATTTCGCTTTCTGAGCTTACTATTAATCTAGAAGAAGGTACGCCATTGATAAAAATTGAAGGCCAAGCCGATGCTCGTACCGCACCATTCATTGATTATAACGTTCTAGATTCATTCAAGAAAAGCATGAAATTTATGCGCTATGACTATGGCGAATATGTCGATAAAAACGGTGAAACCATTCCATCTTACTGTATGATTGAAAATGCGGCGGACGGCTCCACCCTTTATGACTCATCGAAGAAAGATGGCAGTAAATACGCAAGAGGTTACTATGCTTACTGGCTGATCGATGGTGATGGCTGTAGGCCGTCTCTCGAAGAAAAGGAAGATGAGAACGAAAATGAAGAAGATGAAGAAGACGTAGCCAACACGAGGATAGGGAGCACAACCATTGTCACCATTCCACAATCAAATGCGCTCTCAGAAACAGAAATTAAAAGTTACATTGGTAGTTATTCTTCAATTGAGGAATATCAAGGTCAGCGCGTCGTTAAAGTCTGGCGTACCCCACAGTATGACGACTGGTACACCTCGGGAGATGCTGAATCGGTATCCGAAAATGACAGCAATCCGCATTTGACCTTGGACGGCGCTATCTCCAACGTTCCACACTTTAAGAGCGCCTGCACGACATATGTGGGCACCGAGTCGACAAAGCTTGGTGAAAAGCCAACCTGGAAAAGCGTCAATGACGAATGTAAACTCGTTCCAAACGGTGATGAAGGTATAGTCATTACGGATTCTAGGAATGGTAAGGATGATGAGTCAGAGAGTCTTGTTTTGGCATTTGCAGCTGAGATAACTTTCGAAACAAACTTCTTCGCTTATAAGAACAAACATATGATGGCGGTTGCTCCAACCGAGAGAGTGAATGTGACCGATTCATACGTACAAATTCAGAGTCTCTTCGCCAAGCGCGCAAGCGACTGTAGCTCAGATGATGTAGAATGTCAAACAAATAACGCAGGAGGGGAACAATAACATGGCAAAAGAAGTCGCAGTGCTAAAGCGCGCCAAGATATCCAAGGCGCAGCAAAACGTGCTTTTAGCAGTGCTCGGAGCATCACTATTCTTAGGAGCTGCTGTATCACTTGGCAAGCATTTTGTGGAAAAAATCGCCTTTAATATTGATGTAATCGCAGAGGAAGAACGAGCAATCGCTAGCTATTCGGACGCAATTAAGAACTACGGTGTATGTCGCGCTCCAGCAGGTGCGGTCTACACGGATGCTGAACTTGCAGCCTGCAATCCAGATGATATTGATATTTCTTCAATTCCAGGCACCTTACGCGCTAACATCATGGAGACAATGGCGGCCAACAAAGCTCTAGGCTCAGTGCAAAAAGAAGATGATGCCAACTGTACTAACCCAAAGACTAAGAAAGCTTATACCTACAAAGAAATGCAGGATTTATATAACGATGCATCAGATACCGATGCTCGCAAAGCTGCAAGTAGGCTAATCATGAATTGCTCCGCACTTCGCGTTATTCCAGATGCACTTCCTGCCACCAAGAACGAAGAGGCTCTTCTAGCATCACTGAATAAGATATTCATTGTTTCCGGCTGGCTTCCAGAATCTATTAGCCCTACAGGGGAACAAGGTAATATTGGTGGCGATAGCGAGGAAGGAGAATCCAGTAGTACTAGCCTCGATACGATTGCGGTGTCAATAAACATAGAGGGTGATAGTGCTGTTACAATGAGTTTCCTAGAGAATTTAGATCGTTCTATCCGTAATTTTTACATTACAAATATGACAGTTAAGTGGGATCAAGGAGGGCTTGAATTTTCATCAAGAGCTGCTGCATTCTTTATGACAAAAACCTCAATTCAAGAGACCCAAAAATCAATCAAGCCAGAAAACGCAAAAGCAAGTAATACTAGCACTACTACGGGAGGAGAACAATAATGAAAACAGATTTAGCTACAACACTCTTAGCAGCGGTTGCTGGTTTTGTGGTTGCATTTCTAGTGGTGAATTTTCTTATGCCTGAGCTGCAATCGGTGTCATTTAAAGAATTGAGTGGCAATAATACATACAGTTTGGCAGAACCAGACGTGGACACATTTAACTATCGCGCACTTAACCCTACGGTTGAAGTATATGTTGGTGATAAGGACGACAATACTGCAAACCAGGACCAACCAGAACAAACAGATGACAATACGGAGGAGTAGCAAATGGCTCTCCTTACAAAAGAAGCAGAAGAGAGAATTATAAATCTCCTAATAGCGGAGGGCCTGGCTGATGGTCAACAGGTCAAGACCGTCATGAGCGCCCCACTTGGTAAAAATTCTACCCTTCTAAGTGAGCTTATAAATAAAGAACTAATTACTAGCGAGATGGTAGCACACGCAACTGCTGTCATGATCGGCGTTCCGTACGTAGAACTTAAGAACATTATTATCGAGCAAGACATTCTCACCAAGATCCCATATGAAGCGCAAGTTCGTGTAATGGCTATCCCTCTCGGCGAGAAGGACGGCATGCTAAATGTCGCCATGGCTGATGTTACCAATGTCCAAGCGACAGACTACATTTCAAACCTCATCAACCAGCCAATTCGTGTCTGGATGTCTTCCGAAACTGGCATCCGCGAAATGATCGCCAAAAACCACGGTGATTTTTCTGGCGTTAAAGAGGCTGTAAAAGAAACTAAAGAAGAAGTTGAACAAAAAGAGCAGCAGAGCAATGTTAAAACCATTGTTCAGGACTCCCCAATTTCAAAAGCCCTTACTACTATATTAAGTTATGCAGCTCGTACCAAGACTTCAGATATTCATATTGAGCCACTAGAAGACTCTCTTATTATCCGTTGCCGCATCGATGGTGTACTTCGCCGTGTCATGGAACTCCCAAAAAACGTTGCACCAGCTCTAGTTTCCCGTATCAAAATTCTCTCTAACCTCAAAATCGATGAACATCGTATTCCACAGGATGGTCAATTTACCGTGCTTGTAGATGACAAGGAAATCGACCTTCGTATCGCAATTTCTCCGGTTACTTGGGGCGAACAGGTCGTTATTCGTCTTCTCGATAAATCTGGTACCAGTATGAATATCGAAAAAATGGGCATGAGCGGTCGTGCTCTTCGCGCAGTCCTTTCTGGTATTAAGAAGCCAAACGGCATGATTCTAACTTCCGGCCCTACTGGTTCCGGTAAGTCCACCACTCTCTACGCGCTTATCCAGCAAATCAAATCCGACGAAATTAATATTGTCACCCTCGAGGATCCAGTCGAGTATAAAATGGATGGTATTAACCAGATTCAGGTCAACGTGGATGCCGGCCTCACCTTCGCTTCCGGGCTTCGTTCTATTCTCCGCCAGGACCCAGACGTAGTAATGGTGGGTGAGATTCGTGACGGCGAAACTGCGTCCCTAGCTGTGCAGGCAGCCCTTACTGGCCACCTTGTGTTCTCAACTCTTCACACCAACTCTGCAGCAGGTATCTTGCCACGTCTCCTCGATATGGGTATCGAGCCATTCCTCCTTGCTTCTACTTTAAATGTGGTCATTGGTCAGCGTCTCGTCCGCCGTATTACCGAAAAACGCGAGACCTATAAGTCTTCCGAGCTAGAAACATCCAGCATCAACTCTATTGTTGGTGACTTGCTCCCAGCATCTCAAGCAGATGTTGCCAAAGTAAGCGAAGATCTTGGCTATGCTGGCCTTCCTATCAAAAATGACGGCAACTACCTACTATCGAAGGGTATTGACACTAAAGAAACTCCAGGTGGCTACAAAGGCCGTGCTGGTCTTTACGAAACCATTGAAGTAGATGAAGATATTCAGAAGATGATTGTAAATCACTCCACCGCTGCCGAAATTATGCGCCTCGCTAGGAGTAAGGGTACAATCACGATGCGCCAGGATGGCATCTTAAAGGTGCTTTCTGGCATAACAACCATAGACGAGGTAAACCGTGTGGCAAGTGATTTGTCATAAATCATAACGCTTATGGTATAATATATATTATGGAAAATGGGCAGAAAGTTTTAAGAATCGAATCACTACTAGAAGAATGCGTACGTCGTGATGCATCAGACTTGCACATTCAGTACGGCGTTCCACCGATTCTCCGCGTGGATGGGGAATTGGTACCGATTCCTGGTCTGCCTGCTCTAAATGAAGAAGCCCTAAAGACATTAATCTTTGCAACGCTAGATGACAATCAACAGCAGATTTACTTGAAGGATAAAGAGTTTGACTATTCATTCACTTTTGGCGACGTTGCTCGTTTTCGTGTAAATATCTTCCATGAGCGTGGTAAAATGGCGGCTGCTTTTCGTCTTATTCCAAACAAAATTTTGAGTCTTGCTGAACTTGGTCTACCTTCAATTGTGGAATCGTTTGCAGATTTCCCACGTGGCCTTGTGCTCGTCACTGGCCCTACTGGCTCTGGTAAGTCTACTACTCTCGCTGCCATTATCGACAAAATCAACCGTGAAAAATCTCGTCATATTATTACCATTGAAGATCCAATCGAGTTCACTCATAAATCTCAGCGCTCCATCATTGTCCAGCGCGAGGTTCACTATGATACCTTTGGCTTTTCAGCGGCTCTTCGCTCTGCCCTCCGTGAAGACCCAGATGTAGTGCTCATCGGTGAGATGCGTGATCTAGAAACCATTCAATCTGCCATTACTATCGCCGAGACTGGCCACCTCGTCTTCGCCACACTTCACACCAACTCTGCCGCTCAGTCTATCGACCGTATGATCGATGTGTTCCCAGCACACCAGCAACCACAAGTTCGCACTCAGCTTTCCAACATGCTCATGGCCATCTGTGCACAGCGTCTCGTGCCAGCCATCAACGGTGGTCGTATTGCTGCTGCCGAGATTATGATTGCAAACCCAGCTATCCGCGCTCTTATCCGCGATGGTAAAACTTTCCAGCTAGATACCGCCATCCAGACTGGTGCCGATCAGGGCATGCAGACTATGGACCGCACTCTTGCTAAACTTGTCCGCGAGGGTACCATCACATATGACAACGCCCGTGAATTTGCCGTAGATTTGATTGAATTTGAAAGGTATGTCAGAGGCTAGTAAATGAAGCGTTATAACTATAAGGCAAAAGAGAAGGGGACCGGCAAGCAGGTTAAAGGCTTCATCCAGGCTGACACCGAGCAAGGTGCTGGCAAACTTCTTATTGAACAGGGCCTTATCCCAGAATCTATTACGGAAGAGGGTGGTCTCCTTAAAAAAGGTGGGCGCATTAAGACAAAAGATCGCATCATGTTTACGCGTCAGCTCGCCACACTCATCGGTGCTGGTCTCCCGCTTTCGGCTTCGCTTCGCACTGTTTCAGAACAAACTCAAAACAAAGCCATGAAGGCCATTGGCGAGGAAATCCTTGCCTCTGTAGAATCAGGTAAATCACTCTATGAATCATTTGCTGCTCACCCAAAGGTTTTCAATGGTGTCTATCTTGCACTTATCCAAGCTGGCGAAAAATCTGGTACTCTTGATGTGTCGCTCAAACGTTTAGCTGACCAAGAGGAAAAAGATGCATCTATGATGAGCAAAATCCGCGGTGCACTCGTCTATCCAGCTATTATTCTTGTTGTTATCATCGCCGTCCTCGCTTTCATGATGATCGCTGTTGTTCCGCAGGTTGATAAGCTATATAGGGATATGGGTCGTCCGTTACCAGACCTTACCAAGGGCCTAGTTGATCTCACTGCTTTCTTTGGTGACTTTTGGTGGCTTGTCCTAATAATTGTTGTTGGTACTATTGGCGCCTGTGTTTATTTGGTTAAAAACACTAAAAGCGGACGTCGTGTCATGGATAATTTCAAAATCTACGTACCACTATTTGGTGGTCTCTTTAGGAAGCTCTATGTGTCTCGTTTCGCCCGTACGGCCGAGATGATGTTAGCGACTGGCGTACCAATGCTGGATTCCATTAAAATCTCCATTAATGCCGTAAGTAATCTTGTAGTCGAAGAGGAATATGGTAAGGCTTTGCCGATGATTAAAGGGGGTAAAAATCTATCCGAATCACTTGAGGGCCGCAATTTTATGCTACCACTAGTATATCAAATGGCTAGTATTGGCGAGCAATCAGGTAAAATTGACGAAATGCTAGGAAAGGCTGCCCAAGTCTACGAAAATGAGCTAGACGAGCAAATCAACAACATCTCTACAATGATTGAGCCTGTCCTCATGGTAATTATGGCGGGGCTAATTGGTGTAGTGGTTGGTGGTACTCTTCTCCCAATCTACTCCCTCGTTAATACTGTCGCAGGCTAGACTCGTAACAAGACTAAAAAGCTATTGCTTTTTTGTAAAAAATAATGTATTATAAAACCAAAGTTAAAAAATAGAAAAGAAAGGGTCTATTTATGACTAATAACAAAAATAAAATGAAGAAAGGCTTTACGATTATCGAAGTCGTGCTCGTGCTCGCTATCGCAGGTCTTATCTTCTTGATGGTGTTTATCGCTCTCCCAGCGCTCCAACGCTCCCAGAAGGATAGCCAGCGCCAGAACGATTATAGCTTGTTGTCATCTGCGATTACGAGCTATTCATCAAGTAACGGCGGCCGTCTCTATAAGCTCGCAGGCGCTGCAAGCGCAACCGCGTCTGGTCAAAAAACCTATGACGCAGTAGCAGCGGCAAGATATATCAATAAAAACGGCGACCGTGGTACCGGAAGCGGTATTACAGAAGCCAACAGGTATTATGCAGCGGACCCAGATGGTAGAGAGTATAAACTAGTCGTTGAAACGATTGATAAATTTAGTTCTTCCACCCTTCCGGCATCGGCTACTACTGGCGGAAGTTACAACGGCAATAGAGGTATAACTACTATTTACGTCGTATTAACTGCCGACTGTAGTGGTACCAATACCAACGGTGGTAACATGCCAGCAAAGGTCAGCTCAAGCCGTTCATTCGCAGTCTATGGCTACGTAGAAGGTGGCTCCGGTACTTACTGTCTAGCAAGCCAGTAGTTAATTACTTAAGCTTAAAAAAATCACCCCACAGCACGACGGGGTGATTTTTTATCCGAGAGAGCAGCCCATAGATGCGGTGCAACTCAGATGCTCAAATGAACTACGTATTAGCGCAGAATGCGGTGCCGCCACGCTCTAATTGTACCAATGCAGCCGCCCTACGCTCATTAGCAGAGGCCTTAGGCGAATCACCATCGCATACAGCGCCTAAGACTACGTAAATGATATGCTCACCAGCTGCCTCAGTGATGCTCTGAGTAGCCATGCCATTACAAGGCTGGTCTACGCCAGTAGCACGACATTTTGCAATCCTTAGGTTGTAACGTCGTCCAGTAGGATCTTCGAACGTGATAGGAAGGAGAAAATCACGGTAGAACCCTTCCCAACTTGTACTAGACCATGTCCCGCTTGAAGTCATTGAAGGGCCGTCGATTGACTTAACATTGCCGTTAGTAAGGGAAGTGTCATCAGTGCTAGACAGTATAGGCAACGCTCCTCTGTTGTTATTTGTCTGGAAATCTTTCAATTTCTGTATAAAGCTTAGCACGGAATCGCGCCTTTCGGAGTCGCGCGCCCCGCCCCAAAGTGCAGGAAGTGCAATAAACGCCATCAGAAAGATGAGGCCAGCAATACCGAGCACAAGTGAAACTTCTATAATTGTAAACCCATTAACTCTTTTCATAATACAAGTATAATTAATTCTGACAAAAATTCAAGATAGTTATGGTAAAATAATAGATATGCAATACATTTTTTATGTACTGATATTTATTGTGGGCGCCATCTTCGGCTCTTTTTTGTGTTGCCAGGCTCGCCGTCTCCACGAAAGGGAACTAAAAGGAAAGAAGCTACCACCTCGCTCTATCTGTATGAGCTGTAAATACCAGCTCAAATGGTACGACAATATACCAATCCTTTCTTGGCTCTTACTTAAAGGCCGTTGCCGCAAATGCAAAAAGAAAATCGGCGCTGCCGAAATCATTGCTGAGGGGTCCTGCGCTCTAGCAGCGCTACTAGTTAGCATAAACTTTAATCCAGAAGCAATGGATATCACCTCGTGGCTAGTTTACGGCACTACGTTAATGTTAACTTTAAGCCTATGTTTTTTGGGTATCTACGATGGCTTGTATGGCGAGTTACCAACTTTCGCGCTCATCCTCTCTGCGGTAATAGCAGTCGCCTCCTTCGCTATTATTATCGTCAGCTTCATTGTTAGTAATACTTTCACTTGGCCAACAGTTTATAATCCGCTTATTTCCGCCATCTTCTTTGGTGGTATCTATCTAGCTTTGTATCTTGTATCAAAAGGTAAATGGGTTGGCGATGGTGATTGGATTCTAGCTGGCATTATTGGCCTAGCACTTGGGGATATCTGGCTATCCGCCATAGCACTTTTTGTAGCCAACCTCTCTGCATCACTAATTATGCTCCCGTCCGTCGCCAAAAAGAAATCCAGTAAAATCTACTTTGGTCCATTTTTGGTTTTATCATACGTATTAGTACTGTGTTTCGAACCATTTTTATCAAGCATTGTGTTATAATAAGCGTATGAAGTTTAGAAAAGGCGACACCCTTATTGAAGTAGCCCTCGCTACAGGTATTTTTTCCTTGGTCGCCATTACTGTTGTTTCCGTTGTGAATGGCAGTACGTCTAGTATACAATCCGCGCTGGAAGTTACAGTTACCAGGGAAGAGATTGATGCTCAGGCCGAGGCTCTTCGTTTTATTCATAACGCAGCTCTAGTGGGCGACGATTCTGGCACATCTACTTCCATCAGTACAAATACTAAGTACAGAGAGCTTTGGAACGCTATTACTAGTCTTGCCACGTCAAACGATACTGCGCTAGTATATAATCCAAAAACATGTAACGAATTGTATGCCGATAATGCCCAGGATCTTAAAAGCAGGGGTGCATTTGTGCTCAACACTCGCAAGATGGATACCGCGAATGTGTCGGATATTGTCTATTCAGCCTCGAACTATTCAGGCCAGTTTAAACCAGCATCGACATACCCTCGCGTCATCCATGCATCATATGATGAAAGTGTAGATAGTCTTTATAACCAGGGTGAAGGTACTGGATTTTATCGCGCTGAAGGGATTTTTATTGTTCCATTTAAAGACAAGGGCTCCAAGGTTGTTACTGGTAGTAGCAGCTCACTCCAAAATAAAGCCGCCTATTATGATTTTTACATTCGCACTTGCTGGTATGGTCCAGGCGCAGATAAACCATCCACAATTTCCACCGTTGTCCGTCTCTACGATCCAGATGTAATCAACTACTAGAATTCAATCCTAATGCGTTTCCGAATGGAATTTTTCGTGCACATCTCTTAGGTGTGCATCCGTCACGTGTGTGTAAATCTGTGTCGTCGAAATATCCGCGTGCCCCAGCATGGACTGTACGGCACGTAAATCCGCCCCATTCATCAAAAGGTCCGTCGCAAAAGAATGTCGGAGAGTGTGCGGCGAAACATGTTTCGTAATCCCCGCAAGCCGCGCGTATTTTTCCACGATTCTTTCCACACTTCGCGCCGTAATGCGCCTGTAGTTGCCAGACGTGTCTACCTCGTTCAAGTTCTTCGAATTATTTAGAAATAGTGCCGGCAGGGAATCGGTCCTCGCGTCCAAATAGTCGCGCACTCTGTCCGCGCATGCTTCGCTAATGAAAATCGGCCTATCCTTCGAGCCCTTACCACGCACCATGAATTCGCGCCGCTCTAGATTGATAGAATCGCGGTTTAAATTCACTAATTCAGACACACGTAGTCCCCCAGAATACAGTAGCTCAATAATCGCCCTATCCCTTAGTCCAGACTCGTTCGACGTGTCGATCTGCTCTAGCATATCCTCTACCTCATCAAAATGCAAAAACGTCACTTGTTTGCGCACCACATGCGGTAGCTCCACCAGGGAAGGATCCAGCGATTTTATCTCCCTCCGCGCCAGGTATTTCAAAAACCCGCGCAACGCAATCAAATGATAAGTCTGCGTGATCACCTTCAAGTCTTCATCGCCGTTCTCAGAGCCGTAGCGATTGAGCTTCAGTCTGTACCGCCTCAACACCTCGCGGTCAATATCCCCCGGCTTAATATCATCCTTGTTTAGAATCTCAGACACAATCTCGAGAAATCTTTCTAGATACAACCGATAATTTTCAATCGTCTTCTTACTCCGGCCACTTTCAATCTCCAGATGTTCCAGAAAATCCTCAATCAAATCAGATATATACATATATATATATTATAGCAAATTTGGCACACCTCAGAGATATTGCTTGTGCTATAATAGGAATATGGAGAAGGGAAAATGGTGGGTAAAACTCATAAGAGTTCTTTTGTATGCGGTCGCAATTATCGGCGCTACTATCGGCGTTGGTCTCATCAAAAGAAGCGTACTCTCATCGTCCTATGCAGATGGCACTGCTGACGCCAAAGCAACAAACGGCGATATATTTCTCTTTACGTCTATTATTATCATAATTGCAAATATGGTTTGGGGCACTGTTCGCTGGTTCCTGCGCGGTCAGCGTGAACAATGGACGGTTGGGGCTATGGTCGGCAAGATCATCGGTGGCGGCATCTGGCGTTTCTTCGCCATCGCGCCAGTTGTAATACTGTCATTCCTTTTTCTCGTGCCACAAGTCTCTCTTGCAATTTCAAACAATCTCGCAAAGGGCGAATATGAGCCAATCTCTCTCTCGGCCCGTGAAGACCGCCTAAGGCACCTTGTTGAGAATTATGAAAACATGGAAAAAGACGAAATCGTAAAAGAGCTAGAAGAAACCACCTACAACTTTTTCGATTTTGGCCTCGATGCCAGTAATAATGTCTCCACTAATGATTCGGCATCTTGGTGGCCATGGGGTGCCAAGAAGGCTTCAGCCTACAGTCACACTATTACGGTATTAAACAAAGCCAAACTCTCAAGCAAAAAACGATTTGTTGTCTTCTATACTGATACTGGTGACGATCAAATTTCAGATGAGCGTGCCGCCGAGCTCTGCGAAATGCTCGAGGACATCATAGACCGCTATAAATCCACTTTTGGCTTCGAATACAAATACGAGCGTATCTCAAACGGCTCAACGACATATGCGGCCAAAGTAGCAGCGCAGCAAAGCGTTCTTAAGAATGCTGGCATCGATGCTAACATTTTAGATACGGCTATGCCGGTTTATGTTGTGGAGCCATACGAAAAAGGGAGCAGCACGTTAGCATCATATGCAGGGAAAAGATGGACCGATCTCATGGAGCAGATTTTGCTTGGTCTCAATAATATTTTAAGAACAGAAGAACAAGGTCTTCTCTATGATACCTCGCCGAGCTTTCCATTTATCCATATCACTCCAAGAAGCGCAAACTCAGATAGTCTTCCGCCGGTTGTAGCACACGAGCTTGGTCACCACTACGCTGATATCTATGATTATAGCGACGATGCACCAGGCAACGATGACGATTTTACGAAAGAAACCTTAGCTAACTGGCTTGCAATTAATGTGCTGCCAAACCTGCCTGAAAACACTTTTATGAACAGCAACTACTCCAATAGTTACCTCAATTGCCACAAAAACACAATCAGTGAAGTTTGCCCGAATTACACAGGTTACCCGGCGTTAGCATTCTTTGAGAGTTATTCCCGTATCGTTCCAGATGCGGTTGATATTCTAATGGAGTCTTCGCGCCACGAAGGTCCACTTAGCTACTTGTATGAAAGAGCCGGCCAAGACAATTACCGAAGGGTGATGACAGATCTTGCCGAGCGAATGATTACTCTTGAATGGGACGGCAAAATCAATACCCGTAGCTATCCAATGGGCGAAGATTGGGGCACGTGCAATAAACTCTGCCAGAAGCAGTTCGAGATGAATCCATCATCCACCAGCTTTATCTGGCTCTCTACAGAGTCGCTCCAAGATAGTCATGTTTGGGCAACGGGCAACGATTATACCAGAATCAGTATCATAGGTAGGACGAGAGGGGATCGTAAAATGAAAATCCTAAAATCTGGCGAAATCGAAGCAAGCCTCTTCATAACGAGAGAAACCGTGGAAGAGTACGAAAACATTATTATTGCGGTTGCAAACAGTAGTATCAGCGAAGCATCCGAGTATACCGCAGGTGCTGTTTTGCAATCTGCTATAGATTTACTAGAGGATATCAATGGGCTTTCGGGCTCAGACTTCGCCGATCTTTATCAAGAGCTTCGTCCGGGCTGTTATCTAGTGGACACCGATTCAATCTTTGACCAAATGTTAGGTTTCATCGGCCTCGGTTCGCAATTATTGAAAGTTGTTGAAGAATTGAACCCAGAGTATACTGGTGCTCAAAACGGCTACGATTTGACCATGTCAGAAGCATCGCAGGGTATCACGACCGCCAAAAACGCTCTCGCTCCATATAAAATCTCCGTCTGTACGAACGATGTTAACCCAGATCTAACTTTCGAAAATGCCAAGAGCCGCTTGCAGGATACAGGCACCCTTGGCCTTAACGTCTATGATGGGAACTTTGGCACCGATAAGATTAGCGCCTTTGTCGATTTTGATCTTTTCACCGAGAGTGCCCGTGTCTATGTTCTCGCAGGGCACCAAGGTATCAACGGTCTTATCACAGTTGACATTACTTCCAAATAATTTGCCCCCGTGTGTTATAATGTTTGAAAGGAGATTTTTTATGGGAAAAACAGAAGACTATATTCAGCGTACTCTCGTTGTGTTGAAGCCAGATACCGTTCAGCGTGGTATTATTGGTGAAGTTATTCAGCGCTTTGAGCGTGTTGGTCTCAAAATCGTCGGCATGAAGATGGTCATGCCAGAGGAAAAGCTTTATCGTCAGCACTATGAAGACATCGGCCAGATGATTACTCGTCGTGGCGAAACTGCTTTCCGCTACAATGTCGAATATATGATGAGCGGTCCAGTTATTGCTATGGTTCTTGAGGGTGTCGAGGCTCAGCCACTCGTCCGCAAGATTGTTGGCCCAACCGAGCCAAAGTCCGCAGAGATGGGTACCATCCGTGGTGATTTCTCTCACATGAGCTTTGGTTACTCAGATGCCAAGGGTGTCGGCGTGCCAAACTTGGTCCACGCTTCCGGCTCCATCGAAGAAGCCAAGAAGGAAATCGACCTCTGGTTCAACGGCAACGAGCTTTACGATTACAACGATCTCAACGAAAAGTACACTCGTTAATCTAAAAAACAAAAAGTCACCCTTCGGGGTGATTTTTTTGGTGACCTGGGCGGGAGTTGAACCCACAACCTTCTCCTTAGGACGGAGCTGCTCTATCCAATTGAGCTACCAAGCCAAACTATGCTATAATCATATTATACCATGAAATTACTGAAGAAAAAAGACGAGAAGAAGACCGAGCAAGAGAAGGTAGACGAGCGCCGCGAAGAGGTTCTCGCCGCTGGTCGTAAATTCAAATATCCTCTCCAGTGGACCAAACATCGTGTCGTCATCAATACTGTCTTAATTTCATTTATCGTCCTCGCTATCGTTGTTCTCAGTGGCTGGCTCGCGCTTTACCGCTTTAATATGACGGACGATATGCTTTACCGCATCACCAAGGCCATCCCGGTTCCAGTCGCTTCTATAGACGGTGAGAATGTTCGCTTCTCAGACTATCTCATGCTCTATCGTAGCAGCATGCTTTCTATCGAGCGCCAGGCAGACCAGCTTGACACTCAGGAGTCCATTGATACTCTTCGCCCATTTTATATGCGCCAGGCTCTAACGGAGGCGGAGGAATACACCTATGCCCTGAAACTCGCCAGGGAAAACAACATTGAAGTTACGAATGATGAAGTAAACGCAGAATTTGATCGTCACCTCCATATCGGGGGCGTCGAGCGCAGCGAGAGCAGCTTCATGAAGATTATCGAAGAAAACTTCGGCCTCAACCGTAGTGAGTATAACCGTATGCTCTACCTTAGTCTTATTAAAGCCAAAGTTGAAGCATTGGTAGATAATAACGCGGAAAAGATTGCTGCCAAAGTTGAAGCCGAAATTACCTCAAAGAACGGTGACTATGCTGCCGTGGCCGAAATCCTAGGTGACAAAATCATTTACGAGGAAACCGGCGGCATGGTGAGTGCTCAAAACATAGATGGTGGCCGTGCATCCGAAGCCATCAAGCTCCAGCCAGGGCAAGAAAGCGGTCGCTTCATTTCCATGAACGGCGACGGCTACTACTTCGTGAAGCTCATCAAAAAGACTGAAACAGAGGTAAACTTCGTCTCTATCAAGGTTCCATTCACTGAGTTTACTAAGCAGTTTGAAGAGATCAAAGAAGCAAATAAAATCTCCGAATACATCGCTCTCCCAGAGAACTCTTGATAGATAAGCCTTATTATGTTATTATATTTTTGAGGTCATTTTTTTATGGCTATCAAAATACGTGGGAGGTACATTACACATGAAAAAAGAATTTGTGGATTTTCTTCTAAACCGAGGAGCACTTAAACTTCACAACGAGAATGATCCTGAGGGTCTCTTCACGTTGAAGTCGGGTCGCCGTAGCCCGTTCTTTATGAACATGGGCGACCTGAATAAGGGGGCAGATCTCATCGCTCTCGGCAAGGCATATGCTAGGGCTGCCTATGACCAGTGGGGAAGAGGCATCGACGTGTTCTTCGGCCCTGCCTACAAAGGTATCCCGTTAGCAACAGCAACGGCCATGCAGTATAACCTAATTTGCAATGGTGAAGCAAGCTACTGCGCAGATCGTAAGGAAATCAAGGACCATGGCGATGTGGGTGGTCTTGTCGGCGCGAAGTTGCACGATGGCGACCGTGTGGTCATCATTGAAGACGTAACCACGTCTGGGAAGTCTATCTCGGAAGTTATGCCCAAGATTAAAGCTGCTGCCAATGTAGAAGTATTGGGTCTCATCGTTTCATTAAACAGAATGGAATATTCCAGCGAAGATAATCGCAAACAGACGGCCCTTGAAACAATTGAGCAGGAGTATGGATTCAAAGCTATTGCAATCGCCTCAATTGCAGATGTATTAAAAGTCGTGCCGCTTTCCGAGGAAGAACGGAACAAATTTAAAACGTACTACGAAAAATACGGAGTAGAAGGCGCTTCCGTATTATAGTACCAAATAAAATATACCGCTGAGCTCAATGCTCAGCGGTTATTTTTTATACTCACTATTCTCTCTAACTCTCTATTCTCTTATGCTTCTAATCTTTCTAACTCTCTACGCTCTCACTAAATGTCCCGATCGTTCATGCGACCAGCAAAATGGTTGACGATGAAGTGTGCCGGTTTGTGCAGCCTCTCATTAAGTCTGGAAGCTTCCTTAAGGTCTTCGTAGCCGTCAAAGTCGTAATTATAAGACTTTGTATTGGCATACCTCTCTGCAACACTCTTAGTACAAATACCAGAGTCTATAGCAGCCTTCACAAATTCGTGTCGCTTCATAACTTCACCCCCTTTCGTGATAAAGTGCGGAGTGGCGTTATAGCCACCATTATTATAACACAATCCCACTAAAAAACGACCTAGAGAGGCTGTTCTTCTGGTGCGGGTACAGGGAGTCGGACCCTGATCTCATCCTTGGGAAGGATACATAATAGCCGCTATACGATACCCGCGACCCCTCTATTATAACATAAACCCCTGATATATGGTATAATATCACCATATGGAACAAATCAGGGAAGCACTAAAAAACAAGATAAAAGACCTCTATGGCCTAGATTTTGAACCTACAATTACCCCAGCTCCAGCCAATATCGATGCAGATTACTCTACTAACGCCCCGATGAAGCTCGCAAAAGACCTTCACAAGAGCCCAATGGCAATCGCCGAGGAGCTCAAATCAGACAACGCTACCGTCACCGCCCCTGGTTTTCTTAACTTTGCCTATTCAGACGACGCCCTCCTGGAGAGCATTAACCAGTTGAACAATAATTTTACAGATACCATCGCCTCTGATACTTTCAAAGGCAAGACCGTTATTTGTGAGTTTTCCGACCCGAACCCGTTCAAGGTTCTTCACGTTGGCCATCTCTACACCAGCATCGTTGGTGACTCTATTAGCCGTCTCTTCGAGTATGCTGGCGCCAACGTCATCCGTGCAAACTTCGGTGGCGACGTTGGTCTTCATGTAGCCAAGACTAGCTATGCACTCCTTAAAAACGGTTTTGCGGATCACCTAGATACCCTCACTATCGACGATATCTCCAAGAACTATGTCGAAGGTACCGCCGCCTATGACGAAGATGAGGCCGCTCACGCTGAAATCACCAAGCTCAATAAAGAGCTCTACCAGATTAATAAAGAGGACATTCACGGCACTCCACTCTCAGATTTATACTGGCGTGGTAGGGAACTATCCTACGATTATTTCAAAGATTTCTATGCTAGAATCGGCGTAGTATTCGATAAGTATTATCCAGAATCCACCGTGGCAGACTTAGGTCTCTCTAAGGTCAAAGAGCAGCTTGCCGCTGGTGTATACGAAATCAGCGACGGTGCCACTATCTTTGATGGTGACAAATTCGGCCTCCACAAGCGTGTCTTTATCAACAAGGAAGGCGTCCCAACTTACGAAGCTAAGGATGTCGGCCTCATCTTCACCAAGTGGGAAGACTTCCATTTTGATAAATCCGTAGTTATTACCGGCAACGAGCAGCTCGATTATATGAAGGTTGTCTTGAAGTCTGTTGAACAGTACGCTAAAGACCTCGTAGATAAGACCAGTCATCTTACCCATGGCCTCGTTAAGCTCCCAGGTGGCGTCAAAATGTCCTCTAGGAAGGGTAACTTCCTCCGTGCCGTAGACGTCTTGGAAGCTGTCGACGCTGAGCTAGAATCAGAATACAACTCCAAAGATGAGAAAGTTTCTCTTGCCGCTACAAAGTACGCCTTCTTGAAGTATAAGATGGGTGGCAATATCATCTTTGATCCAAAGGAATCCGTCAAAATGACTGGTAACTCCGGCCCGTACCTCCTCTATTCCGCCGTCCGTGCGAAGAAAATCCTTGATAAGGTCCGTAATGACGGGTCTGAGCGAACTGGGTCGAAAACCCTTCACCCAAACGAGCGTTCACTTGTCAAGAAACTTCTCGAGTACAAACCACTCCTTTCCGAGGCCGTCTCTGAAATGGCTCCTCACAAAGTCGCGAACTACCTCTACGAGCTTGCTCAAGAGTTCTCCCGCTTCTACGAGAGCTGTCCAGTTGCTGGCAGTGAGGAAGAGTCTACCCGCGCTATGTTTGTCAAAGTATATCTAGAAACGATGACTCACGGTCTAAACATTTTGGGCATCGAAGTCCCGGAGGAAATGTAATGAAAAAAGCCAAGTATTTATGGATTGATTTGGAGATGACCGGCCTCGACCCGGCCACTGATAAGATTCTAGAGGTAGCCGCCATCGCAACGGATACCCAGCTAAACGAGGTCGCAAACTATCAGGCCACGGTCAAAGTAGATGAAGATTTTATGAAGTCTCGCATGGTTGGCGATTTCTGGGAGAAGAATCATGAGTCTCGCGACGCCCTCATCGCAGGGAACGAAGCAGGTCGCCCGGTCGCAGAGGTAGAAAAAGACCTCATTGCTTTTCTAGATAAGTATTTCGGCAAGGAAGTATATCTTGCCGGCAACTCCATCCACCAGGATCGCAAATTCATCGAGCGTGAAATGCCAGAGCTAAATAACAGATTGCACTACCGTATGCTAGATGTCTCCGCCTGGAAGATTTACTTCGAAAACTCTCTAGATAAGAAATTTGTTAAGCCGGAAAACCACCGCGCTTTGGACGATATTAATGGAAGCATAGAGGAGCTCAAATGGTATTTGACATTTCTAAAGTAACCGGCATCGGCGAATACAACGAAAAAACCGAGGACATTAAAGATGGCGAGAATATCAAAACTCGCAAGCTATATCTGAAAGATGACAAAGCTTTTCTTGTTATCAATCAAAACACGATCGAACTTCGTACAGACCAGAAGCTAGCCAAACTCCTAGAAGAGAAGTACGAGTCAGTTATGGAGTCGCGCTATTTTGGCCGCGGCGGTATTGAAATTGTCCCAGCCGGCCAGCTCGAGGATAACGAGCTCGAAGATCTCGTTCGCCTCAGCTATAATCTCTCTTAGTTTCTCCAGGAAAACGTATAAAAAACTTGTTCACTTTTCTTACTGCTTATGCTATATTAGAAGCAGTAGAGGAGGTCATACATACCAATGGAGAGGTTTGGCATGTTGCCTGCAGCAATGCAGGCACGCAAGGTCGTACGCGTAGGTGCATTCTTTTCCTGTGCCTTTCTTTTTGTCCTCCTAACCTTGATGGTATCTCCAGTCTCGTATAAAAAAGATTCTGCTAGTGCAGCAACTAATGTAGCCAAGCAATCTTCGACTACGCTCACTCTCAGCTCCACCAACAATCAAGCAACCGTCGATCTTGATATTAATAATCCTAACGGTGTCTTTGCAAAATCTGATGAGGAAGGCACTGCGGAATTTGGCGTAATAACTAATAATGCTGCCGGCTATATTCTCAGTATCGCAGCGAGTGATGATAATGGTAAACTTACTAATGGTGATTATAATGTACCAGTTAGTATCGCCTCCCTAGAACAGGCAGTTACCGAGAGCGTCTTTGATACTTCAGCCAACAATAATAGATGGGGTTTCAAGCCAAATAAATATGTAGACGCTAACGACGAAGTAGTAGATAACACTGGTGAGAATGCTAAATATTTACCATCGCCGACCACCACCGCTACCGTCCTCGACAAGACCGACACCTCAAATACGGAATCAAACGATTATTCCATCGAGCTAGGTGTGCGCGCAAACTATTCTACCCCAGCCGGTACCTACACCAACACCTTCAATCTTGTCGCTACTGGCAACCCTACTCCATACGTCATTGATTACGACAAAAACACCGAAGACACTGTTACCAACATGCCACTCTCTACCGCTGCTGCCGCAAGCGAAGAATATGTCACCATCTCTTCAAACATCCCAGCCAGAAGTAACTACCAGTTTATTGGCTGGTGTACCGTAGTGCCAGAAGAGAACGAAGGTGGTGCAGACAGCTGCGAAGGTGAAGACGCCAACATCGTCCTAGCTGGTGGCAAAATCGGTATCGATAGGACAAGCGAGACCAATGTTACTACACTCTATGCGCTCTGGCAGGCAGATTCAGTCTGGCAGTCTACTTCACCAGACGGAAAATACTATATCCAAGACGTCACCGACGCTACTTGTCCATCCGTTCCAACTGTAGTCTACGATAAGCGCGACAACAAACCATATTATATCCAAAAGATAAAAACAGGTAATAATGAGTATTGTTGGATGACGACCAACCTCGATATCGCTGGCGGTACCGTCCTTGACTCTGTAACCTCTAATATTGCCGAGGGTACTACCTATACTCTTCCACAGTCCAGTGTGGAAAATTTTGCATCGAGTAGTAGCGATTCAATAGCTGGAGTATATAATTCTAATAATACGATTTGTGGTGATAGGCCATGTTATAGCTACTATAATTATCCTGCCGCAACTGCGGGTATGAATCCAGACTACAATAATTCAACATATGATATCTGTCCGAAGGGTTGGCAGCTACCATCAGCACAGGTTTTTGAAGATTTAAGATCAACGTATAGCTCAGCAAGCCTCCTGACTAATGCTCCATGGAACGGGGCGGACTCTGGCTATTTCCCAAGCAATGTTATACAATCGTGGGCCGGAGGAGCATCGAATGTCTATTCGGACTATTGGTCTTCGACTGCATATATATACAGTAATACTCTTGCGTATATCCTTAATTACAGTATCAGCTCTTCGGACAATACTAACAGTGTTTATACGATGCCAAAAGCGTTCGGTATGGCTGTGCGATGTGTAGCGAAAAAGACGTCCACCCCAAGATATATTCAAGATGTCACGGCAAGTACTTGTCCAAATGAAAGAACTCTAGTCTATGATAAACGCGACGAAAAGCCGTACTATATTCAAAAGCTTGTTTCAGACTACGCTGATCTTTGTTGGATGACAAGTGATCTTGAACTTGCCGGCGGGACGGTACTTGACTCTAGTACGTCCAATATTAAAGAGGGTACTACTTACACATTACCAGAGTCAAGCTCAGAGGAGTTTACTACTGCAGAGGCTCGTGTCTATAATACTGGCGTGGCTGATTGTGATGGAACTCGGCCATGCCATAGTTATTACAACCTTGCGGCAGCATCTGCAGGTGCACTTGAGCCATCCAATTGGAGTGATAATGTAGACTATGGTAATACGGCGAATATTGACATTTGTCCTAAGGGGTGGTCTTTGCCATCGGAGAGAGATACAAATGCTCTCTATAGCTTGCTCGTAACACATTTAAATAACGAGGCGTTAGATACACCTCCATTCTATGCTAGTCGACACAAGGAGTACTCGACTATGGTAAGCTTTGAGAATACAGCAAATGTGGCCGAATATCTCGGCAAGTATTATTGGGAAAGAAGTAACGGTAATACGCGAGTTTCATCTTATTATTACGGTTATTGGGAGTCTAACGGAAATATAACTTTTGGTACGGGAGGTTCCTTGAACTTGTCTAGTCCTAGCACGGAAGGTTATGCTATTCGCTGTGTTGCGAAATATAATACTTCGAACAATAAAACATATATTCAAGATATTTCAAAAGATACCTGTCCAACTACCCCAACCGCTGTTTATGATAACCGTGACGGAGAAAGGTATACTATTCAAAAACTTGCCGATGGCAATTGCTGGCTTCTAGACAATCTTCGCCTCAACAAAAGCACACTTGCAACTGCACTAACAGACGAAAACACCAATATTAAATTTACGACTTCTTTTGAACTTCCAGAGAATATTAAACGTAATTATGGTAACACTGCGGAGCCGCAAGTAAACGCTGGCAGCAGAATAAAAACGGCAAGTTATGGTGCCGGTGAAGGTCAGATTGGTTCATATTATAATTACTGCGCCGCATCTGCTGGTACAATTTGCGGTGACGAAGTGTCTTCTGATGCAACGGAGGATATCTGCCCAGCTGGCTGGCGCATGCCAACAGGCGGGAGCAATGGAGAATACCAAACTCTCGTAAACTCTTACAATAGCTTCGAAGACGCTAAGAATGCTCTTCGTTCTCCAGTTTCTGGTTATTATTATGACAGGTCTAGCCATCATCAGGGAAGCTACGGCTCCTTCTGGTCTTCTACTTATGACAATAATAACCACTTCTACAGTCTCGATGTAAGAATCGATAGTGTTTACCCAGACTATAACAGTAATCGTGATAGCGGTTTATCGGTTCGCTGTGTGGCAAAGGAAAGAGTTTATTTGCAGGATATTACCCAAGAGACGTGCCCATCTATACCGACTAGAGTATATGATATTCGAGATGATGAGGTGTATTATATCCAGAAATTAATGGACGGCAAGTGTTGGTTGCTCGATAATTTGCGTCTAGATGCAGCTTATCTAAAAACTACGCTTACACCAGATAATACCAATATGTCCTCTGAAGTATCGTTTACATTACCAAGCTCATCGTCGTCCGGCTTTAACACTAATACGGCTGCCAAGGTTAGTTCGACATATCGAAATACTAGCATGAGCTATGGTCTTGGTTCGTCTAAAAACGGTAACTACTATAATTACTGCGCCGCCTCTGCTGGCACTATCTGTGCTAGCTCAAATACTAATGATGCAGTCTATGATATCTGTCCAAAAGGATGGCATATGCCATCCGGTGGTGCAGACGGAGACTATAGTAGCCTATATGCCGCCTACAATAATAATGTGACTGTTCTAAAAAATGCTTTGCACATTGTGCTACCTGGTTATTATTACAATAGCAGTCTTTCCAACCGAGCCTCATCAGCTTATCTATTATCATCCACTTATGGCAATAGTACTACGACAATGCAGAACCTTTATGTTGGAACATCCAGTGTAACATTGCCACAATCCATGAATCGCTACCGCTATTATGGCGCAAGCGTGAGATGTGTTATTACGGGGGGGTCATATGGCAATATACACTACGAGGCGAACGGTGGTTACGGAAATGTGGAGGATGCTATTGGTGTAAGATTCAACGAAACTACTGCCTCTGCGAACACATTTAATAACTATTTTGGTACGTTTAAGCATTGGAATACAAAAGCAGATGGAACTGGCGTTTCAGTGGCAGAGGGGGCGTCGGTTGGGGCAGCCGTCAGATCTATGAACGTAGGGGATGGCGAAACGCTGACGCTTTATGCAATTTGGGATGAAAAAGTAGTATACATGCAAGATATTACGCCGGAAATGTGTCCAACCGATACTGCGGTCACCGTGTATGACATACGGAGAGGGCAACGGATAGCATATAGGATTCAAAAGCTTGCTGATGGCAGATGTTGGATGCTAGACGAACTGGAATTATACATTGATGATCCAAGTCTATTTACTTCGGAGACTACGAACATTGCACCGAATATGACGTTTAGTGGAAGCAACGTTTCAAGTTGGGATGATAATGCCGATAGCTTTGATCATGCTTATGTAACGTCGGCATTTGGTGATGTAGATTTGTTTAATTATTGTGCGGCAACGGCGGGTACGATTTGTGGGCCGAGCAATGACGAGAGAGCATTCTATGATGTCTGTCCTAAAGGTTGGCGCTTGCCTACTGGCGGCTCTAATGGTGAGTATGAAAAGCTTTACGCTAAGTATAATGATTATGATGCATTCGTCAATGCATTCAAAGCGTCGAGGAGAGGATGGTTTAATAATAACTGGGACCAGAATTTACATGCGCTTGGCATGTATGGCTGGTATTGGACATCAACTGCTCAAACCACGACCTATAGGAGTGTATTGGAAGTTTATTACAGCGACAGTTCACACTACGGCATTACTGCGGATGATTGGAGGGAAAGAACTAATGCCATAAGTATAAGATGTGTAATGAAACAGGAATCAGACCCGGTGGACTTTATTCAAAATATCACGATAGAAACATGCCCGACAACGCCAACAAACGTCTTGGATTCTCGTGACAATACGGTTTATACTATTCAAAAGCTTGCTGATGGCAGATGTTGGATGCTAGAAAATCTACGTCTAGGGGGAAGCAAAGCTATTACACTTTATTCAACCGACACAAATATCTCACCGGCCTCCTCATTTACTTTGCCAGCAAGTATATCAAGTGGATTTGATAGCTTCACTTCTGCTCAAATCAATACTGGAAGCAAAACCAAAAAGCTGAGCTATGGCGATGGTAGCAGTAATAAAGGGATGGCGGGCGTGTATTATAACTATTGTGCGGCATCCGCAGGCACCGTATGTACGGATAGTCCAGTAAGTAATGCAAAACAAGATATTTGTCCAAAAGGGTGGCATCTCCCAACTAGCGGTGATGGCGGCGAATATCAGTTGCTATATAACTCATATGAAAACGATTCATCATTCAAAAATGCATTCCGTTTACCACTTGCAGGCGTATATAGCGTTAATTCCGCCGTCTCGCAAGGTTCCTACGGTTACTACTGGTCATCATCTGTAGACAACTATTACAATTTAAATAATATGTATCATCTCTTTACTAGTACTGAGAGTGTTGTCTCTAATTCGTCTTATGGTTTAAGTAATAACCGTGGTGCAACGATCCGTTGTGTCCAGGGCGAAGAGCTACCCGATCAGGCAATACAGAGCATTAGCGTTGACACTTGTCCAACCACCCCTACTAAAGTTTATGATAGCCGTGACGAAGAAGTATATTCAGTACAAAAACTAGCTGATGGGAACTGCTGGATGCTCGAAAACCTACGCCTAGATGCGGCCACTCTCAAGACCCCATTGTCAACAGAGAATACAAATATGTCGCCTAGTGTTGAGTTTAGTCTCCCGACGAGCACGAAGTATGGATTTAGCGATGAAGCAGAGGCGTACACGACAGCGAAAACCAATAATAGGTATAAGAATGTCGTCGACGATAATACATATTATGTTAAAAAGGGCGTCTATTATAACTACTGTGCAGCATCTGCTGGAACAGTTTGTATGCAGGGGAGCGCCAGTAATGCGGAGTACGATATTTGTCCAAAAGGTTGGCATATGCCTACAGGCGGATTGGCTGGCCAATATGGGCGACTCTATTACGCATATGATTCCATCGGCGAATTTATGGATGCTTTCCGATATACGTCGTTTGGTGCCTACGAAAGTTCATACAGTTTTCTGAGTGAGTATCTCTGGTCGTCCACAGCTTATTCAAATGATGTATATGGTTTATATTATTCGACAGACTCCGATGAAAATGTTATTGGTGACGTAAGTGCTCCGGATGCAAAGAGATATCGTGGGTACCCAGTTCGTTGTGTTGCTAGTAAAGAAACCGAAGAAAAAACATATATCCAAGACGTAACTATAGATTCATGTACTACCTCTCCAAAATTGGTCTACGATAAACGTGATGGCGAGGCCTATGTCATACAAAGGTTAAACGACAAGAATTGTTGGATGTTAGACAACCTTCGTCTTGACGCGGCCACACTATCTACGGCACTAACGACGGAAAACACTAATATGTCCCCGGATATTCCATTTAATCTTAATAGTGCAGCGAGCCTCTTTAATTCTGACTATAGTTCCTCATATACTTCGCCATCCATCAGTAACAGCAATAAAAATAATGAAGAAAAGGGTGGACGCAGGCATACGAAAGTCGGAGTATATTATAACTATTGCGCAGCGTCTGCCGGGACCTATTGCTATTACGGCAACAAGGAAGATAGGCACGGAGATGCAGAATATGACATTTGTCCTGCTGGCTGGCGCCTTCCTACCGGCGGCGAGGGCGGTGAATTTGATAGACTGCGCGACGCATATACTTACAATTACGAAATGATTGACGCCTTTAATATTCCTAATACTGGTATATTCTGGGGCAACAGTGCAAGTAGCTACTCTTCAGCAAGTTACTTATGGACTTCCACGGAAACAACTATGATGTATAGGGCTATGAATGCATTTGAATACTCCTACACTATAAGAGGAGACGATCCTACAGGTCGCTACTCAGGTGTACCGATACGGTGCATAATAAAAGGATATACGCCGGTCTATTATCAGGCATCATATTCTGGCAACGGTGCAGATACTGGTACTATGGACAATATTCATTCGGATATCGACGAGGGTGACTCCATTTCGCTTGTAGCGTCTAACTTCTCTAAAGCTGGCTATGGCTTCGCTGGCTGGAGCACAGATCAAGATGCTGCAGCTAAGGTGGCGAACGGGCAAGATATAATTATCTACGGTCCAAACCAAATCGTTACAGTTGATAGTGCCTTCCTTGCGAATGAAGACTCAAATCACAACATAACTCTCTACGCCGTCTGGCTCCCACAAGACAATACCTACACTATGCAAACCTTCGGTGCTACTCAATGTAATGCTATGAATACAAACGACATTGTAGCTCTTAAGGACATTCGCGATAATAATGTGTATACTGTAGCTAAGCTTGGTGATGGTCACTGCTGGATGACAGAAAATCTCCGCATCAACCCAGCTACAGCCAACATCACCGCGGCCAATACTAACGGCCCAACTCAAGCCTTCCTGGATGGCCTCGCTACTGCTGCAGACTCTACTACCCTCTGCAATACCAACGGTTCGGCCTGTGATGACACGATCAAGTATAATCTCAATGACCTGAATCGTTCGCTTACTGCCTCCCCAACTGCCAACAATAACTCTAGCTCATGGTACAGCTACGGTGGCATGTATAACTGGTATACTGCTACGGCAGGGAATGGTCTATATAGCAGATCCAGTGGTAGCGTGACTAATGATGGTGATATCTGCCCAACTGGTTGGCGCCTTCCAACTGGTGGTGATGGTGGCGAGTACCAGGCTCTCAATACTGCTATTAATAGTGGTAGCACTACATCTAGCACCAACCTCGTCTCCTTCCCAGCCAACATTGTCTATAGCGGTGACTACAATTATAATACAAGCGGCGGCCGCGGTACTTATACTCGTCTCTGGTCCGCCACAGCTACTAGTAATGCCAACGCCTATCGTATGGGTGTTGCCCCGGCAGAAGTTACCCCTCTCAAGAACTGGAACAAGTGGGACGGCTTTGCTGTCCGCTGTATCGTGAAATAATCCCTTGATAATCTGCCCCATCTGTGGTATAATTCACCCTAGTATGGCTATTAAAGTTACTAGAAAAGATCAGGGAGAAGCGAACGAGAACATTATTCGTCGTTTCAACCGCAAAGTTCTTCAGAGTGGAATTATGCCTCTTAAGAAGTCGCAGATGCGTTTTGCAAAGCCAATTTCAAAGCGCGAGCGCCGCTTGAAGGCTATCATCCGCGAAGCCCGCAAGGCAGAGAAGACAGAGCGCATTAAGTTAGGCCTCAAATAAATAGAATATCTCCCCTAGAGGGAGATATTTTGTTGTATAATATAGATATGATAATCTTATTTGGTTTAGCAGGTTCAGGCAAAGGCACCCAGGGCAAAGCCCTCTCTGAACTTTTTGGGTGGCGCACACTTTCGGTGGGGCAGGTAATTCGTGATACTGGTCAATATGCCAGCACAATCGACCATGGTAATCTTATCCCAGATGACGACGTTATTCGTCTAATGTCTGAGCAGATCGCAAAAGCCGAGAGCGAAGGCTTTGATGTAATTCTTGACGGTTATCCACGTAGCGAATATCAAGCCAAATGGATGATGGAAAACATGGCAGGGAAAATCGACGGCGCCATTATTTTGGAAGTTCCAAAAGAAGAATTATACGAACGTCTCGCACTCCGTGGCCGCAAGGATGATGAAGAACGCGAGTCCATTGATCGTCGTTTTGCTATCTTTGAACAAAATATTTGTTCAATTCTACCTCTGTTGGAAGCTAAAAATATCGCAATCGAACGCGTTGATGGTGTTGGTCCTGTAGACGAAGTAACAAATCGTTTAGTCGCAGTGGTTAAAAAATTTGTTCCAAATGCGACTGAACAAATTAATGATGTAAATGGTGGAGAACTCGAGAAAAGTTATGGTGAATAAAGAGACTGCTTCTCCAGCCGAGCTTGAGAAGAAAATTACTGCTATGCGTGAGGGCGGCAAAATCCTAGGGAACCTCTTGAAGGATCTCGAGGCCTATGTCCAGCCTGGCATGACAGGGAAAGAAGTGGACGCGTGGGTCCGCTCCGAGATTGTTAAGCGCGGCGCCACCGTTGCCTATGATGATTTGGAAGAAGAATTCCCAGGCGCCATCTGTATTTCAATTAATGACGAGCTAGTTCACGGTGCCCCAAAAGACGAGCCATTTGAGGAAGGTGACAAAGTTTCCTTCGATCTAGTTATTGGCTACAAGGGCTACTATACAGATTCAGCCTTCACTATGCTAGTTGGTGGCAAAGGCTCCCCAGCCGTCAAGAAAATGATTGAAGTAACCAAGTCCTCTCTCTATGAGGGGATTGAGCAGGTTAAAGCTGGTGCCCACACGGGCGATATTGGTGCAGCCGTAGAAAAAGTTCTCGAGAAGGGCCATCTCGGTGTCATTATGAATTACATCGGCCACGGCATCGATAGGAAGATGCATTGCGACCCAGAGGTTCCAAACTACGGCAAGAAAGGTCACGGCTATAAGCTAGTAGAAGGCGACACTATTGCCATCGAGCCAATGTCCTGTCTCGGTAAACCTGCCAACTACGTAGATAAAGACGACAACTGGTCCGTCAAAATGAAGGACGGCTCCATCGGTTGTCACTGCGAGCACACTGTCCTCGTTGCAAAAGATGGCTACGAAATTTTAACCTTGCCAGATTAATATGATATAATGGGGTCATGGATAACGATAACCGTTTTGTGACAGGCCTTGATGTAGGCACGGAAAACGTCCGTGCAGTCATCGCGACCGTAGGGAAAGACGGCGGTATCGCCGTTGTTGGCTACAATGAAGGCAAATCTGCTGGTATGCGCAAAGGCATCCCAGCCAATCTCGCTGGCCCAGCCGGCGCTATTGATAAAATGCTTGGTGAAGCTGAGCGTATGGGCGGCTATGATGTTCGCTCGGCCTTTGTTTCCATCAACGGTTCTCAAATCTTATCCACCAAGACCGAAGGCATGATTGCTGTCGGTACAGCAGAGCATGAAATCAACGACGAAGATCTCGACCGCGTAGAAGACGTGGCTGTTTCTGGTCGTATCCCAGCCAATCGTGATGTTCTAGATGTTGTTCCTCTAGAATACGCACTCGATGGCCAGGGTGGCATCAAGGATCCACTCGGTATGTCTGGCGCTCGTCTAGAAATGCGCGCAAACGTTATCTCTGCACTTACTCCGAATTGTGAAAATTTGAAAAAAGCTACGGCTACGGCCGATGTTCAAGCGCTTAGATTAATCCCAAGCGCAGTTGCTGCTGCTCGTGCTGTTCTTACAGATCGCCAGAAGGAGAATGGTGTTGCCGTTATCGATTTTGGTTCCGCCACTACCTCAATTGCTGTCTATGAAGAGGGCGACCTTCAGTATGTCGGTGTAGTTCCAGCCGGCTCCAATAACGTTACAAACGACCTTGCTATCGTCCTTGCTATTGACCCAGACATGGCCGAGGAAATCAAGACCCGCTTTGTTACCGGTGATTTCGATTCAGATAAGTCGCCAGTCATCAAGATTGGTAAAGAAGGCAAAGGTGAACGTGTCTTTGATAGGAAAGAAGTTGAAGAAGTTGTAAAAGCTCGTCTTGAGGAAATCTTCGGCGAAATCAGGAAGAAACTCAAACTCGCTAAGTATGATCAGCGCCTCCCAGAGGGAATTGTTCTCGTCGGCGGTGGTGCTAAGATGCGCGATATTGATTTGTTTGCCAAAAAGGCTCTAGAAGCCTCCGTTAAAATCGGTGTGCCACTAGGACTTGGCGGTGTCTCAGATGCTGTAGCCAAGCCAGAGTACGCAACCGCTGTTGGTCTTGCTCTCATTGCTGCCGAAGAATCTGCTATCACTGAAGCACCACGCAAGAAATCCAAGAAACCATCCGCTCCAAAGCAAAAATCCGGCAAGAATCCATTTGGTTTTGTAAAGAAAATCTTCTCCAAGTTTTAACTCTTGTAAAAAGAGATAATTAGGAGTATACTATAGCTATATAAAAGCGAGGAATTATTATGCCAGAAATTAAACCGACAGAGGTGGAAAGCAAAGCAAGCATTAAGGTAGTAGGTGTAGGTGGCGCCGGTGGTTCTGCAGTTGAGCGCATGAAGGAAGTAGGCCTAAATGGCGTTGAATTTGTTGCAATTAATACCGATGCTCAAGCTCTTCACCACTCTACAGCAGATGTAAAAGTTCATATTGGAAAAGGCCTTGGTGCTGGTGGTGACCCAGAGAAGGGTCGCGAAGCCGCCGAGGAAGGCCGCGAAGCAATCGAGAAAGCTCTCGACGGTGCAGACATGGTCTTCATCACCCTCGGTGCCGGTGGTGGTACCGGTTCTGGTGCTGGCCCAATCGTTGCTGAAGAGGCTCGCAAAAAAGACATTCTCACCGTAGGTGTTGCGACCAAGCCATTCACGTTTGAAGGTGCTCGTCGCCGTGCCAACGCTGACCTCGCTATTGATAAGCTCGCCCACCAGGTAGATGCTCTTATTACTATTCCAAACGATCGCCTTCTCCAGACGATTGATCCTCGCACCCCGCTTCTAGAGACTTTCAAAATCGCTGACGATGTTCTTCGCCAGGGTGTTCAGGGTATTTCCGAGCTCATCACTGAGCACGCCCTCATCAACCTAGACTTCGCCGATGTCAAAGCTATTATGAAAAACGCCGGCTCCGCCCTCATGGGCATCGGCCGCGCTTCCGGTGAGAACCGTGCGGTCATCGCTGCTCAGCAGGCTGTTGAGTCACCACTTATCGAGGTCAAAATCGAAGGTGCACGTGGCGTACTCTTCTCAGTCGCTGGTGGCTACGATATGTCTATGAGCGAAATTCAGGAAGCCGCCGAGGTTATCACTGGCTCCGTCTCTCCAGATGCCAACATTATCTTTGGCGCCTCTATCCGTCCAGAGCTCGAGGACGAAATTATCGTCACTGTTGTTGCTACTGGTTTCGATTCAGACTATTACAACGAACCAGTTGAGGAAGAAGAGCCAGAAAAGAAAGAGCCAACTCTTTCCGAGGATGATAAGCCAGCTGCAGACACTAAAGAATTTGCTACTGAATCCAAATCAAATATGTGGGACTCCATCAAGAGCGAACCAGCCGCAGAACCGGCTCAGGACGACGATGAGATGGATGTACCACCTTCACTTCGTGAACGCTTCCGCAAGAGAAAAAAGGATTAATAAGAAAGGGTGTGGGCTATGGAACAGAAATTTCGCATAGGGGATAGCAAAGTTCTAGAAAGCCGTGAGACTCCAGATGGCAAAATGATTCGTCGTAGACGCGAAGCGCCAAACGGCCACCGTTTTACCACCTATGAGCGTATTGAAATGCCACCACTTACCGTCTTAAAACGCAGTGGCAACAAAGAAATCTACGACCGTGACAAGCTACTACTAGCTGTCCGTCGTAGTGTAGGGAAGTTCTTTAATTCAGAACTAGAAGTAGAAGACGTTGTAAACCGTGCTACCGAGATTTTGTATAGCTACAACACTGACCAAATCACCTCCAAGCAAATTGGCGAGGCCGTCCTAGACGTTCTGGCCAAGGTTAATGAGGTTGCCTATGTCCGTTTCGCTAGCGTATTCCGTGAGTTCAAAACCCTCGAAGATTTTGAAAACATTCTAAAGGAACAAAGAAAATAAATGAGAATTATCTGTATTTATAAGGATAACGAGGAATATACTCGCACGGTCACAGACTGGCTAGAAGATTTTCGTCGCCAGACTGGTCGCGAAATCGAGACTATGAATCCAGACGAGAATACTACTTTTTGCGAAGCCTACGATATAGTGGAATTTCCAACTATCATCGTACTAGATAATAGTGGTAGCGTCATAGCCAGTTGGCGCGGTTCAATGATGCCACTCAAAAACGAAGTCCTATATTATATAATCTAAATATGCCAGAATTACCAGAAGTTGAGACAATTCGGCGTGGGCTAGAAAAGTTTATTCTGAATAAAAAAATTATTCGAACAGATATTTTGTGTGAAAAATCCTTTCATGGCACCCCGCTAACAGGGAAGGTTGTGGCGCTCAGGCGCTTCGGCAAGGCCCTCATTATTGACCTCGATAATCATAATTCACTCATGATTCATCTTCGTATGACCGGCCAACTTATCTATGACTCGAAAGACAGCGACCGTTTTGCCGCAGGCCACCCAAGTGAAAACTTCCTAGCTAGCCTGCCCAACAAACAGACTCGCGTAGTGATTTCTCTAGATTCTGGTACTCTCTACTTTAATGATCAACGCAAATTCGGTTTCATCAAATCTATGCCAACTTCAGAGGTAGAGAATGACACCTTCATTAAAAAGCTCGCCAAAGAACCCTGGGTTATGACCGAGGATGAGTTCTATGAGAAGCTTCAACGCCACGCCAAATCACCAATAAAAGCTGTTATTCTAGACCAATCTATCATTTGTGGTCTCGGCAATATTTATGCAGATGAGGCACTTTTCGCCGCTCAGATTCATCCAGCCACTCCAGCCGGTAGTCTTACTAAAGGTCAGGCAAAACTCCTCCTAGAGTCGGCCAGGGAAGTGATGGATAAATCCATTGCCTCCGGTGGCTCCACTATGGCCACCTATGTCAAACCAGATGGCACTCGTGGTGACTACCTAGAGAAATTTGCCCAGGTCTTTCGCAGAAACGGCGAGCTCTGCCCGCGTTGCCAGAAAGCCAAGATTGAGAAAACTCGTATCGCTGGTCGTGGTACCCACTTCTGTCCGACCTGTCAGAAGCTAGGAAGGACCGCCAAATGATCAAAGTTTTTTTCGGTGAAGACCGCATCCGCGCCAAAAACGAAATCGAGAAACTCCTCGGCGCCGACTATGAAGTTATCGACTGTGTCGACCTTACCGAGCAGAGCCTCCCTACCATCTTCCATGGTGCCACCTTCTTTGATAACGGTAAGCGCCGCATCCTTCTTCGCGACTTCACTGCCAATAAGCCCCTAGCAGATCACCTCGCCGAGCATCTAGGCGATTATACTAATACCACTCACGATATCATTCTTTTTGAAACTAAGCTCGACAAGCGCTCAGTCTTCTATAAAACCCTCAAAGACAAACTAGACTTCAAAGAATTTTCTGCGCCAGTCACCAATAATTTCAAGGAACTCCAGGATATCTACGTTACCGCCAAAAAGAGCGGGGAAAAGGCCGTGGCAAAACTAAAGAAAATCGAGCACCAGGAAGACCCAATCATGTTCTTCGGCTTCCTCGTCTCTCAAGCGCTTAGAGATTTCTCTTCAAACCCAACCAGTGCTAGTCAAAAACGAGCCCTGAGAGAGCTCGCTAAGATTGATTTACAGATGAAGTCCTCTACTGTGGAGCCATGGCTCCTGGTAGAAACGGCCTTGCTTTTAATTAAGCTTTAACGCCAGCTTTTTTAGCAAAAGCAGCAAGTTTAGCTTTGCGGCGAGAAGCGGTATTCTTCTTGAGAAGATCCTTCTTTACAGCCTTGTCATACTCAGACTGAGCCTTGGAGAAAGTTTCTTTAGAAGGAGCAGCCTTAAAAGCCTTAACTGCAGCTTTGATGTCTTTCTTGATTTCTACATTGTGCTCGGTGCGCTTTTCAGCCTGGCGAGCTGCCTTCTTGGCGGATTTAATAATTGGCATTTATATTCCTATATAGATTAATAATTATTTTACTTTCAACTATTATACTCTATTATTGAGAAAAAGTAAATAGTTTACCGCTGGGGCGACACCAGTTAAAACTATTGCATATATTTGCCGCTTATGTTAATATAATGCTAGAAAGGTTAAAATGCCAAGCGAAACACAAACACAAGACACAACAACTTCATCAACTATAGTTCAACCTACCGCGCCAGTAGCTCCTGCAAGCGCTACCGACTCTAGTGCGACCCCAATTTCTGACGACATTAAGCGAAGCCTCGTCTCAGTTAAAAACGAGGTCAGGGCCAGAATCGCAGAAGCAAACAATATTCTTATCGCGCTCTCTAGTGATCCATCCGTTGACGATCTCGCTGCTGCTATTGGTTTTTCGCTCTATCTTGATCGCATCGGCAAACGTGCTACCGCTATCTATTCTGGCATTACACCAAACGCTCTTGAGTTTTTGAAACCTGAAGAAACCTTTGAGGATACTGCAGATACCCTTAAGGATTTTGTGATCGCTCTAAATAAAGAAAAGGCAGATCATCTTCGCTACAAGCTAGACGGTGATTTCGTCAAAATCTTTATTACCCCATACAAGAAGCTTATCTCAGAGCCTGATTTGGACTTTTCTTATGGTGATTACAATGTGGACCTCGTCCTCGCTATCGACGTTAACAACGGCGTAGACCTAGATTCCGCACTTCGTGAATATGGTCGCATCATGCACGATGCTGCAGTGATTAATATCACCACTGGCAACCCAGGCAAATTTGGCGAAATTGAATGGAGCGACAAGACATCGAGCTCTGTTTCAGAGATGATTAGTGACTTACTCTATTCAGATGAAAACGCAGTCCCGCTTGAAAAGGAAGAAGCAACCGCTATGCTTACCGGTATTGTGGCTGCTACCAACCGTTTCTCAAAGGCCAATACCACCCCAGAAACCATGCAGATTGCATCCAAATTGATGGAGTCCGGTGCAGACCAACAACTTATTGCAAAAAACATTACTAGTGACGTTAGTGATGACTTGAACAAGAAAGAAGGCGATGGAAACAACGAAGAGTTAGATCTCCATGAAGATATGGCAGCTGCAAATGTAGTGGCTCCAAACGCAGAAGCCGCAAACGAGCTTACGATAGAACATGAGGATGAAGAGGAAACTACTACGGAAGCGCCAACAGAATTGCCTGCTGTAGAAGAATTGCCTTCGGAAGAAGCGGCCGCTCCAGCCCCTATCGATGCGCCGATTATTCCTGAAGTTCCAAACACTGAAAACCCAGATCAAGCACTTTTGGCAGACCTTAAAGCCGCCGAAGCCACGCTTGCTGGTGTAGCTGCTGAGACTACCCCAGAGGCTGCCGACCAACCTGTACGCGTAGAAACCTCAAACGATAATCCAGACGAAAAAGTACTTACTCCAAGCGATGATTTCCTCGCCAGCGAGGTTGACGAAGGTTCGAATAAATATGGTGAAATGTTAGAAGCCGCTCTAGAAGAGAACCCGGCTCCAGCCTCAGCTCCAGATATGTCTGCCACCGCCTTGCCAACCCCAGCCCCAGAGCCAATGTTGGCCACGGAGCCAGCGTTAGCAGCAGAGCCAGTACCGAACCCAGTTGCCGCCCCAGCACCCGCAGATGCCAACCCGGCCCTCACGGCTGCACCAATAGCTCCTTCCGCACCAGAGATTAATGGTGTGCCAGAGATGAACTTCAATGCCTCTATGGATGAACTTCTTCCACCACCACCAGTACCACCAGTAGATATGAGCAATCCTTTACCGACCCCAGAGCTAAATATGGCTCCATCTCCAGTTATGCCAGAGGCGCCAGCCGCTATGGAAGCCCCAGTTGAGCCAGCTGCACCAGCAGAGCAGCCAGCTCCAGCCGCCCAACCAGTGAACGCTTCTTCGGCCTTCCAAATCCCAGGCATGTAATCCCTTGCATTTTCGTCAGAAGTACGCTATAATATTGAAAGGTTGGATTCGTAGCTCAGTTGGTTAGAGCGCTGCCCTGTCACGGCAGAGGTCGCGAGTTCGAGTCTCGTCGGATCCGCCACATCAGTATAGTTTACTATCTAAAAGGCGTCCGAGCAGCTATCAACTGCGAGCCGGCGGAAGAAAGGGAAACCGATTAGACCCGCCCGTTGGTCCACGTAAGAGACGAATTAAGAGCTAGCGAAAGCTAGAAATTGGATGGTACCGCTCCGAGGAGTTCCAATGCAAGTTGGAATTTTTTTAATAATAAAGGAGTAGGGAATGAAATATAAATCAGGGGAACGCCGCAAGGCAATAGAGTATGAAAAATCTCTAGTCGAGTGGTGGAAAAAGAACAAAATTTTTGAACGGTCGGTAGAAGAGCGCCCGATTGACCAGTCTTATGTATTCTATGATGGCCCTCCGTTCATTACTGGCAACCCTCACCACGGTACCCTCCTTAGCTCCATTGTTAAAGATGCTGTTCCGCGCTACTGGACTATGAATGGTTACCGCGTCGAGCGCCGCTGGGGTTGGGATTGTCACGGCCTCCCTGCCGAAAACTTCGTCGAAAAACAGCTAGGCATCACGGATCGCCGCGAAATCGGCACCAAGTGGTCCCTAGAAGACTATATTATTAAGGCTCGCGAATCCATGGTGGCGAACTCCGAAACTTGGCGTAGCACCATCGACCGCATCGGCCGCTGGGTTGATTTTGATAATTGTTACCGCACCATGAATAAGGACTTCATGGAGTCCGTTTGGTGGGCCTTTAAACAGCTTTATGAAGCGGGCAAGATTTACGAAGGCCGCAAAGTTTTGATGTATGATACCAAGTTCGCCACCCCAGTCTCCAAGGCTGAGGTCACGATGGATAACGACGCTTACCAGACCGTCACCGACCCTTCTGCCTACGTCAAATTCAAGCTCAAAGACGACGACGCCTACCTCCTTGCCTGGACCACTACTCCTTGGACTCTCCCAGCCAATATGTGTCTCGCTATCAACCCAGACCTAGACTACGGTTATTACAATATAGATGGCAGCACCCTCATCGTCGCTCTTGAGCGCGCTAAGGTCCTATTCCCAGACGAGAAGCCAGTAAAAGCCGTCAAAGGTACCGCTCTTATCGGTAAGAAGTACGAGCCAATCATCAAGGTTGCCGATGGTCTCTTTGATCTTGGCCTCCGCGGCGACAAAGGCACGGTTGTGCGCAAGGATACCTACACCGTCCTTCCAGGCGACTTCGTTTCCGCCGAAGATGGTACCGGCATCGTCCATATTGCTCCGGCTTACGGTGAAGACGACTTTACTCTTGCCAATAAGAACGAGGTTGATTTCGTAGACTGTCTAGACGAGAATGGCTACTATCTCAAGGAAATGGCAGACGAGCTCCACGCTCTCGGCGTTCGTGATACCGACGAAAATGGTATCCAAGCCTGGGCTGGCAATAAGTTCATCGCCAAGTGCCTAGAAGAGAAGGGTATTATATACAAGATTGAATATATCCAGCATGAATATCCATTCAACCCTAGAAGCAAAGAGCGCATCATGTACCGCGCCTTCCCAAGCTGGTTCTTTGATATCGATGGCCAGAAAAAGATGATGCTCGAAGAAAACGAGAATATCAACTGGTTCCCAGATTATTTGAAACACGGCCGCTTTGCCAAAAACATCGAGCAGGCTCCGGATTGGAATCTCTCTCGTGACCGTTTCTGGGCTACTGCTATGCCAGTCTGGAAGGGCGACAAGGGCTCTGTCAAAGTTGTCGGCTCCTACAAAGAGCTCGAGGAACTTTCCGGTAAGACTCTCGAAGATTACCACCGCCCATGGGTAGATGAAATCACCTTCGATATCGACGGCGAGCACTTCACCCGTATCGAAAAGGTCCTAGACTGCTGGTTCGAATCTGGCTCTATGCCATTCGCTCAGCTCCACTATCCATTCGAAAACAAGGAAAAGTTCGAGGCTAACTATCCAGCCGACTTCATCGTAGAATACGTCGGCCAGGTTCGCGCTTGGTTCTACTATGTCCACGCAGTCAATACCACCCTCGCCTCTATCGGCGCCTTTGGCGAAAAGGCCAAAAATGGTCCAAAAAACGCCTACAAGAACGTCATTACTACTGGTACTTTGGCTGGTAACGACGGCCGCAAGATGAGCAAGTCTCTCGGCAACTTCACCGATCCAAACATCCTAATGGACCAGTATTCCGCCGACTCGCTCCGCTTCTTGCTTCTCTCGAGCCCAGTACTCTCTGGCGAGGACTTCGCCCTCCTAGACAAGGATGTCTCCGATGTCAACCGCAAGCTTGCTATGATCTGGAACGTTTATGATTTCTTCACTACCTACGCTGAGATGGAAGGCTGGGATAGCGAGAATTCTTGGAAGCCGGCATCAAAGGACTTATCTGAGCTCACCAACCCGCTAGACATTTGGATTATCTCTCGTTTGCATCAGACCAAGGCCGAAATCATAGATGGCATGGCCGAATATAATATACCGAAGGCTCTTGAAGGCGTCTTGCCGTTTATCGACGATCTTAGCAACTGGTTTGTTCGCCGCTCCCGCCGTCGCTTTAATAAGACCGACGACACCAAGGATAAGCAGGAGGCTTTCTGGACTCTCTATACCGTTCTTGTCAAAACCGCCCAGATTCTCGCCCCATTCGTGCCTTTCCTCGCGGAAGAGCTTTATCAGAAGATGACTAGCAGTGGTGAATCGGTACACCTACTAAATTACCCGAAGAATATTAGCACGGACGACGAGGTCCTAGAACAGATGTCTCGCACCCGTCAGATCATCACCGACGCCCTCGCGCTTCGCATGCAAAAATCAGACACCGAGGCCCAGATTAAGGTTCGTCAGCCACTCAGCCTCCTCACCTACCCAGGCGAGAAGCTCGATGACTTCTATGAGCAGATTATTGCCGAAGAGGTTAACGTCAAATCCGTAAAAGCTGGCGACAAGCTCTTCCTAGACAAGACTATTACCGATGAATTGAAGAGGGAAGGACTCGCCCGCGAGATAGTTCGTGCTATCCAGTCTGCCCGCAAAAACGCCGGCCTCAATATGGACGACACCATCAAGCTCTCGCTCTCTATCGGTTTGCCGGATGGCTACTCCGAGTTCATTCTAACTGAAGCTCGCGCCACCTCGTTTGAGAAGGATGCGAACTATGCCTACGACGAAATCGCCAAAATTAATGGCGAATCCGTCACGATCTCGTTAGAAAAAATCTAGGTAAAACCCACAAAAATAGGCCTCCGGGCCTATTTTTTTGTTCAATTTCTACCCCTGTTATATTTGACAAAAATGCACATTATAGCATAAACAGTATTGACAAAATTAGCAAAGTGTGCTACACTTAAATCAAGTTAGAAAACAAAACAAACATTCTAACAAACAAATAAAAAAATAAAAACAATAAAAAATCAAACAAAAACAAAAAAGGACAAAAAATGGCGGAAACATTAAAAATACCAACAAAATTAATAGACTCTGAATGGAGGGATGACGTCGACGTAGACTACGCCATCTACGGAGGCAACGAAAAGAAAGAAAGGGAATTCATCTCTCCAGAAACTCTCTCAGACGAAGCAAGAATCAAGATCGAAGAGATCAAGAGAAAAAGTCTTCGTAGCCGCGGATTCAGGAACATGCTATCTAGCAAGATTACTTACGAATCCAAAATGGCAGCCTAGTATAATCACTTTTTAGTCAATAGACTAGCCAAAACAATAAGCCATAAATCCTTAGCACATTAAAAGAAAGGAGATATTTACTCTGAAAAACAAAATAACAACTTTAGCAGGAGAATTTACCAATGTAGCGAACTTGCAACTCATTTATGAAGTATTAGCATTAGCCATAACCATTATGTAAAATCCTAAGAACTCAAAAACAAAAACCGAACGCACTGTTCGGTTTTTTGACGGGGTGACAGCAACTGGCAGGACCCCGTTGACAATACGGTATTGCTTATGTTATGTTTTTATTAGAAAGGTCATAAAAATTTTTGAGAAAATGGATAATTATCTCGTTGATCGGGAAACTCTGGGCCAGTTTGTCGATGCACTAATACAAAAAAAATTCCCTAATCAGCCCGCAACAGATTTTGTCAATCTCAAAGAGGATGCCATCGGCGCGCTAGACGCTCGCATTACGGATGCCATCTTTAGAGACCTCAATGATTCGCAACTTTCTGAGCTTAACCAACTCCTAGACAACGAAGCTACTAGCGAGTCAGACTTTGCCGGCTTCTTCGAAAAATCTGGTATCAATCTAGAACAAAAAATTACAAATGTCTTTGAAAACTTCAAAGCAGCATTTTTAGGAGAAAGCAATGTCTAATCCAAATAACGGCCCAATTAATAATAACGGTGAAACATCTAGTGGCAGCGAAAAAAGGCATATCCTTCGCATGCGCGGCCTCAACGTGGTGAATGGAAAAGCGGCTGCTGAAGCAGATATGGACATATATGCTTCCTTCAAGACCAAGGCAGAAGCAGAGGCGGCAGACAAGGCAGCGACTGCAGCGGCAAAAGCAGCATATGATAGGGTAATGAGAGAATCGGCAATCGCCAAGATGAACACAAAAAACTACAATAATCTTGATGACGATGTAAAGAATCAATTGGAACAACAGACAGAGGTTCAAGCGCAAAATGCAGCTAACACGGCTGCAGCCGAAGTTGTCCGTGCCGAGCTTGAGGATTTAATTTGGAACCTATTAACGGACAATAGCACAGACCTATCTTCACAGGATCTAGATAAAGTAGATAAACTCGCCGCCAAAATGGCCACCAAAGGTCTAGCCGGCAAGAAGGAAGCTGAAGAACAGGTGGCGCTAGCAGCACAGGGTTACGAAGTGGCAGCCCGGCATTATTACGAAGAAGAACAAGCAGCCCACATGAAGGCATATGCAGAGAACGCCAACAAGAAAAAAGAAGAAGAAAAAGAAAACGGGCTATCACCAACCGAACAGGCAATTGCGAATGCAAAGCAAAACAACAAGTTTAAGCGTGTCGTAAGAGGCGTAGTGGGTGGGGTTTGCGCAGCTATTCTAGCAGGCGCCCTCTTTATGGGTATAAAAGGAAGCGAAAGCGACAAAGAGGATAAGAAATCAGTTACTTATGAAGAACCAGACCCAGAGCCAGTGGATATAACTGATATTCCAGATAATCCAGAAGGCGAAACAAACGTAGAAAACCTTCGCAATGCTAGTTACAAGATGCCAGGTCTCTGGCTTGATCCAGGCAAGCAGGGGAAAGGTTTCTCCTATAGTAATGCTTCCACCGTCGCCAAGATTTGTAACAACGATCCAAAAGAAATGGTCAAATACGTTGCAAACATGGAAGAAAGCCTCGCGTCATATATTGATGCACTTCCAGAAGCTGTCAAACCAGCAGGCTTCAAGGGTCTTAGTACCGAAGAGACCATTATGAAGGTCGAAAACCTCACAGATGAGGAGTTCGCACAGGTGGAGCAGGATTTCCGCGAAATCATGGATCGCTCAATTTCAAACACGAAGAAAGTCAAAGGCGAATTCTATAATTACTACATTGCCTACCATACTAAGGATGGTAAATACGTTGGTTCTAGAAGTGACATCTTTAATGATGAAAACATGGATATTTCGCACGAAGACATGGAACTTGTTTCTTGTAAAACCATGGAAGATCGCGAAGTTCAAGAATTCTTCTTCTTTGATGAACAGGGAAATAAAGTCGAAGGCAAGATGTTGGTAAAGATTACGCCAGTCTACGATGAAAATGGTAATATAACCGACTACAAGGGTTGTGCTCAGCCAATCTCAGAGCACTATATTCTCATCACAGAGATTCATGAAGACGAGCCAGATCCAACCCCGACCCCAACCGATAAACCAACTCCAACCCCGACGGGCGACCCAACTCCAACCCCGACGGGCGACCCAACTCCAACCCCGACGGGCGACCCAACTCCAACCCCGACGGGCGACCCAACTCCAACCCCAACCACCCCTCCAGTAACTCCTCCAGTCACCCCTCCAGTGACTCCTCCAGTCACCCCACCGGTAACCCCTCCAGTAACCCCAACTCCAGAACCAAAGAATCCAGATAGACTATCAGAAATCGACGAGAAGATTAATGACGATATCGCCGAGGATATTGGCACTGGTGAAGTAAAGGTTACACAGACGCCGTCAGAACAACTAGATGCTGAGGGTCCATCTGAAAAACCGACAGGCGAAAATAGTGATTTTGGCACCGAAGACCCAATCGTTACGCATGAGCCATCCACGAGCGAAGGCAGTGGTACTGCGGAAGATGTAGATCCAAGTAAATTCGATAACCCAGAAAACGATTACAGCCAAGATCAGGGGCGCCAGAATCCGCTTCCGGAAAACTCTGTAACTCCAGCGCCAGAAGACACCAAGAAGGCAGACGAAGGCGAATTGACGGACGAACAGCTTGAAGATGCGGCTGGAGACGGACTTGAAGACATAATGGCAGGTTTACAACTATAAAAGGGTAGGCAGAAAGGAATAATAATGAAAAGAACAAAACTAACAGCCCTCCTCGGTCTAGCCATCACGGCTACCGTTGGCGCACTTTCCATATCAGGTTCAGCCTCCGCATGGGGTCCAGAACGCGACCTCTTCACTATGGCCGAGCCAGCCACGTACCCAGTCTTTAACTCGATTAAAGACAACCCAACTATCGGCGACGAGCGTGATTTTGTCCGCGTAGGCCAAATCAATGCGGATGTCACCGAGCTTTCAAACGAAGTAGAAGTAGTACCTGGTCGTCAATACCTCGTCTATATCTATTTCCACAACAACGCTTCATCCACTTATAACTCCGCCGACTATAATTACTCCGGTGTAGCAAAAATGGTAAAGATGGCTACCTCTTTTGGTAAGGTTATTACTCCAGATACTAAAGCCAAAGTTACTGGCACCATTACCTCAAGCAACACAAACCCACTCTCAGTTTGGGATGAAGCCTACTTTACTACCAGTTCAGACAAAGTAATCCTAAGCTATGTGGATGGCTCAGCCAAAATCTACAGCAACTGGGGCGCAAATGGTTCCACTATGCCATCCAATCTCTTCACTGAGAATGGTACTGCGCTTGGTCTAAACGCATTAAACGGTATTATCCCAGGTTGTGAAGAATACCACGGTGTCGTTACTTATGTCCTTCAAGCAGACGAGCTAAGTGGCTCAATCTCAAAATCTGCTTCAAAAGACGGCAAGACTTTCTACACCTCTCTAAATAGTTTAAGTGCCGGCGACGAAATCACCTACAAACTTACTATTAGAAACACTGGTGATATCGCCCTCACAAACGCTACCATTCAAGACACTCTTCCTAAAGGTCTTACCTTAGTGCCAGATACTACTGAACTCTGGGCAAACCAATCCACTGAAAAAGAGAAGTTATCAGACAATATCTTTAGCGGCGGCTTTAATCTAGGCACAATCGGCACCGGTAATACGGTTTATGTCACCTATCGCGTCAAAGTCGGCGAAGATTATGGGGATAAATGTAGCCGCATTTCTCTCACAAACAACGCCTCACTCACCTATGATAGTGATCAAACGTCTGGTGAAACCAAGACTGCGTCTGTTACCGTTTCTACAGCAATTGCTAAAACCTGTAACCCAGGCCCAGAGCCAGAACCGGATCCAGAACCAGAGCCAGAACCGGATCCAGAACCAGAGCCAGAGCCAACTCCACCAAAACCAGGTGAATTACCAAACACGGGCCCACTAGAGATTACCCTCGCCGTAGTTATTGTTATGGGTATTCTCGCTGGCGGCTTCTACTACTGGCGCACTCACCGCACCCTTAAGTCCGTAGAAGACAAAGTCTCTGGTCACGACGACAAGAATGAAAACTAAAGAGAACTATAAATAATGGATAATCAGGAATACCTAAATCAAATCTCATCTAATAACCGTCCAATAGGTGGCGGTATTGGAGGGGGCATCCTGTCATCGACATATGGTAAAATCGGCATTATTTCTGGTGCCGCTCTCATCCTGATTATCCTAGTAGGTTCAATCCTCGGCGGTGGCAAGGGTGGTATTCGCGATCAGTCTTATGACTTAAGCAAACACATCCAGAACACAATGGAGGTAATCTCCCGGTATCAACCACGTGTAAAATCCTCTACACTTCGTTCTTCGTCGGCTTCGCTTTACGGTGTTTTATCTAATACAGACCGTGAGTTAAGCGCCTACCTAGACGAGAAGTATAAACTAAGAGAAAAAGATTTAGACAAAGATATGCTCGCAGAGAATGACGCCGCCAAAGAAGAGCTAGACACAGAGCTTTTCGAGGCCAGAATCAACGGCATCCTGGATCGCATCTACGCCCACAAGATGGCCTACGAAATCTCGGTCATTTCATCCAAGGAGTCCAAAATCTTGAACCTCAAGCCAAGCGAAGATTTAAAGCTCTTGCTTGACAAATCTATGAGTAGTTTAGATAATCTTTATAACAATTTTAACGATTTTACCGAGGGTAATAAGTAGCTCCGGTAAAAAGGAGACATATGTCAAAATCTGCTGATGCTGCCGCCGATGCAGCAAAAGAAGCAAAAGAGGCAAAGGTGGTTTCAAAGTCAAACGCTAAGGCTGCCGCTGCTGCTGCCAAAGATAAATTTAAGAAAGCTCGTGAAAAGAGCTCTGGTTTCCGCAAGGAATTTACCGAGTTCATCAACCGTGGTTCCGTTGTAGACCTTGCCGTAGGTGTAGCCGTAGGCGGCGCGTTCACCAAAATTGTAAACTCTCTCGTCAACGATATCGTGATGCCAATCGTTAGCCTTATCGCCGGCGGTGCAGACTTTAGTGATCTCTCAATCACCATTCCAAACTTCTTTGGTGGTCAAACCTCAGCAGTTATCGCCTACGGTAGCTTCATCCAGAACGTAGTCGAGTTCCTCGTCATCGCTTGGGTCATCTTCATGATCGTCAAAGTTATGAACCGCATCAGAAGAAAAGCTGACGCTAGAGCTGAAGCCAAAGAGGAAAAAGCTAAAGAAGCTAAATAATAAGAATAGTTAAAAGAGGCGACAAGAGAGCGCCTCTTTTTCGTGCTATAATAAAACTATGCAAGACCTGAAGGAGGAGATCAAATCCAGACTGGCGGTGGAAGATGTAGTGGGGCAGTATGTGGAGCTAAAGCGTGCCGGGCGCAGTCTCAAAGGTCGCTCGCCGTGGGGTGTAGACAAAACCCCAAGTTTCATGGTGTCTCCAGAAAAAGGCATCTGGCACGATTTTTCTGCCAACAAAGGCGGGGATATCTTCTCGTTTGTGATGGAAGTAGAGGGAATTAGCTTCCGCGAAGCCCTCGAAAAACTCGCCGCTCAGGCCGGCGTAGACATCAGCAAATATGGTCATAGCGACAAGGATACGGTCAAGAAAAAACTCCGCGCCAAATCCGCCCTCGCTCTCGCTACTAAGTATTATCAGGCCTGTCTCGTGCGTGATAAAAGAGTTTGTGAATATGTTTTTTATAAACGAAATCTCAATCGCTCTACTGTCTCGGAATTCAAAATTGGCTATTCACCAGCTGGGGGAACTGCGTTACTTGGCGTACTCGAAAAGCGTGGCTACACAAAGGCCGAGCTAGACTCTGCCGGACTTCTCAATCAGTACAAAAAAGATTTGTTCAAAGATCGCATGATGGTGCCATTTATTAATACGAATGGCGAAGTCATTGGTTTTACCGCTCGCATTCTCGATAAAGGTGAGCCAAAATATCTCAACACTCCAGAAACCATTTTGTTTAATAAATCCAATTTCATCTTCGGACTATTCAACGCCAAAGAATCCATCAGAAGAAGTGGCTTCGTCGTAATCGTAGAAGGGAACATGGACGTGATTTCATCCCACCAAGCCGGCGTGAAGGAAGCCGTAGCAACTTCTGGTACCGCCATGACCGCTCAACATCTCAAGACCTTGAGCCGCCTCACGCCAGACATTCGCCTCGCTTACGATGGCGATGCAGCCGGCGTCAAAGCCACTGAGCGTGCCATCATGCTAGCTGGCGACCTCGGCATCAACCTCACGGTGATTTCTAATTACCACGGCGCCAAGGATCCAGACGAACTTATTCAGAAAGACCCAGCCCTGTGGCAGGCCGCCGTAAACGAACGCGTTCCAGCCGTAGACTGGCTCCTTGATAAATATGAAGAGAATTTGAATTTGAAGCTTGCTCCGGACAAGAAGCAGTATTCAGATATCGCCTTGAAGCTCCTTAGTTTTGTGAAAGATGAAATCGAGCTCGCCACCTACGAAGAAAAGGTTGCGAAAAAACTTGGCGTAGATGTTTCTATCCTTCGCGAGAAAGGTGAGCGTTTGAACCGCAAACTCGAGGAATCTGCCTCGCACAAGATTCTCAAAAAACCAAAGACCGAGGCTAAATCCGATGCTCTCAAAAAACTCGAAGCTAGCCTTACTGCACTCAAAGTTTTTGGTGGCATTACGAAGACAGACATTCCATTTGATATTCCAGAAGACGATGCCAAACTATCTGAACTCGAACTAGTGTTCAATACGGAGCACGAGGGAATCACTGAGCCGGACTACGAGAAGGAAGCCGCCGAGCTCATGTCTCATTATGAAAAAGAATCGAAGAAACAAAAAATCGCCGAGCTCAGTGAGAGGCTCTCTACTCTAGACGATAGTAGTGAAGAATATCTCACTACCCTCCAGGAAATCAACGAACTTAGAAAAAATTAGTTTACTTTTTCGACACTTCTTATGCTATAATTAAATAGACTAAGGGTCATACATATTATAAATGGTGCGTTTACATACATCCGGAGATGTTGGTAATTTTATCAAATCATCTCGTAACACAAAAATACTAGGAACAGCTTCCATAGCTGGACTTTTTGCACTCTCGGTATTTTTGTTTAATCCAGTTGTAGACACGGTAGACGATGCTTCTGCTACCACTGGCGCCGCCAATTCATCAACCACCACACTGACTCTTTCTTTTGGGCACAGCACTGCCAGTGTTACAGCTACAGCTATAGATGCGAACGGTACATTTATCTCCTCAGACGCTAATGGCAAAGCTGCATTTACGGTAAGTACTAATAACTATACTGGCTATGAATTAAGTATTGTAGGCAGTGATGATACTGGGAATTTGTCTACCGTTCCAGTAAGCGGAGGGGATCCAGAAACCATTTCGTCCATTTCGGAAATTACTAGTGCTACGGACTTCTCCGTATCTAGCGCTAGTTCCTTGAACAACAAATGGGGATTTGCTCCTAGCAAATACATTAATGGTAGTAATGTTGTGGTAGATAACACCGGAGCAAACCAAGTATTCCTCCCAGCACCAACCACCACCCCAACCCAACTAGACAAAACCACATCGGCCAACGCCACGGATAATGAATACACTCTAAGTCTAGGCGTACGCGTAGATTATACTACCCCTTCCGGGGTGTACGCCAATACATTCACGTTGGTAGCGCTCGCTAACCCTACGCCATATGAGGTTACATTTGATAAGAATACCAATGACACAGTAACCAATATGCCAAGTGTACTTGATAGCTCCACGTCCTTAACCGGTATCAATATTCCAAATACCACTCCGGTTAGGGCAAATTATACATTTGTTGGCTGGTGTAATAGAAAAGACGCTTTGAACACCTGTCCTACCGGTGGCACTACGTACCAGCCAAACGCAACTTACGGTATTGATCAAACAGCTGATAATACCGGTGTAACACTATACGCTATGTGGCAACCAAACTATTACATGCAGGACGTAGCTACCTGGGGTAGCAATCTCGCTGTTGGCGAATCTGTCCAGGCTATTGATAGACGCGATAACAAGATTTACTGGGTAACCAAAGAAGAAACTGACCCAGCTAACCCACGCGCCGAATTCGATGAAATCACCGGCAAAGCTTACCAGATTTGGATGACTCAAAACCTCGATCTAGACCTAGTGGCCGGAACAAAAACATATACGCACGAGGATACTGACCTTGGTTACACTTCGAATAATCCGAACGCCTCCTGGACGCCACAAGCCCAAACTCTTACCGATGTTGCAGACTGGGATAGTACGATTACAACCGATCAGTCAGTTCGAAATAGCAATTACTACTATCCGACTGATCCAACAGAAGTTACTACAGAATATACGTCATTGACGAACTGTACCGGAGCAAATATTCTCGCAGAAGAGTGTGCTCATTTTAAAGCAGGAACTTTGTATAATTCTTCCTTAGCAATGGCCGAAACCGCGACCGACACTTTGGCTATTAGTGACGTTGCATATTCTGCTGCTCCTAACTCGATTTGCCCAGCCGGTTGGAGACTACCGACTGGTTCAAACAGTGATGGAACTGTTCCGTCAGATTATGGCTTTTTACTATACAAAAATGGTGTAACTAATGGCCTTACGGGTGGAAATGGTAATCCTGGTTATACGGAAAATGGCCTAAGCATCGCTGCGGGAGATCCAATATGGGCTGGTCGTATTGGTAGGGCGAATAACGGGGAATATAATTATCTTGCTGGTAGCTCATATATTCGTTACAGTACCATATATAACACCAATAATTCATTTGGCTCAGATTTGGGTTTAGGAACATATGCAAGCACAGATGCTACGCCATATCGTACGTGGGGAATCGCTGTCCGTTGTGTTGCTCGTCCAGTGAAATCGATGCAAAATGTTGACTTATGGCAGGATGAATTAGCTATCAACGAGACAGTCCAGGCTGTAGATAATCGTGATAACAAAGTATATTGGATAACCAAGGAAGAAACAGATCCAGCAAGCCCGGATGCTGCAATTGATGAGGATACCGGTAAATCTTATCAGCTATTCATGACGCAGAACCTTGCTTATGATTTAAACACCGGCTCACCACTTATCCCGACAAACTCAGACGTTACGGAAAGCTGGACGACCAATCGTACGACAATAGTTAAAACTAATTATTCTCAGTGGCAAGCAAATTCGTACGGACCATATTCATACAACCCGGGTGACGACTATTGGTACACTTCGGGGGATAATTCTTCAAGCACAGATAACATAGATTATCATTATACAAGCATGTCGGATTGTATGGAAGCAAATCATACAGCAGTGGAATGCTCACATTATCGTTCCGGCAATTACTATAACTGGGCAGCCGCAATAGCTGTCGGTAATACACGTAATTATGATGCCAAATATGAGGATGTTGTAGATTCGATTTGCCCAGCTGGCTGGAGATTGCCACATGCAGCTCATTATCGTACTGATGTGGCCTCCACATTCAACTACGGTGACTATAATTATCTCCTTAAACACCATGCCGTAATCGATGGCTATCTAAACGGCAATGTCGATCAGTACGAAATTAACGGATTAAACATTATCCGCGATGAGCCACTATGGCTTGTGCGTGCAGCTCTCTTTGATGGTGGTGAAAGCGTATCCAATGAGACCCTAGGCGCCGGTTATTATTGGTCTAGCACCCCAATGCCTACCACCGACGCGACTCTCCGCGCTAAATCATTAGCGTTCACCCCATCAGTAGTTAGCACTTCGAACCAAAGCACCATACGAGAAAGCGGCCTTTCGGTCCGCTGTGTTGCAAGAACGGATATCTCAAATATCTCTACTCTTCAAAAGCTCGGAAAACTTGATTCTACAGAAAAGAAAAATACTATCAAAAACATGGAGGTCGGCGAAATATATCAGCTCGAGGATTCCCGTGATGGCGAAACCTATGATATAGCAAAACTCGCCGATGGTCATGTATGGATGCTTGATAACCTTCGTCTTGATTTAACTACAACTACTACACTAACCCCTTCAGATACAAATATTACCAGTGACTGGAATGTGCCGGCCAGTATTAATAGTTGGAGCGATTCCTACGAAATTGCAAAGACATTTAACACAATTAAGAATACAGATCAAAGTTACGGCGAAGGCACTACCAAAGCCGGAGTCTTTTACAATTATTGCGCGGCAACAGCCGGAACATATTGTTATAATTCTTTAACCGGTACCGGTGATGCAAATTACGATATTTGTCCAGCCGGATGGCGTATGCCTACAGGAGGGCCTAACGGGGAATATCAGGAGTTACAATACGTCTATAATAGTACAAGTGCTCTTAGAGATGCTCTTCGTCTACCGCTCACTGGCTATGTCGAAAATAGCCAAGTGAACGGCCAAGATGTGCGTGGTGACTTTTGGTCGTTAACGAAAGAAAATGCTTATCGTGTCTATGGCTTAATAGTCGATTCGTCAACAACTTACCCACAGGCGCTTAAAGGCCGTGCCTATGGATTCTCGGTTCGCTGTATACTCGATGATACGGAAATCGCAGATATAGACACGATGCAAGACTTCAATAATCTATCGTCACTTTCTAGAAAGAACGTCTTAGCTAGTATGGTTTCGGGGAAACAATATACACTTACCGATTCACGCGATAATAATGAGTATACCATCGCAAGGCTCATAGACGGTACGGTATGGATGACTCAAAACCTCAATCTCGCTGGCGGCACTGCGCTTTACTCGGATGACACAAATGTGCCAGAAGGATACCCGGTAAGTGGAAATACTCCATACTATACACTTCCAGCGTCCGACACGAACGGCTTTGATGATAATTCGAGGGCTTTTGTCTATAATAGCGATACTCCTCAATCTGAATGTGGCCAATATACGGACTGTGCTAGCTACTATTCTTACGCAGCCGCCACTGCTGGCACTAATCCAAATACGGGCGATGCAGTCTATGACATTTGCCCTAAAGGTTGGCGCCTGCCAACGATTAGTGAGTACTCTGTCTTGTCGAGTTTATATCAGGGATCAACTGGCCACATAGATCTTACTGGTCCTTGGCATGGTGAGGCATATGGCCGTTACGCGAATAGTACATTTTATGACTCGGCTGGACATGGTGTCTTCTTCTGGTCTGCCACCTCTAAAGACAATATAAGTGCGAATAATTTCTATTTCCAATGGAATTATTCTTCAACCAGCGAAAGTAGCAAGATGGCTGGCATACCAGTAAGATGTGTATTGAATACATATATTCAAGATGCAACTCCAGATACTTTAGCGCTATTAGTCCCAACCCTAGATAGTAAAGCTACCTTTACAGATAAACGTGACAATGAAAGGTATGTAGTAAGTAGACTTAGGGATAATAAAGTCTGGATGCTTGAGAATATGCGCCTCGGCGGATCAAGTACATTATCACTTACACCAAGTGATACAAACATCAGTAGTAACTTCACTTTGCCAGCAAGCATCAATAGTGGTTTTGGCTCATTTACCGCAGCACAGATTAATGCCGACAGTAAATATTCTAGTCAAAGCTACGGTGATGGCAACGGTAAAATTGGTGTCTATTATAATTATTGTGCAGCCTCAGCTGGGACGATATGTGCAGACGACAACTCGGAAGATGCCACATCGGATATCTGCCCAAGAGGGTGGCGCATACCAACTGGTGGCGATAATGGTGAGTATGAAACTCTTTATATTGCGAACAATCTTTCTAGTGGGACGAACGACAGCAATTTCAAGAACTCGCTTCGCACCCCATATTCTGGTAGATATAGTAGTAATACAACAATAAACCAAGGCACAGTAGGTTATTACTGGGCATCGAATAATACAACATCGACATACATGGGAGCACTGAGTGTTTATTCGTCAGACGTTACGACGCCTAAAAACAGTGACAACCGCTCTTATGGCCAGTCGGTCCGCTGTATCAAATCAAATTAACAATACGCTAGAATGAACGTGTCCCAGCTGTGGACTGGCTCCTCGATAAATACGAAGAGAATTTGAACTTGAAGCTCGCCCCAGACAAGAAACAGTATTCTGATATTGCGCTAAAGCTCCTCAGCTTCGTCAAAGACGAAATCAAGCTCGCCACCCTCCAAGAAATCAACGAACTTAGAAAAAAATAAGCAACATTTTATACTTCTTGTGCTATAATTAAATAGACTAGAGGTCATACATACATAATGAGAGGTGTTAATTTATTAGCTGCTGTTTTACAGCAAAATAGGTATGGAAGAAAAGTAGCTTATACTGCTTCTATTTTGCTTTTCACACTTTCTGCATGTACAGTATTTCCGCTTTCTTTTGATGGTTCTGGCGCGCAGGCTACTTCCGGTTTTTCCGTCCCAGCTACTCCAGTTATTACCCTTAGCACTACCAACAATGCAGCAACTGTAGATATTGTAATAAATAATGCTCTCGGCGTATTTGCTTCTTCTACTACAGAAGGTACGGCTAGCTTTGATGTCACTACAGACAATGCTACCGGCTATACTCTAAGTATTGTCGCAGATGATAATACTGGTATGCTCAGTGATAATTCTGGTAATGAAATTCACACCATTGCTTCAATCTCAGACAAGCTTGCAGAATCCACTTTCAATAATTCTGCTTATAACAATAAATGGGGTTATAAGCCAAACAAGTATTACGACACGGTGAATGATCAGACCGTAACTAATACTGGTAGCGGAGCTGTTTATCTTCCATCTCCAACCACTGTTGCTACTATATTAGATAAAACTACCGCCGCTAATGCAGAAGGAAATGAATACACTATTGCTCTCGGCATTCGTGCAGATTATGATACGGTAGATGGTACTTATACTAATATGTTTAATCTCATTGCAACTGGTAACCCAGTGCCATATATTATTACTTATAACGCAAATACTAACGATACTGTAACAAATATGCCGATTACTCAGCCTAGCTCTACCAATGCGGACTATGTGGCTTTGGCATCAGAAACACCGGTAAGGAACGACCATATCTTCCTCGGTTGGTGTCCATCTCAACCAACTACTAGTAATGGTATAGATATTTGTTCTGGTACTGTTTACCAGCCAGGTGATGATTATGGTCTAGATCATACTGCCACCACTAATGATACGCTTTATGCTATGTGGCAGTCTGGTACTACTAGAACTTATCTTCAGGATATTACTCCAGAAACCTGTCCAACTCAGCCAACAATCGTTTATGATTCTCGTGATAATGAACCGTATACAATCCAAAAGCTTGCGGATGGTAACTGTTGGTTCCTAGACAATCTTCGTCTCGGCAGCACCGAGGAGACAATTATTCTATCTTCAGAAGATACCAACATTGAGTCAGTCTATATATTGCCTGTTTCTAGAAAGACGGATTTCGGCTCCTATACTACTGCGCAAATAAATGCTGAGAGCAAAACTAAGTCTGCTTTTTATGGTGTGACTGGAGAAGGTAAAATTGGTGTTTACTATAATTATTGTGCTGCAACGGCAGGCACATATTGTTACGAAGAGGGCGAAGCTGCCGGAAATGCTACTCAGGATCTTTGTCCAAAAGGTTGGCGTATGCCAACAGGTGACAATGACGGTGAATATCAGACTCTGTACGGGGAGTATGGCAGTTACGCAGATTTTAAGAACGCGTTGCGCTCACCGTTGTCTGGTTATTATCTAGACAGCAGCCATCATCACCAACATAAATACGGTTCCTTCTGGTCCAACACTAAGGCAGTTGATGATCATATTTATAGTCTAGATGTTCGTCAGGCAAGTGTTCCTGAAGATTGGCTGAGTAATAGAAATGTTGGTATTTCGATTCGTTGCATGATGGCGGCACCTGTACCAGAGCATATTTATATCCAAGACGTTACTCCGGCAACGTGTCCTATTGAACCAACCGTGGTTTATGATAGGCGCGACGAAGAAGAATACACTATTCAGAAATTGGAAGACGGTAACTGCTGGATGCTAGATAATCTCCGTCTTGATAATGCCACCATAATTAATCCTATTAGCACAGAGAATACCAACATTCCATCGGAGACTAGTTTTACTCTACCTACTGGTAAAACTGGTAATTTTAATTCTTATACTACACCAGAGGTATACACCAGAAATAAAAATATGGAGATTACTTATGGTGAAGGAACAAACAAAGCCGGTGTTTACTATAATTATTGTGCTGCTACGGCTGGTACGGTATGTTCGGACAGCGATAACCAGGACGCTATCTACGACATCTGTCCTAAAGGATGGAGATTGCCAATTGGTGGTAATGGTGGTGAGTTTGATGTCCTTAGCACTGCTTATAACCGCGACGAAGCAAGTTTTAGAAACGCCTTGCGAATTCCGCTCGTTGGATTTTATGGGAACAATACGTCTATTAGTAATGTATCGTCGTATGGATATACATGGTCTGCTTCCTGGTTTAGTAAATACAACACATACATCTTAGCACTCCATGCGACGCTGGGGACAATAGATTCCTACGATGAATCCGGTGTTGGATACTATGGAGGAGACACATACCATGTTGATAAATACGCCGCCACTGGTGGAAGGAAAAATGCTATGCCAATGAGGTGTATTGCCGGGGAAAGGGCAGAAAAGATTTATATTCAAGACATTACTATTGATTCTTGTCCGACTACGCCGACTAAGGTTTACGATCTACGCGATGAAGAGCCGTATTCTATCCAAAAGCTTGCAGATGGTAACTGTTGGATGCTAGAAAACCTTCGCACGGACCAAAAAACCCTAAAATATGATCTTTCGTCAGAAAATACAAATATGCCAGCGGATGCAACTTTCTCGCTCCCGGAAGGTATCAGGGATAGTTTTAATAGCTATGATCAACCACGTGTATTTACGGCCTATAAAAACACCAATAGACCATATGGTGAATCTGGCTCAAAGCTTGGCGTATATTATAATTTCTGCGCTGCATCTGCCGGCACGTATTGCTATTCTAACGGTTCGGGTGCAGGTGATGCGGAGTATGATATTTGTCCAAAAGGTTGGCGTATGCCAACTGGTGGTGAAAATGGCGAATATGAGGCGTTGTATGGTTACTATGGTGAAGACGATATTCTATTGAAAGACAGATTGCGCTTGGTCATGGGCGGTGCATGGTTTACGGACTCGAATTTCTTAGAAGACACGAGCGAGTCGACAACAATTGATTTAGGTAGAAACGGACAGTTTTGGTCATCCACCAGAAGTGATGGCGGTAATATGTATAAAATGGTTGCTGATACTGCCACGGCTGATTTTGATAATGCTGGTGCACGCTATAACGGCTTTTCTGTAAGGTGCATTGTTGATACAGACGAAACGCCAGAGCCAATGCCAGAATCACCAGCGCCAACAGACCCAAACACACCACACTATATTCAGGATGTTACTGCAGAGACTTGTCCAAAGGAAAGAACGGCTGTTTATGATAAGCGTGATGAGAAAAAATATTATATCCAAGAAATAACTATAACACCATACAAAACTAGCGATAGTACTCTTTGTATGATGACTTCCAATCTCAATCTAGACGGTGGAATAACGCTAAATTCCGAAACGTCAAATATTGAAGACGGCACAACATATACGTTGCCAACATCAAACATGAGCAACTTTGCAAATTCAAGCGAAGCGGTATACAGCAGCGGCGAGAGAACATGTGACATTGGCCAACCATGCTACAGCTATTATGATTATACTGTAGCCACAGCTGGTTCGGGTCCTGGTTTTGGCGATGCCAAGTATGACATTTGCCCTAAAGGTTGGCGCTTGCCTACCAATGATGAATATTGGGATTTTGGAAGTAATTTTAGATATAGTAGCGAACGTTCAAGATACCCGTGGTATGGGGTCTATGCAGGAATAATAACCTATCAGGGAAAATACTATTATATGGACAGTTGGGATGCAACTGATTTTGCTGAGTATTGGACCTCATCCGCAGACAATAGTTCCAACGAAAACTATGCTTATACATTTAGTTATGATTCAAAGTATTATTATTCTTCTAAAGGCATATCAACCGGACTCAAAACTAGTGGGCTTGCGGTACGTTGCATTATAGACGAAAGGCCAGAGGAGAAAATTTACATGCAGGATATTACCCAGGATAGTTGTCCAACTACTAGAACCAAAGTTTATGATAGGCGTGATGAAAAGGAGTACTATATCCAAAAAATAACTAGTGGCGACACTACGCTTTGCTGGATGACCTCCAACCTTGATCTTGCTGGTGGCTCTGCGCTCTATTCGGATGATTCCAATGTGCCTGATAACTACTCAAAGAGAGATAACAACCCGTTCTATACACTCCCTGCTTCGAGTGTGAGTGGATTTAACGATGGAAACATAGCTAGTATGTATAATAGCGAAAGTGCTGAGTGCGGTAATGATGGTCCATGCTATAGCTACTACAATTATTCAGCCGCTACCGCTGGGACTAATCCAAATAATGGCAACGCTACCTATGATATTTGTCCAAAAGGCTGGGGTTTACCTACGAGCAATGAATATAGCGCTCTGGCTGAGACCTTTACCACTGGTGAGGCCTTGATGGAATCTCCATGGTATGGCGTCCGTGCTGGTTCTTATTCAAATAACCAGCTTCTTAATGGTGGCTCCACCGGTTACTACCTGGCAGCTACTGGAAATTCCTCAAGTGCTAGCTATCTTGCGTTTACCTATAATAATTCTGGGGTATATAGTGAAGGCTCCAAAAATCTTGGGTACTCAGTACGCTGTGTAGCTAGGGAAGGAGAAAAGAGATATATCCAGGATGTAAATATGAATAATTGCCCTACACATCCAATCAAAGTCTATGACGTTCGCGACGACGAATCATATTACGTTCAAAAACTTAAGGATGGTAACTGTTGGATGCTCGAGAACCTTCGTCTGGGGAGCGATGATAGTACCATAAATCTAACCCCAAGCGATACTAATATTAACTCGAATTACACTTTACCAGCAAGCGTAAGTAGTGGATTTAGCACTTATACCGAATCAAAAATTAATACCGGCAGCAAGAATTTACTCGCAAATTATTCAGGTGGAAAGAATAAAATTGGGGTATATTACAATTATTGCGCTGCCACTGCTGGAACAATCTGTGATACCTATGAAAGTGACAAGGCCGAATATGATATATGCCCAAAGGGGTGGAGGCTTCCAACTGGTGGCAACAATGGAGAATATTCAATTCTGGTGAATAAGGAGTCCAACAATGTCAGAAGCGCTTTTAGGGCTACGCTTTCCGGGGGGTACAACAATAATAGTCCTGTGTATAGAAACAACACTGGCCATTATTGGACATCAACCAGCTATGATTCAACTTTAAGATACATAGGATATCCTTCCGGTTCCAGTTTCGGTGTTTCTACTCGCAATAATCGCAACGAGGGCGCCTCTATTCGTTGCGTTGCTAAGAATCCAGTAATTATGGCAAGCTCACTCATCTATGATGCCAATGGTGGTACTGGCTCCATGCCAAGCTATAATGAGGTAGATTTTTCAACCAGGGTAGCTGCAGAAAATGGATTTACAAGAGATGGTTATGAATTTACCGGTTGGAATACGGCAGCAGACGGTTCTGGTATAAGTGTAGAAGAATATGATTCGCTCTTAGATGCGGCAACCGCAATGGGCCTAATTGATAATGGCGGCACCCTTATACTCTACGCGCAATGGAATCCACTTTATACCGTCTCCTACAATAAAAACGGCGGTGATACTGGTACCATGGCGAACAGGCACAATAATCTAAAAGAGAACGACTCCATCACTCTCGCAGCGTCTAACTACTCCCACGCAGGCTACGGCTTCACCGGGTGGAGCACAGATGCAGATGCCGGCACCAAGCTTGCAAACGGTCAGAATGTAACCATCTATGGTCCAAACCAAACCATCAAGATAACCCCCGCTTTCCTCGCAAACGCGGATTCTAGCAATATGATCACACTCTATGCCGTCTGGCTCCCGCAGGACGCCACCAGAACTATGCAATCATTTACCACTGCAGAATGTACTGCTATGGAAGTAGGTGATATTCTAGCCCTCAAAGATACTCGTGATAACGAAGTCTATGCTGTTGCTAAACTTGGTGATAACCACTGCTGGATGATCGAGAATCTTCGTATTAACCCAGCTACTGCCACCTTCACAGCGGATAATACCAACAATCCAACCCAAGCCTTCCTAGATAATGTAGCTCAATCTTCAAGCTCTACGACCCTTTGCAATACGGATGATGCCAGCTGCGATGATACCATTCAGTATAACCTAAATAACATGAATCGTTCACTCACCGCTTCTCACAACTCAAATAATAACTCTAGCTCTTGGTACAGCTATGGTGGTATGTACAACTGGTACACTGCAACGGCGGGGAATGGTACCTATTCCAAGTCTAGCGGCAGCGTTTCTGGCGATATCTGCCCAGCTGGTTGGCGTCTCCCAACTGGTGGCGATAGTGGCGAATACAAGGCACTGAATACTGCAATCAATGGCGGCAAAACTAACGATGGCAAAGTGTTGCTCTCCTTCCCGAATAACTTTGTTATGAGTGGTGACTACAATAATACTACGACTGGTGGCCGTGGTACCTATACTCGCCTTTGGAGTGCTACGGCAACCAATAACAAGAATGCTTATCGTATGGGCATCACTCCAACTGAAGTTACACCAGTGAAGAACTGGGGCAAGTGGGACGGCTTCGCTGTCCGCTGCGTCGTAAAATAAGATTACAAAAGTTGTAATTTTTCAAAAATAAGCTATAATTATCTGTAATGAATCCAAAAGAAGATGATATTTTGAACGCAAACGATTTAATGCTTGATTTTGACGAACCAGGTACGGACGATCTTGAAGGTGAGGAAGAGCTCTCTGATGAAGATCTTGCCATTACTGCAGAGAACGTAGATGCTTTTGCAGATGACTCTGTTCGCCTCTATCTCCGCGAGATTGGCAAAATCCCACTTCTCACCCCAGAGGAAGAGGCTGAGCTTGCAGATCGCATCGTAAAGGGCGATAAAAAAGCCAAAGACAAGATGGTAGAGAGCAACATGCGTCTCGTCGTTTCTATTGCTAAGCGTTACGGTGGCCGTGGTCTAGACTTCCTAGATCTCATCCAGGAGGGAAACACCGGTCTTCTCCGTGCTGTAGAAAAGTTTGACCCAGCTAAAGGTTTCAAGTTCTCGACCTATGCTACCTGGTGGGTTCGCCAGGCTATCACTCGTGCTATTGCCGACCAGGCTCGTACTATTCGTATTCCAGTTCACATGGTAGAGACTATTAACAAGGTCCTTCGTACTACCCGCAAACTTACCGCAGAGCTCAATCGTGAGCCAACTAACGAGGAAATCGCCAAAGAACTCGGCCTCGAGCCAGAGAAAGTAGACTATGTCATGCGCATTAAGCAGGATATTGCTTCTCTTGATGCTTCTGTCGGCCGTGAGGGCGATGACGAGGATTCTGTCCTTGGCGACTTCGTTGAGGATGAGGAACGTGACTCCCCAGAAGATTCCGCTGCTAACCAGATCTTGAAGGAACAGCTTTCCGAGATTATCGCTACTCTCACCGATCGTGAGCAAAAGATTATCCGCCTCCGCTTTGGCATCGGTGGTGGCCGCCCACATACCCTAGAGGAAGTTGGCAATGAATTTGATGTCACTCGTGAACGCATTCGTCAGATTGAGGCTAAAGCTCTCTCTAAGCTTCGCAAGAACAAAGACACCAAAAAACTTCACGAATATCTAAAATAGGAGTACGCATGAAAAAAATATTGTTCAGTATTCTCGCAATCGTAATGGGCGGTCTTATTGTAGCTACTCCAGTTTTTGCTGATGATTATCAGAAGTGTACTATCACTTCAGTACTAGGCAATAAAAAATGCAACCTTGATAGCGATAAGGTACCATACGAAGCTGATAATGGTCAGTATGATTGTTATTGTGATAAAACTGAAAAAGGGGATAGTGTCAAAAGTCTTCTAAACCTCGTGGTTGATATCCTAACTATTGGCGTCGGCATCGTGGCCGTCATTGGTATCGGTATATTTGGCATCCAATATCTCACTTCCGCCGGCAACGAGGAAAAGACCCGCAAAGCCAAGCGCCGTTTATTCGAAATCGTAATTGGTCTTGCTATCTATGTCGTATTCTTCGCGCTTCTTAAGTGGCTTGGTGTATCAGGTAATTAATGAATGCGCCGCTTACTTTTAGTCTATAACCCCCACTCATCTAATTATGTCCATGTGAGAGATGAGGTTTTGGGCCCTGCGTCATCGATTAAAGGTTACATGATAGGGAAGTTTGCCATCAAAAAAGCCCCATTCGAGGAGAATGTCGCCGCGCTTAAGAGTGTATTAGAAGATGGCGATATTGTTCTCGCTGCTGGCGGCGACGCTACGTCGGCCGTCGCGATGAACGCAATTATGGAGTCTGGTAAAGATGTCACCCTTAGCGCTCTCCCATATGGCAATTTCAACGACCTCGCCCGCACACTAGGGACTATGAAGTACGAACAGAGTTTTTTTGAGAACCATGCAGCCGACGGGGAACTTCTATATCCACTGGATGTAATCGTAGACGGCGCCCACTGGCGCTATGCCGCCTGCTATGTCACCATCGGTATGACCGCCGAATCTGTAGAGATTTTTGACAGCCCCAAGATTAGAAAAGCACTAAAGAAGGGGCATCGTAGCTCTTGGCGTTCCTATTTCCACCTTGCCGGCTGGTACTTCAAGCACCGCCACAAAAAGGTTTTCATGCCAGAGTTTACCGTCAATGGTAAGCCTACTGTTAGAAAGGCCAGCGATTACGCCGCCGTCAACGGCCGCTCTATGTGTCGCGTCATGAAGGGCGGGAAAGACTTCTTAAGGCCAAAGATTTTCCGCAGCAAAACAGACAAGCTCACTAGCTTTCCACGCCTAGTCAAACTCATGACCGCCTCCATCTTCTCTCGCGTCCCAGGCACGAATACTACGGGTGATACGCTAGAGTTCAAGAACCCGGCTACCGTAGAGCTCCAGGCCGAAGGTGAATACCATGTATTTGAAAACATCAAGACCATCCGCATCGAAAAAACAGCAAAACCAATCAAAATAATCTATAAGGACAAACGATGAGCCCAACATTGAATAAAATTATAGACTACGCCTCCTCCCACTGGAAAAGCGAGGTTGGTCCAGCCTATCAGGTAAAAGCAGAGGACTACCCGCGCATCCTCGTGAAGGTCATGGCTGACATTACCAAAGGGAAGACCCTGAGTAAAAATTTTGTTCGTATTGCTGGCATCTCTGGCTCGGGTAAGACCACACAGCTAGTCCCAGCCGCAGAGGCCTATTATAAATCTAGGAAGCAGTCCCCGGTCCTCGTTGCCGCACGCGTGTTCGCACCGTACCACCCATACTATGAGGAAATCAAAACCGAGTATGGCGAAGAAAACATCCGCCGCCACACAGACGAGTTTGCCACCATCATGTTGTTCCTAGTCCTAAGTGAGCTCGTCAAAGCCGGCTACGATATTATCCTAGATGTAGCTTTGCTAGATCCATCCATGGAACAAATCCTGGAACAAATGCTAAACGCAGGGAATTATGAGCAGCTCATGCTCGCGATTGCTGTCTCTCCAGAGGTTGCAACGAAACAACTAGAAGGCAGAAACTGGCGCCACAGTAAATCTACCGAGGAGGAGTTCGTAAAAGCCACGACAAAAGCTCTAGCTTTCTATGCAGAGAACTTTACCAATCTCCATATTATAATGTGGGACACTTTCTCTGAGAATCCAATCTATGATGGCAAAGTCAAAGGTGCCCTCCCGGCGTTCGAGGAAGCCTCCGCTATTACGGATATCCCACCACACGACGAAGCCACGCTTCTAGAAAGAAAAATTGCCTACTTATCTATGCTATAATAATAAGCATGGATAATAATGTGAAAATTCTCGCCATCGTTGGCATGAGCGGCAGTGGCAAATCAGTAGTTGTGGATTATTTGACCGACAAGGGCTATCCAAAGGTCTATTTTGGCGGCATGATTTATAAGGAAATGGAGAAACGCGGCATCGAGCGCACCGAGGATGGTGAGTCCGAAAAGGCTTTTCGTGAAATGATTCGTGAGACCGAGGGTAAAGACTGGGTTGTTCGCCAAGTTATTGCTGAGACCAAAGATCTCATTTCTGCTGGTCAGAAGCGCATTGTCCTAGATGGTGTCTACTCTTGGACTGAGTATTGCACTCTAAAGAAAGAGTTTCCACGTCAGCTTACCTTCGTCGCTGTAGTTGTTGATAAAAAACTCCGTTACGACCGTGTTGCGAAGCGCCCAGGTCGCTCCTTTGATGGTACTGCCATCCGCGAGCGCGACCGTAGTGAAATTGAGAACCTCGAAAAAGGTGGCCCAATCGTCGCTGCCGATTACTATATCTTAAATAATGGCACTATTGAGGACGTCACCTCTCGCGTAGACGAGATACTAAAGGAGATTGAATTCTAATGGGTGACCAGAAAACCGCCTCGGAGGACCGTATGCTTGGCCGAGCGGCCGTGAGCGTGTCCGAGGAGGCGGTTTCTGGTCGCTTAGTTATAATCGATGGCAAGTCGGTCTTTTATCGTGGCTACTATGCGATGGGTGCACTTGGCCTCCCAGACGGCACCCCAACCGGTGGCGTCTATGGCTTTGCTGCCATCGCTATGGAGATTGTGAAAAAACTGAACCCTACCAAGGTGGTGGTGGCCTGGGATTCCAAATCTTCTACCGCTAAGCGTCGCGCTATTTTTGCAGACTACAAAGCTGGCCGCGTGAAGCCGGGCGACGACTTCTACGCGCAGATTCCTCTCTTGAAAGATCTCGTTATTGCTCTCGGCTGGAACTTCGTCGAGATAGACGAGTATGAAGCAGACGATATTATCGGCACACTCAGCCGCGAGGCGGACGAAGCAGGGGATTACGATACTTATATTATTTCCTCAGACCTCGATATGCTCCAGATTGTAGACGAAAACACGCATATGTGGCGCATTTTGAAGGGCTTTACCAATATCGAGCAAATCGATATCGCCGAGATCGAGGCCAAGTATGGCATCAAAAAGTCTCAATTCCTAGACCTCAAATCTCTGAAGGGCGATGCTTCCGATAACATCCCGGGCGTACCAGGCGTCGGCGAAAAGACCGCCGTTAAGCTATTAAATGATTACGGCTCCCTCGATGGTATTTATGAAAACCTAGACAAAATCACCGGTTCTACCAAGACCAAGCTCGAAGCGGGGAAAGACTCCGCCTACATGTCTAGGACTCTGGCCAAGATTATGTTCGATGCCCCAGTCGACTTGAACGAGCTAAAAGATTTCACTTACGACGAGACCGCATCTGTCGCCGCCCTCAAAAAGCTCCAATTCAACTCTCTCATCCGCAAATTCACCATGGGTGGACATAATGCGATCAATAAGGTGGCGGGTGGTCGAAATAGTTTTTCTGCGGACCGTATGCCTGGCCGAGCGGCCGTGAGCGTGTCCGCAGAAAAACTATTCGACCAGGCCCCGCCCTCGATTATCTCGTGGGATGTTAAGGCACTGATGCATTCCGATAAGAAAGCTGCAAAGGATATTTTGGGTGGTACGACTTTTTGGGATTTGTCTCAGGCGGCTTTTCTTTTAAATCCACTATCGCGCGACGAAGCCCCACAACTAGTCGTCCCAGAGGACGAGTTCAAGAATCAACTTCGCGAGCTAGAGCGAACCCCGCGCCTTTATGATATTTTGATAAACTTCGATCTTCCTCTCATCCCGGTTCTCTACAAGATGGAAGAGAAGGGCATGCTTATCGACCGCACCTACTTTACAAATCTAGAAAAGGAATATACCAAGGAGGTTGCCGCACTAGAAAAAGAGATTTGTGCTCTAGCCGGCACTGATTTTAACCCGAATTCCCCGATTCAGCTTGGCGAGGTCCTCTTTGAGAAGTTAAATCTCCCGACCAAGGGTATTAAGAAGACCACTCGCGGCTACTCCACCGGCGCCAAGGAACTAGACAAGCTCAAAGGTTCTCACCCAATTATCGACAAAATCATCGAATATCGCGAGGCAGCGAAGCTCCTGAATACTTACATTATTCCGATGCCAAACCTGGCTGACAAAACTGACCGTATCCATACCACCTTTACCCAGAACGTCACCGCTACCGGGCGCCTCAGCTCGCTTAGCCCAAACCTCCAGAATATTCCAGTCCGCACAGAAGAAGGGAAGCGTATTCGCGAAGGTTTCATTGCGAGCCAAGGTAAAGTCCTAGTCTCAGCCGACTACTCTCAATTCGAGCTTCGTCTTGCCGCCGTCCTTTCAGGTGACCAGGCGCTGATTGATGACTTTAACTCGGGTATCGATATTCATACCAAGACTGCATCCGAGGCTTTCCACGTGCCATTTAATGAAGTAACCAAGGCTCAGCGCCGCGCGGCCAAAGTCATTAATTTTGGTGTTCTGTATGGCATGAGTGTGAAGGGCCTTTCTGATGCTGCCGATATGTCTATTCCAGAGGCCAAGACCTTTATTGACAACTATTTTAAGCTCCGCGCACCAATTAAAACGAAGCTGGATAACATTTTGAAACAGGCTGAGGAAGACGGCTATGTCGAAACACATTTTGGCCGCCGTCGTCCTACACCAGATGTAAAATCGAGTAATTTTATTATTCGCGAAGCTGCCAAGCGTGCTGCCCAGAATATGCCAATCCAGGGAACTGAAGCCGATCTCATGAAGCGCGCCATGATCGAGGTAGACAAATCTCTACCAAAGGGCGCCGAGCTCATCATGCAGGTACACGACTCGCTCATCGTGGAATGTGACGAGGACAAAAAAGACGTTGTAGCCGACATTTTGAAGACCAAAATGGAGTCCGTCGCACCAGAGTTAGACATTAAATTAGCTGTTGAAATTACCATTGGGAAGAACTGGGGAGAGCTTTAGGACTTTTCCACAGAAAATCCATATTTAGTGTTAAAAACCTACTTGACACCCCCATATATAGCGTTTATAATGGATTATAGGTAATGCTTATATAAACCTAAACCAACAAAGGAGAACCATGAAGAAAATCATCTACAGGAATCCAGAAGACGCTGAAAATTTCGACATTAAGCGTTTTGTGAAGTCCATTAATCGCTACGCGAAGATTTCAGAAAAAGAAGCCGTAGAAGCTCTTGCTGATTTCGAGCAGTACGAAACCATGCACGTATCCTGCCTCGTAGAAGTTGGCACCAAGCTTATCGCTGAGAAGGAAGGCGAAGCTGCCGCTAAAGAGTATTTCGAGCAGTACGAATGCTATTTTGATGAAGGCAAATTTGAGCGTCTCCGCCGCATCACTGGCTACCTCGTAGGTACCCTTGATCGCTGGAACGATGCCAAGAAGGCTGAGGAGCATGCCCGCGTGAAGCACTCTGTCAACTCCTCTGTTGACGATATGGAGCGCCTCGCTGCTCTCGAAACTCAGGCTATGGCTAGAAATATCGCCTACGCTCAGTAATTAAATCATAGAAATTTCGAGCCCTCCTATTAAAAGGAGGGCTTTTTGTTATTGTTTTTTATAAAACTTATGCTATTATATTATTAGACATAGGTCATACATACATGAAGAGTTTTATTGGAAATACATCCAGTATTGGGATGCTAAATAGCACCAGGCTAGTAGCATATACTTCTGCCGTATGTCTTTTTGTATTTCTAACTCTTCTAGCTTTTCCAGTCACTAGTACTAGTGAAGAAGCCGTAGCTAGTACCGGCACCGCTGTAGCAGCAGACACCACTCTCACCCTCAGCTCCACCAATGAGAATTCACTAGTAAATGTTGTATCAACCTCTCCACAAGGCACCTTTGCAAGTTCAGATACAAATGGTACAGCCAACTTCTCAGTCACTACCAATAACTTCACTGGTTATACACTCTCCATTTCTTCAGACGATGATGCAGGCAGACTAGAAAACTATACGCATGACTATATTTCTAGCATTACAGCTAATCTCTCTGAAGCAGATTTCTCTAATGCCAGTAACACTACATACAATAACAAATGGGGCTTTAAGCCAAACAAGTATGTTAGTAGTAACACTGTAGTAGATAATACTGGCAGTAGTTCAGTCTTCCTTCCATCCCCAACCACTGCTCCAACTGTACTAAACATCACTTCAGCAGCCAATACTACGGATGATGACTATACTCTAGGTTTAGGCATCCGTGCAGATGTCCTTCTTCCAAGTGGTACTTATTCTAAGACTCTAAATCTCATTGCTCTTGCCAACGCCGCTCCTTACACGGTGAGCTTCAATCAAAATACAGCCGACACTGTCACAAATATGCCAACTAGCCTAGGCGGCAGCACCTCTGCTACGAGCATCAGTATTCCAAACACGACTCCAGCTAGAGCAAACTATACTTTCATGGGTTGGTGTGATAGAAAAGACACTATTAATGAATGTCCTACCGGCGGTCATACATTCCAGCCGGGCGGTAGCTATGGCATTGATCAAACAGACGACAATACTAGTGTGACACTCTACGCTATGTGGCAGCCAAACTTTTATATGCAGGAAGTAGCTACATGGGGACAGAGTCTCGCCGTTGGCGATTCTGTCCAGGCGATTGACAGGCGCGACGGCAAAGTTTACTGGGTAACCAAAGAGGAGACTGATCCAGCTAACCCACGCGCCGAAATTGACGTTACTACCGGTAAGGCCTACCAAATCTGGATGACTCAGAACCTCGACCTAGACCTCGATTCTACAGAAGCGCTTACCCCAGATACTTCTGATGTTATCGCCAGCTGGACCCCAGCAAATTCTACTTTGACCGACATTTCCGATTGGGTAGTTGATGCTAATACACCGTATTCGTATAGTGCCGGAGATGTTTATTATTATACTTCCGGAACCACCGAAGACGATTTAACGTATAACAGCTTAACGGCTTGCGTTGAAGCTAACCATTCAGTCGAAGAATGTATGCATTATGGAGTTGGTAATTATTATAACTGGAATGCGGCAATAGCAAATAACGACACAGCTGCAATAATAGGTGATGATTATATCCAAATGGCGGAATCTATTTGTCCTGCAGGATGGAGATTGCCAACGGGTCTAACATCTGTTAATGATTATACTGACTTTGATTATCTACTATATAAAAATGGTGTTACCGTTAATCATGAAAATGCTGGCTTTGATGCTGTTTATGCTACAGATGGTTTTAATGCAATTCGTGTCGACCCGCTGTGGCTTACGCGTTCCGGTCTTATCTACAATCAAACTGGTAGCTTCACTGATGGCAGTATTAATGCGTATTATTGGGGGAATACTCCATATGGTTACAATGCAAACCATAGCGCAAAAAACCTGCGTTTTGGCTCTAATGAAGTATACCCAACTCGCAGTAGCACCAGGAATAATGGATTTTCCGTTCGCTGTGTGGCACGTGCAGAAAAGACTATGCAATCCGTTGCCACCTGGCAGGACGAGTTAGCTATTGGTGATTCCGTGCAGGCAGTTGACCTTCGCGACAACAAAATTTATTGGGTAACCAAAGAAGAAACCGATCCAGCTAACCCACGCGCCGAAATCGACGCCACCACCGGCAAAGCCTACCAAATCTGGATGACTCAAAACCTAGATTATGACATCAAAGCTACGGAGCCACTCGTGCCAGCCACTTCAGATGTAACTGCTAGCTGGACTCCAGCTCGCTCTACTACTAATGATGTTAGTATTTGGGCAAATGACTACAATGTACCATATTCTTATGACAACGGAGAGGCTTATTATTATACTTCTGGAATTAATGGTGATGATATTTACTATAGCGATATCGAAGCATGTATCGAGGCTAATCATTCTGCTGGAGATTGTAGACATTACCGTACAGGTAATTATTATAACTGGTCTAGTGCAGTAGCAAGTAATGACACTTCCTCTATCACGACAAATTATACTCAAGCGCCAGATTCCGTTTGCCCAGCAGGCTGGAGGCTTCCTACCAGCCTTACGGTAGTAGATGGATATAGTGATTTTGACTATCTCTTCTATAAGAATGGTATTACTGCAACACATGGCGGAGTCAATGTAAACGTCGGGTACGCCGCGGACGGACTAAGTATACTTCGTGCCTCGCCTCTATGGTCTACTCGCTCCGGTGATTGGTCGGGCAGTGTCCTCTATCAAGGAACTTATGCGCGCTATTGGTCAAGCTCGACCTATAGCAGCACGGACTCATATTATCTGAGTTTTAGTACTGGCAGCATTGGCCCAGCATACAAAACTAGCCGAGCCAATGGGTTCTCAATCCGATGTCTTGCCAGAAATACCATGCAAGATTCTACCGCTACAAGCGTTGCTGCCTTCACGGACACCGCACAAGGCAATACTACTAAGCTCATAGATAAGCGTGACGGTAGTATTTATACTGTAGGAAAACTTCCGGATGGTACTATTTGGATGCTAGACAACTTAAGACTTGGCGGTTCAGAATCAGTTGATGTTTCGTCCGAAGATACCAATATGCCAGAAGGGACAACCTTTACCATACCGGCAAGTTCTACACTCAATGTGTGGTCTCTCGTTCCAGCAATTAATAGTGATAATAAGAATGAATCCTTAAGCTATGGTAACGGGGATGGTCTCATTGGCAACTACTATAATTTCTGCGTCGCTACAGCCGGAACGATCTGTACCGAAACCAATACTTCTACCGCTACATATGATATTTGTCCAAAGGGCTGGCGTATGCCGATTGGCAGTGAATATTCATCACTTTATACATACTACGGTTCAGACATAACAGATTTTAGAAACGCCCTGCATTTAACTTTGGCTGGTGGATGGAATAACTCTTCCGATGGAGACAGTAAAGGTGTTTTGGGCGGCTATTGGACATCTTCCTGGCAAAATCCAACAGCCATGAAAGCATTATGGCTATCGCTGCCTTCAACAGTTGTCGTTAGCGGGAATGATAGAGGGCACAGATCATCAATACGATGTGTGCGCATAGACACTATGCAAAATATAGCGTCATGGGGAACAAACTTGCAAGCTAATCAAACTAAATACGCAGAGGATATTCGTGACGGCGAAATCTATACCGTTGGCCGCCTAGCGGACAACAAAATCTGGTTACTCGATAATCTTCGCCTAGGCGGTGCTAACCCGATTGAACTCACTCAGGCGAACTCTAATGTTACTGCCAACTTTACTCTCCCAGGCAGTATTAGTAGCGGCTTCGGGTCCTTTACACTCCCTCAGATTAATAGCGATAGCAAATATGATATATCGAGTTACGGCTCAACAACGGCGCAGATGGGCAATCTGTATAATTATTGCGCCGTTTCAGCTGGTACCATATGTGACGCGGAAGGTGTTAACGAGAATGATGCCAGTGAAGACATTTGCCCTGCAGGATGGAGACTAACTACTGGCGGTGCCTCCGGCGATTGGAAGAATCTGTCCGACGCAGTCAACGACGTTGACAACCTTATTAGCTCGCTAAGACTTGTTGGCTCCGGCGCTTACAGTAGTGCTGGTCTCACCGACGTAGATGCCGCAAATTATTGGGCCTCTACCAAGACTGCTAATAATGGCCAAATGCACGGTGCAGGCTTCTTGCTCGACGAAAATAATTTGAGGATATCGCCAACAGCATTTAACCACCGCAACTATGGTTTCTCTGCCCGTTGTATTGCTAAATAGTTTTCTGAAATAAGCTCATGCGCAATAAAAACACTGGGTACGGGGTTGCATTTTTTAACACGTCATGTTACTCTGTCGCACAGGTTGGGCTCTGGGGTTTAGCGGGTTGGGGCCAGAATGGTAATCGCGGACTGCGAGGATTCACTAAACGGCATATCCTAGCTATTGTTAGAATCCCGGAAAGGAGATAGGTATGACGCTGAAGATTTCTATTCTTAGAATCAAAGCCACAATTACCCTGAATCTAGTACGGAAACATCGCCAGAGTAAAAAGTTAGGCCGCTAAGCGACCTAACATCCAACCAAAGGATATTCAGCACTGCTAGGCGCTGTATATCCGCTAACCAAATTATACCATGTATCATAAATTGTTACAGTATTTTCAGGCTACGAAGCTCGCCTAGGGAACAACCTATTTATAACAGGGTAATTTTGTGGTATAATTATCAGATAATAAAAGAAAGGATAAAGATGGACAATATAGAAAAAATGAGACATACTTTGAGTCACATTCTTGCGGCTGCAGTGAAAGAGCTTTATCCTACAACAACATTCGGTATCGGTCCTGCTATTGATAACGGTTTTTACTACGATATCGACTTTGGTGATGTAAAAATCAGCGACACAGACCTAGCTAAGATAGAGAAAAAGATGCGCGGCATTATCGCCCGTGGTCTAGACATGAAAAAGCGTGTCGTCTCTCGTGAAGAAGCTATGAAATGGGCTAAAGACAACGGCCAGAAGTATAAAGCCGAGCTTATCGGCGAGCTCCCAGACGGGGAAGAAATCTCTTTCTACGACCTTGGCGACCTCTTTACAGACCTTTGCCGTGGCCCACACGTTAAGAATACTAAAGAAGTTGGTGCATTCAAACTCATCCGCGTAGCTGGCGCCTACTGGCGTGGCGATGAGAAGAGGGAAATGCTCACTCGTATCTACGGCGTGGCTTTTGAGACCCAGGAAGAGCTAGATGAATATTTGAAGCGCCAGGAAGAGGCTAAGTCTCGCGACCACCGCAAACTCGGCAAGGAACTAGATTTGTTCTGCTTTTCGGACCTCGTTGGTTCCGGCCTCCCATTATTTACCCCACGCGGTACAATTTTGCGCGACCTTCTTAATGATTTTACTCAGAGCTATCGTTTGAAAAATGGTTACAAAAAAGTTTGTATTCCACATATTGCAAACGTAGATCTCTACAAGACTTCCGGCCACTACGAGAAGTTCCCAGAGATGCTTCAGTTCGTCTCCCAGGAGTCTGGCGACCATCTTGCCATCAAGCCAGTGTCCTGCCCTCACCACTCCCAGATTTTCGCTTCATCCCCACGCTCTTATAAGGATTTGCCTATTAAATATCTAGAGACCACCATGGTCTACCGTGACGAGCGTAAAGGTGAGCTCGGCGGTCTCTCTCGTGTCCGTGCTATTACTCAGGATGATTCACATGTCTTCTGTACCGAGGATCAGATTGGTGACATCTTCGGTGAGCTTATCGAGTCTGCAAAAGACCTCTATAAGCGCATCGATATGAAACTTCATCTCCGTCTCTCCTTCCGTGATGACAGCGATGGCTACATCGGTACTCCAGAAATGTGGGACAAGGCTCAGAAGGCTATCAAGGACATGGCTGATAAGTTTGAGATGGATTATTTCATCGGTGAAGGCGAAGCCGCTATGTATGGTCCAAAGATGGACTTCATGGCCGTGGATGCTCTTGGTCGTGAATGGCAGCTTGCTACTGTGCAGCTAGATTACGCTATGCCAATGCGCTTCCACCTTGAATATACCGATGCAGACGGCTCCAAGAAGACTCCAGTTATGATTCACTGCGCTCTTATCGGCTCTATCGAGCGCTTTATGAGCGTTTATCTCGAACATACGGCTGGTTGGCTCCCAATGTGGTGCGCTCCAGAGAACGTCCGTATTCTCACTGTTAATGACAAGGTTGCAAAGTACGTAGACAAGATTACTGCTATTCTAGACGGCGTAGCTCTTTCTGAGCCGCTTCCAAACAACAAGATTCGCTACAGCGTAGATACTTCTGCTGACTCTCTTGGCCGCAAGATTAAGCGCGCTACCGAATTGAAGATTCCTTGCGTTTTGATCGTAGGTGAGAAAGACGCCGAAGAGGGAATCGTCTCCGTCCGTCTCCGCGATCGCGAAGAAAAAGTCGAGCTTAATAAACTCGCAGACTTCCTATGCAAACTATCATAATTCTAGGTCCAACTGGCTCCGGCAAAACCGGCGTATCAATTAAGCTCGCGAAAGCACTCGGCGGAGAAATTATCTCCGCCGATTCGCGTGCTATTTTTAAAGGCATGGATATCGGAACGGCCAAACCAAGCCTAGAAGAGCAGGACGGCGTCCCGCACTTCGGTCTAGACTTGGTTGAACCGGGCGAACGTTTTACGGTTGCAGACTGGAAAGCGTATGCCGAAGAAAAAATCAAAGAAATCAAAGCGCGTGGCCACGTTCCGATTATTGCTGGCGGCACCGGACTTTATATTGATGCATTAATCTATGACTATAAATTCAAAGGTCCAACTGGCCAGAAGATCGGCGACTCTGAACAAAAAACTTGTTCAGACCGTAAAGAGATAAAAGGCGATTTTCTTATCATCGGCGTTAAGTGTGAAACAGAGGTACTACGTGAACGCCTTAAAAAGCGCATTGACATAATGTTTGACGAACCTTTATACAAGGAAACCAAAAAACTTGTTCAAACCTACGGCTGGGGCAGTGGCGCCATGAAGAGTGATATCTATGAGTATGCCGATAAATATTTGCGTGGCGAGCTAACATTAGACGAAGCCAAGGAGCAATGTTTCTACGAAGACTGGCATCTCGCCAAGCGCCAAATGACTTGGTTTAAGAGGAACAAAGACATTAAATGGCTTGAACTAGAAAAAATTTATCCATTCGTCACAAAGTTTGTTCAAATGTGCTACAATAATGGTAATGAGCAAAGAAACTAATACACCAATTGAAAAATTGTTCGGCTCCAAAACGAGAGCTAAGCTTCTAAAACTCTTCTTCGAAAGTCCAGAAAAATCATTTTATGTTCGTGAGATGACTCGTGTAATCGACGAGCAGATTAACTCCGTCCGTCGTGAGCTTCTAAACCTCGAAAGTATCGGCATCATTAAAAATGAGACCTTCGACAATAAAGTTTATTACTCGGCTAATAACAAACATCCATTTTGCCGTCCACTCGTTGAGATTTTTTCGAAAAAAATTGATACAGCTGGCGAAAAGGAAACGGCTGAGTCTACATGGACTGAATACTGCCGTCCAGTTAAGAACTATTTGAAGGGCCTCATTGTCACTAACCGTCTACCGGGCCAGGAGGGCATCGACCTTCTTATTATCGGTAACGACAAGACCAAGAAGCTCACTCGCTGGGCCGAAGTGATAGAGAAGAAACAGGGCAAGCCAATCAACTACGTCATCATGTCTGCCGACGACTTCACCTACCGCAAGAACGTCCGTGACCGCTTCGTCCTAGACATCTTTGAAATGGAAATCTCAGAAATCATTGATCCAGAGAAAATAATAAAAGGATAAGGAGTAAAAATGTTCGAAATCGAAAGCAAATCCCCAGACGAGATTACAATCACCACCAAAAAGACCACTCTAAAGATCGATATTGCCGAAGCTATTATTGATGCCGGCCTTGCTGTTGGCAAAATTGCTGGCCCTGGCGAGTATGAAATCGGCGACGCTACCATCCGTGGTATCGCAACCGAGAGTGGCAAGACTATCTACGATGTAGAAATCGGCGGTGTCCATGTCGGCATCCTCGGTGGCATCGAAGAGAACCTCGACGATATTGTCTCTGATATTCTCTGTACTTCCTCTGTCCGCGCCGTTCGCGAAATTGAACCAAAGCTTGTTGTATCGATGGGCAATGTAGATGGTATGGTCTCAGACCTCAAACTTACCGCTCGCACCGAGAAGAAACTCAAAGTGAAGAATCTCGAGTCTCTCCCGGCAACTAAAGAAGTAGTGGTGCTAAACTAGTGAACTTCGATCTCGGCAGAACTGCCATTGTACTGGTCATTATATTGGCCTCAGTTATTTTGCACGAATTAGCACACGGCCTGGTAGCCTATTGGCTAGGGGATCGCACAGCCAAGGACGCTGGCCGCCTTACTATTAATCCGATCAAGCATATCGATCCATTCATGTCGATTTTGGTGCCAGTTATATTATATATGATGAACGCCCCAGTCTTCGGTGGCGCCAAGCCAGTGCCTATTAATACTAGAAATCTCAAATGGCGTGAGTGGGGCATGGCTCTCGTCGCCATCGCGGGGCCGCTTACGAACTTCCTTATTGCTTTCGTCGCGTTCCTCATCGCGCACTTTACAGGGGTAGCATACGGTACTGGTGGCAGTATGACAGTCTTTATCTTCAGTGCTATTATTAATATCAACTTAGGCTTCATGCTGTTCAACCTCATCCCAATTCCACCACTAGACGGCTCTCGCGTCCTCTATGCCATCGCCCCAGACGCAGTCAGAAATTACATGATGATGCTCGAGAGATACGGTATTATTATTGTCTACCTCTTGATCTATATCTTTGGTGCTGCCTTCACGAATCTGATGTCGAACGGCACCAATGCCATCCTCGACTTCTTCTATATGATAGTCGGCCACTAGTATGCTATAATAAATATAGGCCTTACCGGCAGCATGATTTTCCTGAATAATCATGTTTTAGGGATTTCGTGGCTTACATCCGTGGATGTATCGCATAAGATTTTACCCACCTTGTATCTATTACGGGGAAAACAGGCTGGTAAGGCCCCTGAGATTTAAGAGAAAAATCGGTGGGCTTTAATGAAACAAAGAATTCGTGTAGTAGCCATCATCAGAAATGAAAATGGCGTCCTAGTCTTAAAACGAAGCCGCGGCCGTTCCGAGGCTCCTATTTTTTGGGAGCTCCCAACCGGGAAAATCAAGTTTGGCGAGCAACCAGAAGAGGCTATGGCTCGCGCTATCAGCGAATATCTAGAGGTAGAGACTACCTCGGTCAAGATTAAAGATGTTATCACCTTCCTAGCCCCAGAGGGCTCCAGCCGTCTTAGCAACCTATATATTATATATGAAGTCAAAATCCCCGAAAACGCCAAGATTAACCCTAGAGAGCGCTATACTGCCTATAAATACCTAAAAGAGTTCGAAGGTAGTGGTATTCGCCTAGGTGAAGCCAGTATGTCCGTCCTCGAGATCGAGGATGCCAAAATTACCCCAGGGCGCATCTCTCCACGCGATACCGCAAACTCTGTTACCATCCACGTGGATGGTGCCTCTCGTGGCAACCCGGGCCCATCCGGTATTGGTTATTGCATCTATGGCAACGAGGGTGAACTCGTGGAGCAGGGCGGCGAATTCATTGGTTTTGCTACCTCACGCGTCGCCGAGTACTACGCTATGAAGAAGGGAATCAACCTTGCTATCGAGCACGGCTATAAGTCCGTCCGTTTCGTCTCTGACAATTTGATGGTTGTAAACCAATTAAACGGTATCTTTACTCCCAAAAACCCAGATATTCTCCCAATCTACTCTGATATCGAGAAGATGCTAAATTCCTTTGAGAGTGTCTCCTTCACGCACGTCCCACGCTCCCAGAATACCTGCGCGGATTCAGAGGCCAATAAGGCCATTGACCGCATCCTAGATCGATGATATAATTAGCACCGAGCCTGAAAGATGATCGCTTGGGGCAACCCAAGAGGAAAGTCCGGGCAGCACAGAGCATGGTAGTCGCTAACGGCGACCGTCCGTAAGGATAGGGAAAGTACCACAGAAACAATACTGCCCTTTAAGGGTGATGGTGAAAAGAGTGGGGTAAGAGCCCACAGCGCCTTGTAGCGATACAGGGCGGCGGCAAACCCTACCTGCTGCAAGGAGTGCTAAATACTTCTGCTCGAAGATGCACGCTCACCGCTCGAGCACTATAGCAATGTAGTGCCTAGATAGATGATCATCGGCTTTACCGCGAGGTAAAGTCACAAAACCCGGCTTATAGACGGCTCAATATCAAAAAACCACCCGAAAGGGTGGCTTTTTGAATATATATAATATATATGTTAAGCAGCTTTCTTGTCTGCACGAGCCTTTGGAGACTCAACTAGGCCTTTCTTCTTGAGAGTCCTAAGTGCGGAAGTAGAAATGTTGCACTTAATCTTCTGACCGTTAATAACGAGTGTTCTCTTAGAAACATTTGGCTTGAATACCTTACGAGTGTGTCTCTGGGAGAAGGAAACGTTATGACCGTACATCTTACCTTTACCGGTAACTTCACAAATCGCCATCTTATTTCTCCTTTACAGTATTTACAATTGCCTTGAATGCTTCAGGATTGTTTACAGCGAGATCAGCAAGAACTTTGCGATCAAGGTTGATGTTCTTTGCCTTCATTCCAGCGATGAGCTGTGAGTAGGAAAGACCAAGTTCTCTTGAAGCGTTGTTGATGCGGGTAATCCAGATAGCTCTGAGGTCGCGCTTCTTGTTGCGGCGATCGCGGTAAGAATAGCGAAGAGCCTTGATTACGCCCTGCTTGCCTAGGCGGAAACTCCTAGTGCGAGCATGCTGCATACCTTTAGCAGCCTTTAAAATCTTCTTATGTTTAGCCATTGCGGCTACGCCACGTTTTACTCTCATGATTAAACTCCTAATGCAGTCTTAACGTTTTTCTTGATTTTGCCATTGATGACTGCAGCAGTTTTCATGTTGCGCTTCCTGGCTTTAGATTTCTTGGCAAGAATATGGTTGCCGAATGCACGCTCACGTACAATCTTACCAGAACCGGTAATCTTGATACGCTTTGCGGTACCTTTATGCGTTTTTAACTTTGGCATAGGTTTTCCTTTAGTTTATTAAAAGTTAGTATTAAATGTGCCACCAGCGGACCGTGGAAGTAGGAAATTACTTCTTCCGAATCTGTGCTGATAGGTTGCGTCCGTTAAACTGAGTTTTACCCTCGGTGACGATATCTTCGCCGATAAGCCCAAGGATACGATCAAGCAAAGCTTGGCCAATCTCTTTGTGGGCCATCTCGCGACCGCGGAACACAATCATAATTTTGACTCTGTCGCCGTCATCGATGAAACCGCGCATTTTGCGGACTTTGATGTTAAGGTCGTTATCTGAAATCTTGAGGCCAATCTTCATTTGCTTGAGCTCGGATTGTTTTTCACGAGCCTTCTTGCGATTCTTGGCTTCCTCTTTCATCTTTTGATATTGGAATTTACCCCAATCAATAATTTTAACGACCGGTGGATTGGCGTTAGCAGAAATCTCCACTAAATCCACTCCCTGTTCCTTCGCGAGAAGCTGCGCCTCGCGGCTCGACATAATGCCAAGCTGCTCACCGCTTGAACCTATAACGCGTACCTCCGGATAACGAATCTCTGAGTTAAGCCGGGTGCGTGATGTTGTTTTTATAGTAGTCCTTTCTTCTCTTGAATTAACCTGTAAATAATTATATCAAATCTTGAGCAGAATTACAAGAGGGAAATAGGGTTATCTTCTCCTAAAAACCAACGCCTCCGCAATGTGTTTGGATTTGATAATATCGGACCCGTCTAGGTCGGCAATTGTCTGCGCGACTTTAATGGTTTTGAAGTAAGACCTTGCAGACAAACTTAGCCGCGTTGAGGCGTCATTTAGCAGCTTTTCGGCTGCCACGTCGAGTTTCAGAAGCGTCGAAACTTGGAATGACGAAAGCGAGCTGTTATACACACCATCACGGCCATATCGGGCCTTTTGCCGTTCAATTGCCTCTGTTATATTATTTTTTACAACATTATGTTCGGACGATTCGGTGCTTATTTCACCGCGCAAATCCTCGTTTTTTACGCACTCCACGGTGATATTCATATCGATTCTGTCAAAGAGTGGCCCAGATAGCTTCCTCTGATAGTTCTGGATCTGGGTTTCCGTACACTTGCATTCGTGTGTCGGGTCGCCCAGGTAGCCACAAGGGCAGGGATTCATCGTCGCTACTAGCATAAAATCCGCCGGGTAGGTCGTTTTGTTGCTGGCTCTAGAGATAGAAATTGCCTTATCCTCCAGAGGCTGCCGGAGCGTTTCTAGGACCGACCTCGCAAACTCCGGTATCTCATCTAGAAAGAGGATGCCCTTATGTGCTAGGGAAATCTCCCCCGGCATCGCACTGGCGCCCCCGCCAATAATAGAGACCGAGCTTGCCGTATGATGCGGCTCGCGAAACGGCCGATGCGTCACAATCTCATCTGTAGAAATACCTGCAATCGAGTAAAGTTTGGTGATATCAATCATCTCGCTCGGGGATAAATCAGGTAAAAGATTGGCGGCCGCCTTGGCTAGAAGTGTTTTTCCGGCTCCCGGAGGCCCAGATATCAGGATATTATGGTGTCCAGCCACGGCGATTGCCATGGCGCGCTTGGCCAATTCTTGCCCACGAATGTGGTCTAAAATAGGCCCAGAAACGCTTATTTTGGCCCGTAAAGGTGCTTCTACGTCTCCACTACATATGCATACGTGTTGATTTTTTAAGGCCAAATATAGCTCTCTAATATCTTTCACGCCATAGATTTTGACCCCTGTAATTAGGGCTGCTTGAGGCAAGTTTTTCACCGGCACAAAAACCTCCTTCATGCCAGCTTCTTTTGCGGTTTCGATGATATTGATGATGCCTCTCACTGGCCGTATCTCGCCATCTAACGACAGTTCGCCTACAAACAGCCGATCTTTCACATCGAGCTCTACCAATTGCCCAGACACCAGTAGTACCGAGAGTGCAATCGGTAAATCTAGATGTGAACCGTCCTTTGCTAGGTCTGCTGGTGCTAGATTTATAGTCACTTTTTTGTCTGGAAAAGAGAACCCAGAGTTCACGATGGCACTCCTCACCCTATCTTTTGCCTCGTTAATGGTTTTATTTGCCATGCCCACAATGTTAAATGCGGGCAGGCCGCGATTCATATCGCCCTCTACTTCAACTATCTCACCGTTGAAACCATGCGGAATCGCTGAATATATCTTTGCTATCATGCGCCCCTCTTAGCATAGCTAGAAACTAATTACAACCCCCACCCCCTCGCCTATGCTTATTTTTTAGGGGTTCTACCTCTGTTATTGCTGGATATATTTTTTATTTAACAGGGAAGCCATAAACTTTATAGATAAAGCTTGTGGAAAACTCACAAAAAATGTATAAAAAAAGTATGAAAAATGTATTGACATTAGCATTTTTTCACGATATTATAGAGATAGCTTTTGAACAATAAAATTATTCAAAGGCCAAAAATAAAAATTTAGCCAAAATAACTCCACACAACACTCTACACATAAGGCCAGTTTTCCTCGCAGTTACTGGCCTTATTTCTTGCCCGGAAAAAGGGCACCAAATTACACTAAAAAACCGCCATTTGGCGGATTTTTGATCGAATTGTGGTGGAGCTGCCGGATACTGCCTCCGGGTCCGAGCTATCACTGGGACATGAATCTACGTGTATAGTCTTCTGTTTTGTCTCGGCACATATCATTAGCTGCAGAAAACGAAACTAATAATTGCCATGGCTGAATTTTCGAGCTACTTATCGCCACGTCAGTAACCTTAATGTCGTTATTATGATAATCGCTACTTTACGACACCTAGAGCAGCGACCAGCCTATAAAATATTAGGCATAAGCTGGCATGTATGCAACATGCGCAGTTTTAGTGTTTTTTACACTTATTAATACTTACGGTATTTAATCGGCACGCATCACATCTGTTAATAGTCCGTCTAAGCTTTGTCAGCCCCAACTATAACCATTATATCATTTGTTCAATCAGATTACAACAGGGAAACTGCATATATGGCTGTTATGACAATAATGTTGTAAAAAGTACAACAAAATGAACAAGAAATTAGTACAGGGAAAGATTAGTTAAAACGTTGTAAAACATACAACAAAAAATTGAACACATTTATTGACTTTTTATCTTGCTTGTGCTATAGTGAAGACAGTCGAGATGACTAAAACAAAAATATAAAACAAAGGATCGAAATGAATCGAGACAAACCAAAATTGAAGGAACCAACGTAAAGTTTGGCGGGCGAAAAGGTAATTTCTAGCCATAAATTACACAATATAGGAATTACCTAGAGCTCCGCCAAAAGCGTTGAGCCAGAAGCTCCGCGATAATAAATAATTTATTAAAGCGTCGAGCGCATTAGTAAATCTTTCATAGCACATTAGATAATACATAAACAAGAGTGAAAGAAAAGACTAATAAGGACAATGCTTCACCTCAGCGTGAAGCGGTCAATAGGGAATAGCGGTGATCAGGTTGCGGCCAATAGTTAAGATTTTAAGCGCCGGATAACCCCACCGCTTTCTCTCCAAATTCTTTGGGGGAACCAACTAGATATGATATAATGTGGATATGAAACATAACCATATTGCCGTAACCTTCAGCATAGTAGGACTCGCAGCTTTACTTATTATGCTTAATACAACTTCTCCTACGGAAATTGGCCCACTAGGTGTTCTATTATTTTTTACAACACTTTATGCCACGTTATTTGGTATCGTCACCCTGCTTCAGGGTGTTTTTTATCGTCTCGCTTTTGGCAAAACCGTCTTCAAAGCCAAGGATTATCTCTACGGAGCCGTCATGGCCTTCGGTCCAATCATGATTCTAATGGCGCGCTCATTTGGCGCAATCAACCTCTGGACGATTGGCCTCATCTTCGTCTTCGTGAGTCTCGCTGAATTTTTGGTATACAAAAGAGTTTAAAGTATGCTACAATAAGCATATGGACTATGGTCATGCAAATCCACAAGGCGCAGTGCCTCTATCTCCAGAGGAGCAGGCTTTTTTTACGCCAGGCGTAGGGAATATTCCAGCCTCTGAAAATGATCCAAATCAGATTAATGACATCAATACCAGCCAAGATCCATGGGCTTATAATCCAGAGCATGACAATGCTGCAATAGGCAACAAAGTGATATCTAACCCAGAGACTTTTGGCTCATCCAACATTCAACCAAACGTTGATTATGGTAAGATTATTCCGATTGGCCAGCCAGCCCCGACTATTTCAGCCCAGGAAAACGCTGCGACCATCTATGACCAGACGGCAATCCGCACAGAGGGTGATCATCTTGGTAAAAACGCCATCGTTGAAATTAGAAAAGTCGAAAACAAGCTAAGCCGAGATGGGGATTTGAATAGCTACTATAACGAAATCAGGAAAATGACCTCTGTAAATCTTAAGAATTCATATAATCGCGAATTGGGGAAGGCGGCGTAATGGATTCTTGGGTGGCACCAGTTATAATCATCTCTATAATTGCTATCATTGCGATTGCGATTTTTGTGAAGGCCTACATCGTAAAACTAAGGAAGTCTAAAAAGTATGAGCGTGGTCTCAAGATGGTGCCACTCCTTATTCACCTCCCACCTTCTACCGATGACATTGAAGGAGGCGGCCGTGATAAACGTGACATTGCTCTAGAGGCGATCTCAAAAGCCGGCACGATGTATTCCATCCTTTCTTCCACCGTAACTAAGGGTAAAAACGCCAGGCTTTACGGCCAGCGTCATTTCTCCTTCGAGATTATCGCTAAAGACGGTTTCATCCACTACTACGCTATTGTTCCGGCAGTATTAACAGAGACAGTTCGCCAGGCTATTCAGTCTGCCTATCCAACCGCTCGCCTCGAGGAACAGATGGAAGAAAATATCTTCGCCCCTAACGGTCGCGTCGAGAATATCTCTGGCGCTGAACTTACTCTTAATAAAGAGCTCTTTCTCCCGATTGCTACTTACGAAGACACCAAGCACGACGCTTCCATGGCGATTCTCACAGCTCTCTCTAGTGTGGGCAAGGATGAAGGTGCCTGTGTACAAATTTTGTTCCGTCCTGCACACAAAAATTGGCAGGAAAGTGGCAAAGAACGCATCGACGACATCCAAAAAGGGAAGAAAACCAAAACTGTCGGTGCCGGTATTGGTACATTCCTTATGGACGTAGCTAGGGCGCCATTTGAGGTTCCAGAAGAGCATGAGAAAAAAGAGGTTACAACCCAGATTTCCCAGATGAAACAGGATGAGATGACTGCTATCGCCAATAAGATGCGCTACCCAGCTTTTGAGACGCTTATTCGTGTAATCGCGAGCACTAGCAATAAGCCACGTTCCGAGGCTATCGTTGGTGGTATTGTCTCTGCTTTTTCTCAGTTTAACGCCCCAGAGCTAAACGGCTTCAAAGTAAACATGTTGAAGGATTCAAAAAAGCTAGCAACCGACTATACTTTTAGGTTTTTCCCCTTGAAAATCCGTTCAAATATTTTGAACAGTGTAGAACTTGCTTCTATTTTCCACCTACCTGAGCAAAACGCAATTCCGAACTCCCAGGTCGAACGTCAGCTGGTTAAACAGGTGGACGGCCCAGCTAAGCTCGCCACCGAAGGCCTCTTCCTTGGTACGAACGAGTTTAGGGGTAATAAGAAGGGTATCTTCCTCCAAGAGAAGGATCGCCGTCGCCACATGTACGTAATAGGTCAAACTGGTATGGGTAAGTCTGTCTTCCTCGAGAACCTGGCTTTCCAGGATATGTGTGATGGGCGCGGTTTTGCCTTTATCGACCCGCACGGCGATGCTGTAGAAGCGCTTTTGAAGCGCGTACCAGAGGAGCGCATCGATGATATCATCTACTTCGACCCAGCCGATATTGAGCATCCGGTCGGTATGAACATGTTCGAATTTACCACCGAGGACCAGAAAGACTTCATCGTCCAGGAAGGTATCTCTATGCTCCAGTCTCTCTTTGATCCGCAAAACCAGGGTTTCTTCGGTCCACGTGGTCAGCACATGTTTAGAAACGCCGCCCTCCTCCTCATGAGCGACCCAGCCGGCGCTACCTTTATTGATATTCCGCAGTGTTTCACCGATCCAGAGTTCGTAAAGTCAAAGCTCAAATATGTCACCGATAAGGCTGTCTACGACTACTGGACTAAGGAGTTCCCAGCCTCTCAGAAGTCTAATGATGCCGGTGAAGTTATCACCTGGTTTGCCTCTAAATGGGGTCCATTCATCGCTAATACCATCATGAGAAATACCCTCGGTCAGGTTAAATCTGGCTTCAATATCCGCGAAATCATGGACAATAAGAAGATCTTCCTCGTAAACCTCTCCAAGGGTCGTCTCGGCGATATTAACGCCAACCTTCTTGGTATGATCTTCGTTATGAAATTCCAGCAAGCCGCTATGAGTCGTCAGGATATCCCAGAGGATCAGCGCCAAGACTTCTGTCTCTATGTGGATGAGTTCCAGAACTTCGCAACAGATAGCTTTGAGTCAATCCTCTCTGAGGCTAGGAAGTACCGTTTGAACCTTATCGTCGCCAACCAGTTCATGACGCAGCTTACCGACAAGATTCGCGAAGCACTCCTTGGTAACGTAGGTACCATCGTATGCGGCCGTATTGGCGTCACAGACGCCGAGTTGATGGTAAAGGCATTCACACCTACCTTTACGGCCGAAGACCTCACCAAGACCCCAAATTTTGCGGCTGTGGCCAAAGTTATGATGTTCGATATGCCGTCAGCGCCATTTACTATTAGCTTGCCAAAGCCAATGGGTGAGCCAAACGACGAACTTATGGAGTCCCTCAAGGCTTACTCCGCTACTAAGTACGCCAAGACGCGTGCGGAGGTAGAGAAGGAAATCAACGACCGTTGGGCTACCCCTCCTAAAGAGGAGCCAAAGGCCCCAACAGAGCAGTTGGCCCCAGCCGAGCCGGCCGAAAAAGGTCTCCTTGATAAGTGGCTATCAGATAACGATTAATCCAATTTCTGGTGTGCTATAATAGTTTCACCATGACTTATCTAGATTACGCTGCTACAAGCCCACTTCTTCCTGAGGTGATTGATGCCATGCATAAAGCAGAGGTGAAATATTTTGCCAACGCTTCGGCGCTTCATACCCCTGGACACCTTGCACTTAATCAGATAGAACACACTCGCGAGCTCCTAGCAAAGCTTATCAATGCGGACCCAGACGAGATTATCTTTACCTCTGGAGCATCAGAGAGCAATAATACAGTAGTTCATACCTTCGCCGGCCACCAGATTGAGACCTCACCCCTAGAACATCATTCCATTATTGAATCCGCCCGCGCTTACAGGGGCGAAGAGCTTCCAAAACTCTATTCCTACATGCTCGTAAACAACGAAATTGGCGAGGTTTTGGAGCTTCCTAAGGTTGAAGAGGGCGCGTATCTGCATTCCGATCTTACCCAGGCACTGGGGAAAATCCCCGTAGACGTCAAGGCTCTAAATCTCGATTACGCCACCTTTAGCGCACACAAAATCGGCGGCCCAACTGGGGTCGGCGCTCTGTATATCAAAAAAGGCGTACCCTTTAAGCCTCTAATTATCGGTGGCAATCAAGAGAAAAAACGCCGCGGCAGTACCTATAATACAGTAGGCATTATAGGTTTTGGCGCCGCTCTAGAGAAGGTTTTAAAAGAGAAGACTTGGGAAAAATATGACACCTATGTCCGTGACCTCCGTGATACTCTAGCAAAGAGAATTCTGGACGAAATTCCAGGAAGTAGCCTCAATACTGATATTAAGGCCAAGGCTAGCCTCCCGAACATCTTAAATGCCTCTTTTGAGGCTGCAGAAGGCGAATCTATCCAGCTTTACCTCGACGCAGAGGGAATTATCGTCTCAACTGGCTCCGCCTGTGCTGCCGGCGATATCAAGCCGTCTCATGTTTTGATGGCTAAAACCGGTGGCGATGCTGAGGTGGCCCATTCCTCTATTAGATTTTCATTTGGCCTCGAAAATACCATGACCGATGTAGACAGAGTCATGGAAATCCTCCCTGGTATCATTAAAAGACTTCAGGGAATTAGTACTATTTCTTCTCGCGGTAATTCTTGACGGCCTCTTTTAAAGCATCGTGGCCCAAGATAGAACAGTGGAACTTGTGCTTAGGCAAAGTGCCAAGATAATCATCGATGTCTTTTGCTGTGATTTTGGTAGCCTCATCTAGAGTTTTGCCCTTAGCAAGCTCAGAAAGGGCAGAAGTTGAAGCAATTGCGGAGGCACATCCGTAAGTTTTCCAACGGATATCAGAGATGGTGTCAGTGTCTTTATCAACCTTAATATACATCTTCATCTGATCGCCACAGATTGGGTTGCCCACAATCCCGCAGGCATCATAGTCAAATTTACTCTCGTCGCCCATCAGAAAGTTCCTCGGATTCAAAAAATGATCCTTCACAATCTCTGTATACACCCAATCCTGTCCTTCTTCCATACTTGGTATTATAGCACAATGGAGAAAAAACGAGGGGGCGGCGGCTGCGGTAGGGGAGGACAGCAGCCGGCAGGACCCCCTGATGCTTGCTTTTTTACAGATAGTAATATATAATAGTAGGGTATATTTAAGAAGAGGTATAAAAATGGCCACAAAAGAAGCCTATGATTCTTCAGAAATTCGGGTGCTGGAAGGTCTTGAGCCTGTTCGCTTGAGGCCGGGTATGTACATCGGTTCTACCGGTTACGATGGCTTACATCATTTGATCAAAGAGATTGCCGACAACTCTATTGATGAAGCGATTGCGGGCTACGCAAACAAAATTGAAATAACAATCTTAACAGACGGCGGTGTTCGCGTAGATGATAACGGTCGTGGTATCCCTGTAGATATCCACCCGAAGACCGGTAAATCTACTCTCGAGACAGTGCTTACCGTCCTCCACGCCGGCGGTAAATTCGGTGATGGCGGTTACAAGGTTTCATCTGGTCTCCACGGCGTAGGTTCATCCGTTGTAAATGCTCTTTCTACCCACATGGTGGCAGAGGTTTATAGAGACGGCAAGACTCACCATATCGAGTTTGATACTGGTAAGCCTACCATGGAGCTCAAAGTAACCAAGGGTTGCCCAAGAGAGCATGGTACTTCCATTACTTTCTACCCAGATCCAACCATCTTCAAAGAGACAACTACCTTTGATTATGACTGGGTATCAAATTATGCTCGTCATCAGGCTTACCTTACCAAGGGCATCCTTATTACCGTAGCAGATGAGCGTTCAGGTGCTCGCGAAGCCTTCTACTTCGAAGGTGGTATCAAGAGCTATGTCAAACGCCTCAACAACGGCAAGGAAGTCCTCTCAGATGACATCTTCTACGTTGAAAAACAGGTTGGCGACACTGGCGTTGAGATCGCTCTCCAGTACAACGATACCTATGCTGAAATCATGAAACCATTTGCAAATAACGTATTGACCCCTGATGGTGGTATGCACGTAGTTGGTTTCCGTACTGGTCTTAACCGTACGATTAATGATTATGCCCGTAAAAACGGCCTCCTCAAAGAGAAGGAAGAGAACCTCACTGCTGACGATATCAAGGAAGGCCTCACCGCTGTTATCTTGGTCAAACTCCCAGATCCACAGTTTGAAGGTCAGACCAAGAACAAGCTCGGCAATCCAGAGGTACGTGGCTACGTCGATAAGGTTATGACCGAATACTTCGGCTACTATCTCGAGGAAAACCCAGCTATTGCTAAGAAAATTGTCGGTAAAGCTACTCTTGCTGCCCGCGCCCGCAAGGCCGCTCGTGCTGCTCGTGACAACGTCATCAGGAAAGGCGCTTTCGAAGGTCTCAACCTCCCAAGCAAACTCGCCGACTGTTCTTCTAGAAACGCTGAAGATTGTGAGCTCTTCATCGTAGAGGGTAACTCCGCAGCTGGTTCCGCTAAGGAAGGCCGCGATTCCAAGATTCAGGCTATCTTGCCACTTCGTGGTAAAGTGCTCAATACTGAACGTGCCCGTCTAGACAAGATGCTAGCAAACGCTGAGCTCGTCTCTTTGATCAAAGGTCTTGGCGTAGGTATTGGCGACCAGTTCAATATCGAAGGCCTCCGCTATCACAAGATTGTCTTCATGACGGATGCCGATGTCGATGGTTCTCATATTTCTACACTTCTTCTTACATTCTTCTTCCGCTACATGCCAGAAGTTATCAAGGCTGGCCATGTCTATCTAGCGAAACCACCTCTATTTGGCCTTATCAAAGGCACAGGGAACACTCGTAAAATTGACTATATCTATGACGAGCAGGCACTCGAGGATACCTTAACTAAGAAAATCGCCGAGAGAAAAGCTGCCGGTACTACGATTGATGAGACCGCCGAACGCTTCAAGCAGGCTGGCTACACCGCTCAGCAGCGCTTCAAAGGTCTTGGTGAAATGGACGCTTCCCAGCTTTGGGAAACCACAATGAATCCAGAAAACCGTATCTTGGTAAGAGTTAATATTGAAGATGCTGAGCGAGCCGATGCCATCTTCACTAAACTCATGGGTGACCAAGCCGAGCTTCGTAAAAACTTTATTCAGGCTAGAGCCGCAACTGTCGACCTAGACGACTTGGACTTTTAAGGAGGACTCATGGAAGATAATAAAGAAATCATTAACGAAGAAACTCCAGTGGAAAAGGGTATTGAGCTACGCACCGTAGAGAATACGATGGAGGATTACTTCCTTCGCTACTCATTGTCCGTTATCGTAGATCGTGCTCTCCCAGATGTACGCGATGGTTTGAAACCAGTCAACCGCCGTATATTATATGCAATGAACAAAAACGGTTGGAAATCTCCACATGCTACCGTAAAATCCGCCCGTATCGTCGGTGAAGTAATGGGTAAATATCATCCACACGGCGATTCGTCTATTTATGATGCAATGGTGAATCTAGCTCAGCCATGGAAGATGCGTTACACCCTCGTAGAAGGCCAAGGTAACTTCGGTTCTATGGATGGTGATGAGCCAGCAGCTTCCCGTTACACTGAGGCCCGCCTCGATAAAATCGGCGTTGAGCTCCTAGCTGACATCGAGAAGGAAACTGTCGACTTCCGTGATAACTTCGATGGTACCGAGAAAGAACCATCTGTTCTCCCGTCTGCAGTACCAAACATTCTTTTGAACGGCCAGATGGGTATCGCTGTAGGTATGGCAACCAATATTCCGCCACATAACCTCGGCGAGCTCGTAGACGCTACCGTTGCTCAGATTGATAATCCAGATATTACTCTCGAAGGTTTGATGAAATACGTCAAAGGCCCAGATTTCCCAACTGGTGCTGAGGTCTATGGTGGCGCCCCGATGAAAGAGGCCTATGCTACTGGTAAAGGCTCCGTCACGATTCGTGCCGTTGCTAATATCGAAGAGCGTAAGAATGGTCGCTACAGCATCGTAATTACAGAGGTGCCTTACGGTATGAGCAAGGAAGACTTCATCGAAAAGGTCCGTGATCTCGTGCTTTCAAAGAAGCTCGACCACATTGCTGATGCTCGTGATGAGTCCTCTCGTGGTAAGGTCCGCGTAGTAGTAGAGCTCAAGAAAGATGCCTTCCCAAAGAAGATTTTGAACCAACTCTACAAGCTTACCCCGCTTCAGACTACTTTCCACTATAATATGCTTGCCTTGATCGATGGCATTCAGCCACGCATCCTTGGTCTCAAGGAAATCTTGGCAGAGTTCATTAAGCACCGCCAGAAGGTGATTCGCCGCCGTACGGAGTTTGATCTCAGGAAAGCTAAAGAACGTGCACATATCTTGGAAGGTTTAAAGATTGCTCTCGACAACATCGACGAGGTGATTAAAGTTATTCGTGCCTCTTATGATGATGCAGATAAGCAACTCATGACCAGGTTTGGCCTCTCTGAGATTCAGGCTAATGCCATCCTCCAGATGCAACTCCGCCGTCTCCAGGGTCTAGAGCGTGACAAGATTGAAGAAGAGTTGAAGCAGCTCCACGAGCTCATCAAGAAACTCGAAGCTATTCTTGCCGACGAGAACGAAGTTCTCCGCGTAGTTAAGGAAGAACTCATCGCCATCAAAGAGAAATACGACGATCCACGCCGCTCCAAGATTATCAATCACGAAGTTGGCAAGTTCTCCGAGGAAGAGCTCATTCCAGAGGAAGAGAGCGTTATCCTCCTCACTACCGAGAACTACATGAAGCGCGTCCCACAGAACGACTTCCGTCGCCAAAACCGTGGTGGTAAGGGTAAACGTGGCATGACGACCAAGGAAGAAGATGTGATTTCGCAGATTCTCACCGCATCGTCACACGACTATCTCTTATTCTTTACGAACCAGGGCCGCCTCTTCCGTATGAAGGCTTACGAAGTGCCACAGGCTTCACTCTCTGCTAAGGGTACCGCAGCCGTAAATATGCTCAATATGCACCCAGAAGAGAAGATTACTGCCATCATCAAACAGGGTGATGCCGGTGCTGATGGCTACCTCTTTATGGCTACCAAGAAGGGTACAATCAAGAAGTCCGCAATTAAAGATTTCTTTAATGTCCGTTCTAACGGCCTCATCGCTATCAAGCTAGACGCTGGTGATGAACTCCGCTGGGTCAAAGAAACCACGGGCGATCACGATATCGTCATCTCCACCTCTGCTGGTCAGGCTACCCGCTTCAACGAGAAAGAAGTCCGCGTAATGGGCCGCTCCGCTATGGGTGTCCGTGGTATGCGCCTCCGTCCGAAGGATGAAATCGTCGGCATGGACGTAATTACCGATCCAAATCAGAAACTTATCGCTGTCTCAGCTAACGGTTACGGCAAAGCCTGCCTTGTTTCCAACTTCCCACCACACAAACGTGGCGGCGTCGGCATCAAGGTTGCTGCTGTCACTGAGAAGACCGGTCCAATCGTAGCTGTTCACACCTTGGATCCAGAAGCTAAAGAAGTCATCATGATGTCTACTAAGGGTCAGGCTATCCGTGTTGCAATGAAGGAAATCCCGACCCTCGGTCGTGCTACCCAAGGTGTCCGCATCATGAAGATGGGCGAAGGTGACACAGTTGCTTCTATCGGTATTGTTCTTCCAGAAGAGGAATCTACAGAGGAAACTGCTACAGAAGCTGCCGCAGAAACCACCGCTGAAGAAAAGCAATAGTGGAATAAAAATTACCACAAGCAAATTACAACCCCCCGGGTGGGGGTTGTAATTTTTACATATATATGCATATACTCCGGAAAATTTTAATCGAAAGGAGTGTATGAAGAGAAAATCACTACTATTTATATCAATTTTTACAACACTTTTTGGCAGTCTTGCCGCTTCGTCGCCAGGCGCTTTTGCCGAAACTATAATTGACGGCACGACATATTGGACCATCTCGGAATTGAAGGAGTTTGATGCTGAGATAGACGTGGAAGCAAAGGCAGCCTGCGGTGAAGATTTGCGCTGCCAGCGCGACTACCGCATGGATATGTCTAGTAGCCAGCGCGGGAAATACGCTGCGGTAGACCGGTTTAAGAACACCATCTTCCTGGTTACCGCTGTAAATCCAACCACAGAGACGGTCAAATTGTATTACAATGATTTCGACGAAATGATGTGGGTTTTCAACACGATGGAGAGGGATCCACTAGATGAGCTCCATGTTTTCTGGGCCGAAGACGGAGTGGAAGATGATCCAATCAATGTTACAAACAATGTAAATATCCATGTTAATAAGATAAAAAGCGGTGATCCAGCGCCTGGTATTCACCCACTCGTAGCTTGGGACAAGGCGGACAAGGGAACCGCATTCCCAGCCAACGAAGAGGTAGAGTTCTCCGTTGCTGGCGCAAACCTAGCAGACAGTACTAATAATTTCATCATCTTCAGGGGCGATCATTTCATTGGTATTACTAATTACGGTGACTGCATTAATTCTGAGACTTACGAAGCGGGTATGGAATGTCGCTTGATGTATAGTGAAAAGGGAAGAAAATACGTCCCGGTTTTGCCCGAGATTGAAGAGTCAGAACCAGAGCAAGAGTCGGAGCCTGCTCTAGAGGAGCCAGAATCTGCTTCTGAGCCAAAGTCCGAGCTGGAACCAACTGCCGTCTCCTCCACCCTAGAAATCGCAAATGAGCCAGAAATTATTACAAAAACAGTTTATTTAACTAAAGAAATAGCTGTAGTTAAGTCGGAAGAGGGGCCAGAAGAAAAGTCGGAAGCCGCCGAAGAGGGAAAAGAAGAAGAAATCGTCGATGTCCCAGCATCCGGAAACGTCATTTCGTGCAAAGAAAAGACCATTTTTCCATGGTGGCTCGTGGTGATTTTAACCCTGGCAGATCTCCTAGCTGTGTGGTGGTTTTTGCCTACAAGCCTTAAGAATCAAAGAAAACACATAAAAAAGTAAAAAATCTTCAAAAAAAGTATTGACAAGCCTCGCAGCCTTTGGTATGATGGTATCAGTCTAAAGAGCTGCGAGAACTTATATTTTAGAAGTCTTTAGAAATATCTTAACAATTTAGTTGTGCAATTATTTGAAGTAATTTTTACTTCAATTTCATCGTCAGTTTATTTATTTTAATTTGAGTTTTTCAAATTTTCTATAATGGAGAGTTTGATCCTGGCTCAGGATGAATGCTGGCGGCGTGCCTAATACATGCAAGTCGAGCGGTAACAGGGTTTCACCGTGTTCTTGACACTCCGGGCCATTGAGCGGGAGGTAAGATTCGAGGACACAGTGAAACTGCTGACGAGCGGCGGACGGCTGAGTAACGCGTGGGAACGTACCCCAAACTGAGGGATAACGCACCGAAAGGTGTGCTAATACCGCATGTGATCTTCGGATTAAAGGATTTATCCGGTTTGGGAATGGCCTGCGTACGATTAGATAGTTGGTGAGGTAATGGCTCACCAAGTCGACGATCGTTAGATGGTTTGAGAAGATGATCATCCAGACTGGGACTGAGACACGGCCCAGACTCCTACGGGAGGCAGCAGTAGGGAATCTTTCACAATGGGCGAAAGCCTGATGGAGC
>Ga0310786_10000176_pt1 | contig 108942 bp, 93 predicted proteins | sample AusTroGonzalo_MG_FD_203881 | JGI IMG/M metagenome (GOLD analysis project Ga0310786, IMG submission 203881) | Bovine rumen microbial communities from tropical cattle in Woodstock, Queensland, Australia - Gonzalo_03 (v2) (version 2) | ecosystem: Host-associated > Mammals > Digestive system >... | reverse complement strand
GGAAGTAGTTTTGATTGTATTTGGCCGTTTCATAGTAATACCGCAGACTGTCCGAATAGAGGTTTTCCACAGCTGTTACACCTACTTTTAGGAGACGGTGTTTGAATGTCAGATTGGCACCTATTGAATGCTTCCATGCCGAATCATTGCTGCGGGACATCCCGTACAATACCGACACTTCGGTTTTCAGACGCGTTATATCGCCGAATTCCAATGTGGCCCCTGCTCCGTGTAAGGCGGCACGTCCGGCAGAACTGTATTTCTTCAATCCTTCCGGCGCATTGCCTGCTGTCAGCACATAACTGGATTTGCCCATGTGAAAACCAGAATTTAGTACCAATCCTTGCCCGAAGGAGGCTTGATAATTGCCCGCGACCAATGTATGAAGATGTGGCGCAATATCATTGAGTTGCAGATAGGCCCCATAACTCATTTCTTTGGCGGGTACACCGGCATTGCGGCATAGTCCTGCTCCGAACTGAACGCGGTTTTGGTAGTTAAACTTATACTTGAATTGCCCGTAAACAGGGTCATTATTATAGTTTTCTATATTACGCACATCCACTCGTGCCGTCACTTCATGCTTGGCATAACTGAACACTTCTTTTGCATACATCTGATAGTCTGATTCTTTCGATTTCACCGTTACGAACGCTTTCAGATTGCGTACTTCATAAGGCTGCAATTCGGATATCAAATCCAATTCCTCAACCGTCTCAAACGGGTGTTTGTAAGCATATAGCAAAATAGCGTCTGTCTGCTGCGGCGTAAGAAACCGCAACCGCATTAGTTCTGCTTCGGTACTATTGTTCAAATCAATGGGCTCAACCGCAAACTCCATCAATTCTTCCTGCAATTCTTCGTAATCAACTTCGCCAACCTCTAACAATTGACGATAGATGTCCTCAATAACATCTTCCACACTTCCCCGCATGGCTAACTCTCCGGCTAATAGAACCGATGAAATCGAGAAAATAATCGCTAATATAACTATCCGTTTGCACATTCTGACTACAAAGATAGAAAAAATATTGTATATCTCAACTATTTTTTGTACTTTTGCACGATTTTTATGAAAGAAAAAGGCAAAATAGTTACCATTTTAGGTTGGATTTGTACAATTGCAGCGTTAAGTTATTTGGTTTATCGCCTCTGGCTATACGATAATTATGCGGCATTTTGGCAATCATTTTCGACGGCTGGTTTGGCGCAATATATCGCTTTAGCAGTCGCTGTAGTGTTGCTCCCCTGCCAATTACTCATAGAATCCCGTAAATGGCAGACTATGCTGCTTGGCTTGGTGCCTGTCGGTCTGCGTGATGCCTTTTGGCAAGTCATATACGGTCATGTAGCCGCTTTTGTAACACCTTATCGCCTTGGTGAATATCCGGGCAGACTACTTCGTATGGGCTATTCGTTGGAGCAATGGCGCTCGTTTATCGGTACTTGGCGGGACTGGTTGAAGGACTGGCGGAAGTGGCTGCGGGTGCTTTTACTTCACTTGGCACGTTATGCGGTATGGATGCTCCAATTATGGCTGATTCTATTCTTCTGCGGTATCGAATTGCCCCCTTCGGAAGCATTTGTGGCGATTATTTCGTACTATTTCTGTATTACGGTTATGCCATCTATTCCGGCAGCGGATGTGGCATTCAAAGGAGGGTGGGCAGTGTTGATTTTCTCCCATTTCACCGATAATGTTCCCGCTATTGCCATTGCGGTCACTTTGGTTTGGCTGGTTAATTCCGTACTACCGCTGAGTTTGTCGTTCTTTATGGTTCGAAAGACAAATACGGACTCAAACGAAGAAGGGTAGAATCCGTCAGGCAGTCCAAGTTTTTCAAATCGTTAATATCTTTTAGTTTTAATCGATTGCGTCGCAAGGTGTAAATCGCTTTGGCTTGTGTAAATGAGATATATGGATGGCGTTGCAGCCGTTCAACGGAACAATAATTCACCGTCAACGGATGTATGGAATCCGGATTGGCTGTTAGATGTGGAATCACAGAGTCTAAATTAACGCCGCGTAAAGCTGTTATTTCGCGCACTTGTTCAGGCGATACATAACCACCCAATTCATTGCGGTATTGAACAATCCGGATAGCGGTATAGGCGCCGATTCCACGGATATACTGCAAATCAGATGTGTCGGCGGCGTTCAGTTCGATGATTGTATCGCATTTCGGGTGGCTGTATTTTTTCGGATATAGCGAATCGCGCCGTAGGCTGTCTGCCAAATGACGCAGACTATCCCGTTCATGGCGCATGAGCGCAATACTATCCCGCCTGGATACCCACTCGCTGCTATCAATACGAATATATGGTTTTAACGCAAGAAAAGCACTGTCCGTCAAACCGTAAAGCCGACGAAAATCATCAGTATTGCGGAATCGTCCGCCTTTGGCGCGATACTTCATCAGGTTCCGAATCTGCCACGGCTTCAATCCGTTATATAAGAGCGTTAGACTATCCGATTTATTCGGGTCAAAGGTCAATGGCTTCTTTTTCTCAGGCTCTGTAGTTTTATCTGTCAGTTCCGATGAAATCGGCATATTTGGCTGTCTGCGGGAAACAAGAGCAATAACCAAATGAACTGCAATAAGCATTGCAATAAGACAAATGGCTCCAATGATTTGATTACGGACCGTCTTTTTATGTCTGGAGTTATTGCTCATCATGATTATTGAACCAGGGATTGAATATTGCCGTCCTGAAGATGGGTGGTTAGGATATCGCCTTTGTGTAGTTCCGACGATGAGCGTACCACTTTGCCGTTGAGGGTCGCTAAAGAATAGCCCATCTTATAGATTCGTTCCGGTGAATGCATCTTGACGGCTTGTGCCAACATCTCCAATTTATGACGACGGATAAGAATCTGCCGTTCTGCGGTTTGTTTTAATCGGCGCAGTAGTTCCTGAATCCGCAATGCCTGATGTTCCCGTTCATCAATAAAGAACTGCGCCACAGCAGTCGGTGTTTTCAGGGCTTTGTACGCTACCATATCCAAAACCGATATATCGCGGGTATGTCCTATTCCCGTAATAACAGGCAAGGGGAATTGTGCACAATGGTTACACAGGTTGTAATCGTCAAAACAACTGAGATCAGTCGTTGCGCCTCCGCCGCGAATGATAATAACGGCATCAAATTCCTCTTCCTGCGCGGCAACGGCATCCAACGCGGCAATAATTGACTTTGCGGCATGCTCACCCTGCATTACTGCAGGAAAGAGCGTCGTTTCGAAGCGATAACAGGACTGCAACTGATGACAGAAATCGCCATACCCCGCAGCCGACTCGGCTGAAATAACGGCAATACGACGAACAATAGTCGGCAGAACAAAGCTCTTGTTCAAGTCCATCACTCCTTCTTTTTGCAGACGGGCTATCGTTTCCTGACGCTGACGAGCAAGGTCTCCTACGGTATATTTCGGGTCAATGTTGATAATATTCGCACTCAAACCGTAAACTGCGTGGAAATTGATTTCCACTTCCACAAGAATCTGCATTCCGGCTTGCAGGTGCGAACCTGTCTCCTGCTCAAAATAGGGTTTGAGCATGGCATATACATTCTGCCAGCAGGTGGCACGCAATTTGGCGGCAAGAAGTCCGGTATCGGCTTTCTCAACAAGATCAAGATAACAATGTCCGCTCTTCTCGCTGATTGAAGCAATCTCTGCCCGAACCCAATACGTTTCGGTCTCCATCGCAATAATATCCTCGATGAAACCGCATATTTCTGACAATGAATATTGTTTCATGCTGCAAAGGTACTGCTAATTTTTCACATTCACAACTAAAAATGCATAATTTCAGAATATTATTTGCAGATGTTGATTTTTTGTAGTACTTTTGCACCCGTAAACGTAAGTGTGTATGAAAACGGAAGAAATACAAACTTTATTCAATCAATTTGAGGCAGCATCGGTGCTAATTGATGGTGTTGAGTGCTGGAGTGCACGCGACTTATGTCCCTTACTTGGCTACTCTCAGTGGCGCAATTTTGTTAACACGATTGACAAGGCACGAGAGGCTTGTCGAAACGCTCAGATAAAGGAATCTGATCATTTTGCTGACGTCAGCAAAACGATAGCAATGCCCAAAGGAGCTAGCAAAGAAATTGACGACATCTATCTTACTCGTTATGCTTGTTATTTGGTGGCACAGAATGGCGATCCACGCAAACCGCAGATTGCTTTTGCACAGACCTATTTCGCGGTGCAGACTCGCCGAGCCGAGATGGTAGAGAAACGCTTGCTGGAGGCAGAACGCGTAAAAGCAAGGCTTAAACTTCAAGAGACCGAAAAACACCTGTCAGGAGTGATGTACGAACGTGGTGTTAGTAATCAAGACTTCGCTATCATTCGTTCAAAGGGCGACCAAGCTTTATTCCGATTAAGCACCAACCAATTGAAATCGCGCATGGGCATTCCTCAAAGTCGTCCTGTTGCTGATTTCTTACCTACTATTAGTATAAAGGCGAAGGATTTTGCCGCTGAAATGACAAGCATGAATATCCAGACAAAGAATTTGCGAGGTAATGTACGCATTGAGCAGGAACATGTAGAAAACAATGCAGCCGTTCGGGATATGCTTGTTCAACGCGGTATTGTACCCGAGAATCTGCCGCCTGCTGAAGATGTCAAGAAAGTAGAACGCCGACTGAAAAGTGAAGAAAAGAAAGCTCTAGAAAACGGCAAGAATAAGACAAAATAACCCATAGTCCTGCTCGGACGTAATTAAGGAGTATATATTGACATGATTAACAGCGTTTGTTGCGATATGCGCAATTTCCATTTCAAAAAAGGCTACACTGTCTTTTCGGGTCGCAACCGAGACGCTACCGAGACGCAACCGAGACGGTAAAATGGCTGACCTTACGCTGACGTTACGCCGAGGATAGAAATATAGAAAAATGGCTAAAAGATGCCAATTGTTCCACGCGGTGATACATCGGTGACATACCGGTGACAGTTCGGGCGTGGAACAATTTGAAAAAACATCTAAATGGGAGGAAAAGTTAGAACGGCAGAACGGAATAAGCTCCGGGAAGGGACTCGATGAAAGCCGTATAATGATTCAGTGCCCAAGTAAACCAGTTAAGTGGATAGGCAAGCCATTCTCCAAAGAAGGGAATCCAACCGATAGTGAGCGTTGCAAAAGCAAGTAACGTAATGCAAAAAGCGAGTGGGATAACCACTATATTGGTGAGAATGAAGTAGTTGCAGGTTTGATGGAAATAGTATAGTGTAATGGGCAATGTGCCAATTTGCACGGCGATAGAGGCGGTGATAATACCTCCTATATATCTAAATAACTTATCTAAAAAGTTCGCCGCGGTATTACTTATTGGGAATATAATATTTTCAAAAAAATCTTTATTGGAAAAGGTGTCAATATACCAAGGTTCACTATTCTTTAGAGCAGAGGAAAAAATCTTTTGAGGGATAAGATGACTGAATAACGGTTCCAATAGTATGATGGAAAGCACTGCCGCAAAAGAGAGTTGGAAACTGACTGAGAAAAGGTCATTCGGACGGAGGATGAGGATAATAAAAGCCGCAGCTGCAAGACCATTGATACCGTTCGGACGCCGATAACACATATAGGCAGTTTGAATAATAGCGAGCATAATGACACTACGGCAAACAGAAGGAGAAAGTCCGGTTAGGAATGCATAGAAGAACATAAAGCTAATGATTATCACCCCGTTTATTCTTCGTCTGATTTTATCTTCATACAGCGGTTTTAATAAGCCGAAACATGTAAGCAGTGCCCAAACAACCGTGTAGATAATTCCTGTGTGCAGTCCGCTGACTGCGAGAATATGGGAAGCGCCGGAACGTTGAAAGCTCCTTTTGATGTCAGGATCCAAGTCTTCGCGATAACCAAGTGTAAGCGCAGAGAGTGTACCCAGTTCGTTGCCGGAGATTCCGAGTTCGCGATAACGTTCGATAAGCCGATACTGCAATCGGCGTGCAAAAATGCCGATTCCACCGGAAGTGTGACCGGTAATTTGCCAGTCTTTGGAACGAACAAAGGATTGTCCGACTATACCCTGTCGGCGGAGATACTTGCCATAGTCGAATGAACCGATACTATCCGGTTTTGTAATCGTTCCGCGAAATTGAATTCCATCGCCAATACTCGGAAACTGTTTGGTGGAATCCTTGCGCAGATAGAGATAAATCTTGCCGTAGTTTGTAGAAGCCGTATATCGGAAAGTCTTGGATTTTTCGACAGGATAATCCTCAATAACAGCCGCATAAACACCGATGGAATCGGGGAAATTCGCGTGTTTGGCGTATGGCATATCAAACGGAAAACCGGTATATTCGCATAGCAAAATACCGGCTATCAGTGGCAGCAAGAGCACCACAAACGGATGTACTTGCAGCCAGTTCCGCATGTTATTGAAGCATTTGATGAATTGCCTGTTCGGGACTTGGTGCTTTGAACACGGCACTTCCCGCTACGAGAACATCAGCCCCTGCCTCAAAGAGTTCACGAGCATTGTCAACGTTTACTCCTCCGTCGATTTCAACGAGGGTCTTGAGACCGCGTTCTGTGATTTGTTGACGGACATAACGTAGTTTGTCCATGGTTTCAGGAATGAACTTCTGGCCACCAAAGCCTGCAAAAACCGACATTAACAGCACCATATCCACTTCTCCGAGATAAGGGTCAAGCCGCTTTACATCGATATCGGGATTGATGGTAAGGCACGTTCTGACGCCCTTGTTACGAATGAGTTGCAAAATCGGACGCGGGTCATCGACGGCTTCGAGATGAAAACCTACAGACCAAGCTCCCGCATCGCAGAAACGCTCCACGTACTTTTCGGGGTGCACAATCATCAGATGCACATCCAATGGTTTGGTGGCATACTTGTGTAGCGGCTCCATTACCGGAAAACCGAAAGATATATTCGGCACAAACGTACCGTCCATAACATCCACATGAATCCATTCGGCTTCGCTGCGGTTGAGCATTTCAATGTCTTGTCTGAGGTCGCCAAAATCGGCGCTAAGTACTGATGGTGCGATAATTTTCATGATATCATTTACTTAAGTATTCAATAGCACGTTTGGTGATTTCGTCATCTCTTTCAAAGAGCGGGAAGAAACCATCGTCGCCAAGAATGTTTCGAACGATATACGCATTGATAAGACGCTCTAACAAAGGACGCGACTTGGCAATCTGTGCTTGGTCAGGTTCAACACCCTTATTCTTCGCAAAAGCCACAAACTCCGGCAACCAGTTAGCGGATTTGAGGTGCTTCTCGAGCGATTGCCAGTCTTTGAATTTCTCCAGTTCCTTGCGGTGGCGGTCCGTGTATTGGTAGGCAAACTGATAGGTATAAGCGTGATTCACACACTTGTTGTACCATACTGTATTGAGGGTTGTGTCACGCCCGACAAAGATATCCGGCATGATACCGCCGCCGCCATACATCTTACGACCAGCCTTAGTGTAGTACACCGTGCTATCCTTGAGATGAATGCTGTCAGCCGAGAAGAACTCGCCGTTTTCATAGCGGTCCATAAGGTCTTTCTCGTAGTCTTCCGAGTCACCAAGGGTATAAGGTTTTTGGATGCTACGCCCGGAGGGGGTGTAGTAGCGTGCCACGGTCAAACGTACGGCGGAGCCGTCTGCAAAGGGCATTTGCTGTTGTACAAGCCCTTTTCCAAAGGAGCGGCGGCCAATGATGGTAGCGCGGTCATTATCCTGCATAGCACCCGAGAAAATCTCGGAAGCGGATGCGGAGAAGTTGTCAATCAATACCACCAACGGTACGTTTTTGAAACGACCGGCACCATTGGCTTTTGCCTCGTAACGCGGATAGGAGCGTCCTTCTGCATAGACAATCAACTCGCCCGCTTGGAGGAATTCATTACACATCTTAATGGCTTGATCCATGTAGCCTCCGGAGTTTTCGCGAAGGTCGATAATGTATCTCTTGGCACCTTGCGAGTGGAGTGCTGCCAATGCCTGAATGAACTCATCATAGGTGTTGGCACCAAACTTGTTGACGCGGATAAAACCGATTTTGTCTTTTCCTTTGACCGGTTCAATAATGAATTTGGCATCCACCGAATGTACGGGAATATCACCGCGGGTAATCGTATAAGAGAGCAGTTCGTCCGTACCGGCGCGCCTGATTCCAATCTTAACCTTCGTGCCTTTTTCACCACGAAGCGTGTGCATCACTTTTTCGTTATTGATGCCTTTTCCGGTGAAGTTGCTGTCATTGACTTGCACAATCTTATCCCCGGCAAGAACACCGACACCTTCGCTCGGACCGCCCGAAATAACCGCCACAATATTAATCGTGTCGTTCTGAATCGTAAACTGGACACCGATACCGGAGAATGAGGCGGAAAGTTCGGAATTGACTAAATCAAGATCTTCTTTAGGAATATATGCTGAGTGCGGGTCAAGCTTTTTGACCAGTTCAGTCATGGCTTCGTCCGTGATGGAATCCATATTGAGTTCATCCACATAGACCGTTTGCATGAGCTGGAGCAATTGCTCCACTTTTGAATCGGGTTGTGAATAGAGCTGTCCGTTTTGGATATAAAAACGCTGTGCATTGGCTTTATTGCTAATGGCATTACCAAGCAAGAAACCCAATAAAAGGCAAACGATAGTAATAGTTGGTAAGATGTACTTTTTCATGATTGCAAATGTTTAGTCTTCAAAAGGCATATATACAACTTCTATGCCAGCACGTTGCAAAAGCTCAACGCCATCCATCAGACGATATTTTTCGCCGTAAACAACACGCTTGATACCGGACTGGATAATCAGTTTGGAACATTCCATGCAAGGCGAAGCGGTAACATAAAGAGTTGCTCCATCCGCTGAGTTGTTCGAACGGGCTATTTTGGTGATGGCATTGGCTTCAGCGTGAAGGACATACGGTTTGGAGACGTTGTTTTCGTCCTCGCAGATATTCTCAAATCCGCTGGGAGTGCCGTTGAAACCGTCGGAAATTATCATTTGATTCTTAACCATCAATGCTCCGACTTTGCGGCGCACGCAATAGGAGTTTTCAGACCATGTGCGTGCCATTTTCATGTAGAGGTGGTCGCGTTTTTGTTGTTTATCCATAACGTGTAAGTTTATCGTCTATTTTTGCTATTCCAGTGCCATTCGCCGGAAAAAGACCCTTCCGAAATAGTGCGTTGCTCTGGTGAAAAAGCGTTTTCGTAATGCGATATTTGTTCGATTTCACCGGTTTTGTTCATCAAAATTCCAATAATATCAAAGCGTAGTTTTCTCTTCTCCTGATGATATTTGATGTATGCGTTTCCGGCGGTAATCATGTAGCGGCGCTTTTGACTGTCAACCGCTTCTTCAGGGGTGCCTGCAACCGTGGATGTTCGCGTTTTGACTTCTACAAAAACTATCTCTTTGCGGTTGGCTGCAATAATATCCATCTCCAGATGTCCTAAACGCCAGTTGGTCTCAAGGATTTTGTATCCTTTTTTCTTCAATAGGTCTGCCGCAATCTGCTCACCCTTTTTGCCTATGGTATTATGCTCTGCCATCGTAGGCTATTTTGCCGCCAACAATGATTTGGCAAATGCGGGTACATCAATGCCGTCGAACGTACCGCTGGACATCATGAGCAGGGCGGTATTGGTGTAATCCAAACCACGCAAGCGGTTTTGTAATGCTTCGCTGCTGGTGAACACTTCCACATTGTCCGTGCCAAAAGCTGCGCGCACTTCTTCTGCTGTAATGGGGGTAAGGCGCTTGTGCTCAATCACTTTCGGATTGAAATAGACAAATGCTTTATCTGCCTGTGCCATACAATCCTTATACTGCGGCAGGAAATCAGCCATTAACGAAGAGAACGTGTGCAGTTCCATGGCTGCCACGAGCTGTTTGTCCGGATAGCGCTCACGTACCGCATTCACGGTTGCCTTCAGTTTGGACGGCGAGTGGGCAAAGTCCTTGTATGCCACCGAATCTGCCGTCTCGCAAATCTTCTCCAAACGGTTGCTGGCACCGGTGAAAGTGCTTATTTCGCGATAAAAGTCATCGGGTGTTACGCCGATACAATGGCAGGCAAGCATGGCAGCCTGAAGGTTCTGCATATTATGCTTGCCAAACACTTCCATCTGCACGTCACCTGTATATTCGCGGTAAGGAACACAGGTAAGGTTTTTTGGTGCTTCTGCCGCCAATTGACGCAGATTCTCATCGCCCTCGTAATAGATAAAGGTATCGGAGATAGTGTGCACGAACTTACGGAAGGTGTCCACATATTGCGGGAAGGTCGGGAAGACATTGATGTGGTCCCACGCGATGCCCGTCAGAATGGCAATATGCGGGTGATACCATAGGAACTTGCTACGCAGATCCAGCGGCGATGTGAGGTATTCGTCTCCCTCAAAGACTGCATATTTGGCGGTGTCGGAGAGTCGCACCATGCGCTCAAAGCCCTCAATCTGTGCGCCGACCATATAGTCCGCTTCAATGCCGAGGCGGTTGAGCACATAGAGAATCATCGATGTGGTGGTCGTCTTGCCGTGTGAACCGCCGACTACGATACGAATCTTGTCGCGAGTCTGCTCATACAGATACTCGGGGAAGGAGTAAATCTTCAGTCCCAATTCACGTGCTTTGACCAGTTCAGGATTGTCCTCACGGGCATGCATTCCAAGGATGATGGCATCAATGTCCGGTGTGATACGTTCGGGATGCCAGCCCATTTCATCGGGCAGCAGACCTGCCTCGCGAAGGTGCGTGAGTGCCGGATCGAAGATTTCGTCATCCGAACCGGTCACTACGTATCCTTTCTTGCTCGCTACCGCCAATGCGAGATTGTGCATAGCGGCTCCGCCTATGGCTATGAAGTGTATTCTCATGCAAACAATTTGCCGAAGTCAGCGTGGCTGATAGCTTTTTCTTCTATCTTGGCTACACCTTTCAGTGCCTCATAAATCTTGTTCTCTGCTACGCGCTCTACGATACCGCGCAGTTGGTCTTCTTTCTTGAGCATTTCGTTGGCGTAGTTGGTCAGATACTGGTCGTCCACATGCATCAGACCGTACTGCATGAACTGCATCTTTGCCACTTCCTTGGCATATGCCTCTACGTCCTCTTTCTCAACCTTGATGTCAAACTCTTTCATCAGCTGGTCTTTTGCGAGGTGCCATTTGAGTTCGTTGAGCATGGCGTCAAAGTCCTTTTCGAGTTTCTCTTCGGTCATATCCTTGTTGGTAGCCAATACCCAGCGGCGCAGGAAGGCGTTCGGGAACTCCACTTTCTCAAGTTTCTTCATGATGGCTTCCTTGGCATCAAGACCGAACTTGTACTTGCTGTCTTCTTCCATATTCGCCTCAATTTCGGCTTTCACTTTAGCGCGGAAATCGGCTTCGTCCTTGATGTTGTTTTCACCATAAACCTTGGCGAACAATTCACCGTCAATGGCAGCATCTTTATGGCGGGTAATACCTTGAATCTCAAACGTGAAGTCTGATTTCAGGTTCTCAGCTTCCTCTTTCTTGATGCCTAACATCGAAGCCACTTCAACAGCACTGTCGTATGCTTTCATCGGATTGAAGGTTACTACATCGCCCAATTTCTTGCCGTAGAACGCTTTGGCGGCTTTTTTATCCTTCATATACTGCGGATGTAGCATGGCGTTCTCTTTCTGCATGGGGTTCTCGTCATTGCCCACTTCTTTGAGGAAACCTTTCAGCACATCACCTTCCTGTGTCTCTTCGGCATCCACATACTCGCCGAAGCGCGACGCATAACTCTTCACTTGGTTATCCACCATTTCATCGGTAACGGTGATGGTGTAGTGTGTGAGTTTGGTCTTACTGTCGAGTTTGGCGTTGAATTCGGGTGCAACTGCGATGTCAAATGCAAAAGTAAAGGTATCTTGGTTGTCCAAATCCATTGTGGGGGTCAGTTCGTCATTGGGCAGCGGGTCACCGAGGAGATTGAGTTTCTCGGCATCAATGTACTCACCCAACTTGGCACCGATGGTCTTGTTGATAACGTCTGCAAGCACACCCTTGCCGTACATTTTCTTCACCAGTCCAACGGGTACCATACCCGGACGGAAGCCCGGAATATTCGCTTTCTGACGGATTTGACGCAGCTCTTTCTGCACTTCTTCTTGATAATCTGCCGGTTCAACCACCATGGTGATAACGCCGGTCATGTCTTTGATTTCGGATTTTGTAATTTGCATATTGTTTTGTTTTAATTATTGTCTAACTTCTAACAGCACTGCGGTCTATTATCTGTTCGCCCGTTTGCGCTCGAGTTCGTCAAGGATAATCTTGCGGATACGCATAGCGTGCGGTGTCACCTCCACGTACTCATCCACCTTGATATACTCCAATGCCTCTTCCAGCGAGAATTTGACTGCCGGAGGCAATATGGCCTTGTCGTCTGCGGACTTGGTACGCATATTGGTCAGGTTCTTCGCCTTCACCACATTGATGACGATATCGCCTTCTTTGGAGTTCTCGCCGACCACTTGTCCGGCATACACCTCCTCTTGCGGCTCCACGAAGAAACGTCCTCTGTCTTGCAGTTTGTCGAGTGCGTATGCCGATGCAGTACCGGCTTCCATAGCAATCAGACTGCCGTTGATACGTGTCGGCATATCGCCCTTATACGGCTGATACTCTAAGAAACGGTGTGCCATAATAGCTTCACCCGCACTTACGTTCATTACGTACGTACGCATACCCATGATACCGCGGCTCGGAATCGTGAATTCCAGTTGTACACGGTCATTCACAAGCTCCATCTTGGTCATTTCGCCTTTGTGAACGGTCACAAACTCGATAATCTTGCCGGAACATTCCTCCGGTGTATTGACCGTCAGTTGCTCCACCGGTTCGCACTTTACGCCGTCAATCTCTTTGATAATAACCTGCGGCTGACCGACCTGCAGTTCATAACCTTCACGGCGCATAGTCTCAATCAGTACGGAAAGATGCAGTACACCACGTCCGAATACGGTCCACGATGAATCGCTTGTACTCGGTTCCACGCGTAATGCAAGGTTCTTCTCCAGCTCTTTCATCAGGCGGTCATGGATATGACGGGAAGTCACATATTTGCCGTCCTTGCCGAAGAAGGGGCTGTCGTTAATCGTGAACACCATAGACATGGTCGGTTCGTCAATGGCAATCGGAGCCAGCGGTTCGGGATTCTCGGCATCGCAGATGGTGTCGCCTATCTCAAAGCCTTCTATGCCGATTAACGCGCAGATGTCACCACTGCTGACGGCGTCGGTCTTGACATGCGTCATGCCGGCGAAGGTATGCAATTCCTTGATTTTCGTACGAACCTTTGTGCCGTCTTTCTTGAAGAGTGTCACCTGTTGTCCGTCTTTCAGAGTGCCGCGGTGAACACGTCCTACGGCGATTCGGCCCACATACGGGTTATAGTCCAAGGAGGTAATCAGCATCTGCGGTGTACCTTCCAATACTTCCGGTTCGGGGATATACTCAATGATGGCATCCATCAATGCCGTCAGGTCGGTTGTCGGCTTGTGCCAGTCGGTGGACATCCAGCCGTTCTTCGCCGAACCGTAGATGGTCTGGAAATCCAACTGGTCATCAGTGGCATCAAGATTCACCATCAAATCAAACACGGCTTCCTGCACCTCGTCAGGACGGCAGTTCAGTTTATCGACCTTGTTGATAACCACAATAGGCTTGAGGTTCAGCTGCAAGGCCTTTTGCAGTACAAAACGTGTCTGCGGCATGGGACCCTCAAAGGCATCCACTAACAGCAGCACGCCGTCTGCCATATTCAGTACGCGCTCCACCTCACCGCCGAAGTCCGCGTGACCCGGAGTGTCAATGATGTTGATTTTGTAACCCTTGTACTCGATGGCAACGTTCTTGGCAAGAATCGTGATACCGCGTTCACGTTCAAGATCGTTGTTATCCAGTATCAACTCTTTGTTTGCCACGCCTTCCTGACGCGACTCCTGTACCACTTTTGCCGTGTACAGCATTTTGTCAACCAAGGTCGTTTTGCCGTGGTCAACGTGAGCGATAATCGCTATATTTCGTATCTTTTGCATAATCTATATATTCTACCACGCACACAATGCGCAAAAAACGCGCAAAGGTACGGAAAAAAATCGACATCTGCAAATGCAGATGAAGAAATTTTATAAATTATGCAATTTTTGGGGATGAATAGTGCTTTTTTCTTATGGGAAACGAGCTAAAGTATGGAATACTTAATGTTTTTTAGCGCAAATAAGTGCGGTTTTTGGCGCACTTATTTTGCTGTTTGAAGGTTTGAGCTTCGCCTGGTTTGGCGCTACGCGCCTGTTTTTTTATGATGTGGTTATAGTGTTCTTATAGTACTCTTATACTTCTGTTTGCTTATTAACGTATAAATCACCTATAAATAACATATAAATTACCTATAAATAACATATAAATCACCTATAATTTATAGAGAAAATTTAGTAATGATTAATGAACAATGAATAATGAATATTTCGCCGCGTTGTTGGGCGATGCAGGGGACGAAGAAATCGCCGATTGGACGATTTGAAAATTTGAAGATTGGAGAATGAAGAATGTAGATTGCTGGTTTTTGTCAGGCGAGGGAATCGGGAAGGATATCGGGACGGCGGTTACGGGTGTGTTGGAGGTTTTGCTCGTACTGCCATTCTTCGACTTTTGCCTGATGTCCGGACAGCAGAATATCCGGCACACGCCAGCCCTTATATTCCGCCGGACGAGTATATACGCCAGCTTCGAGCAAACCGTCCTGAAAGCTGTCAGACAGGGCGGAAGTCTCATCGCCTATGGCTCCCGGAAGTACGCGCACAATAGCGTCTGTCATCATCGCAGCAGGCATCTCGCCGCCGGTAAGCACAAAGTCGCCGATAGAGTATTCCTTCGTAATGAAATGGTCGCGCACGCGCTGGTCAACGCCTTTGTAATGCCCGCAGAGAATGATGATATTCTTCTTGAGCGACAGGGTATTGGCGTCCTTCTGCGTGAAGCGTTCGCCATCGGGAGCAGTGAAGATAACCTCGTCGTAGTCGCGCTCCGCTTTGAGGGCAGAGATACAGCGGTCAATGGGTTCAATCTGCAAGACCATCCCCGCAGAGAAGCCGAAGGCGTAGTCGTCCACCTTGCGGTGCTTATCCAGCGTATAATCGCGGAGGTTATGAACGTAAATCTCCGCGAGCCCTTTGTCTTTCGCCCGCTGGATAATGGAGTGGTTGAGCGGAGATTCCAGCAACTCCGGACAAGCAGTTATTATATCAATTCTCACTTAATTAACAGTTAATAATGAATATTTTAATTTTGTAAGTTTGATTTCGTAGTCTTTATAATCGATATTAAAAGTTTTAATATCTCAAGACCATCATCATGAATGGACTTGAATGCATCATCAGTAACATATCCTGCATCATGCATTAATTCCAACCAATATATTGTTTCGTTTGTTTCTTTGAGTGCTATGCTTAATTTGCTAATAAAATCTTGCTTGCTTTGTGCGTAGGTTGCTTCCCTGCAATTAGCACCAATAGAAGTACCGGAGCGCAAAAGTTGTTTAGATAATATGTGCACATTCTTATCAGAAAGGTATTTATATGCTTTTATAATTCGCAATGCAAACGAATATGTTTTATCATCTAAAACCCCCAAATTATATATTTTTGTTTCTTTCTCCACTATACTATGAGATATTCATTATTCATTATTCATTATCAAGGAACCGGGTCGTAGCCGGAACCTCCCCACGGATTGCAGCGGGCGATACGTTTGATGCCGAGCCAAGTGCCTTTGAATATGCCGTATTTCTGCACGGCTTCCACCATATACTGACTGCAGGTCGGGGTATAACGGCACGAAGGCGGCGTTAAGGGCGAGATGCAATAACGGTAGAAATATACCGGCAGGAGGAAAATATTACGAATCAGCTTCTTCATTGAGTTTTTTGATGGCTTTTTTGACGGCTTTTTCGATGACCGCATAGGGTTGCATGGACTTGTCCATATAGTTGATTGCCAGCATGTAGGCTTGTTTCAAATCCGCCTTGTTGAGCCGCCATGCTTCGCGCATCTGGCGGCGAAGACGATTGCGCTCGGTGGCATGTTTGTGGAGCGATTTCGGCGCCCAGATGAGGACCGCTGACGCTGTTAGACCGGTTTCGCCTGTTGGAAGTGAGACCGCTGGCGCTGCTGGAAATGGGATATACGTCACGCGGAGCGGCCAGACGACGAACTTCCGTCCCTCTTTGTATAGCGCCGCAATACGCAGCTGTCCGTAGAGCCGTTCGTATTTAGGAAAGGTGTGCCTCAAGATAGCGTTCGATAGCCGTAGTGATACTGGGTGATTCCGGAGTCGGCGCCTTGATATCCACCCGCAGGCCTTCCTCTTCGGCTGCCGTTACGGTGTTCAATCCAAAACATGCGAGGCGTGTCTCTCCCTGCTTCCAGTCGGGGAAATTCTTCTTCACAGAAGCAATTCCCGTTGGGGTAAAGAGCACAAGCATATCGTAATTGAAGGGCTTGTCCGCAGGCCATTCGGTAGCTACCGTGCGGTACATAACCGCGGGTTTGATAGTAATCCCGTGTCCGGCAAACATATTAATCGTATTGTCGTTGTGCACGTCGGACATAACCATAAGATACTTCTCCGTCGGACGGCGGTTCATCGTGGGCAGCAGGTCTTCAAAGTTATTATGCTCGCTGAAGAACACGCGGCGTTTGCGGTACTGGATATACTTCTGCAGGTAGTTGGCAACTGCCTCCGAAATGCAATAGTAGTGCATCGATTCCGGCACTTGGAGACGCAATTCCTCGCAAAGACGGAAATAATGGTCCACGCCCAGTCGGGAATTCAGCAGCACGGCGGTATAATCAAGCGGATTGATACGTTGCTGACGGAACTCATGGGCATCCAGTCCTTCCACGTGAATGAGTTGACGAAAATCAAAGGAGACACCAAAACGTGTTTCCATATCCGAATATGGATTGCGCTCCGACATCGGACGCGGTTGTGAAACAAGGATGTTCTTTATCATAACTATCAGTTCTTACGTAAGTGATTGGGTGGTGACGATGATTGCTCCAAGCGGCAGCAGTTCGAGCGTCACGACATATATCAATAGATACAGCACGGATTGTGGTCCGGCGTAGAAGTATTGTACTATCTTGAAAATCATTACCCCGACAAACAGCGCTCCAATAGCAATAGCCAGCCAATGGAATGCTTCGCCGGAAAAATTGATGCAGAGCAAAATGGCGGGATACAGCAACACACAAAGCATGGTCCACAGATTGTCATACTGGGGAAGGTAGATGACGACCGTTCGCTGCAGTTCAAACGTATAGGCGACAAGCCATGAAACGGCAGCCCGCACAGTCAGCACAGCCAGTACGACACCAATGATAATTCCGTAGGTGCGCAGCGAGAACGGCGCCGAATGGTACGTAAAGGCATAAAGCGCCATCGCGAAAGTGCCGATACGGAAAAGGTTCAGCAGAATGACTCCGTAGAGGTTGCGGGCACGGTCGCCGTAGATACGTTCCATCTTGGTGAAAGTGGTCCGAAAAGCGGCACGCAAAGTCTCCGGCTGGAGCACCTCGCTCAGAACGAAGCACACCAATAATCCCAGCATCAACCAGGAAGGCCAAGCTTCGGACAATGGAGTGGATATACGTGCGATTTCGGTCATTGTTGTACCAGTTTATATAGTTTGTCGCCTCGGCGGACGACTTTGTCGGTTTTGAGGGCAAAGAGCTTGCCTTGCTCTACGGAGGTTGCGGGGTTGCCTTGCTCGTCATGCAAGTCATGCGCCACGAGTTCGTAGGCACCGGTCGTTTCGCCGGTAACAAGCAACTCATCGCCTTCGGAAATATTAGCAATCGCTTCGAGTATAAACTCAGCTACGCTGATGTTCTTGAAGTAATTGGTGCATTTGCCGGCATATAGTTTCTTGCGGGTGGCGCGGCTGCCGTATTCGTGGGTCCATTCGCCGAGCCGCTGTCCCTGATAATAACCATCCCAGAATCCGCGGTTGAAAACGCGGGCGAGACGGGTGTTCCAGTCTTCGATACGGCCGGTAATTTCCGGTGTGGCATATTCGCCCTGCTGCCACGCTTCAACGGCTTCCTTATAGCAGGAAACAACCGTCTGAACGTATTCCGGACCGCGGGCACGACCCTCAATCTTGAGAATGCGCACACCGGAATCCAGCATCTTGTTGAGGAAATGAATCGTCTTCAAATCCTTCGGCGACATGATATATTGGTTATCCACCTCCAGTTCGAGTTCCGACTCCTTGTCCTTGACAATATACCCGCGGCGGCAAATCTGCATGCAGGCACCGCGATTGGCACTACTGCCGAGATTATTGAGACTGAGATAGCATTTGCCGCTGACTGCCATGCACAAAGCGCCGTGGCAGAACATCTCAATCTGTATTAATTCGCCTTTCGGTCCGCGGATATTCTGCGCGATGATGTCATTGTGGATGGACGCCACCTGCTCCATATTCAGTTCGCGGGCAAGCACCACCACATCGGCAAACTGCGCGTAGAACTTCAGGGCTTCGGTATTGGCGATATTCAGCTGCGTGGATAGATGCACTTCAACGCCTTTGGCATTTGCATACTGCATCACGGCAATATCCGACGCAATAATCGCCGTTATTCCGGCTTGCTTGGCATGATCCACAATACTGCGCATCAGCGGCAGGTCTTCCGGATAAATGACCGTGTTCAGCGTGAGGTACGTTTGTACACCCGCTTCCTGACAAATGGCTACGATGCGGTGCAAATCCTCTGTCGTGAAATTCGCGGACGAACGCGCACGCATATTCAGGTATTCGATACCGAAATATACGCTCGTAGCACCTGCTTCAATCGCAGCGGACAGGCTTTCCCAGCAGCCCACCGGTGCCATGATATTTATGCGTTCACCTTTCACCTTTCACCTTTCGCCTATAACCTCTAGCCTTTCGCCATTATCTCTGCAATCTGCACGGCATTCAGCGCCGCACCTTTGCGGATTTGGTCGCCCACACACCAGAATGTCAGTCCGTTCTTGCGGCTGATGTCGGCGCGTACTCGACCGATATATACTTCATCCGTACCGCTCAAAAACAGCGGCATCGGGTATTTCTTATTCGCAGGTTCGTCCATCAGCACGCAACCTTCCGCATGACGGAAAGCTTCCTGTGCTTGGGCGGGAGAAACGGGTTCTTCCGTCTCAATCCACACACTCTCGCTATGTGCCCGAAGAGCCGGAACACGCACACAGGTCGCACTCACTTCGATGTCCGAATGCATGATTTTGCGCGTCTCGTTGTACATCTTCATCTCCTCTTTGGTGTAGTCATTTTCCGTGAATACATCAATGTGCGGAATAAGATTGTATGCCAGTTGATACGCAAACTTGTTTACAGTCGCTTCTTCGCCTGCCAGTACTTGACGATACTGTGTCTCCAGTTCCGCCATCGCTTGTGCGCCGGCGCCGGAAGCGGCTTGGTATGTGGCAACATGCACACGGCGAATGTGGCTCAAACGCTCAATCGCTTGCAAAGCCACCACCATGATGATGGTTGTGCAGTTCGGGTTGGCAATGATGTTACGCGGACGATTGAACGCATCGGCTGCATTCACTTCCGGCACTACCAACGGCACGTCCTCATCCATGCGGAACGCGCTGGAGTTATCAATCATAACGGCTCCGAACCGCGTAATATCGTCGGCAAACTCGCGGGATACAGACGCTCCGGCAGACGTAAAGGCGATATCTACGCCCTTGAAATCGTCACCATGCACCAACTGCTTCACCACGTACTTCTTGCCGGCAAAAGAGTATTCGGTCCCGGCACTACGACCGGAACCGAATAAACGGAGTTCAGTAATAGGAAACTTGCGCTCTTCAAGCACTTTCAACAGTTCTTGTCCGACGGCGCCCGAGGCACCAACTATCGCTACTACCATAAATTACACGAATCAGTTTGAAATCAGTTCAACGAAATCGTGGTGTCAGCCTCTTCAACAACGAAAGCCACTTTACCTTCGCGTGCCAACCAACCAAGTGCCATGTTCAAATCAGCGTCTTTCAGCTTGGTGGCCTTCTTCAGAGCCTTTTGTGTGAGGGCACCGCCTTGCAGTGCAGACCAGATTAAACCGGCGTTCTCACCAATCTTACTTGTAATCATAACTAATACCTTTTACCTTAAAAATTTATTTAACAATAGCCCCTAAAAGGGGATAGACTAGTCTATTTTCTTGAAAATCAAGCACGCATTCAACCCGCCGAAACCGAAGTTATTGGACAGCGCGTAGTGAATATCGCGTTGCTGCGGCTTGTTGAATGTGAAGTTGATGCGGTAGTCGATATTCTCGTCCTCATCACCTTCTTCGTGATTGATGGTTGGAGGAACAATCCCTTCCTCAATGGCTTTGACGCAAGCCACCGCCTCAATCGCACCGGCGGCACCTACAAGGTGACCCGTCATCGACTTGGTCGAATCCAGATTCATCGCATAGATGTGCTCGCCGAACACCTCGCGAATGGCCTTCAACTCAGCCACATCGCCTAAAGGCGTCGAGGTGCCGTGGGTGTTTATAAAGTCTATGGCTTCGGGCTGAATACCCGCATCTTGCAATGCCAAACGCATGACGTTGGCCGCACCTTTTCCTTCCGGATCGGGAGCCGTCATGTGATGCGCATCGGCCGTAGCGCCGGCACCTACCAACTCGCAGTAAATCTTTGCTCCACGGGCTTTCGCGTGCTCGTATTCCTCGAGTATCAGGCAGGCGGCACCTTCGCCCAGCACAAAGCCGTCACGAGACTTTGAAAACGGACGACTGGCTGTCTCCGGCGAATCATTACGCGTTGAGATAGCACGCATGGCGTTGAAACCGCCAATTCCGCTCGGACGGATATCCGCATCCGCGCCACCCGTGAAAATCACATCTGCACGACCCAAACGTACCGCATCAAAGGCCTGACCGATAGCGTGAGATGAACTCGAGCAAGCAGACGTCACTACAAATGCGGGACCTTTCAGACCTAACATCAGCGATATATGTCCGGCTGCCATGCTGTGAATGACTTTCGGGATAAAGAAGGGCGAATAGCGTGGGGTGCCGTCGCCGGTGGCAAAACCGCCGTTTTCTTCTTCAAACGTAAGCAGACCGCCCATGCCGGAACCCCAGATAACACCCATACGGGTCGCATCTTCCTGCGCCATATCCAAGCCCGAATGGTCAAACGCTTCTTTGGCTACCACCATCGAGAACTGCGCATAACGGTCTATTCGACGAGCCTCCTTCACATCCACTACACCGCTCGGGTCAAAATCTTTCACCTCGCAGGCAAAATGTGTACGGAATTTCTCAGTGTCAAATTGCGTGATGTTTGCCGCACCGCTCTTGCCAGCCAGCATGTTCGACCATGTCGTCGCCAAGTCATTCCCTATCGGACTTAACGCACCTATCCCTGTTACTACTACGCGTTTTAATTCCATATATAATAACTCTCAACTTTCTGTAATCAACACTTAACTACCTATGCACAATTTACGAGTTCACAGTAACCTGCAAACTCGTAACGTTGTGTGTAGTAATCAAAAATTAAGCAACAGCTTTCTCGATGTAAGCCACAACATCACCTACCGTCGAAATCTTCTGAGTATCCTCATCTGGGATAGTGATATTGAACTCCTTCTCGAACTCCATAATGAGTTCAACTGTGTCTAATGAATCGGCATTCAAGTCGGCTGCAAAGCTTGCATCCAAGGTTACTTGGCTCTCTTCAACACCCAGTTTATCCACTACGATAGCCTTTACTTTGTTTTCAATTTCTGACATATTAGTAAAATTTATATGGTTAATATTTTCGTTGTTTGGTTTGCTGATTTTGCTGCAAAAAAGAGATGCAATTGCCATCCGCTTTTTCGGTTACGTACAAAATCGGCTGCAAAAGTACAACAAAATTTCCGAACCTGCAAATATTTCGCATATTTTTCGTAAAAAAATGCAAGAATGAAACATAAATGTGACAAATATTACCATAAAAATTGTTTGACGAAAGATTATGTTAAAGGCGAAAGCTTATAGCATTGTCCCTTTTGCTCGCATACTTGCGAGCAGATTACACTTTGCTTTTCGATTACTTGTAGAGACTTAATTCATTAAGTCTCCTTTAATAAATATTCATTATTCATTATTCACTGTTCCCTTCGCCTTAAGTTAGTTATTAGTTAGATATTAGTTAGTTATTACCCTAAGACAATCCTAAGATAACCCTAAGACAACCCTATGATTATCTTCTCTTTATCGGGTCTTCTTGTACTTTCCGGCGTCTCCCTTTCGCCTTTATTCCACTCGGCTTGCCGCTTGTAGAGCCATAACCCGTAACCGGTAACCCATAACCCGTAACCCATAACCTCTAACCTTTCGCCTTTATAATGATTTTCATTTTTTCTTCCGTGCCAACTGTGCAAGTTTTTTTGTCGTGTCCAAATGTCCATTTGACCATTTCATTTGTATCTCTCTGATTTAGAGTTACTTAACGCTTCCTTCCAAATGGACATTTGGACATATGGACATGTTGTTTTTTGAATTGTGAATCAATTTTAGATAACTTTGCCCAAATTTGCACTACACTTTGAAAGTTTATTTATATTGTTTATACTGTTCGGACAATTCGGATAGTTTGGTTTTGAATGGTCTGTCTCCATTGAACATTCCTCCGGCGAGTTCTTTAGCGTCTGTAAAGAGACTATCCACCTTGCTACGCCAAGCAGCAGCTAATTCTTCTGAGTTCGTTATGGCTGCTTGCTGAGTCAATTCTGCTGCATTATCGACAGCATTGGCAGCTACATTCGCCACACTCAATTTGCCTAAAGTGGCTACTTTAACGACTTTGGCGGAAAACGAAACAGCCTTAAGTGCACCGGCGCCAACACTTGCGACAGTTTGTAGTGCCCTGTCCGCAAATCTCTTTTTGGTATAAGGCAGACAATGCGCAATTAGATCGAGCATCACTTCCTTATCCGATGGAGATGCGATACTGCTAATGAATGTCAATTGTGCGCGGTGTAACTTCTCGCGGTCGCTTTTACCAATCTTCTTGTTGATGTAGTCGCATAAGACTTCATATTATTGAAAAGTCTCAGTAACCGAATTGCTTGTAGCGTATAGATTGTTGCAGATGGCAGCATTCACTTCATCCGAACCGAGAGCCTGTTCGGAAGCAGTCTTTGCTTCTGCTTTCTTTGGTTTTTGTTTAGACTTCGGCATACGACTAGCAATAATCATATCTAATTCGTCATCGGATATATCGTGTTTTGCAGCCTCAGCACGAAGCACAGACAGCTCCTTTTCCGTCACTTCTCCATCTTCCAGTGCCATTTTTAGCAGCATTTCCAATTTCGCTGGAAGCTCATATTGAGATTCCTTTTTCTTGTCAAAAAGTCCCATAGTAAAATATGTTATTATAGACCAACAACCATTGCTAATGCAAGCATAATGCCCCAGCACAAGAGTCCTAGAAAGTACGGCAAGATAGAACGTTTTTTATAACGTTTGTCTTCTGTCCCCTTTTTTGTTAATCTTACACCGCTGGTTATCAGCAGACCACCAATAATAAACAATGTAAATAATACGAATTTCATGTGTAAAATATTATGAGTTATGGCTACTCTATTATGGGTTTTCGCCGTTAGCCCTTATCATTATTAGTTTGTATATCCATCATATCCGACATCCTTAACTTTTAGTTCCGGGACATCGGGATTGCCGGTGTGGTTTATATTGCGGTTGATGACAGCCGCAAATTCTTCTGCAATGAGCATCGCACGCGTGTCACGAGAAATAACACTCCATGCTATACGCAAACAAATAGCATTAACGTGATGGTCAAGATGACGTGCAAAATAGGTCGGTCCTGCATTATTGTGGTATCGCTGTTTGTCTGCTGACAATGAATACTTAGATTCTAGTACTGACGAGAAATCTTTAAACAACTCATCAAACACAGGAATATCATTCAGAGTAATGTTCGGGTCATTGTATGTCTCATCCCCTTCTTTTGCTCCATATGTGAAATGCAGTTGTGTCGGATAGACAGGTTCGCTTCCACCGCTTGCAGCCATAAGGGTAAACAACCACTTTTGTTCACTATCAACAAGTCTATTCAAATCTTCCATGCATTCTTTCCGTCCGGGTGTATCATCATTCTTGTACATATAAAATGAATGGTAAGGTCTTGTTTCTCCCAACTCGCGACTTACATAATTAAATCCTCCGATTTTAGCGACATAGTATGCCCACCAACCAATGACAGGATCTTCTATATTGCTCGGCGAAAAGATTGTTACGGGAGAATGTCTGTCAATGCATTGCCCATAAACTGTGTTGATGGCAAAATGCTCAACTGCTAACAAGTCGTCTGGAAAATCTTCAACAGGATAGGTACACGAAACATTAATCAGTCGGAAATGCGGATCATAACTGACGGCATCTAATACTTCGTCTTCTTTCAATCCCATACGAGCCATAATCTCTGTTACTGAGACAAAACGCGGTGCTCTTTGGTATCCGGTTGAGCGATCTAATTTCCTTTCAAAAGCCATGTGCAAACGTTTTGCCCATTCTTTTGATTTAGTTTTTCGCTCATCTTTTTCCATTACTTCGGAAAATGCAGAGCCAATCAAACCTGCCGGAACAGCGAAGATGGCAATGCCGAGTACGCCGATGATACAGGCTATAATACGACCAATTAATGTAATCGGAGGTGTTTCGGCAAAACCTCCCGGGTCACCAATATATTGTGCAAAAGCCCATAAAACAGATTTCCAACCATTATCATAGACTTCCGGTTGCACTTCATGTTCTACGAAAAATAATACAAAAGATAGAAGTAAAGTTATATTAAATAAGAATTGTATGGACACATAGAATTCTTCCTTCTTGGCCAAGAAAGCACGGTGCAATACATTGAAAGCCTTCATGTATCGGAAAATGCGCAACATCCTAAGCAGACGGGCAATACGTAATGCCTTGAATGCTGCAAGAGGTACAGGAAGTGCCAGATGCAGATAGAATGGATAAGTGGAGAGGATGTCTATTAAGCCGTAGAACGAGAAGCAATAGCGAACTCGTCCCCAGAAGCCTTTGTATTTATTATCAATAAGGTCGGCACACCATATACGAAGTGTAACCTCTACTGTGAAAAAGTACGTAGTGAAATGATCAATGAATTTTAAGATGTGACCATATTGCTCGGTAATACTGCTAAAAGTGGAGAGGAATACTTCAATTGTAGAGATTAATATTAATCCCATAATCACATAATCCCCGATGTTTTGCCATTGCCTTGTGCGTAAATCGTCATCAAAAACCGCGGCCAATTGCCGTTTGAGACGCATAATGTTAGATTCTTGTTCCATTTTATTAATATTTTCTTTGTAAGCAGCGGAGCGGTCAAACTCCGCTGCCTGAATGTAGCGGGACTACTTCTCTCGTTTAAGCGATTCGCGAGCACTTTCGATTTGGCGTTTGAGAGACTCGATATTACGGTCATGACGTGCCGCGTAGTCGATTTTCGACTTGCGATACGAAGCCTTACTTGAAGGCGATGAAGCGCTTTTAATCAGCGAAGCATAGCGTTCGTTGTCACGCTTTTTTGCCTCTTTTTCTCTGTCCATACTTGCCCGAAGGTCAATGATCTTTTTCTTGTAATACTCTTTGCTCATAATATCAACTATTTGAGGATTATTTCCAAATACCTTTCTTGCAGCCGTTCTTCTCGCACTCAGCGTTGAAAGATGCGAGCGTTTTCTCGTCATTAGAACCACTGGTGTAATAACGGCTTCCTTCTTTGGAGGTATAGCATACTTGTGCGTACAAGCCGAATACTTTGTCAAACTCTTGCTCCAAGCTCTTGATTTTCTTGTTGCCGCTGATGGAGATGTCGCCTCCCGAGTCTGCACGACGAACGGAAGCCAATGTCTTGTCGATATCAATACCGGAGATACTCTCGCCTTTAGCCACTGCCTGACGTGCGTAGCTGTAACAGATTTTCAAACGCAGATACGGGAACTTCTGGTTGAATTCCTTCATCAGCGTTCCAATCTTCTTGTTACCGGTTACGGACAACTCTGTTGCCGAAGTCTTTGCAGGAGCAGCTTTTTTTGCAGGTGCTGCCTTAGGTGCTACCTTTTTTACTGCGGGCTTAGCAGCGGGCTTCGCTACTGTTTTTTTCGCAGGAGCAGCTTTTTTAGCTGGTGCTGTTTTCTTTGCAGTTGTAGCTGCTTTCTTTGCTGCGGGCTTCGCTGCCGTTTTTTTCTTTGTTACTGCCATAATGATTAAAAATTAAGGGGTTAAACTTATGGTTATCTAAGTTCTTTTTCTGCTTGAATGATAAGCGGTTTGAGTGCATCCAAGTTGCTGGCGGTTTTACCTAACAATTTAGCGAAGAAACCGCCCTTCTTCTCGGTATCTTCCACCTGTACGTGGAATTTGTATTGATCTGTCTTATAACAGTCTGCAGAGTCAAGTTTCTCAGCAAGAATCTTGTCAAACTCAGGAGCCTGTTTTACGAAAATGGAGATACGCAAGTCACCTTTCTGAGGGAGGAAGGCTACAAACACGCGTGGCTTACCGTTCAATGCCAATCCGATATATGCTTTGTTATATTTCAAATCATACTTGAACTGGCAAACAGAATTGATGATTTCCAAAATATGGTCTACCAATTCCAGATTCTGCTCGGATGATTGATCCACCCAATAAGCTCGGTTGTATTCCTGTGCTTCGCTGTCCTCCTTAGTTTCTAGCTCTGGTTCTGGCTTTGGTTCCGGTTTCGGCTCCTCTTTCTTCGGTTCCGGCTTCGGAGCAGGTTTCGGTTCCTCTTTCTTTGAAGCCGGTTTTGGTTCTTCTTTTTTAGGTTCAGCCTTTGGCGCTGCTTGTCGTGTTTTCTGTTGTGCCTCATAGATACGCGCATCAAGAAGCATCTCAAACTCGTCTACATCGCCACCGGCTTCCTTCACTTTCTTGCATAGAATAGCACGCTCCTTATCCGTTACCACACCATCCACCAATGTGGCAGCAATCAGTTTTTCAAGGTCAATAGTTACAGCAGTTTTCGGTTCTTCTTTTTTAGAAACCGATTGAGGTGCTGTTTTTTCTTTTTTGGGTTTACCAAGATAATTTATTTTTGTATTTGATTCAAAAGCTTTTGAATCAATCATTACTTCACCAGCCTCGTTTTCTATATTGACTGTTTCTAAGTTCATCTCTCCATTATTCCCCCAATATTTTGTGAATGCTTTAGAATGTATACCTTTTACCGATGAAGGAATTGTTATTTCTTTCAAGGAAATACAACCTTGAAACATTCCACACATTATCTCTTTTATATTTCTACTGATATTGATTTGAGATAATTTACAACATCTATTGAAAGCATAATTTCCAATACTGGTTACTGAGTCTGGAATATTGATTGAAGTCAAACTAGAACAATCTTCGAATGCACTATTACCAATGCTTGTTACGCTATCTGGAATAGTTATTGATGTCAAAAGAGAACTCATACTAAAAGCAGAGTCGCCAATACTTGTCACGCTATTGGGTATTGAGATTTTTTCTGCATGACAACGACGAAATGCCAAAAAACCAATTTTTTTTATTGTATTAGGGATTATTATTTCTTTTATGCTCTTACATGATGAATATGAAAAACTAGCACTTGTATGCGTATAACTCCAGTCTAATTTTTCAAATATACCAAAAGAAAGATAATATCCCGGTTGATTCTTCCAATCGGTATATCCATCTTTTCTGCGCTTATCTTCTTCTCTTGTGTAATAACTTTCAGATAATCGGCCTTTAATTTCAGTCACAGTATATGTCTGAGAGTTGTATTCTACTGTTTTGGGGATATAAAATTGTTCTTGCGAAACAGAAGATGCATCTACAAGTGCCACTTCTTTATTTTTCTCATCGATAATTTCAAATCCTAATCCATAATAAGTGAATGTTTCACCTTTTTTGATTCCTACAATATCATATATCTCTGATGTGTGAGGATTTGTCACTCTTGCCGATAGGCGAAACTCACCAAAGTAGGCTCTTTGTGGAACTAGTACCACTTGTTTCTTAACCTCATCTACGATTTCGTACAAATCGTGATTACTCGAATAAAATTGTTTTGCCATAGTTTTTAGTATTTATTAGTTTTAAGAATTTTTGCTAAATCAAACATTGCTTTTAAGCGCGAATTGGATTTATAAAATGATGCCTTCGAAAGATTATTTTTTGTGACATCAAAGTTACCTTCTTTATCTTTTTCAGGCCAATTCTTAATACACCATTCGTAATCCTTGCGAGACACTACTAATGATAGATTCCCTCTATAGATTTTTCCTGTAAACCACAACAAACGGTCAAGATGATCATAGGATATATTGCCTCCTAAACGATTTATCAGTTCGTCTATCGCCTTTACAAAAGTAATTATTGTTTCCTTGCCTTCCATCTGCTGTTCTTGATTTAACACCCATAATTTAGGGGCTTTATCTTCCCAGCCACAATATTTCCAAATACGTGGGAACATTTCGCAGGCAATAGAATCAAAAATTGGGAATTGAAGTTCTGTTTCAAAGTATGCATATTTGCTTATTAATGAAACGGCCACACCTTTTTCTTCTCCATTTTTTCCGATACCATATTTTTCTCCCCAAAGATTGAATTTATCACCATTAAACAGATTCACGTCATATGTTTTTAGAAAATCTTTAAACAACTTCTCTGTAGGATGCAAATGAACCATTCTTTCAGCTAACTCATCCAAGGCATAATATCTGCGGTTCATCTGAGTGGAATACATACTATCAATTACCGTCAGACGAAGTAAAACATCTTCTCTTTTTGAACCACTTGTCAATTTAAAGATATTTTCAATAGCTTTTTTGTCATCGATAAAGCCTTCGATGCTATAATCGTAAACATCATTTTTCTTGAGACTATCCAAAATCTCTCTAATTTGACGGATGTGCTCATCATTGCCTCCGATTTCTTTCGGAGTTTCTTTTGTTGGTTTTTGTGTCGTTGCCATAATTACAATAGTTGTAAAGGGTAATTTATCATTATTTTTCATGTTATATTTATCCTTATCTCTCAGCCGACCTTACGCTGATGGTGTGCTGCTTCTGTTTTTCGGCACGCAGCCGAGATGCTTCCGACATGCTAATCTCAGGGTTACCGCAGGGTTGTTATCGTCCCGTATGTTTCTCGTAAGTTGCGAGAGATTTGTAAGCAGGTGGGCGATCAAGCCCGCCTGCCTTGGTGGTGGCCGAATTACTTCGCATATTTAGCCTTGAGCGATTCCATATCAGCCTTAGTAGCTTTAGCAGGAATCTCTTTCAACTTAGCAAGCGTCATCTGGTCGAGAGCCAGTACCCAGTCGTCAGCCGAAGCAACCTGCACCTTCAGACCAAAGCGCTCCATCATTTCTTTCTCGAAGCCGCCTACGGTCTTCATCGAACCGCACTCGTACGAACCGGTAGTGGTAGCGATATCAGCTACTTTCTCAGCTCCTGTCAAGCGTTTGTTGCCTTGATAAATACGTAATGTTCCACCAAACTCCTCTTTGAATCTGGCGCAAAGGGTTGACACTAACAAGCGTCCGTCAACTTTGATTTCCATACAATTAAATTTAAGATTGTCATTTATTTCTGCAACTTTAGGACTGCAGATTTGCCCTGTTATGCAAGCAGAGGAGCGGTCAAACTCCCCTGCCCTGTTTGGACGATTAACGACCAGCAGCAGAAATAGTAGCGCTGTTGTCCGCCAAGTCAGTGTCCTTTGCGTTAGCAACTTGAACGCCGATACCATACATCTCAGCAATCTTCTTCTCGAAGTTACCTACCTGCATGTTGCCTACGATTTTCAGTTCGCCACCGGCTTTACCCTCTGCGCGGATAGATGCCAATGTGGCATCATCATCTGCGAATGCACCCTTGCAGGTAGCACTTTTGTACACGCGCAAAGTTGCGCCGAACGCTTTCTTGAAATCGGCTTTCAAGGTCTTAACCTTCATGTTGCCTTTTAATGCAATGTCTGCCATAATAATAAAAATTTAAGTTAAATAAATGATCATTTATTGCCCGCAATTTGAGGACTGCAGGCGTGTCCTGTTTAGTCCTCAAGATTGATTGTCAGCTCTTTCTCTACTTTCACCATGTCGGCGAGAAGCAGAATAGCATCTTCTTCCTCAATACCGAGAGCGTCAGCAATAACCAGCAGGTTGCTAACCTCTGCACGGCTCAACTCGCTGTCAGCCAGCAACATCTGCATTGCGGCCTCGAAGACGATGCCGATTTCCTCGTCATCAACACCCTCTGCGGCGTCCAACAGCAACGCATTTGCTTGGTTCTCTGACATTTTTTCTAATGCCTTCACTTGCTTGTCAACTGCTGCTTTGAAATTGGCTTCGTCCAACTCTAATGCGTCAGCGATTTCTTCTACAGTGACTTTCTCGGCGGGATCATATTCACCGTCTGCCCAAATAGCAGCTGCGATTATCGCAGCAATGTTTTCTATTTTCGTTTTCATGTTTTCCCTCCTTATCTGAATAAGCGTTTGATACGATTTTTAAGACTGTTCTGTGCTGCACGGGCTTTTGCCATGCGTGCTGCAGCTTCTTTGCCTGCTTTGGTGCGTTGATCCAGACAGCCGTCTGCTCTACGTTTTGGTTTTGCTGTTGCCATACTATTACCTCCTTGTTTTCTTTTGAAGTTTACGTGCTCTCGCAGCGGCTCTGCGAGCTTTTGCCATACGGGCGCAAATGGCTTTGCCTTCTTTGGTACGTTTGTCAACGGTACCGTCGGCTGTTCTTTTTATACATGCCATAATCTTGTACTAATTTAATGGTTAATTATTCCAATACGATAAACTCCGTGCGGCGGTTCTCCGGCGCCATCGGGTTCTCCGTGTTCTTCAACTCAGACGAGCCCTTACCTTCTGCCTCCAGACGAGCAGCATCAATACCTTCATGCTCTACCAAGAATGCTACAGCAGCTTGCGCACGCGCTTCACTCAGTTTCTGGTTAAGTTGGTCACTACCTTCAGCGGAAGTGTGCCCTTCCAAACGGAGACGAAGTTCAGGATATTTGTTCAAAAGTTTCGCGAGGTCGTGAAGCACGAACTTAGCGCTCTCGCTCAAATCGGCTTTACCTTGTTGGAACTCAGCAGCGTTGAAATCTTTCTCTATCTCCTCCAGCTCTTGGATATAGAGCGTGTCGTGAACCACCACTACTTTTTCTACTTCTACGATTTGTGTCTCTACAACGGGTTTCTGGCAGCCTTTCATCAGTAATAAAATGATAAGAATTGCGATTACCAGCAGAGCAGCGAGAAGAATCCACAGCCAATTTTTGGATTTCTTGTCTGGTACGGGTGGAACATAACCATTAAGATACTCAAGATGATACTCACCGCGTTTGCCGAAGCCTTTTTCTGCAGCCTCATACTTTGCAATTTCAATGTCATACAGTTTAGCTTGAGCTACAATCTTCTCAAACATCTCTTTCGTCCACATCGAGAAGGAGAAAGCAATCTCTGTACCATCAGAGAGTTTCAGATAGTGGTGAGTGTTTTTCCATTCAACAATTTGTTCGTCGTCAAAGGTGGTTTTGGTGGCTTTAGCCATTTTTTCTTTTTCAGCCCAAGTTACCATAAAGCCCACATTCTGCCCATCGTCAACGAATAAATTGCGCGGGAAAGCTTTGTTTACATCTTCCAATGTTGCGTGTGGATACATTTTCAAATAGGCGTCCACGATTCCTAATGCCGCCCACTTTTGGGACTTGGCATAAACTCTTACTTTGCTTGCCATAATATAATATACTTTAAACGTTAAACCTTCAACTTTATTATTTACTTTCTCCACGGGCAGCCTGACCAATAGTCAGTTTGTTATCCACGCACTCTTTGCCTTTCGGGTCCTTGATTTGTACCGTCAAACCAAAGGCTTGGTCAAACAGTTTCTCTGCCTCACCGACTTTCATCGATGCTTTGATCTTCAAGTCATCATAACTTTTAGTTTTAACATCTTTGGTAGTGCGTTTGTTCAGCTCTGCCAATGTCATTTCAGGATCAGCCAATTGGGTTCCTTTGTAAATTGCAAGAGTTGTTCCGAATGTCTTCTTAAAGTCAGCACACACGGTTTTAACTTTCTTGTTCGGTGCCACTGTGAATTCTGCATTCGTGAAGTGGTCTTTAATGTTGTTTAAGAGTCCCATAATAATTGAGTTTTATAGTTATACATGTTAATTATTTTCGCTTCTTTCCGGTAACTGCAGAAATAACTGCTTGACCGATTTTACGTTCCAAGCCTTGTTTAGTGGTGGGGATACCTGTCTTCTGGGCCACTTTTGCTTTAAGCCCGCTGATGCCTACGGCACGTTTTAATGAAAATGATAATCCTTTCATGGTGTGAGTATAATAAAGTGTTTGTTTCCCTATTGCGCGGCAAAATTACTGCTTTTCTGTTATTTTTACAAAGTCCTTTTTAGTCCTTTTTACTGATGCATTTGTTTATATTAAACAATTGTACTACTTTTGCATCGTTTTTTAATAGCGTACAAAAAAACCGCGGACAACTGATTGTCATCCGGCGAATGAGGTTGTAGGATACCCTTGTAGTCAGAAAAGCAATACAGTTGCCCGCGTTGTATATACATGCAACATTCGTGCACTTTATATACACTTACGAGCATCTGCTTCGACTTGCTTTGAACTACAATTGAAATTTCCTACATTTCATTCGCTCAAATAACAAGCGTTAGCAAACGCGTTTTTTCATACGTCCTCCCATTTTACGTCTTAGAGCTGACGGCAAAATACCTTTGCGGCGCAAAGGTACAAAAAAATATTAATACACGCAAATAAAACGTTAATTTTTACAAAAAAAACCGTTTTTTTGTAGAAGATTATTGCATTGGCTTTGATTGTGCCTGCTTGATTAGTTCTGTTTGCAATAAGGCATCCTGCTGTGTCCAATAGTCAAAAACAATCACGCGGATGGGGTCTTTTTCGGGATAAAGGTTTATGAGTGAATCACGCGTCAGCCAACCTTCTTGAGCGATTTGAGAGAGTGTGATTGATGCTTCCCGAAAAGTGTTTGTTCTTTCTATCGCGGCACACAACCCCTCTGCATATTTGGCAAAGGCTTCATTCACACGCGACATCATTTCCTCCTGTTTGCGTTGTTCTGCATGACGCGCTTGATAAGCCATATAGAAGAAAAAAGAGGCGGTGAGCAGAAGAATAATCGAAAAGATTGGCGGCAGTAATCTCCAGACACGTTGACGACGTTTCCATGCATTTTGCAATGCGGTTATATTCGGATAATTTCCTTGTGCACAACGGCGCACAATTGACCGGTAACGATGCGGGAAGAGCAGTTGTATGATGCATGCCAATTGGCGTATATCATCGCGGGCGTCTTGTTCCACGGTGCATACACTATCATCACTATCCGATAGTCCGAAGTCTATCAGTTTGATATTCCGCCCGTTTCTGGTAATGAGAATATTGGAAGGTTTAAGGTCGTGGTGAATGCGCTGATTGGCATGCAAATAGGCAAGTGCCTCCATCAGTTGTTCGCACGCGCGCTTTCGCGCGTATTTAGAAGGATGTTCCTGCAACCATTCACCTAATGTCTGTCCGTCAATCCACTCTTGTACGATACAGCGTCCGATTTCGGGCACTTCTTCCAATGAATATGTTGCCGCAATATTCGGATGTGAGAGCGCGATACCCAGACGAAACTCTTTTTCTTGCTGTAAACGGTATTCAGTTAGTTGCGCGCAATCTTGATGCAGCGCTTTCAGCAGGAATCGACGTCCGTATCGTTCTCCGATATAGACGATATTATTCCTCCGCTGTTGGAGAAGACGAATATTTTGCCATTCGTGGGAGTATTGTTCAGGCAGTATGAAACCGGAATCGCTGGTCATAACTTCTTGACGGATAAGATACCATTACGTTTTCCTGCAATATATGAGATGGGGACATCTGACAGGCTATTAGCAGGTATTACCTTGTCTAGAAAAAGCGGTTGACCGATAAAGAATGCTGCGGCACTAAAGGTATCGCCGACTTGCAATTTGGCGTGCTCTGACACGATAACTCGGAATCGTCTATTCCCCTCGCAGCGGAAACGACATCTGCGATTAGGCAACCACGTCACTTCTATCTCCTCGCCCTTCTGAAGTCGCTCGGCAAGAATACCTTTGCTACGAAATGTTTCGCTCTCTATACCGTCACGTAAGGCGAGTTGAGTTAGATATTGTTCCCAGTCCGTATAACCGAGAAATTGGCTTAGCAGACTTAATGTTGTCCAACGCGGGCTTGCGGCTCCGTCAATATATCCCCAAAGGCGCTTGAGTGTGGTAGAAGAAATATTCTCGTGCAAACGCTCCCAAATAGCAGAAGATAAAGACTCAAAATCATACGGAGTGCGTAATTTGCGTTGGATATGCGATTCTATATCCATCCTCAACTGCGCTATTTCGGGAGCATTCTTATCCATTGTGCAGTTATGTGAATTTGCGGGCGAGGTCGTCGTCGGAGAGGAGGACGCAGATGGTTTTGCCATCGGGAGTGAGGCGGTAGTCAGGCAAGGCGAAGAGTTGGTCCAGCAGTTGTTTGGCCTCTTCATCGGTTAGGTTTTTGGAGACAGGAATAGCAGTGTCTTTGGCAAGAGACAGGGCAATCTGTTTGCGCCAGTTATCCGTAGCGGAAGCCCCTGTTTCGCGGACAGCGAGCAGGATGTTCAGTAGGGCAGTTTGGGCGTTTTGGTCATTCAGTGTTGCGGGAATGCCCGACACGGAATAGGCGGTTTTGCTGAATTGGTCGATATCAAAACCGACAATGCGCAGTTCGTCAATAATCGAATCCAGCAACACAATATCATCGGGCGACAAGTCTATTACTTCGGGGAAGAGTAATTGCTGGGAAACTCCTTTGCCCAAGGTCATTTGCTTGTAATACTGCTCGTAAAGCACTTTTATATGCGCGCGGCGGTAATGAACCAGCATCAGTCCGGAAGCAGTCGGCAGAAGAAGATACTTATTATATTTATAAGGAGTGAGGTCGGCTGGAAGGTGAGAAGTGAAAGTTGAAAGTTGAAAGGAAGGTGAAAGAGTGTCGTTTGTTGGTGGTTGTTGTTCGTGGGATGTCGTACGAGGGGAATAGAGTTTTTCCCAGCCCTGTACGGAAGGTTTGGGTGAATGGGTGAAAGGGTTATAGTTCGGGTCAAAGACGACGTGCGGTTTAGCGGTATTAGCGCCATGGTCGGTAGGCATTTCGACTTCTCCCTCGCGGTTGAAGTCCAAGGAAGGTGTCAGATTGAATTTGCCCAACGACTCGCGCACGGCAGCCATCAGGATTTGGAAAATCATCTGTTCGTCTTGGAACTTTATCTCCGTCTTGGTAGGGTGGATATTCACATCAATGGTCTCCGGCGCCACATCGAAGTAGATGAAATACGAGGGATTGGTTTCTCCGGCAAGCATGCCGGAATAGGCTGTCATGATAGCCTTGTGAAAATACGGATGGCGCATATAGCGACCGTTCACAAAGAAATACTGTTGGGCATTCTTGGACGCCGCTTCGGGTTTGCCGATGAAGCCGCGGATGGAAACTAATTCCGTGTCGGTTGCCACATCCACAAACTGTCCTGTATAGGTTTTGCTGCCGGACTTGCCAAAGATAGCTTCGATGCGTTGTTTCTCTGTGCCTGCAGGTAATTCGAGCAGTACTTCATCGTTATGAACAAAGGTAAACTGCACCTTCGGATAAACCAGCACAATGTGATAGAACTCGGTCAGCAGGTTTCGTAGTTCGGTTTGGTCCGTTTTGAGGAATTTGCGGCGGACAGGCACGTTGAAGAACAGGTTCTTGACCTTGATATTGGTGCCAACAGGACATTGACAGGGTTCTTGGCGGATGACTTCGCTGCCGTGAATCTCAAGGAGCGTGCCGACTTCATCTTCCTTACGGCGTGTCATCACCTCAACTTGTGCGACGGCGCAGATACTTGCCAAGGCTTCTCCTCTGAATCCCATCGTGCGCAGGGCAAAGAGGTCTTGCGCCTTGGAGATCTTGCTGGTGGCGTGCCGTTCGAACGCCATACGTGCGTCCGTTTCGCTCATGCCGGAACCATCATCAATCACTTGTAATAGCGTTCTTCCGGCATCACGAACAATCACCTGAATACGGCTTGCACCGGCATCCAGACTGTTCTCCACCAGTTCCTTGAGACAGGAAGCAGGGCGTTGAATGACCTCGCCTGCCGCAATCTGGTTGGCCACGCTATCGGGTAAAAGATGAATGATGTCCATGCTGTTAAAAGAGGCTTACGGACTGCTTAATAACCTATTAATAACCTAATAATAACCTAATAAAGGCTGTATTAGCGCAGGAAGAGATAAAGGATGAGTGCAAGGGCGAGAAGGGCAATCCAGAAAGCGAGTTTGGATTTGTTCCTATTGCGCTGGGTAGCCATGTTCTTCTCATGCTCTTCGCGGAAGGAGCCACGATGAAGACGCGCAAGTTTTTCCTTGCGCGCCTCCTTTTCCTCGTCATAGTAAATGGGGCGATAGTCCCACTCACGTGGTTTATTTACTTTTGGAAATAATACTGACAAAATTATTTACAATTTAGTCATTTATCATTTTCTCATTTTACGATAGCAGCGAATTGCTCGTCATCAGCGAACTTGGCGAATTCGATGTCCTTTTGTGCTTTTGCCTTGAGGTTGGCGTCACGCTCGATAGCGACTTTCATGTTGCTGTAAACAGCGTCACGGTCGTTGGTGCGTGCACCTACAACAGCCAGCAGATAAGCGGTTGTTGCGTTCGGCTCTTTCACGTTGTTGAGAGTTTGACGGGCACCGGCATAGTCCTCGTTGAGGATTTGCTGAACGGCAGCGTTGTTGGTAGCGCTATTGCCATAAGCTTCTTTCGCAGCTTTGTAGTCACCCTTCATGGTGTAGTATGTACCTTGAGCAGCCTTGAGGTCACCCGATGTGCCGGCAGCCTTACCGAGATGCTCTTCAGCCTTCGGGAGGTCGTTGTCAGCCATAGCAGCCAGTGCTGCATTGTAGTGAACGTCAGCGTTGTTGGGCTCAATAGCAAGGGCTTTGTCGTATTGACGGCGTGCTTCAGCGATGTTGCCATCTTCGAAGTAGAGCATACCCATGTTGTTATAAGCGCGATAGTCGTTGAATTGCTCAGCAGCCTTTTGGTAGATAGCCATCTTTTCAGCCTTGTCGGTAGTAAGAGTAGCAGCATAAAGCATTTCCTCCACGTTGAGCTTGCTGGGATCTTCCTTCATGTATTGCTGGATCTCCTCATCGGATTTACCAATCAGGTCGGTAGTGAGGATAAGGCGGCTGCGGCGGAGAGCGGGCAGAACGTCGTCAGCAATGGTTTTGAAGACATTGCTCAGGTTCTTGATTTGGTTTTCGCGCTCTTCGGGGTCGCTGTACATACCAAGGACACGGAGAACGAGGTCTTTGTCTTGGATGTTGCTCTCTTCCATAGCTTTCTGGAAACCTTCCCAGTCCTCAGCAGTAGTGTTAGCCTCGATATCGGCATTCACTTTGTCTTTCTTCATTTGCTGTTGGAGGAACTTCTGGGTGTTCTCCTGACGCTGCTTGGCGAGTTTGGTGTTGAGTTCAACGCCACCATCCGGGCTTGCGTAACCGCTAACTTCGAGTTTGTTAATGGCTTTCTTCTCATCATCGTTAGCGTCCTTAATGGCAGCCTTGAGGTCCTTAATGCTTTGGCTTCCGGTCTCGGAGCTGCGGAGGTTGGATTGTTGGATGAGGAACTTAATGTCAGCTTCCTGCATCTCTTGGATGATGCGTTGGAATTTATCGGTAGTAAGAACAGTTTGGTTGTCTTCAGCTTGCGCGAGTTTAGCGGTCTCAACTAATCCGTCAGCGATTTTCATCTCGGGCACTTCCACTTCTTTTTTACCAATCTTAGCGGTAAAGCGGAGATAGAGTTCTGACTGAGACATTGCGGGATCGTAGTCGAAGCTGCAAGATTGAGTGTATTTGCCACCCTCTTTGAACTTAACGACGGTACCGTTTTCTTTTACTTTCTCACCTACGTAAACAACGGGTTCGCCTTCCAATTCCTTACCATCGAATTTGAGGACGGGAGTAACGGTCAGGATACCCTTCTTGTTGAATTTCTTCACGGGGAAAGTACCTGTAATATCAGCATTAACCTTGTTGCCGACAACAGCGAGCGGACTGGGGTTAACGGTGATTTGTTCGGGTTGTGGCATAGAATTGCCGCAAGATGTCAACAGCGCTACAGCGATGATAGACACAAGAAATAAACTTTTCTTCATAAAATTAACGTTAAACTTATAAATTTGTTATGATTTTTTTACCTATTTTGGTATATTATCACATTTCAGCCCGCAAAAGTACAAAAAAAAATGTAAACGTGCAACTTTCGTGTGATTTTTTTTGTATTTTCATAGATTTTTTATACCTTTGCGGCCAAAATCGAGGAAAATTATGAAAAAATCAGTCATTTTTGTGCTATTGTTAGGAGTTTTGGCGTCTTGCGGACCTCATAAACCGACGGTGGCAGAACTTCGTGAGCAGAAACGTCAGGAAGATAGCCTTTCGATGGTTCATTATGAGCAGTCCATGCGCTATACCGATTCGCTGCTACAGGCCACTTTGCCCCAAGCAGATGAACTGCTCAAGCGTTTTAAGTATGTGAAGAACGGGAAGTATGTGGACCATGGTCATTATATTCATCCGCAACTTCAAACAGCCGGATTGGGTCAGCGGATATATTTGCAGGCATACGTGACGGACGATTTCAAAACAGTGGTACGCAGTATGTACTACGGTTCGCGGCTGAATCATACAGAGTTGCTTTTGGATGCGGATAGTGTAAGTAATGCTTTCTCGGGAAGTCTTCATTCGTTCAACGAAGACGGTCAGCATGAGATATTGACCCTTAATGACGCGGATGCTGTAGCGTTGCTGCGGTTTGTGAGTGCCTATTCGTCCACCAAGATAAAAGTGACGCTACGTGGCGATAAATCCTATCGTTATTTTCTCAACAGCAAGGATATTGCCGCGTTGATTGAAACGCTGCGGCTGCAAACATTGATGACGGATATAAAGACGCTTGAGGCGCAGTATAAACAGGCCTCGTTACAATACGAAAAGTATTGCCGTAGATTGGCAAAATAGTGCGATTAGAATGGTTCAGCGTAGGTACATCCTTCGCGCCAGCGAGAGCACCCGTAGCGTGTATTGCCCCGGATAATCGTACCTTGCCGGCATACAGGACATAACATCCCCGCCTTATTGGATTTGACTTCGCGCACCACTTCCGAGGTCATGGTTTTGAGTTCATCAAGGAATTGCTGTGCAGTATATTCTCCGCGTTCGATTTCGCGGAGTTTCTTTTCCCACAAACCGGTTAATTCCGCCGATTTGAGCAAGGGTGAGATGATTTTGTGAATAAGGTCTATGCCAAGGTCTGTGGCGTGAATGGATTTGCCTTTCAGCACAATGTATTTGCGCTGATATAGTTTCTCAATAATAGCGGCTCTGGTTGAAGGGCGACCGATTCCATTTTCCTTGAGCGCATCGCGCAGTTCGTCATTTTCGACTGTTTTGCCCGCCGTTTCCATGGCACGAAGGAGGGTCGCTTCGGTGTAATACTTAGGCGGTTGTGTGGTTTTTTCCTGCAGTTCGGGCGTGTGCGGACCGGATTCCCCCTCTTTGAATGCGGGTAAGGTTTTTTGCTCTGTTTCTTCCGAGTCGTCGGTATTTTTGCCAAAGACTTCGCGCCATCCGGGTTTGAGGATTTCCCGTCCTGTCACCTTAAAATCAATCTCTCCCGCTTTGGCGAGGACCGTCGTAGTGGAAATCTCGCAATCAGGATAGAAAGCAGCAATAAAACGAAGTGCCACAAGGTCAAAGACCTTGCGTTCATCGGCGGTAAGATTATCAGGCCGTTGACCGGTAGGAATAATGGCATGGTGGTCGGTGACTTTCTTATTGTCGAACACTTTCTTGGACTTAGGCAACTTGGCACCGATTAGTGGTGCCACTTGGGGGTAGTAATCTTTGATACCCTTGAGTGTAGCAGGCACTTTGGGATAGATATCTTCGCTGAGGAATGTGGTATCAACGCGCGGATACGTGGTGATTCGTTTTTCGTAGAGCGATTGGATGAGTTTGAGTGTTTGATCTGCGGAGAAGGAAAACTTCTTGTTGCATTCGACCTGCAGGGAGGTGAGGTCAAATAAGCGCGGTGCAAACTCTGTACCTTTCTTTTTGGAGACGGAGGTAATAGTCAGCGGCAGGTCTTTGATGGAATCTACGAGTTGCTGACCGTATTCCTGTGAAGTGATGGCATACTCATCTTCTTCCGCCGGAAGTTGTGCGGAAAAGAGGGTTTCGCGGTATTTCGTTTTGAGTTCCCAATAGGTTTTGGGCACAAAGTGCTCGATTTCGGCTTGTCGTTTAACAACCAATGCGAGAGTGGGTGTTTGTACCCGTCCGATGGAAAGCACTTGCCGGTCTTTGCCGTAGCCTTGTGCATAGCGTATCGTGTACGCGCGTGTGGCATTCATACCAAGCAGCCAGTCTCCGATGGCGCGCATCAGTCCGGCTTCATAGAGAAGCTGATAGTTGGATTGGTCTTTGAGTTGTTGGAAACCTTCTGCGATGGCTTCTTCTGTCAGCGAACTGACCCAAAGCCGCTTGACGGGACATTTGCATCCTGCTTTTTGATATACCCAGCGCTGGATAAGTTCTCCTTCTTGTCCGGCATCACCGCAGTTGATTACTTGGTCTGCCTGCTGGATGAGCGAACGGATAATATTGAATTGCTTTTGAACGCCTTTATCTTCGGTCACTTTGATACCGAAACGTTCCGGAATCATGGGCAGGGACGAGAGATTCCACGCTTTCCATGCGTCGTTATACTCGTTCGGGTCGAGCAGGGCGCAGAGATGTCCGAACGTCCATGTTACCTGATATCCGTTTCCTTCCAAATAGCCATCGTGCCGGGTGTTAGCACCCAGCACTTTGGCGATATATTGCCCTACGGAAGGTTTCTCTGCGACGCAAACAATCATTTTCTGGCGTAGCCGTAGGAATGGCCGTACGGTAAGTCTTCCCGTTCAACAGCGTTCAAAACGCAAACCATATTATTCAAGCGGTTTTGCTCTGCGAGAGAATTTGCGTAAGTCGTCATGTCGATAGTTGTTTCATCAACGCGGGCAACCATTACGGTCATGTCGCTGACGCGGTTTGCTACAAAGGTATCGCTGACCATAGCTACCGGAGCCGAATCCAGAATAATATAATCATATTGTTTGCGGAGAACGGCGATAAGTTGGTCAAGACGGTCTGACTGCAATAACTCGTTCGGATTGAGCGGCAAATTGCCGGCTGGCATGATATCCAAGTTCTTGTTGCGTCCGGAAGATTGCAGGAGTTCTTCGATGCCATATTCTTGGCCGCCAAGGAACGCGGATACGCCTTTCGCAGAGGAAAGACCGAAATGCTCAGCCAAGGAAGGATTGCGCAAATCCAATTCTATCAAAGCGACACGTTTATCCAATAGTGCTAAGGACATCGCGAGATTTGAAGCGATATACGATTTGCCCTCGTTATTGATGCATGAAGTAACCAAAATTACTTTTTCGTCTTTCTTTAGTGCTTGATATATATTTGTTCGTAACAAGCGATAGAGCTCTGCCGCTGTTGAATCGATGCCGTCTCCTACTGCCATAAAGTCTCCACCCGGGACATTCAGAATTTCACCCACATACGGCACTTTCATCAGTTGCTCATATTGCCGGCGACCTGTAACTTTGGTATTCAGTAAGAACAAAAGATATATGATAGCAATCGGGAAGGCGAATCCAAAGAACAAGCAAACGACCGTAACGTTTCGCACCCGTGGCGACATACGGATAATATCCACTTGCGGACGAACAATAACTTGAGCGGGAGGAACAGCCGTCACAAGCGACAAAGCATTTTCCTCTCGTTTTTGATACAAAAAGAGGTATAGTTTTTGTTGTAACTCCTTGTTTCGTGCTTTTTCTACATATTCGCGCTCTTTCGCGGGTACGGAAGAAATCATATTGTTCGACTTGCGAGCCAGAGATTCGAGGTCTTGTTTGCTGATGTCAAGGCTGTTTTTGACGCTTCGGATGGACGAAAGGATGCTGACCTTCATGACCTGAATCTGGTCATTGAGTTGCATTACGACGGGGTTGGTATCTGTTGCTGTACGGTCCATTCGCATCCGGCGGAGTATAAGATTGTCATACTGCGTGATTAGGGCTGCAAGGGACTCGTCTGTGATACCGAGATTAGCAGGAATCAGTTGACCATCGTTCTTTTCGTCCTTTACGAAGTTTTCAATATAATCCACTAATTTTATTTGGGTTTCCAGTTCTTCCAAGCGATGGCGGTATTCGGCATTTTCCTTCAGGTAAATCTGCATGTCCGCTTCAACAACTGTGAGATTGTTTTGCTTTTTGTACCGTGCAACTTCCTCTTCTGCGGTAGCCAATTCCTGTGCAATCAGATTCAGGCGCTCTTCAATAAAAAGCGCTGTGCTATTGGCCATAATCTTCTTGTCAATAACAGAGTTATTGTTATAAACGTCAATCTGCTTTTTGATAAAATCTACTGCCAAGGCAGGTTGTGCCGTAATGGTGGAAATACGAATAATAGAAGACTCCTTTTTGATTTTCGCTACGGCTATTTCGGTACCGTAATATTTGACAATAACGCGGAACGGTAATGTTCTAAGGCGATAGTGTGCTCCTTCTTCCAATGGTTTTCTGGTTTTTAGTGTTACCGGTCCAAGGTCTTTGACCATCATCGGTTCCGAAATATCCTTTATCACAAAAGTTTGCCAACCGAAACGATGATTTTTGATACGAATCTTGTAATCGTTTTTGCGCACTTTGATATCAATGTTAACCGGTAGTTTAAGTGTGTCCATGAATAAATTAGGATAATCCACCAGAATGTCTTGAGATGAGGCATATTGACTTGTCCATCGCAAGCCTTTTTTGAGGGAGCAACCGGTTTGAATATCCAGTTCCCGAACCACTTGCTCAAGGTTGTCGCGTGAGGTCATAATGGCAATTTCATCATCTGCCTCTCTGGAGCCTCCCAAGCCGATGAGTTGCAACATATCCGAACCCGGAATCGAAATACCATCCTCGGCGCGTAATTGTATTTGGCTTTCCACTTGGAATTTCATAGGGGCGGAAAAGAAATACAAGACACCGAGCGTGCCAAACAGGATAATACTGATGACAAACCAATACCATCTTTTCAATAAGGCTTTCAGAATAGCTATGATATCAATTGGATTTGCTTCTTGTTCTTTCATAGGGTCATTGTTTATTAGTTTGAACCGGACAGAGTTGTTATTTGCTGGAGTTGCTTGCGTTAATTACGGTCACAATAACCGTTGCGGCACTGGCTACGGTGGAAACCATACTCAGCCAAAGGCTGACATTCTGGCTGTTTATAGCACGCACACTGTTTGGAGCCACGTAAAGTACATCGTTCGGCATCAGGAAGAAGTAGGGCGACTTGAATATCTCATCTTCATTAAGATTCAGTCGGATAAATTCCAGTTTGCCGTCTTTTTCGCGAGTTAGAAGGACGTTATTGCGTTTACCATAGGGTGTTAGATCTCCGGCATAGGCAAATAACTCTGGGATGGTCAAACGGCCATTGATGATGCCATATCTGCCTGGATTTTTTACCTCGCCAAGTACCGTGACATACTGATTGATTACATTAACGTTTACCAATGGGTCTTTCAGTTGGTTACTCAGCAAGTTTTCGATTTTGTTTTTCACCTCGGTGCGTCGTAACCCTGCCACTTCAATCTTGCCTAGTAGCGGGAAATCAATTTCGCCATCTTCATCTACGAGGTAAGTTTGGAGGGAATTGACGGTAGAGATGGCACTCGATCCGGGGGTAAGATACGATTCTACAGGCAGATTATATGGCGCGACAGCGTCCATATCTAAAGCGGAGACCGTGATAGTAAGTACCGAACCGACTTGTACCCAAGGGTCAACAATCGGCTCATAGGTCAAATTGACACTTTCAGCCGTGCTACTATCCACATTGTTAAAATACGTAAGATTCTTCCGCGTTACGCAACTGCCGAGAAGAATAGTGCTTAAGAGCATTACCAAGTAAGTCGCTTTTTTCATTTGCATACTACTCCAAACTAATTTAGGCGGCAAAGGTAATACATTTTTGCAATATATGCAAATATATTGACGAAATATGTAACTTTTTTCGCAAAAACTTGCGTGTTTCAGAAAAAAGCAGTACTTTTGTGCGCTAAAATTCAGTAAAATGACTCAGCAAGAGATACAATCCATAAAACAGCGCTTTGGGATTATCGGTACCAGTCCTGCATTAAATCGTGATATAGAAGTGGCGGTTCAGGTTGCAGTTACCGATTTAAGTGTGCTGGTTACCGGCGAATCCGGTGTGGGTAAGGAACATTTCCCTCAAATAATTCATGCCTATTCATCGCGTAAGCACGGACCTTATTTTGCGGTTAACTGCGGAGCGATTCCGGAAGGGACAATCGATTCGGAACTTTTCGGACATGAGAAGGGAGCCTTTACGGATGCTAAAAGTGATCGCCGCGGTTATTTTGAAATCGCGAACGGAGGGACACTGTTCTTAGATGAAGTGGGCGAGTTGCCTCTATCGACTCAAGTCCGATTATTGCGTGTTTTGGAGACGGGCGAATTTATCAGGATGGGAGCGAGTCAGGTGCAGAAAACGAATGTGCGTGTAGTGGCTGCCACCAATATTGATATTCCCAAGGCTATTTCGGAAGGGCGTTTCCGCGAGGATCTTTATTATCGGCTTAACTCGGTGGAAATAAAAGTTCCGGCGCTACGTGAGCGTAAGGAAGATATTCCGTTGTTGTTCAGAAAGTTCTCTGTGGATTTTGCGGAGCGTTACAAAATGCCGCCTTTGCGTTTGAGCGAGGAGGCTACGAGGCTTCTTCAATCCTATTATTGGAGCGGGAATATCCGTCAATTGAAAAATGTGGCGGAGCAGATATCCATTATGGAAACGGACCATGACATTTCAGCTGAAACCCTCCGTAAATATCTGCCGGACAACGGATTACAGAATTCGCTGATGCTTGCCAAACCGCAACCGGCCAATGATGCTTACATGAATGAGCGGGAATTGCTGTATAAGGTGTTGTTTGATATGAAACGGGATATGTCTGAAATGCGGCAACAACTCAACGGATTGCTGAATAATCAGCCGACGGCGCAGCCGATAAATCAAGATGAATATCAGGCCGTAGAGGTGCTCCATGACGAGCCGACGAATATAGAGGATATAGAACGTGAAAGCATCCGTCGGGCTCTGGAGCGTACGAACGGAAACCGGAAAGCAGCCGCAGAAGCACTTGGTTTCTCTGAACGAACCTTATATCGCAAAATTAAGGAGTATGAGCTTTAGTTGTCGCATACTGAGAGCTGTTATTCTTATCGTTGTTGCGGCGATAAGCAATAGTTGTGCCATTTCGTTTAAGTTTAATGGTGCAAGTATTGATTATTCCACTACCAAGTCTATTTCTGTAGCCGATTTTCCGAATAATGCGGCACTTGTTTATCCTCCCCTCAGTAATGATCTTTCCGAAGGTATCCGTGATTTGTATCAACGTCAGACCCGTCTTCAAGTAATGCGCAAGGGCGGAGATCTTGAGCTTGAAGGCGAAATTATCGGCTACCAGCTGACGCCAATGGCCATTGCAGCAGACAGTTATTCTGCGGAAACGAAGTTGACAATGACCGTGCGCGTGCGATTTATGAATAATGTGCGCCCTGAAGAAAGTTTTGAAAAAACATATTCCGCTTTTCAGACCTTTGATTCGTCCCGACTATTGACAGATGTGCAGGATGAACTTTGTCAAACAATGATTAAGGAAATTGCGGAAAGCATATATAACGATACGGTTGCCAAATGGTAATAACTAACAAATAACTAACTAAAGGTTATGGCAAAGATATTGATTATAGATGACGAACGAGCAATCCGAAATACCCTGCGTGAGGTGCTGGAATTTGAGGGTTATGAGGTGGATTCAGCAGAGAACGGGAAAGTCGGATTGGAAATGGCTAAAAAGACGAAGTATGATCTTATCTATTCGGATGTTAAAATGCCGGAAATGGACGGGTTGGAGTTTTTGGATGCCGTACAATCGGAATGTCCGGTAATTATGATTTCGGGTCACGGAGATATCGAGACCGCCGTACAAGCGATAAAGAAAGGTGCTTGGGATTTTGTAGAGAAGCCGCTTGATTTGAATCACTTGCTCCAAATGACTAAAAACGCTATTGAACATCAGCATCTGGATGAACAATTGCAGCGGAAGACGGAGGAGGTGAATTCGTTGAAGCGCAAAATAGCCGCGAAGAATCAGATGATTGGAGAATCTGCCGCCATTCGCAAGGTGCGCGAGATTATAGAAAAAGTTGCTCAAACGGAAGCGCGTGTGATGATTACCGGTGAGAATGGTACCGGAAAAGAAGTGGTAGCGCGTCTGTTGCATGAGAAATCGGCTCGGGCAACGGGTCCGATGGTGGAAGTGAACTGTGCGGCGATACCATCCGAATTGATTGAGTCGGAACTGTTCGGTCACATGAAAGGTTCATTCACCGGTGCCGTCAAGGATAGAGCCGGAAAGTTTGAACAAGCGGATGGAGGCACGTTGTTTTTGGATGAGATAGGCGACTTGAGTCTGGCAGCTCAGGCAAAGGTGCTACGTGCCTTGCAAGAGAACGAAATCACCCGAGTCGGCAGCGACAAAACAACCAAAGTGAACGTGCGTGTGCTGGCAGCTACGAATAAGGATTTGCAGGCAGAGATTGAGAAGGGGAATTTCCGGGAGGATTTGTTCCATCGTTTGAATGTGATACCGGTACATGTGCCGGCATTGCATGAGCGTTTGGAGGATATACCGCTGCTAGTCGAGTACTTTACAACGCAAATATGCGGAGAGCAGGGTATTCGGGAAAAACGTTTCAGCCCTGAGGCTGTGAAGGCATTGCAGCAGCGCGAGTGGAGAGGAAATATCCGCGAATTGAGGAACGTAGTGGAGCGGCTGATAATCCTCGGCGGAGATACCATAACCGAAGAGGAAGTTAAAGCGTTTGCATAAAATAAGCGCGACTCCAGGAGCCGCGCTTATTTTTATCTAGTTAAACTAGTTTTACCAGTCGAACTAGTTGTACTAGTTTACTAGTTATTTATTCAGAGCCAATGCTACATTGACTGCGCAAGCGACGGTGCAACCTACCATCGGATTGTTACCGATACCGAGGAATCCCATCATTTCCACGTGTGCGGGAACAGAGCTGGAACCTGCGAATTGTGCATCGCTGTGCATACGACCCATCGTGTCGGTCATACCATAGGAAGCGGGACCGGCAGCCATATTATCGGGGTGCAAGGTACGGCCTGTACCACCACCGGAAGCAACGCTGAAGTAGGGTTTGCCTGCCAGGATACGCTCTTTCTTATAGGTACCTGCAACCGGGTGCTGGAAGCGGGTCGGGTTGGTGGAGTTACCGGTAATGGATACATCCACATTCTCATGCCAGAGGATAGCTACGCCTTCGCGTACGTCATCTGCACCATAGCAGTTCACTTTTGCACGGGGACCATTGGAGTAGGCTTTGCGCTTAACCTCCTTGAGTTCGCCGGTGAAGTAGTCAAACTCTGTTTGTACATAGGTGAAACCGTTGATACGGCTGATAATCATAGCGGCGTCTTTTCCCAGACCGTCAAGGATGATACGAAGCGGTTTCTGACGCACCTTGTTCGCCATCTCAGCAATCTTGATAGCGCCTTCAGCAGCTGCGAAGGACTCATGTCCGGCAAGGAAGGCAAAGCATTCGGTCTCTTCACGGAGCAGACGAGCTGCCAAATTACCGTGACCGATACCTACTTTGCGGTCGTCAGCAACAGAACCCGGGATACAGAATGCCTGCAGTCCAATACCGATAGCTTCGGCAGCGTCAGCAGCGTTCTTGCAACCTTTCTTGATAGCGATAGCGGAACCTACTACATACGCCCACTTTGCGTTTTCGAAGCAAATACGTTGGGTTTCTTCGCAGGTCATATACGGATCCAAACCATACGCCTCACAAATCTCGTTGGCTTCTTCGATAGACTTGATGCCATTGGCATTCAGGGCGGCGAGAATCTGTTTCTCGCGGCGGTCTTGCGACTCAAATTGAACGGGACGAATCATAGCTTACTCCTTTCTTGGGTCAATAGATTTAACAGCGCCCTGTTCCTTGGTCGTGCGGCCATATGTGCCGGTAACGCTCTTGAGGGCTTCATTAGCGTCCTGACCTTTCTTGATAGCGTCCATGAATTTGCCCATGTGAACATATTCGTAGCCGCAGATTTCGTTATCCTCATCAAGGTACTCTTTGGTGATGTAGCCTTCGGTGAGTTGGAGGTAACGAGGACCTTTCAGTTTGGTGGAATAGAGTGTTCCGACTTGTGAAACGAGTCCTTTACCAAGGTCTTCCAAACCAGCGCCAACGGTCAGACCACCTTCGCTGAAAGCAGATTGAGTACGGCCGTAAACGATTTGGAGGAAGAGTTCGCGCATTGCGGTGTTGATAGCATCGCAAACGAGGTCGGTGTTCAGTGCTTCAAGGATGGTCTTTCCCGGAAGAATCTCAGCCGCCATAGCAGCAGAGTGGGTCATGCCCGAGCAGCCGATGGTCTCAACGAGTGCCTCTTCGATAACACCGTCTTTGACGTTCAAACTCAGTTTGCATGCGCCTTGTTGAGGAGCGCACCAACCAATACCATGAGTCATGCCGGAAATGTCCTTAATCTCCTTGGCTTTTACCCATTTACCCTCTTCGGGTATCGGGGCCGGTCCATGATGGGGACCTTTGGCCACCGAGCACATGTTCTGTACTTCTTTGGAATAAATCATGTCATTTTATCATTTAAACATTTACCATTTGGTCATTTTAGGGTGCAAAGTTACAACTATTTTTGCAGATGCACAAATATTTTTATGTTTTTTTACAAAATATCAGTTTTCCAACGGATAAGGCTCTGCTTTTGCCTCCACCTCTTTCCAAGTGCGTTTGAAGAGTGCGCTCAGATTTTGCAGTCCGTCTCCGGAAGGACCGGCATTCGAACCGGAAGAATAGAGAGATTCCCCTTCTTTGAATTTTATTTCCAAAGACCACATTTCGCCGTCCAACACTTGAAATTCCGGTTCGTAATACGATTGGTATGATTTGATGCCGTCTTTTTCGATTATTTCCAAGATGGCTTTATGAAGCGTAGCAGGCACTTTGGCTTTGCGAGCTTCGGAACGATGACAGTTACTGCCGTTGATTAGCCAATACGAGCCGTCCTTATCTTGTTGGAAGATATACAAGTTTAAGGGGAAAGCCACTGTACCGGAGCGATTGTATTTGAGATAGACCACGTTATCTTGTGCCGAGGCTGCCTTTTCTGATACAGGTGGTGCATCTTTGTAGGTATTCCATACGTTTTCCAGATAGTCCGCCAAACGATTCAAGCCTTTTTCGCCATCGGGATAAGCGTTATCTCCGCCGGAACAGACCCTCTCGCCAGTAGCAAACTTTATTTCCAGATGCCACATCCAGCCGTCTAAGACTCTGCCTATTGGCGAATAAGAGCCTTTATAGCGTCGCATGTGTTCTTCTTCAGCGATGTTACGGAGTTCCTCTGCGATAGAAGCAGGAACGGTTATTTGTGGCACATTCTCGTCCCTCCAGCCTTCTTTGCGGGAGAGTAGATACGTGCCTTCGGCAGTTTGCTGGAAGACATAGTCAATCATGTGCCGCATTCCGGATTTGCGGTATTCAAGAAAGGTAACCGGACCGACCGGCGTTTCATCCGCTTTACACTTATGTAAGAAACTCATGATTAGCGATATTATCAAAAGGGTTAACATATATCGTACACTCATCGTATTAAGGATTTTGAAAGTGCAATATCATAGGCTTTGCGGTAGTATTTGAAGAAGTTGTGCCACTCGGCTTTTTTGGCGAGTGCTGCTGCGGCTTTACGGGCAGCGACGATGTTCTCGTCGGGTTGCTGCATGAAACGCAGGATGTTCAGCGCGACATCGTCCACTACCTGATCGAAGTTGCTATCGGTACGATGAATCACGGCAACGCCGTCCTTTAAGCCTGTAGCGCCTTCCTGAAGCGCCCAAGCGCCAAAGCCTGCGACGTCAGTTGTGATAGTGGGCACATGGAAGGCAATGCTCTCTAAGGGTGTATATCCCCAAGGTTCGTAATAGGAGGGGAATACCGTCAAATCCATTCCCGCCAAGAGTTCGTAATAAGTCTTTCCTTCAAGCGGTTGGGGACGTTTGTCCGCGGATATCTGACCATTGAGGTAATAAGGGACAAAGACCACCGTCACCTTGCCGAAGCGGATAACAGGCTTATCCAAGTAAGGTACAAGCACGAAGGCAATCACTTCTTGAGGTGCGTTCCGCAAGATGGACGAGGGTGTAGCAGGCGCATGATAGAGCTTGTCGCCAAGACATTCCATAGCCCGCAAGAAGACATCTATACCTTTGTTCTTCCACTCCAAGCGACCGGCGATACAGAGCAATAGGCTGTTATCCGAAAGACGGGTATCGAGCAGTTTCTCTGCAGTGCTGATTAGTGCCGCACGCGCCGCAGCACGAGCGGTAATAAAGGCCTTGCCGCGTGGCACAAAGTCGGGCTCAAAGCCGTTAGGGGTAACAATATCTACGGGTTTATCCAAGAGTTGGGCGCATTCTTTGGCAGTAATGTCGCTCACGGTGGTAAAGCAGTCTGCCCAATAAGCCGCCATCTTTTCTACCGAGTGCTTGCTGACCATATTCAGTTCCTCCGCCATTTGGTCGCCGTGATAGCCTTCGAAGTAATCATAGAGCGGCTTGCCGTTTCCGGCGATGGAGCGCCCGATTCCTGTTGCGTGGGTAGTGAACAGAGTGCCTATTTTGGGACAATGGTCACGCAGATAAAATACGGAGAAGGCTGTCTGCCACTCGTTCGCATGTGCCACGGTAACAGGGCAGCTCAGGTAATTATAGAGGGATTCCATGATTTGTCCGGCAGCATAGCCGAAGAGACAGGACTCGTCGTAGTCGCCGTAGGCCGCGTGACTGCGGACCCCGAATTTCTCCCACGCCCAAGCATAAATCTGGTCTTTTTGCGCCCACATATTATCGGCACGAAGCAGCACCGCAATCGGTTCTCCCGGAATCATCCAACGCCCGATGCGTACAGGAATATGGGCATCGAGTTTGGTGCGCCATGCACGAAGAATTGTTTTGTCTTCTTTAAAATAGAGGTCGCTATGTGTGCCGAAGTCGGGACCGAAAAAGACGACTTTGTCCGGATGCTCCTTCTGCATGGAGGCCGCACGTGTCGAAAGAACGGCATAAATACCGCCGACGCGGTTACAGACCTCCCAAGAGGTTTCAAAAATATAATCAGGAGTATTTACCATTTATTCATTTAGCATTTAGTCATTTTGTTCATTGAGCTATTTAGCCACTTTACTCATGGACGGTGTGAGGAGCAATCATACGCAGGTATTCATCCGGATAGGCGGGTCTGTCGGGATAGAGCGGTTGTCCGAAGCGGTCGCGCTGGAACTGTTCATTCTCCGCTTTGTACTCCTGTCCGTCGCGATAGCGGGTAATGAGGTAGATAGCAAGTTTCTGCCAGTCGGCAACCACAGCTTCCGCCTGATTGCAGGCGTAGTCGGTCAAGTCGCCTTCCAAAGCAGGTACTTCGCTGTTGAACTTGTCCTCCCATTGTTTCTGATGGCGGACAATATCCTGCCGCATAACGGCGTATTTGGAATATGCCCAGTTAGCAACGACATTGAACACCCACCAAGCGCTGGACCAAGAGAATGTAACCAAATCGCCATTTCCTTCGCGGAGGCACTCAGGAATACGTGTCATCGTCGGGAAGAAGGGCATATAGACATTCGTTGCCGCATCGTCCACACCGAACCAGAAGACACCACCTGTTTTGCTATTGCTGTTCATTTGGGATACATAGGACCAACCGGTCTGCTGGGTGGCTGTGGGACGCTCGTACCAGTATTGCACGGAATCGACCTTGAAGCCGAGTTTGCCGTAACGGAGTTTGCTGTTGTACGGACCGGAAGCGACGCCTTGCGTGATTTCCAACGGAGTGCCGTCATAGTGGTCACGCATGCAGTCCTTGATATCCTGTGCGCTGATTTTACGGTCCGGCTTGATATACAGCGGCATCGGCGTACCGGCATCCTTGCCTCCGGTTGCCAAGAAAGTCTTGCCGGTGGCATAGTCTGCGTAGTTATCTATGTCTTGTGAGAAGTGGCGGAAGAAGCTCCATACGCGGGCTTCGCAGATATAGAGGGCGGTAAAGTCGAAGGGAGCAAAGCAAGCCTGGAAGATGAAGGCGTCATCCTTGCCGGTGAAGTAGCCTTTTTCGCGGGCGAAGGCAATCATATCCTTAGACCACATCCAGTTGCCGTCCTTGGTGAAGACGCGATTACCTTTGGCGGTGCGCTTGGCGGAAACAGGCAGGTTCGTGATACGTGCCTGATTAGCGTGTGCACAGATGCAATCGTCGGGAATACGAGTTGCAACCCAGTTGGCACCTTTTTGTCCGGGACCTTTACCAATCATGTCCATTATCCAAATCTCGTTCGGGTCGGCGATAGAGAATGTCTCTCCTTCCGAGGCGTAGCCGTATTCCTCCACCAGACCTACCATACAATCAATGGCTTCGCGGGCGGTTTTGCAGCGCTCCAAAGCGATATATATAAGGCTGCCGTAGTCAATACCGATGGTGTCCCAGAGCTCTTCGCGTCCTCCCCACGTGGTTTCGCCAATGGTGAGTTGGTGCTCGTTCATGTTACCAACCACGTTGTACGTGTGAGGCACTTCGGGAATACTGCCTTGCGGACGGCCGGTGTCCCAGTCCTTGACTTCGCGCATAGCCCCTTCCGGATGGTCGGCTGCGGGAGAGAAGTGAAGAAAACCGTAAAGGGTGTAACTGTCTGCCGCGTATGAGATGATGGTTGAACCGTCTGTGGAGGCATCCTTGCCTACAAGGAAGTTCGTGCAAGCAAAGGTTGCCGCCGCAAAGCTTATGCCTATGATTACTAAAAAGGCTTTTTTCATGTTCGTATTCATTTAATCAACTGACCTTGTGAAGTATATATTTTTCCTTCTTTAATAATATATAGGTGTCCCTCGTGTAAAATCTTCTGTGCCGAAGCAGCTTCGGTGGCAGTAATGTTTTCAACTGCATCATCATCATCGGGGTCGGGATCGGGGGCCACGTATTTCTCCTTGCGGTTGAGGCCACGGATGGAGCCTTGTGCGCCGTGTGTGCAGCCGATGTCTCCGCAGATATATGCTCTTGTGGTTTTCAAGTCGATGATGCGCATATAGGTGTTGGACGCCCAGAAGAGTTCGCCGGTAGAGCGGTCAAAGGCCATGGACTGGTGCTCCGTGCTGTAGGTGGAGAGACCGATGTTACCCTGATTGTTACCCACAGGCACTACGCTGACAGATTCCTTCTTCTGGTCCATCTTCGATATCTTGTACAGTTTAGCGGGGTTGCCGTAGCTCAGGGCATAGAGGTTACCCGAGTTATCCACGGCGAGCGCCACCATCTTGGTATATAAGCCTTCCGAATCATAGAATACACCTACATGCTCAATCTGCTTTTTGCTATAGTTGATTTTGTATAAGTGTTCGGCTGAGTGGCCGTACATGGCATTGTGAACAGGGTCGTATGCCATATCCTGAAGGATGATTGCACCCATGTCGTCGATGATATCCTTCACTTTGTCCTTGCCGGCAAGGGGTTCTCCGTCTGTAAGACCCGAGAAGGGCATCTGCTTGAAGGTTGCATCTTCCTGATAGTCGAGATTGCCGTTGCGCCAATCGCCTGCGTAGAACCCACTGATGTTCGGTTCGGAGGCTGTAGCCACTTTTGCCGCTCCGTCGCTCATCTTGAAGGAGATGAAGTCTCCGTTCTTGACGGCGTACCATGTAGCAGAGGTTTTGGCTTTATAGTAGAATATGGCTTTGAACTCCTGATTCGTACCGTCCGTAGTGAGTTCAATGGTAGCGGGGAGCCATTGGTCTTTCATAGAGTCGTCTCCCCAATAACTATCGTGATCCCAGTGCGAGAAGTTGAAGTTCTTGGCGGGTTTGGCGGTGATGGTAATTTCCGTGCCGGCAGCGAACCAGCCGATATCGGTAAACTCAAACAGCCCGTCTTTGTCTTTAATAATAAAGTTTCCTGCGCCTTCGTCAGCGGGGGTTACACGCACTTGCGGCATGGACGAAATGATGACCATGGCCGTTGTCGGATAACCGGCTTTGCCGATAAAGTGGTTATTCGGGTCCCAGGAAACATCGGAAGGAGAAAGCAAATCGCAGTACTCCAATTGGAGGTCTTTCATTCCGCCGATGGAGATATTTTTACCTTGTATGACTAAGTTGCTTCCGCGCGAAGTGACTGTTTCTTTGCCTTCCACACTGGCGAGGCCATCATTCTCCGCGGTGATAGACAGCGCCATGGCCAATAGGGTTACATCGGATTTGTTGGCGATACCGTCGTAGGCAGAAGTAATGAACAGTTTGGAGTCTTTGTCCGCTGTTGTATAGGTAACAGGCTTCGTGCCGTTCGTTAAAATAGTTGCCGCAATGGGGCTCGTCGTTTTGATTTCGCACTTGCCTTTAACAAGTATGGTAACAGGATAGTCATTGTTTGTCACTTCGATGGCGGTTCCGCTGCCTTCATAGTTGACTTCGTCAAGAACGAGCGTGTTTGTCTGCCCATTGTAGTAGATGGAACCTTTTTTGACAGGAGAATAGCCGAAAAGTACGGGCAAAATCTCCGCATTTTTCTCGTGCAGCTGTACGCCGTTGATTTTGACGGGGAAGAGCTTGAGACCGGCATCGTACTCAAACTCTGCGGTAAGATATTGGTACGGATCTTCCCCTATCGTAACCATACGTGGATTGTCTTTATTGCCGTCGTTCCATTTTACGAAGTGGCATCCGGGTTGAGGGTTTGCCGTAACCTGCACTTTGGAGTTCTCGGCGTAGTAACCGCAAGAAGAATTGTTTACGAACGATGCATAACCCTTCGATTCGTCATTGGATTTGAGCGTCAGTTCATTCAGGTTATTGAGTTGGAACAATCCGTTCGCGGTAAAGTTGTGGTCCGCCACCTTCTCGGATTTGCCGGTTTTAGTGTCAATCAAGCGAATCGTTTTCGTGCCGTTATTATCGTCCTGCAACCAAACGAGTTCGCCGGTATAAGGGTCAGAAGCGAGTGCGTTGTGTCCTGCAGCGACACTACCTACGCCCAATTCGCCTATTTTGGCGCCTGAAGGCCATTTGAACTCGCCATAGTTCATAATCATCATCGAATACAAAATAGCGTTATCCGCATTCTCTTCGATGTAATAGATGGTGCCGTCATTGGCGGCTGTCATGGCGGTGATAGGATGGGAAACGCCGGAGAGTTCCCAAAATTCGGTAAACTTGTAGGATGATCCATCGGGGTCAATGCGAAGCAGGTAGTTTTTGCCGTCGGCTTTTTTCTTGGCCATGCAGAAAACGTTGTGTAAATTATCTCCTTCCGCCCAGTTTACGGTTATGGCATAGATGGGATAATAGGCATCCTGCTCTGCAATGACATTGCCGGCGAAATACGCTGTCGTTACATTGGTATAGTCTAACAGACGTGACATAATACCGGCTTTTCCGCTCGTGCCACTGGTGATGTACTCCAGACCAAGATCCGTAAGGGGGACACCCTTCACGAAGTTGTCAATAGCGAGACCGGCTATTTCGCCTTTGTCATCAATGTTGGCAAAGTTGTTGTAGCAGGAATCGAGGTGGACTCCGTCAATCACATACCAAGGGGTGGTGCCTTTAATACTTGCGGCAGAACCAATACTTGCCGCGCAAACAATAGCTGTAAGAATTAAGAATACTTTTTTCATGGGTTGTATATTTTATGTTCGGATTTTCCGGCGGCAAAGGTACGACTTTTTTTTGAATTATGCAAATATATTTGCATTTTTATGCGATAAAGGGGTATAAATACACAAAAAAAAGAGTGTGTCGGGTGACACACTCTCTTTGGAAATATCCCAATTTGAATTAGAGATATACAGACAAGTACATTTTGAGACCAGCCACATCAGCGGTGCTGAAGCTGAATCCGTTCTCAGCGGGTTTCTCAGCTTCGGTCCAAGTGATGGTCTTGTGCTCGAACTGGCTCCAACCTTCGTATTCAGCCGTATAAGCGTGCATGAACTGATACATGAGGTTGAGGTTGGCGTTCATACCAATCGCCATTTTCGGGGTAACGAACCATTCGATACCGGCGCTGATATAGAGACCAATCATTTGACGAGGAGCACCCGCACCACCTTCGTGATATTGTCTGAGGATACGGCCTTGGGTTACACCGGTAGCAACCGGATTGAACGGAGTCCAAACAGAGGTAGTTCCGTCAGCCAGCGTGAGGTTGGTGGAAGGAATCTGGTTGTACTCAGTAATAGCGTTACCATAGGTGTAGTACTCTTTATCAATGAAGCGAGCACCGTACATGAGACCGGCACCGAGAACACCTTGTACTTTCTTGGTTTCGCCAATACGATAAGTAATACCGGCACTGATAGTTCCGCCTACTTTCTGCGATTTGCGGGTATCAACGACTTTCTCTTTGCTGAAAGGATTCTCAGCGAGTTTAGCGTCGTCTTGTGCATATTCGCGGTTGTTCCAGATATCGAGGTCGAGCGCGCAAGTGAGTTGCAATCCGAGTTTATCGGTCAGCATATAACCGGCAGAGAAGCCGCCGATTTGCGACCAGTTACCACCCATCACAATGGCGAGGGGGTTCATACCGATCTGCACGTTCCAGTCGCCTTGTTTGGGCAGCCAGTCTGAATAGTCAGCCTTGGCGTCCGTCTCGGCGAACATCGGCATTGCCAATGCAGCGGCAAGAATTAAACCAAATACTTTTTTCATATTCTTTACTATTTAAGTCTTAGTAATAAATGAATTGAAGGTAAAATTACTTCAGGTAATTGCCGCCAACAGATACAGGAACTTCCACTTTGTCCTTGTTGTCGCATTGAACCATTTGGGTCTCTTTGGACTTAGCGCCGTAAACGTCGTTGAGGTCAGCCGGAGTGAACGTAGCGTTGAGCTCATTGTTCTTGGATTTACCGAAGAGCGTAACAACAGCCTTTACATCAGCAATAGCCTTGTCAGCCACCTTCCATGAACCGAGAACGTCTTGAGTGGTGTTTTTGCTATAAGCATACAGGAAATCTGAACCATCCTTCAATGCAGCCAAGTCAGCACACCATGCATCCCAGTCTTTACCGAAACGGTCAGCATATGTGCCGTCCCATGTTGCCTTATAGTCAGACTCGTCGTTCCAGAGTTTTCTACCAACACTTGAATCGTAGGCTTTGTACCAGTGTGTGAATTTCTCATCAGCCCACTGTTCCACTTTAATTTTCATGGTGACGGTGTCGTCTTTCTCCATAAGTTGGTCTTTCCACTCGTCGTAGATAGCTACATTTTCGAAGGAGAACTCACCATCCTTATTGGTGGTGGTGAAATAGGTGAGGACGCGTTTGTCAGCTTTTTTGTCTTTCGGCTCGATAACCAGCATAACCTCGCGGCCAGCAATACCTTGCTTAACGGTTTCGGGATAGTCATCGCTATTCCAAGCCTCAAAGGTACCGTTCAGTTTACCACTAATCTCTTCAATAATGACTTGACGGTCATTGTTGATGATGTTGGGGTCAACAACCAATGTGGTGTTAGTCGGGTTTTGCTCCAGCACTTCCTGGCCGGCAAGTACACCATTGTTGATGTCAGCAATAGTTTTTGTCTGATAGTAAGCCTGGATCTTCTTCTCGGGAGTCAGGTAGTAGTCAGCCGTAAATCCGTTGGCAATAATGTCAACCGTGATTTGTTTTTCACCAGCGGGGATAACAACCTCGTAAACGCCGTTACCTTTAGCGGTAGCAGCAAACTGTTTGAAGCTTTCGCCTTTCGCAGCACCGGTGTACTCCGAATAGTCAACCTTAGCAACAACCTTACAGGAAGCAGGAACGGGAAGAGTCTCGGAAACTTCCACGCCGTCAACGAGCTTGGTACCCTCGTTGTAGTAGAACTTAACAGTAACCTTAGCCTCGCCGTTCAGACCGAGAACGTCTTCGGTGAGTTCACTTTGCGTCTTGTCATTGCAACCAACAAGAGCCAACGCTGCCAAAGCAACGAATAAGAATGATTTTCTCATAACTTTTTTGAATTTAAGTTAATAATGAGTTAATAATTGGGTTAATTTAGAATAAAGAATGTGTTTTACACAATTTCTGTGCATTTTCCTTACATCACAACTCTTTTTTCTGTTTTTTGTTTCTAATTCCGTTTTGATTTTTGCAAGCGTATTACGTGCGGCGTACGCGCACTACATACCAAAAATCGCGCAAAGGTACGGCTTTTTTACGATATACGCAAATTTTTTGGTATTTTTTTGCAATTTTTATTGTAAATAAAGCGTTTGTGAGGTTTCGGTTGTATGGAGGCGAAAAAAAAATACGAGAAAATCAGCGTTTACTTACGTTCGGCTTACCGGCGGCTTTATCTATCGTGTATCTATCGTATATCTATCGTGTATCTATCGTAAATGTTTCGTGTATATTACGTGTATCTTACGTTTTTGGTTAAGGAAAGTGAAGGAAAATTGAAAGGTGCAAATTGAAAATTGAAAGGAAAAATGAAAAAAAAATTGCAGGTTCAAAAAAAATGTTGTAATTTTGCGCCGTTTTTTGAAGATAATACGAACAGCAATATGAAAAACTTTGTAGAAGAATTGAGATGGCGGGGGATGTTGCAAGACATAATGCCCGGCACAGAGGAACAGCTGAACAAGGAAGTGACCGCCGGTTATGTGGGCATCGACCCTACAGCGGACAGTCTGCATATCGGTCACTTGTGCGGGATTATGATGCTGCGGCATCTGCAACGCTGCGGACACAAACCGATTGCGCTGATAGGCGGTGCCACCGGTATGATTGGTGACCCGAGCGGCAAGAGTGCCGAACGTAACCTGTTGGACGAGAAGACCTTGGCGCATAACGTGGCACACATCAAAGCGCAGTTGGAGAAGTTTCTGGACTTCAACTCGAACGAGCCGAATGCGGCGGAGCTGGTGAACAACTACGACTGGATGAAGGACTACACCTTTATAAACTTTACGCGCGATATAGGCAAACTGATAACGGTGAACTATATGATGGCGAAGGACAGCGTGAAGAAGCGCTTCAACGGCGAGTTCAACTGCGGCATGTCGTTTACGGAGTTTACATACCAGCTGCTGCAGGGCTACGATTTTGCGTACCTGAACAAGCATAAAGGCTGCAAGCTTCAGATGGGCGGTAGCGACCAATGGGGAAACATCACGACCGGAACGGAGCTGATACGTCGTATGGGCGGCGGAGAAGCCTACGCGTTGACGTGTCCGCTGATTACGAAAGCCGACGGCGGTAAGTTCGGCAAGACCGAAAGCGGCAACGTCTGGCTCGACCCGAGATATACGAGTCCGTATAAGTTCTACCAGTTCTGGATGAACGTGAGCGACGATGATGCGAAGCGGTATATCAAGATATTCACGTCCTTGGAGAAAGAGGAGATAGACGCGCTTATCGCGGAACACGAGCAGGCACCACACTTGCGGGTATTGCAGAAACGGCTGGCGAAGGAAGTGACAATCATGGTTCACAGCGAGGCGGATTATAATGCTGCAGTAGAGGCATCGGGCATTTTGTTCGGCAACGCGACAGCTGACGCCTTGCGGAAACTGGACGAGGAGACGTTCCTGCAGGTGTTTGAAGGCGTAGAGACCTACGAAATCCCGCGTGCAGAGCTCGAAGCCGGTATCGCGCCGCTGGATCTGTTGGCGGAAAAGACGAATATCTTCCCGTCGAAAGGCGAAGCAAGAAAGATGATTCAGGGCAACGGACTGAGTTTGAACAAGGAGAAACTGACGGATGCCGTGACGCCGATTACAACCGACGCGCTGATTAACGGAAAGTATCTTTTGTTCCAAAAAGGCAAGAAAAATTACTACTTGGTAGTAGCAAAATAGCAAAAATTGCATTTTTTTGCAGAAAAATTTTGGTATATCAAAAAAAAGCAGTACTTTTGTCGTCGATTTTGATTTCGCTATAAATAATTCGCGCTGCGAATTGGACGCTACATCAAAATCTCCTCTCCGAAATGCCTTTTTCCCCAAAGCCATTTCGGGGTAATGGCAGAAGCTATAAACGGTGCCTAATCGTATATCGGTAGTACATCAGATTTTGGTTCTGAGGGGCGAGGTTCGACTCCTCGTTAGGCAACGACGCTTAGACTAAAACTCTCGCGACTTCGGGCACAGCCCTCGTAAAGCGCTACGTTTTGTCCTACGCTTTCCCCATGCGAAACTTCCAGTTTCTATGGGGGCCCCGAAAAAGACCGCGGCAAGCCGCTGAAGGAACAAGGAGCAAAGAACGCTCAAAGTAGAAAGCAGAAAGCAAAGAGATATAAGCCGGAAGGCTTTTTTCATGTAATGATAAGTAGGGTGTCTCCGGACACACCGGTAAAGCGCCCGAATAAAGTAACAAATTAAACAATGAAAACATTTGAATTAGTAGGTACTCCGCGTTCAGAGTACGGCAAGAAAGCTGCGAAAGCTTTGCGCAAAGAAGAGTTAATCCCCTGCAACCTTTACGGTCTCGGCGAGAACGTAACATTCACCGTTGCAAAGGAAGATGTTCGTAAACTCGTTTACACTCCCGACACATTGGCAGTTGCTCTCACAATTGGTGAGGCAAAGAAGATGGCGGTAGTTAAAGAGCTGCAAGTTCATCCGATCAGCGAGAACATTCTGCACATCGATTTCCTTGAGGTAAACGGCAAGAAGCCCGTAACCGTTGAGATTCCCGTCCAACTGGTAGGTCACGCAGAAGGTGTGAAAGCCGGTGGTAAGCTGAGCCTCGAGATGCGCAAGCTGAAAGTGAACGGTATCTATACCGACATCCCCGACCGCGTAGTGGTTGACGTTACGAACCTTGGTTTGGGTAAGAAACTCGCCGTTAGCGACATCGTGGTAGAGAAGTGCAAACTGATGAACGTACAAGACGCGTGCGTTGCACAAGTTAAGGCTACCCGCGCAAGTGCCGCAGCTGCTGAAACTGCTGAGTAATGAACAAATTCTTGATTGTCGGGCTCGGTAACATCGGCGACGATTACGCGAACACCCGGCATAACATAGGATTCAAGATGTTGGACGCTTTTGCTGAGGCGTCCAACATTGCATTTGAAGACAAGCGTTACGGGTTTGTCGGTCGCGGTCGTGTGAAGAATGCGGAGTTGGTGCTGCTCAAGCCGAGTACGTTCATGAACCTGAGCGGGAATGCCGTTCGGTACTGGATGAATGAGGAGAAGATTGTTTTGGAAAACCTCTTGGTGCTGGTGGACGATTTGAATCTGCCGTTTGGTACGATTCGTATCCGCAAACAGGGTTCGGCAGGCGGACATAACGGACTACGACACATCGAGCAGGTGCTGTGTACGCCCAACTACGCGCGCGTGCGTTTTGGTATAGGGAGTGAGTTCAGGCTCGGCGGACAGATAGATTTTGTGCTGGGCGAATGGAGTGAGGAGGAAAACAAGGCACTGCCGGAGCGATTCAAAGTAACAAACGAGATTATTCCGTCGTTCTGCCTGCAAGGGATTGACAGGACGATGAATCTTTATAATGGGAAGTAAGATTTGGAAACATCCGTGGGTGGTTGCAGCGTGTAACTTCGCGCTGATGATGGCGATATTCTCGCTATCGCGGTTGTTCTATTATCTGACGAATACTGCTACGTATCCCGATGTGAGTGGCAGCCATCTGTGGGAACTTCTCGGCGGAGGAGTACGGTTTGACCTGACGGCGCTGCTGTACCTGAACAGCGTGTATCTGCTCTTGGAGCTGTTCCCGCTGAAGATTCGGCAACACAAGCGCTATCAACAGGTGGCACAGTGGTTCTACTGGATTCCGAACGGATTGGCAATCGCGATAAACTGCTTTGACATGGTGTATATGCAGTTTACCGGCAGACGCACCACCATAGCGTTCTTTACGGAGTTTGAGAATGACAGCAACTTGGCAAGCATCTTCTTTACCGCTGCCGCGCAGTACTGGTACGTGACGCTGTTCGCTATTGTGATGATAGCGGCAATGGTGCTGCTGACACGGCGGGAAGTGGAAACCGACGACAGGAGACACCTTATTATATATTATATAACGGAAACGGCACTCCTGCTGGTGTCGGTATATTTTGTGGTGATTGGTATTCGCGGCGGATTCGGTGCGTTCACGCGGCCGATTACGCTGAGTAACGCCCTCGCCTATACGAACCACCCGAATGAGACCAATATCGTGCTCAATACGCCCTTTGCCATCATGCGCTCAACGGAGGGAAAGACGTTTCCGAATGTGGTCTATTATCCGGAAGAGGAACTGGAAACGGTGATGTCGCCGATACATCCGGCGCCCGCGGCAACGCCCATGCAGCCGAAGAATGTGGTGATTTTTATCCTTGAGAGTTTCTCGAAAGAGTATTTCGGATACTATAATCACGACATGGACGGCGGAACGTACAAGGGCTATACGCCGTTCTTGGATTCGCTGGCGGCAAAGTCGCTTACGTTTGAGCTGAGCTTCGCCAACGGACGGAAGTCGATTGACGCGATGCCGTCGATTCTTTCATCGATACCGATGATTATCACGCCGTATATCCTGACGCCGTATTCGACGAACGATGTGGGTTCGATTGCCTCGTATCTGGGCGCCAAAGGCTGGCAGACCGGCTTCTTCCACGGTGCGCCGAATGGTAGTATGGGCTTTCAGGCGTATGCCCGTTCGTGCGGATTTGATGCCTACTACGGCAAGGATGAATACAACAACAATGCCGATTACGACGGGTATTGGGCGATTTGGGACGAGGAGTTTCTGCAGTTCTTCGGTCGTACGATGAGCGAAATGCGGCAGCCGTTTATGACGGCGGTGTTTACAGCCACCAGTCACCATCCGTTCCAAGTGCCGAAACGGTACGAAGGTGTGTTCCCCGAAGGGACACATCCGTTGCATAAGTGTATCGGCTATACGGACCATGCTTTGCGGCGGTTCTTTGACTATGCGAAGCAGCAGGACTGGTACGAGAACACGCTGTTTGTGCTGACGGCAGACCATACGAATGCTCTTACGTACGCCGATTACGAGACGGATAAGGGACGGTTTGAGGTGCCGATTATCTTTTTTGACCCGCAGATGAACGAGGAAGTGAGGACCCGCAAACGGGACTTCCCCGTGGCGCAGGTGGATATAATGCCATCGATATTGGGGTATTTGGGTTATGACGAACCGTATTTTGCGTTCGGAGAGGATGTGATTACGAAGGACAAGGAAGTGCCGTTTGTGGTGAACTACAATAATCCCGTATATCAGATTTTCTCGGACAGCGTGTTGGTGCAGTTTGACGGACAGAACGTGACGGGCGTGTATAACTTCCTGAATGACAGACGGTTAAAGGTGAATCTGAAAGATGAATATACGGAGGATGAGATGCTGCGATACCTCAAAGCGACGATTCAGCAGTATATCAGCCGAATGCGGGAAAATAGAGTACATATAGGCGAGTAATGGAAGAAAGAGTAGATAAATACTTGTTCGCGATGCGGATATACAAGACGCGTTCGATGGCGGCGGATGCCTGCAAGAAAGGACGCGTGACGATGCATGGCATGGAGCTCAAACCCTCACGGACCTTCAAAATCGGGGACAAGTTCTCCGTACGGAAAGGACCGATTACCTTCAGTTATGAGGTGCTGCAACTGAGCGAGAACCGCTTGGGTGCGAAGTTGGTGCCGAACTTCATGCGGGACATCACTTCGCAGGATCAGTTGGAGCTGTTGGAACTGGCTCGTCTTGCCGGCAAATCAGGGCGAGACAGAGGCACAGGACGTCCGACCAAAAAGGACCGCCGCGAGATAGAGCAGTTTATTTCGGACGACTATTTTGATTTTGATGATTTAGACGATGAAGAGTAAAAAGGAAAATATCGCCGAGTACATTCTGTACTTGTGGCAGTTGGAGGACTACCTGCGCGCCTTTCCGCAGCAGGCAAACAGCAATACCGAACTCATGGAAATTCTTGAGATGATGCACATGGAGGGTATTCTTGGCGGCGGGCACTTGCAATTGGCGCAGAATGCTTTGCGGGAACTGGAGGATTTGCACGATGAGTTGCTCGATACAGAGGCGCCCTATCGCGCGGTAATGCTGCACTTGCAGCCCTCGCTTACGCTGCTCAAATCCAAAACTGACCGGCCCGAAATGTCAGATGTGGAGGCCTGTTTGACACTGTTGTATCAGGTGATGATGCTGCGGCTGCAAAAGAAAGAGATAAGTCCCGAAACGGAAGTGGTGGTAAAGGATGCCACGCAACTGCTCCGTTTCCTGAGCAAGACCTACTATGACAACGAAGCAGCGGTTTGAAAATATCCTTTCCTGGTTTGCGGCAAACATGCCGGTAGCGGAATCGGAGCTGCACTACGCGAACCCGTTCCAGCTGCTTGTAGCGGTGATGTTGAGTGCGCAATGTACCGACAAGCGGGTGAATCTTGTTACTCCTGCGCTGTTTGAGGCGTTTCCGACACCGGAAGCGATGGCGCAGGCTTCGAAAGATGAGGTGCTCAAATATATTGCTTCGGTGTCTTATCCCAATGCCAAAGCGGAACACCTTGTTGCGGCGGCTCAGCGGATTGCAAGCGTTTATGGCGGCGAAGTGCCGGACAGTATTGAGGAGCTGCAAACGCTGGCGGGAGTAGGCAGAAAGACGGCGAATGTAGTGTGTGCCGTGATTTGGAACCAGCCGACGATGGCGGTGGATACCCATATATTCCGGGTTTCGGAGCGGCTGGGACTGACCACCAACAGCAAGAATCCGCTGCAAACGGAGAAACAGTTGGTAAAGTATATTCCCGAGACAGTTATCCCGAAAGCGCACCACTGGCTGTTGCTGCACGGGCGCTATGTGTGCCAGGCACGCAAACCCAAATGTGCGCAATGCGGGCTTACACCCTATTGCAGATATTATAAAAATTAAGGTGTTGCGGCGAAAAACCTAAAAAAATTTGCACAATACAATTTATTTTTGTACCTTTGCACGAAAAATAATTCTAAATACTATGGCAGAAGAGAGAAAAATGCCGTCCGCAGAGAAACTGAAAGCGCTGCAAACGGCGATGGCAAAAATTGACAAGGATTTTGGTAAGGGCGCAATCATGCGTCTTGGCGAAGAGAAAATCGAGGATATACCTGTTATCTCAACCGGTTCGGTGGGGCTGAACCTCGCACTGGGTGTAGGCGGTTATCCTCGCGGACGAATCATTGAGATATATGGTCCGGAATCCAGCGGTAAGACGACACTGGCTATTCATGCCATGGCGGAAGTGCAGAAACAAGGCGGTATTGCCGCGATTATCGACGCAGAACATGCGTTCGACCGCTTCTATGCCGAGAAATTAGGCGTGGATACCGACAACCTGCTGATTGCCCAACCCGACTGCGGCGAACAGGCATTGGAGATAGCTGACCAGCTTATCCGTTCCAGTGCTGTGGACCTTATCGTAGTGGACTCAGTGGCGGCGCTGACACCGAAGGCGGAGATTGACGGGGATATGGGCGACAACAAACTTGGTTTGCAAGCACGTCTGATGTCGCAAGCGCTGCGTAAGCTGACGGCGACGATTAATAAGACTCAGACTACCTGCATCTTCATCAACCAGTTGCGTGAGAAAATCGGTGTGATGTTCGGCAACCCCGAAACCACTACCGGCGGTAATGCGCTGAAGTTCTACGCATCGGTACGATTGGATATCCGTAAAATCGGTCAAATCAAGGACGGTGACACCATCCTCGGCAACCAAGTGCGCGTGAAGATTGTGAAGAACAAAGTGGCTCCTCCGTTCAAGAAGGCAGAGTTTGACCTGATGTTCAATGAGGGCATTTCGAAGGTCGGCGAGCTGGTGGACATGGGCGTTGACATGGGTATTCTGACGAAGTCCGGTTCGTTCTACAGTTACGATGGCAACAAACTGGCTCAGGGTCGCGATGCCGTTAAGAATGTGCTGCGTGACAATCCGGATCTTGCTGACGAAATCGAAACGAAGATCATGGAGCAAATCAAGAAGTAATGCAAACCCAACTGCTGACAGTAAGGCCGCAAGAGGCAAAACGTTTGGAAGCGACGTACCGTGTGGTGCGTCGCTCTATTGATGCCCGCCAGCGGGATATCAAGGTGAACCTTACGCTGTTAGCAGATGACAAAGGCAACTTTGTGCCGCGGGAAGCGCCGATTCCCTTGTATGAGCCTCCGCATTTTGTGGATGTAACGGGCAAAAGCGATGCGCCGAAGGTGCATATTATCGGGGCAGGTCCGGCAGGGTTGTTTGCGGCATTGACGCTTTTGGAGCATGGCTTGAAGCCGATTGTCTTTGAGCGCGGCAAACCGGTCAGCGAACGCAAACGCGATATCGCGCAACTGAATAGGAATATCGCTTTTAATCCGGAATCGAATTACTGTTTCGGCGAAGGCGGAGCCGGTACGTTCTCGGACGGCAAACTGTTTTCGCGCAGTAAGAAACGGGGAAACATGCAGCGGGTGATGGAACTGTTTCATCATTTCGGCGCGCCGGACACTGTGCTGTACGAGGCACACGCGCACATCGGTAGCGACAAACTGCCCCGAATCATTCAAAATATGCGGGAGTGTATTCTTGCTCATGGCGGGGAAATCCACTTCAATACGTGTATTGATATTTCAAGGTTTGATGCTGAAGGTCTGCCAACGATAGTAGCTATCGGGCACTCGGCGCATGACACGTACCGCCTATTGGATAAAGTAGGCGTTGCATTGGAGGCAAAGGGCTTTGCGATGGGCGTACGTGCGGAGCATCCGCAGGAACTGATAAATAGTTTGTTTTATCACAATGTGTCTCGCGAAGAGGTAGAATTGCTCGGAAATGCCTCTTATTCGCTTGTGACGCAAGTCAATGGGCATGGGGTGTATAGTTTCTGTATGTGCCCCGGGGGACATATCGTGCCGGCTGGTAGTAGTGAAGACGGTTGTGTAGTGAACGGTATGTCTGCGTCGCACCGCAATTCGCCGTTCGCCAATTCGGGAATGGTGGTTGAACTGCATTATGGCGGTCAAGCGATGCAAGTGTTGGATTATCAGGAGGATTTCGAACGCCTTGCCAAGCAGCACGGAGGTGTGGGTTTGCAGGCTCCGGCGCAACGGATGGGGGACTTTGTGGAAGGAAGGCATTCTTCCAATCTGCCGGAGTGTTCCTATCTGCCGGGAATCGTTTCTTCGCGGATGGACGAGTGGCTGCCTGAACCGATACGTTCGTGTTTGAAACGCGGCTTTCGTGATTTCGACCGCAAGTATCACGGATTCCTGACCAATGAAGCAGTTATTGTCGGAGTGGAGAGCCGCAGCAGTTCGCCGATTCGGATGGTGCGTGACACAGATACCTTGCAGTCTGTTTCACATCCGTGGATTTATCCGTGTGGCGAAGGTGCCGGGTACGCGGGGGGAATAACCTCATCGGCATTGGACGGTATCAATGCCGCCTTAAAAATCGTGGAGAAGTATGGAAAATCCGTTTGAACGTTCGATACAAGCTCTTGGTGCTGCCGCTTTTGAGAAGCTCCAAAGCGCCCGCGTCATTCTTTTCGGCGTCGGCGGAGTAGGCGGTTGGTGTGCCGAAGCGTTGGTGCGTACCGGAGTGTGCCATCTGACGCTGGTGGATTTTGATGAGGTTAATATAAGCAATCTAAACCGGCAACTCGTGGCTACAGCTGCCAATATCGGACGCCCGAAAGCGAATGAAATGAAGGAGCGGCTGCTTGCTATCAATCCGTTAGCAGAGATTACCGCTTTGAATATCCGTTATAGTGCCGAAACAGCAACGCAGTTTGACTTTAATGCGTTTGACTACATCATCGATGCTATTGACAGTGTGCCGGACAAGGCGTTATTGATTCATAATGCCTGTGCCGCTTCTGCTACTTTGTTTTCCTCGATGGGCGCAGGAAGGAAAACTGACACCACAGCCATTCGTGTAAGTGAGTTCCGAAAGGTGGAAGGCTGTCCTCTTGCTCGGGCATTACGCACAAAAATGCGGAAAGAGGGTATCTTTCCGCATAAGAAGTTTCAATGTGTGTGGTCTCCTGAACTGAGTGCCGCAAGCGGTACTATCGCGCCTGTTGTCGGCGTCTTTGGTATGACGCTTGCCGACTTGGTCATTCAAGATATCGCACAAGCCGTCAACGAACAGAGGTCAAGCGACGGATGTGTTCGTTGAAGGCATCTTTCTTTAGCAATTCCTCAATCGTGAGGTGCATACGATAGTTCCAGAAGTGACGCGGGTTCGCGGGCACGTTGATACGCTCACCGAATTGGTTGGGCAGACGTACTTCGCCGTCAATTGCCAGCCAGTCTTGCAGCGGCAGAATTACCCACATAGCCGGTGAATACATGTGCTGGTTGACGATGAACTCGGCAATTTGCGGCGTCATCTCCTTCGGCGCTTCGCCCCACCAACCCATCTGCTCGTTGTAGAAACGCTGGGTTACTTCGCGGTCTTCCTCCCACCATGCACGCAACGGATTAGTATCGTGTGTACCGGTCGTGCAAACGCTCAAGTACGGCGCATCTGCCGGATGTGCAAATGGGATAGTCGGGTCTTTCGGCATACGCTGAATCTCAAGGCTGAGAATCTGGAGTTCATGCATTACGTCAGGCACACAAGCAGGAACCATTCCAAGGTCTTCGCCGCAGCACAACATACCGGTTGAGTTAATCAGCGTAGGTAGTTTACGCATTGCAGACTCACGCCAGAACTGCGTATGACGGCGGAAGAAATAGTCGTTGTAGATACCCATGATTATCTGCTTCTGGTCATCGTAAAGCTCGTTGTACGAGTGCGACTGATAGATGGAGATACGCGGGTGGAGCAGCTCGGGATGACGTTGGTCACGCACGAACAGCACTTCGCAATGCAGGTACAGAAGTCCGTTCTTGAGGTTATTGAGCGTGTCATCGCTGAGCTGGTTGTAGCGCTCTGCCTGCGGACGGGCAAGTTGGGCATCAAAGTAGTCCTGTACCTTGACCTGCGTGTCAAATTCCTCCTTGAACCAGAAGATATAGCCGTCGCGGGTGTTCAGGAAGTGCTCCTTGGCATACTCGGTATCGAAGCCGAAGGTGTCACCGAGGAAGTTCGCGCGGATATAGGGCTTGGTCATGCGGTCTTCATCCAAGGCAATTCCCATGTTCCACAAGTCTTGCAGCGAATAGGGCATAGCCGGAGAGAAGTGTCCGCAGAGTCCCCAAACATCCGTCTTGCGCATTTGCCAGATACGGAAGAATCCGAGAATATGGTCGATACGATACGCATCGAAATAATCCTGCATCTTCGTGAAGCGACGACGCCACCATTTATAGTTGTCTTGTGCCATTACGTCCCAGTTGTAGGTCGGGAAGCCCCAGTTCTGACCGGAGATGGAGAAATCATCAGGCGGTGCACCGGCAGAGGCATCCAAGTTGAATAGTTGCGGGTCGGTATAGGCATCTACGGAATCTGGACTGATACCGATAGGTATATCACCCTTCATGGCTACACCAAGTGAGTGCGCATAAGCCACCGCTTCGCTCAACTGCAAATCGGCGTGGAATTGCAGGAAATAGTAGAAGTCTGCCGGTTGTTTGTCGCGTTTGTGCAGGAACGCTGCATACGGCTCCAGCCACTCGCGGTTACGGGCAAAGAAATCTTTGTATTCCTTGGAGGAGAAGAGCGCCTCTTTCTCAGCTTTGTAAATAGCCTTGAAATATTTCATCTTCTCGTCATAAACGCACTGATAGTCTGCAATCGGTTTTGCATTGAACTCTGCCTTTGTAGCTTCATATTTCTTCTTTTGCGCCGGAGTCAGTTTGCCCATACGCGGAATATTGATATATATGGGGTGCAGTGCAAACACCGAAACGGCGTTGTACGGGTACGAGTCGAGGTTGTTGTGCCGCAAGGTGGTATCGTTAATCGGCAGTGTTTGAATCATCTTCTGTCCGGTCAGCGCTGCCCAGTCAGCCATCTTCTTGAGGTCAAGGAACTCGCCGATACCGAAGCCGTCTTCTGTACGCAGCGAGAACACCGGTACTGCCACACCTGCGCCCTTGAAGCGAGGTTGCGTGCGACGGAATGAACGGTCGTGCTGCTCAATCTTGATACCCTTCTCAATACCCCAAATGTGACGGTTTTCGCCCCATTCAATGTCAACTACATTGCCTGTACGAAGGTCATAGATAAGGTATTTGTACTCTACAATCCGGTCGGGTGCTATTTCTGCATCGGCGTGCCATACAGGGAAGTCCGCATCGGACATCACGAGCATGTTTGCCGCCTCCCAATTACCTAATTCGGGGACATTTCCGATGATACCTACACCTTGTGACGGCAGTATCTGCGGCAAGTCAATCGAGAAACGAATGTTTCCTTTTGCCGCTTTCGGCTTGGCAGGGTTGTGACGGTGGAATAGGGATTTAAGGAAGGCGGTTGTATAGAATGCCTTCTCGTAGTCTTGGGCTTGCCAGAAGTCACGAACGACCACTTTCTTGTCGCTACTGCGTAAGTTGAGATGACGAGCCAGACCTGCCTCATACAAGTAGCCGCCTTCCGGTAAACGAATGGCATACTTGTAGTTAATGGTGCCTGCAAAATCCGAAATGGGAAGTGTCGCCGTCCAGAAATCCTGACCTTGACAATTGAGAACTAACGGATGTTCCTCAGTCCATCCAAGAACGGATTGCTCAGTTTCAATCACGCAAATTGTTTGCCCGTAGGGCGTACGATAATTAATTTGAAAGGTTAATGTCATGGTATATTGTTATTTAATATTTGCAATTAATGCTTTGCCGCTGCAAAGTTAATCATTTTTTTTGAATGCGCCAAAAAAAAAGTTATTTTGTTGTGATTTTTATGCACCCCAGCGTGCTACGATGGTGTCCATCAGCTCAAAAACCTCGTTTTTGGTATCTGCGCGGAGCAAAGCAATCCGTGTTTGCTTGAAATCATACAATCCCTTGAATACCGGCGAATTGGCAAAATGCCGACGGGAGTGAATGATGCCTTTCCGTTCGTCGCCAATCCATTCAATGCTGCGTTCAACATGCTCTTTGAGTATATCCACGCACCATTGCATATCTCGTTTCGGTAGCAATTCGCCGGTTTCCAAATAGTGTTTGATGTCTTCAAAAATCCATGGGCAACCGAATGTTCCGCGGCCAATCATGATGGCGTCAACCCCGTATCGTTCAAAGCACTCTTTCGCGCGTTCCGGGGTGGTTACATCGCCGTTTCCGATAATGGGGATGTGCATCCGAGGATTCTTCTTGACCTCGCCTATCAGGGTCCAGTCGGCTTCGCCGGTGTACATTTGTGCCCTTGTCCGTCCGTGAATAGCCAATTCCTGAATACCGCAATCCTGTAATGCCTCCGCCAACTCAACAATAATCTTCTGCTCCTCGTTCCAACCCAAACGGGTCTTGGCAGTTACCGGAATATGTACTGCATTGACTACCGCGCGGGTAATTTCCAGCATTTTAGGCACATCCCGTAGCAAACCGGCACCGGCGCCCTTCCCTGCCACTTTCTTGACGGGGCAACCGAAATTGATATCAATGAAATCGGGCTTTGCTTGCTCAACGATTCGCGCAGCTTCAGCCATGGAGTCCGGTTCGCGTCCGTAAATTTGTATGGCGACAGGACGCTCTGTATCGGAGATTTGCAGTTTACGGGTTGTTGAGGCTACGTCTCGCACCAATGCATCGGCATTAATGAATTCTGTATAAACCCGATCTGCACCGAAGCGTTTGCACAACATTCGGAATGCAGGATCCGTTACATCCTCCATCGGCGCAAGATAAATCTTATGTTTCGTGCCGGTGCTCACTTGGCGATAGTCGGGTATTTGATACGATGGTGATTCATGGCGAGCAGGCGTTCTTTGAAGACAACTTTGATATCTTCCACATCTTTGAACGACAACGGTGTATCTGCAAATTGTCCTTCGGAAATCTGTTGTTCAATCATATCATCTACCATAGCGTTAATGCTTTCTTCCGTATAATGCTTAAGGCTGCGAGACCTTGCTTCAATCGCATCTGCCATCATTAAAATGGCTGTCTCCTTGCTATTGGGTTTGGGACCCGGATAGCGATAATTCTCCGGATTCACCGTATCTCCTGATGCTGCGGCATTAACGGCAGTATTGTAAAAATAGCGCACTAAAGTAGTGCCGTGGTGAGAGCGGATAAAGCTGGTCAGCACCTCCGGCAGGTGATGTTGGTGAGCAATCCTAACCCCTTCTGTTACGTGACTGATTACGATCTGCGCCGCTTCTTCCGGTGCCATGGCCAATAACGGATTTTGTCCTTCCGGTTGATTCTCCGTAAAGAATTCCGGATGAATCAGTTTGCCGATGTCATGATACAACGCGCCGGTACGTACCAACAGAGACTTTGCGCCTATCTTCTTTGCTGCTTCCATAGCAAGCGTACTCACTTGCATCGAATGTTGAAAACTGCCCGGTGCTTTTTCTGCAAACTCCAAAAGCAACGACGAATTGATATCCGTTAATTCCACCAGCGTAATGGAGCTCAACAAATGGAAGGTTCGCTCGAAGAGGTAAATCAAACCATACGCGCAAATAATCAGGATGGTGTTAATGCAGAAATATAAATAGGTCCAGACATTGATATTATGCCAATCACCGGTTGTGCTGAGCACAAAGAACGTATAGGTGACAGCATAGGTAAGCAGTATCAAACCGGCTGTCTGTGCCAGTTGAGCCCGCTTGGTCATATCTTTCATACCGGCAACTGCTACCATGCCGGCGGCGATTTGGACCATGAGGAATTCAAACGAATCCGGCACTGCCGGTGCCACCATCAAGGTCGTAATAATGTGTAAGAATAGCGCCGTTCGTGAATCGAAGAATACGCGAGTGATAATGGGCACCCATGCAAACGGGATAAGATAAATACTGAGTGAGGTATAGCGCATGAGTACCAGTGCCAAAACGGTTATCAGTCCCGATAAAATCGCAAAAAACAACATGGTGGGCAACTCACGGAAGAAGGTCGGCCGGAATACATACACGTATAGCAGGAATAATACAATGAGTATCAAAACCAACCCTGCTTCACCTAATATCGAGAGCGTTGTCTGTTGGTTTGTGGCGTGTTCTTTTTCGTATGATATCTTCAGTGATTGAAGCAGAATGGCAATGTCTTCGGTTACTATATCACCTCTGTCAACCACCTTTTCGCCGGCTTGTACCACGCCTTGTGTTAAGGAAATGCTGCTCAATAGCGTGCTTTTCATTTGTTCGGTCATCACGGTGTCGCGAACAAGATTAGGCTCGTAATTCTTGCCGAAAGCCATGTAAGCAGACTTTGGAGTATAAATGTCATGCAGCGGATAAGTCGTCGCAATCTTGTCGGCCACAATTGCGATGCGCTCCACCTTTTCCTTGACTAACTCTTCGTAATCTTGCAGCGAAACCACTAACGGTGTTTGCGGCTGATTATCAAGGTATATATAATATGGTGTAAACTCGTGCAGCAATTCTTCCTGTTCCTTGGCAAGCTGCGTTTCGCTCTTGTAAATCGGGAAGTCATGCTCTGCGACAATGCGGTCATACACCCACGGTTTGCCCACTTCATAGCGGTAAGGGAACGAACTGTCATAGCGCGGATACAGATATACCGTTGCTGCTCCAAGCAGTATAAAAGCGACTGCTTTGACGATGTTTTGGGTTAGTGTGCTTAGTTTCATAAATTTGTTTTTTATCGTCTATTGGCAAAAAAGGTTTGCATTAATTCTTGACATTTATCTTCCAAAACACCCGATTTCACCGATGTTTTCGGGTGTAATACCTGCGGTGCAAAAATGGTATATCCGCGTTTTTCATCCTTACATCCATATACCAGTCTTGCTACTTGTGCCCATCCGATTGCGCCTGCACACATAGCACATGGTTCAACCGTTACATATAGGGTGCAGTCCGTCAGGTATTTTCCTCCCAACGTTTGTGCTGCGGCAGTGATGGCTTGTATTTCAGCATGGGCAGTCACATCTTGCAGGGTTTGTGTCAAGTTGTGCCCGCGTCCTACGATTTGATTACCGGCAACTATCACGCACCCAACCGGCACTTCACCGGCTTCAAAGGCTTTTTGCGCTTCTTGCAGCGCCAATGTCATATATCGCTCATCTACTTCCATTCAAAACTCTCAATCAAGTGTTCAATATCGTGTTCCAAATAGTTCAATACCGGCTGCAATGAATCGGCATTCGGTCGGCAGTTGCAATATACCGCTCCACGGAAGAAATGTGCGGTGGAATCGGTCAAAAAGAACTGAAAGGGCGATGCCGTATTGCCTTGCAGGGTAAAAAACACGCCATATACTTTTGCCGCATCATTGGCATACTCGCGCTCAGGGATAGCACTGGCCTGACTGACATGTTTATATACAAATTCCATGGCGTCATCGGTCAGTTTGCGCAAATTCGCATGTACCGGCATATAGGAGCAGTGTATATCCGCATTCAAGACATCATAATGCAGATTCATCCACTCTCCTTCACCTTCGTTCGAGACTTTGCGTGCTTCTGCATATACAGACTGCTCAAACTGGTATGGTTCTCCTTTGGGCGAAGGTTTGTATGCTGCCTCTGGCAAATCAATTCGGTAGTAACCGTATGGCTTGGGTGTAGCCACTTTACCGCAGCTGCATAGTACCAAAATGCACCAAATTACACTATTTATTCGAATAAATCGCCACATTTCGCCGCAAAGTTAGTGATAAATTTTGAAATACGCAAATTTTGTTGTAAATTTGCACGCTGAAATGAAAGAACATGACCTATAATGGCTCACAAATTGACCTTCCGGTGCTTCATTTAGTCGGAGAAGAGGCGGATAAACTGCATTTGGAGTGCTATGTCATTGGCGGTTGGGTGCGTGACCTGATTTTGCATCGGCATAGCAAGGATATTGATATTGTAGTGGTCGGCTCTGGTATTGATTTAGCGCAGGCGGTTGCTAAACGATTGGGCAAGGGTGCTCACCTTGCGGTATTCAAAACATACGGAACAGCGCAGGTGAAGCACCATGATGTAGAACTCGAGTTTGTAGGTGCCCGCCGTGAAAGTTATCAGCATGACAGCCGGAATCCGATTGTTGAAAACGGCACACTGGAGGAAGATCAAAATCGTCGTGATTTTACCATCAATGCCTTGGCGATTTGTCTGAACAAAAATCGCTACGGCGAAATGCTTGACCCATTCGGTGGAATCGGCGATATTGAGCAACAAATCATTCGAACACCGCTTGATCCCGATATCACTTTTTCGGACGATCCTCTGCGGATGATGCGGGCAATCAGATTCGCTACTCAACTGGATTTTTCTATCTTTCCGGAAACGCTGGAGGCTATTCAAGGCAATCGCGAGCGTATCAATATCATCACCAAAGAGCGTATTGCCGATGAACTCAACAAGATAATGCTCGCAGCTCATCCCTCTAAAGGATGGCTATTACTCGATGAAACCGGACTTTTACCGCTCATCTTCCCCGAATTGGCAGCGCTTAAAGGAGTGGAAACCAAAGACGGTCGCGGGCATAAAGATGTCTTCTATCACACTCTCCAAGTCCTTGATAACGTCGCCGCATTGCAATCTAACAGCGAAGCGCTCCAACAGCGTAGCGGTCAAACAGCGCAGCAGTCAAACAGCGAAAGCGGTCTCCTTTGGCTTCGTTGGGCTGCCCTCCTGCACGATATTGGCAAACCGCGCTCCAAAGCTTGGGACCCGCAAGCCGGTTGGACGTTCCGCAATCATAACTATATCGGTGCCAAGATGGTTCCGCGTATCTTCAAGAAAATGAAGCTGCCGCTCAATGAAAAGATGGACTATGTGACCAAGATGGTGGATTTGCACATGCGCCCGATCAATCTCATTGAGGATATAGTCACTGACTCGGCAGTGCGCCGTTTACTCTTCGAGGCTGGCGATGATATCGATGATTTAATGCTTCTTTGTGATGCGGATATCACTTCCCGTAATGCGCAAAAAGTGGAGCGTTTTCATCGGAACTACGAACTCGTACGCCGCAAGATGGTCGAACTCGAAGAACGCGACCGTATTCGCAACTTCCAACCTCCCGTCAAGGGCGATGAAATCATGCAATTATTGCATCTTGAACCCTGTTCCTTGGTCGGCGAATTGAAAAACGCCATCAAAGATGCTATCCTTGACGGCGTTATCAAAAACGATTATAACGAAGCGCTTGCGTATCTCTACAAGCTCGCTAAAGAGCGATCACTTATATAAGAAGCGTTTAATCGAACGTTTCGGGGTCTTCTCAAACTCTTTCTCTACCAACTCAATCTCTGCGATTTGCGAATACATCGGCAGCATCTTGTTCACGGTCGCTAAGTTGGCCTTCATCAGATTCTTCAACGCTTCACCCTTGATGTTTTCCTCCGGGAATACCAGCGCTACCAGTCTTCCTTTACGGTCAACCACAATGGACTCCACCACGCCCGGCAGCGAATTTACTTTATCCTCCATTTCTTCGGGGTAGATGTTTTGTCCGCTTGGGCCAAGAATCATGTTCTTGCAGCGGCCGCGCAGATATACGTTGCCTTTGCTGTCAATAACACCCATATCACCGGTCTTTAACCAGCCGTCTTCTGTAAAGGCATCATCTGTGGCCTGCAGGTTCTTGTAGTAACCGCGCATCACGTTCTCGCCACGCACTTGCAATTCGCCTTCAACCTTACGCGGATCCGGCGAATCAACTTTTATCTCCAAACGGTCAATTCCTTTACCACATGAGCGGAAAGCATACTTAGACCAGTGTTCGTAGCAAACTAACGGCGCGCATTCGGTCATACCGTAACCCACCGTGTAGGGGAACTTAATCTGCCTCAGACAGCGCTCCACATCCTCATTCAAGGCCGCACCACCGATAATCAAAATCTCCAGCTTGCCGCCGAACGCCTGCATCAACTGGTTATATACTTTCTTTCGAATCGGAATATTTACGAGCGGTGTGTACCACAAGGCTTTCACAAGCGGCTTTTGAATGGCGGGGAAGATTTGTTTCTTGAAAATCTTTTCCACCAACAGAGGTACTGTCAAAATCATGTATGGATGAACATCCTTGAATGCCTGCATCAACAGTGACGGTGTCAAGCTCTTGACAATGAAATACACGTGTGTTCCGCCTGCCAACTGGTACAAAAACTCAAACATCAAACCGAACATGTGTGCCATCGGCAACATCGATACAATCGACTTCGACGGGTCGTTCGGAATCCGGTCCTGACCAAATATAACATTCGAACTCAGGTTGCGGTGCGTTACCATTACGCCTTTCGGGTTTCCTGTGGAACCGGATGTATAGTTAATCAGCGCGAGGTCGTCCATATTATCTTTCGGGAATCCAACATCCTCTTTGCTGTAGCCGTTCGGATACTTTTCTGCGAACGCCTTATCCACATCTGCTGTACTTACGCTTTGTTTGCTCTGCAAAATTCCGAAATCTGACAACGCGATAAAGGTGTCTATATCCGGCATCTGACTCAAATCTACGCGACCGCGCACCCAAGGTCCTACAAACAGCACCTTTGAATCCGAGTGATGAACCAACTCATAGATGCTTTCGCTCGTGTAGTCCGGTAACAGGCTGACTGCCACCAACTTACGCGATGCAATAGCCAGATAAACCAAGCCCCAATTACTGCAATTGCGACCGCAGATTCCTACTTTGTCCCCCTGTTGAAGCCCCAATTGGTCAAACAGCATGCCCAGCCACTCGACTTTTTGTGCCAACTGACCGTACGTGTAGTTTACTGTTCCGCCGTAGTCAGACAAAGCCATTGCGTTCCAGTTACTCTTGATGGTCTTTTCCAAATAATCTAAATAATGTCTCATACCTTAAAATATATATAATTTTCAATTTTCACCTTTCAATTTTTCACCTTCCCCATTTTCCGCTTGCAAAAGTACATCCTTTTGCTCATACGTTCAAAAAAATGGTTTTGCGACCCCGATTTTGGGATAAAACCTACTTTTTAGGGGCGAAATTCAATATATGGGGGTGAAATAACGCGCAAAAATTTGTGTAATCCAAAATTTTGTTGTACTTTTGCACGTTTTTTGGCAATTATAGACTATCAACTGGCAACTATCAATTATCCATGCAGTACGACGAGAGTAATATCATCACCCTGACAGGTTTGGAGCACATTCGTCTCAGACCCGGAATGTATATCGGTAAATTAGGCGATGGCAGTCATTCGGATGACGGCATCTATGTCCTTATCAAAGAAACCATTGACAACTCAATTGACGAGTTCCGTATGGCAGAGGGTAAAATCATTGATGTCACCGTTGAAAATCGTACCGTTACGGTACGGGACTATGGCCGTGGTATTCCTTTGGGCAAACTGACCGATGCTGTTTCCGTCATAAATACCGGTGGTAAATATGACAACAAAGCTTTCCATAAATCCGTTGGTTTGAATGGTGTCGGCACCAAGGCGGTAAATGCACTTTCGCTCGATTTCACCGTACAATCCTTCCGTGATGATAGTACCAGAAGAGCTGTTTTTCATCAAGGTGTTTTGGTCGAAGATACCGGTATTATTTCTGTGGATGAATGGATGAAACGTTCCGGCGAAAAAGCGGAGCCCAGGCGCGGCACGATGATTCAGTTCACGCCAGACCCGGACAAGAAACTTTTCGACAACTATTCCTTCCGCGATGAATATATTGAGACCATGTTGCGCAACTACGCGTACCTCAATACCGGTCTCACCTTAATATATAATGGCAAGAAATTTGTCTCCAAAAACGGTCTTTACGACTTGCTGACTGAGCGCATGACGGCTGAGCCGCTCTATCCCATCATTCATATTACCGGCGAGGATATTGAGATTGCCCTTACCCACACCAACCAGCCCGGCGATGAGTATTATTCTTTCGTCAACGGACAATACACCATTCAGGGCGGAACTCATCAAGCCGCTTATCGCGAGGCGATTGGCCGCACCATCAAGGAGTTTTTCAATAAGAACCAGGAACTGGCGGACATCCGTAACGGCGTTGTCGGTGCCATTGCTATCAATGTGGAGGAACCGGTCTTCGAATCCCAAACCAAGGTCAAACTCGGCTCAAAAGATATGTCTCCTTCTGGCGAAATTTCCGTGAATAAGTTCGTCAACGATTTTGTGAAAACCCAGCTTGACAACTATCTTCACAAGCACCCCGAGATTACGGAAGTCATGCTGCAGAAGATTCAAGATTCCGAGAAGGAGCGCAAGGCGATTGCTGCGGTTTCCAAGACTGCCCGCGAACGTGCCAAAAAGAACCTGCTCAACAATCCCAAACTGCGTGATTGCCAAATCCACTATAACGACACTAAGCCGGTGAAATCGGCAAAAGATGCAGATGACGACCTCCGGCAGGATAGTTGCATTTTCATCACCGAGGGTCTTTCAGCTTCCGGCTCAATCACCAAATCGCGCGATGTCCGCACGCAGGCCGTTTTCTCCCTCCGAGGAAAACCGCTCAACTCCTACGGGCTGTCTAAATCGGTGGTTTATGAGAACGAAGAGTTCAATTGCCTGCAGTCTGCGCTGAATATCGAGGACGGTTTGGATGAACTGCGATACAACAAGGTCATTATCGCTACCGATGCCGATGTCGATGGAATGCACATCCGTTTGCTGATGCTGACCTTCTTCCTCCAGTTCTTCCCGGAACTCGTGAAGAAAGGACACGTCTATATCCTGCAAACCCCGCTTTTTCGCGTCAAGAACAAGCAGGAAATTCGTTATTGTTATTCCGACGAAGAACGCCTCCAAGCGATTGCAGAACTCAAGAATCCCGAGATTACCCGATTCAAAGGTCTGGGAGAAATCAGTCCCGATGAATTCAAGGGTTTTATTGGTAAGGAGATTCGTTTGGACCAAGTCACACTCCGCAAGGAAGATGCCGTAAAAGACCTTTTGGCGTACTATATGGGCAAGAACACCATCGAACGCCAAAACTTCATTATTGACAATCTGGTGATTGAAGAGGACAAGGTGGAAGAAGATTTGAAATCATAAATCCTAAAAAGTGCTCGAACTTTTTGCATTCATAGCTCTCGGCTTGTTGATTCTCGTGCTCTTCGAGCTCCGTGCCCGCAAACAAAACAACAAAGCCCGTCAAGAAACTGAAGGTTTCGAAGGCGGAGAGGAGGAGGTGCGGCTGCCCGTGAACAACGGGGGTGTTCGGTCGCAGCAAGCCACTTCCGACAACGGTGAGTGCTGCGGTCAGCATTTGGTATGCGAACGCGAGACTCTTCTCCAGACAAATGCTGTTCCCGAATACTTCGATGACGAAGAACTGGACGCTCTTGCCGGCATTTCTCCCGAGAACTACACAAAACAACAGCACGAAGAACTTCGTGCCGTTTTCAATACCCTTTTGGAGAAGGATGTCCCTGCCTGGTGTCGTTCCTTGCAGCTCCGCAATATTCAGCTTCCTTCCGACATCCGCGAAGAAGCCCTCCTCATCTGCCGCGAACGTCGCCAAAAGAAATAGATTCCTATTCCTACAAGCACAATGCTGACAGCGCCAACCCAGGCTGTGTCGCCTGTTCCGAACGTATCAATGGTCTCGGGATTGATACCCGCACGGTTTATCCACCAATACGCTACCACCGTCACGCAATTGTTCGTGAAATGCATCACTATAGGCACCCACAGACTACCCGTCCACAGAAGCGCATAGCCGAACAACGCGCCGAGCAGCATCCGCGGCACAAACCCGTAGAACTGCATGTGTATCGCCGAGAACAATATTGCCGTCACCCACACGGCTACATGTGCCCGCTTCCCGCTAAACGTTAAACGTTCAACGTTAAACAATCCCATAACCACTCCCCGGAACGTCAACTCTTCCGCACAAGCCGGCAGCAATGCCATCAGCCCGATATTTACCACCAACACTCCGATGCTCGTTCCTGCCAGGAACCGTTCCGTCAAAGCCATCGCCGCGTTCTCCTGTGCCTTCATCCATGCCTCTATGCCGGCCATGCACTCCGGCAGCACCATCCGGCCGTTCCAGTCCGCCAACAGGTTGATTCCCGGCATCGCCACTATCATCAGCACGATGGCAGCACCGTATAGGAACGGTGATGTTTGATGTTTGATGTTTGATGTTTGATGTGAGGCGAGATGCAGCCATTGTAGGGGATTCTCGCTCCACAGCCACGCGCATATAAACGGCGGCAGCAGGAACGTCCCGATTGTCTGCATAAACTGAAACCACTTCAGCGCTTCGGTCGAAGCATGATCGCATGGAATAATCAGCCATACCCCCATAGCAACGAGGGTCAGAACCGCCATTATCCCTAACCATTGTATCACTTTCACCCACCCGGGGGATTCCTGATATTTGCCTTTATAAAGTGCCATTTGTCAATTCACTTTCTGCCCTTGAGCATTATATAGATTGCTTTCCTGTCGGATATATAATAACCCGTCCCACATTATCTTCGTCCATTCGCCCTTTCGCCCGTTCGTCCATTCGCCATTAGCGGTCGCTGTACCGTTCAGTTTTGCTTTCAGGGCTTCTATCTGCACTTCTGTCAGCCATCCGCCGTCCACAAAATGTTTCCGTACTGCTGCATTAAACGATGCATCCGTTGCAGGGTCAACACCACACAATCGCTTCAGACTATAGCGGATACAATTACGGTGGCGGTACTCGTTCACTTTCAAATTACTTGTCGCCTCATAGTCCGCAGCAATCTGTTCCCACGAAGCCCCGCACAGCGCAGCGATAGTGGCGCAAAATGCTCCTGTCCGATCCGACCCCAACGCACAGTGTATCTGATACGGCGCAGGATGAGCTTCGTCCAAGATGAACGTCACCACTTCCTGTATCCATTCCGCAAAACGCGCACTTCCGCTATCAAAGATAGCCGTGCTGTACGATGGCGTATGACCGTTGCCGGTGCCCACATACAGCACACGGTTATTGGAAATAATCGTCTTGTAGTAATCGGGGATAGTAACCGTATACGTCTTCCCGCCACACGTGTACGGATTCCCCGCATGACCGGTCATATCGCCCGAAAGCGCGATATCACACTGAATACCCGCCGCTGTTGCCAAATTGGCGACCCAATATAACCGCCTTTCCTCCGTCTCATATTCCGCACGCGACGGGTCAAAGGGATGGTAACTGCGGTAGAGTTGTGTTGTTGCGGGCACGAGACGCCAGTTCGCTATTCGCGCCTGCTCGGATGGCTGGGTCAGGTCGAAGTTTGCCAATTTATCCACCTGCTGCGCCTGCACACTGCGGCTATGTATCTCGTCAAGGTTATCCCCCGGCAGGGCAACAATCATGTTTACGCCGTTATTGTCAAACAGCAGGCGGCTGTCAACACCTGACCATGTGGAGTGCGCGCGGTCTGTGTAACCATCATTCTCCGCGTAGTTCTCGCCGTACTTGAAAATATTAAACAGAAACTCCGGCTGCCCGCTATTGCCTACATACTCTAACACAGACATCGGCATTGTGCGATAGAAGCAGCCGTCGTCCGAGAATCCGTTGAGACGGAACGCCTCGTTGGTTTGGTCCCAGGCACTCACAGAGCCATATACATACACCCGCGATACGGCAGAGCGGGACGTGTTGAACCGGCCTCCCGAAGTGGAGAATATAAACGTGATGGTCTGATTGGCTGCATCAAGCTTGTAGCAGGCGTTCTTTTCCGCATCAGTAAAGGAGACACCTTTATACCCATCCCCCAAGTATTTCAGCGACAGCGTATTGCCGCTTGCCGTGAACGAGAATCCCTGTCCGGCACTCGCTTTCAAGCCGGAGGTATAAACGGCATAGTGATTGGCATTACTGAGATTATCCTTTCCCCAAGTGCCTTTGCGCCACACGCTTCCGCCGGTTATAACCGCCATATATTCGGCATCGCTCCAGCCGGAAGAAGGTAACGCAGTGTACCACTTGCTAATCACACCGTTGGTGGTAGTTGCATCTGGTGCGGGACTCATCTCATAAACAGAGGCATAACTGCTGCCGCCATTAGCTGTTCCTTTGCCAATAATAAGCATGAAACTGTTGTCCTGCCATTGGGTTTCTGTATTCTCAAAATACATGTACCCGCCGCTGAAACTCCATTCCGCCGCAGCGGCAAATGCCCAGACCGTCAATCCGAATAATACGGTTCCTATTTTCCGTTTCATATTAGTGTGGTTTATACTATTGCTCTTCTTTTCCGCCCGCAAAAGTACTGCTTTTTTCTGATATGCACAAAAAAAGTGCGATTTTCTCGCACTTTTTCTGTATTCACAGGCTCCGAACCTGTAACCTGTAACCGAAATCAGCTTACTCCACTTTTCGGCCGTTTGCATCATAAACGTCATTGCCACGGATGATATACATCAGGCCGTTGACGAATACTTTGCGCGGAGCGGTTTCGCTGCCTTCGCCGCCTATGATATCAACCGACGTAGTCGCATTGCGCGGATCAATCTCCAACGCGAAGCGTCCTTCGTGCGTACCGGCCTCAAGCGTTACCGTGTAATCGGTCATCGCGAGGTTAGTATGCGTGTTAGCGACATTATCTATCAACGTCACGCTCATACCTTCCGTGCCTTCCGGCATCGTGAACGTATATTCGCCCGCTGCGCCGATGGTCACGCCTACAGGAACAACCGTCGCTTTGTCGGTCTCCAACGGCAGGCAGTTACCCGCAGCCTCCACATTCTCGCCGATGATGGTATAGAGATTCGTCGCTTGCGAGAACGCGCCATACATCATCTTGCACAGGTCGTAGTTGAAGTCGAAGTCCTTCGTTACCTCGTCATTGTCGCGCAGACTGATGTACGTATGGTCTTTCTCCTCACCATTCTGCTGCAATGCCAGACGGAACTCATAAACGCTCTTGTAATTTGCATTCCTGCGTGCTGCAACAGGTGTCGGCACATAAGCATTCACCGAAGCCCATTCAATGCTCGTGCCCGAGTATTGTACCATATAACTGTACATCGGTTTGAAGGTCATGGACGAACTGCTCATGATTTGCATCGTATTGTCATCTGCCCGCCAGGTATATACGTACGGAACAGAAGTCGTCCAAGCAGCAGGATTTTCCGGTGCTGTCGGTGCGGTACCTGTCCAGCTGGAACCGGTTCCATGACTTGCATTTGCATAACTCGGAACGCCAAGCACGTGCCAGTAGCTATCCTTGATACGGCGGTCTCCATCTGTGCCGTACGGGCGGTTGATCGCACACTTGTAACCGGTTTGATCAATGTTCACCGTCTTGCTGGTAGCTTGAATATTCTCAACCGTTGCCGTGGACGGGAAGTATAGATATACATTCTCTACACCATAGTTCCAAACCGGCGAATTCAGACCTAACTCATCCAAATCCAATGCCAGTACATAACCTTGGTTGGCTTCAAGTGTATATGTTCCCATCATACTCTTGGTCACAAACTTCCAGTTGGTCGGACTGTCTTTCCAGTAGCCCTTTTCGGCACGTCCCTTACCGTCGTAGTACTCGATAATCCAGTGTTTGCCGTATGTACCGAAACCGAATACCTCGCTCAACTTCACATCAAACGGGAAGGAAATGAAGAACAAGTCACGTTCCCACTGACTCAAAGCCGTGTTCTCATGTGTGCTTTCATCCTTGTTGTTCAAAATCCACTTATTGAACTTCATGGCACCATATACCGTCTTAACCTCTGTCAGTTTGCTACCTTCGCCGGAGAAGGTTATCTGCTGGGCATCAAGTTGATGCTTACGGATAATCATCACGTCTGCATCTACTTCAAACTCGGTTGTAACATCTCCGTCAGGTAACCACGCGCATACAAGGCGGTTGGTCTTGAAGTCATAAACTACACGTACTTTGTACTTATCATCTCCGGTACCGCCAATCAACTGATAGGTATTGTCTGTATCCGAACGGTCTCCCTCTTTACCATAGAAGTATTGCACATTCTTATCAAACTTGGCGGTCAGTTTAATACGCTCTAACGGATTCGCCTGAACGGTCGCCTCATATATCCAGTTCTGGTCATCGATAAAGTTCATCTCGTAGTCATTCAGACCACTCACTTTACCACCTCCCGCTGTTGTCAAGGCCTGGCCGCTTTCATTATACAAATGCTCATCACCTTCCAATACAAGGAATCTGTCGCTGACATTGGACGAGCCGCTTATATATGCACGTCTGATTTGGTTGGTATCGTAGTACCACATGAAGCGGATATTGGCTTCCTTCTCTATCCATTCTTTTGCATAGGTATCATTTACCAACGTATCCGAAATGCACAGGCTGTAGTCGTTGGCTACTACAAACTTGATGTTCGAGCCTGCATTGACGTGACGCATGAAGTAGTGCGAGAACGGGCCACCTTCTCCGCCATGACTGAGTGAATATTCCGAATATGTCATCGTATTGGCACCAGACGTCTTGTAGTTCGTCCAACCACCATCTGAAGCATCCGTACGGACATAGAAGTTGCCTGTATAACTGCCTGCAAAGGCTACTGTCGCATTGCCTCCTGCATCTTGGGTCACCTTGTAGTTGTAAATACCTTTTGCCGAGACACCCAACGTAACAGCCGTTCCGGCATCCCAGACAGGCTTACCACTGCCGTCAATGGAGGTACACGTCTGCAATTTGATAGACGGAGAAGAACCGTATGCCACGTAGAACGAAACCGTATCTATTGCACCCGCTTTCTTCTTAATTATACGCGAGGGGTGACTCCAGTTGGCACCATGTGCACCATTAGACCATGTAGCATTGTCTTTATATACCAGACGATAATCACCTGTAGATACCGGATATTCCACATTCACAACCGGACGACCGGTACCGAAGGAAACGGTAAATTCATAATCGCCGACTGCTTCTGTCTTAAGTCCACAACGTGTGCCATTCTCACTCGCCCCGTCAGTAGTGAAATGCCACGGCAAAGTCGTCGTATTGGATTGGATTGTACCATAGTTGGTGTACCACAAATCATTCGTAATCTTGGCATATTCTTTATGCAGCATAAAGCCGTAGGTCCAGCCACCTGTCGGGAAATAAACTTTCGCCTTGAACTCAAAGCCACCGGCCACTTCCGCCGTCAGCAGTACGGGCGTACCGCCAACTGCACTACCGCCCGAGCCGGAAACAAACGTATTGGCATAAATCTTATACCCCGGGTCAGTAGAGTTATACTTCATCCAGCAACCGGTGCGATAGTACGTACCACCGTTACGGGGCTCACTATCGCCATTGTAAGGAATGAACATGGTAGCCTTCGGGTCAAAGTCACCGCGTCCGAGGAACTCGCCACTATCAAAAGCATCCTTCTCTCCAATATTTCCCGTTGCAGCGAAGCCTGTGTTATCAAATGCGATATTCCATTTCCAATTGGCATAATTGTTACTGAGATAAGCCTCAGGGATTTCATAATAGAATATATCGGAGGTTCCCAATTGTTCCATCTTGTAATACGGTTTTCCATTATTGGATGGCGCATTTTCCTTACTGCTATTAAATCCGCAATCAAAGGTTACATACACATCATCCCAGCCGAGATTGTTCTTGAAATAAACCATTGGCTCTTCCGTGTACTCGGCGGTAATCGTTGTCATGTCAGACGCATTAACGGTAGTGGATTTCTCGGTTGGATCTCCGAATGTTACCTTCCCTTCTTCGCCACTCCATATAGAGAATGCATATCCCAATATCTCCGGAGCCTCAATTTCGGCGGCAAGTGAGGTAGCAGAAGCATTGACTGTCGTTGACGGACGTAGCACTATATCGCCACACTTATATTGCACCGTTACGGTATAGGTACTTTCGAACCGTGCATAGAGTATATGGTTGGAAGCCGTGCTGACAAGCGTTTCTGCAGTTACGCGCGTTCCGCCTTCGGAAGCTGTTGTGTACCAACCGGCGAACTGTCTGCTGGCATGCGTTGCCGTCGGTAACTCGCCGTATGCCGAAGCAAATGTTACTCCCTTGCTTGCCGTAGCACACGTACCGCCATTCGTCGTCGCATCAAACGTTACGGTATAATTATTCGGGGTATATTGCGCATAAACATCTTTTGCAGCATTGATTGTCAGTTGGTTACTTCCATTTACGCCTGCAGAAACATCTCCGTCTGCCGTGGTGTACCATCCCTTGAACGTATAACCACTGGCTGCCGTTTGTGAGAACGTAACCACATCATTTTTCAATACGTAATCGCCTGAATCGAATGCGCCACTATTGGTTCCCGTTGCCGATACACTTGCGCCACCCGTGCCGTAACCATAGTTGACGATGTACGCCGCAGGATAAGTAACGGTCATAACCTTAGTACTTGTATTGAATGAGAACGTATAATTGCCCGCATAATCGGTCTCTATAGTGAGGTTATTCTCATCCGAAGCATTCAATGTCGCAGAATTAGATTCGCGCGTCAGTGCGGTCGAGTTTTTGCTGTAATATTCAGCATTAAATATCGGTTTAAACGCGTATGTGCTATTAGCTGTAAGGGCAACTGTCTTGGTGACAGTTCCACTACCGGTCATTGTAAGGAAGTCAAAAGTTCCTCCTCCGGCAGTAGTCTCTATCATCAATGTCGGGTCAGCATACGGGCAGAGCATTTCGCCCATACGGTCACCCTGTGCGCCTTCCGTAGGATGATACCAATAGCACTTGTCAGCAAACGTATTTACAAAATCATCTGTTTGATTAGAACCGTTTTCACTAATGATGAATTTGCTATATTCCGTTGACAATGTGTAGGTATACCAAACGTAGGTCGTTCCAGTAATGGACGATGTCATTGCGATGCCTGGCCAATCGGCATTCTGCGCTTTAATGCCGTCACAATCATTCGCATCAGTCCATGCATAAATCTTTGGTACGGCACGTCCGACTGCGCTGCGCACTTGAATCGTGTTCGTTCCCGCTGCACGGGTAGTGATAGATTTGGAATTAGTGCTGACACCTGTACCGTGGATATTTTCTGCATACGCTTTTACGGTATATGCCGTTCCCGCCGTCAGACCAGTGATATACCCCCAAAAATAATCACCATCGTTGTTCTTGCACGTCATCGGATACTTTGTTTCTCCGATTTTGAATCCGACCTCTTTCATGTCTGTCGCATGGCTTCCATCACCTCCATAATTGGTAATGTGACCCGTGACGAAAATCATTGTCGTATTAACCATATAACTAGCATCGTCGCCTGTTGATACCTCAACTGTCGGATCGGTTACCGTAACGGATTGCAGGTTGCCCAATCTAAATGCATCTATATACCAATATGTATTTGGAGCATACGTAGATATGTTAACATTCAAATCGTTTGTCTGGACATTATTTCCACTATCTTGTTCCCCATTCTTGTTGAGAATGAAATTAGTCGCTTTTCCGTCTAATGTCACGGTATACCAAGAATCGCTGCCATTGTATTTGGGACAAACTGTGCCCGGCCAACTGCCGTTTGCTTCATCGTTGTATGTATAGATACTCATCTTCCCCCAATTCTGAACATCATGCACATAAATATCCCACTTTCTACCAATGATGCTTGTGTAGGTCGCCGTCTGCGTGCCGTTATACGTTATCTTTACGGTATATTGTTTGCTGATGTCGTCACCAAACGAAGGTGTGATACTGAATTCGTGCGAGTGCGTTGTCGCAGAAGTGGAACCACTCCATGTCGCAACCGGATCACCCGTTGCAGTTGCGCCGGCATATACATCATATTTGATAGTCTTACCCGATGTAACATTACCAACCGAAGCTGTCAGCGTAGAGGCATTACCAGAATAAACGGAAGTTGCTGTCCACGACAATGATGGTGGGAACGTAATTGTTACAGTGGGCGAAGCCGGAGTGGAATAGTCCACCATAATCTCATAGTCACCGGCCACATCGGCACATATTTGAACGTTATCGTTGTTGGTACTATGATTTATCATCGTTTGTGTTCCATAATCCCGTTTATATAGCCAATCATATGAGCAATTATCTGTATGCAATCCGAACCATGTATTACCCGGACTTACGACTTTAAAGTTGTAACCGGCATTTCCGCCTTCCGGATTAGTGCCAGAAATCGAAACAGTATAATAGCCTACATCCTCTGTGGAATGACCAGACTTTTTGGTAAGTGCTAAACGTTGGTTCCAGGTGTCATTCCCAAACACACTACCACCACATATAACCCATCCTCCGGTTGACAAATCCTCTGTATAATTGGCGGTAATCGTGTAGATTCCGCTTGATTTAGTTTTAATGGATATAGGACTCGATGAGGTTGATGTTGTGGCTGTAATTCCGGATTCAACAGTCCAACTACTAAACGTATAACCACTAATCGCAGGTGCTGAAACTTCACTTGTTGTTACCTCACCGACATTACTTTCAGTAGTGGAGTTCTTGATAGTTGTTTCTCCGTATTTATATTGAACCGTAACATTGTGTTTCGTCTCTGCGAAGTTCGCCGTTACAGTAGCTGAACCGCGGGCGGTCATAGCATATACACCCGTAGCTGCATTCGTCGAAATTTCACCATCACCCGTTTTGGTCCAGTTAACAAAGTGATAACCGTTATTTGCTTGCGCGTAAATATTTAAGTTTTGTGCAGTATTAATGCCTGTATATGATGCAGAACTCCCCCAGGAACCACCGTCTTTCTTGACTTGTCCATTAGCCCCCGCTACAATATCCAGTTGTCCGTTGGGCAGTGCTTCGAAGTTCGCTGTCACAGTTGCTCCTGCTGAAGTGGCTGTTATCGTTGTACTTGCCGCACTTTCATCTGCGATGGTGACATTCCCTGATTTCGTCCATCCGGTAAAACGATAACCACTTTCCGGAGTGGCTGTAATGGCACAATCAGAGGTAACATATTTTGCCGTTACGGTAGTACTCGTCTGATTGCTCATGACTTTACCCATCGTACTGTTGGCAGTCTGTACAGTAACTGAATATGTTTTTTCAGTCCATTTGGCATAAATAGAGACATTATCTGCTTGATCCCAAACATGTGCACTAGCCATAGAACTATTATAATATTGTGTACCACTTCCACCTGTGCTCGCATAATAACCGCCAAATGTATAACCTGTTCTACTAGGTGCGGTTTTCCCGCTTGGCATATTGGAACCATATGTGGCTGTGACACTGGCTGTACCATTGGTTGCTCCTTGACGATCTAAAGTGACTGTATATGTTTTAGCCGTCCACTTTGCAAAAAGTTCCGTGTCCGCAGTTACTTTATCTGTGCTGAAGTTCCAAGCATTAGTGCAGCCCGTCTCCTTATACCATCCGCCGAAAGTATATCCTGTCGCCGTTGGCGCAGGCGAAGGTGTTGTAGCTAAACCATTATAGTAAACATTCTGGCTACTAATCGCTGAACCATGAGTCTTCATATTGAAAGTAACGGTAAGCGTTTTTTCAGCGAGGTCTTTTTTGTTATTTGCTCCATCAACGAAATAATAACTTCTTCCTTCAGTATAATTACTTGTGGTCAAGTCATTCGTTTGCGTTCCGCTGCCATTATTGAGAATGAGGTTGCCTGCTCCAGCCAAAATATCGATTTGATACCAATTGCCTCCCAAAGAAGTTACACCTCCAGACCCCGGCCAACTGCCATTCCTATCGTCTGAATACGTGTAAAGATTCATGGTTCCCCACGAAACGTTGTTATACACATAAATGGTCTTTGCAATCCATCGTGCATAGAGAGTGGTATTGGCCGTAATGCTGAATGTTGCTCCAGGAGCGTATGTCGTTCCGCCACCATTTTGGGCGGTCATCCAACCATCAAAAGTACATCCGGTCTTGACCAAACTGCCGGTATTCCCTAAAACGGTTACTGTACTTCCTGATGTATAACTGGTTCCATCTGTTGGCACAGAACCACCGGTCTTTCCGTTGTCGTTGTAAGTGACTGAATATGAACCAGCAGCACAAGTGATGACAATATTTCCTGTGGACGAATTGTATGTAATGGTTACTGTTCCGGTTCCTGCTGGCTCAAAACAAATGTTACTTCCATCATTGCTCTCAGCATGGGGAGAACAATTTGTACCACTAACCTTATTGCTATATCCTACACCAGTCCACGTACCACACACAACAATTTTAAAGCGGCAATCTGTTCCACTTGTTACAGAAGAAGATGTCCAAGTATATGTACCATCACTATTATTTGTCATTGAACCGCCACTATTATTCCAACTACCGAGTCCGCCCCATGAGTTTCCTGCAATACACATGTCGGGATAAGATGGTGCATCTGGATTTACCGTGGTAGCATAAACCTTACTTCCATTATACACTATATACCAAGTGCCGGCTTGAGAACAACTAATATTGTTCCCGTCTCCATTCTGGGCTAATGTAATATTACCTAGACTATTATCAATATGACTCAAGTTTTTATCATTATCCCAGTTGCAGCCATTTTGTACCTTAAACTCGCCATTACTTGTCGCCGTATAATAATAAGTAGAGGTGCTGCCGACTTGGGTCATGGCAGTACATCCCCATGAGTTCATAAAACCACGAACATTTGGAGTGTCAGCATACATTTGTACTATGCCGACTAAGAGCATTACTCCTAATAATACAAGTGTTTTCCACTTTTTACAACTCCCGCAGAGTTGACTTAATAATTTGTTTTTCATAATAATTTTATGTTTATAAGTTAATATTCCTTCGTTTTCAATGGTTATATTTTTTTCTTGTAAGCACAGAGCAAATCGATGCCCTCTGCCCTAAATACTGTCAGATGAGGTTAATCAAGATTTTCCAACAAACTATCCAAGTCTTCCATGCGTTCTTGATAATCCTCGTCGGACTCAAATCTACTTCTCTCCCTACTCATGTCGGAGTAATCATCTCCCTTTCTAAAACCTCTTGCCATATTGTTTTGATTTAGCTTTTCCTCACAATATTTTTCAGTTCCTCAATATGCTGTTGCCAGTAATGTTTCACTTTATAATAGCCGTCCTCTCTTGCCCAACTTATGATGGATAGTTCTGTTTTTGCAGAATCTTTTGGCAGATTGGCGACGCAGTTTTCCTCTAACTCCGCAATCAGTTCATCATACTCTTTTCTCCATGATTTGTAGATGGCTCTTATCTGGTCTGTGCTCATGGTATCCGTTGTCCGACCATCGTACAGACACTTCTTCTGCTCATCATCAAGAACCTCTTGTCCTCTTTTGATGAGTTCCTCCACCTTATTTTTCAAATCGATTTCAATCATTTCCGTTTTTTATATTTTTCCCTTCTCTCGCTCTTCTCCCGCTCATCTCTCGCTCGTCGCTCGGTCATTGCTCGGTGTAGCATGATCCTTTTTTGCGTTTTATATTTTTCTTGTCGGTTAGTTGTATGTCAAAAGTGTTCTAAAAGTCATCTTCTCGGGGACAAGGAGTTCTATGTTCACTTCGTTCACTCGCGCCGCGCACTTACTCCTTGACTGTCCACCGGACACTCTGCGGTGCGCTCTTTTCGCTTCATCCCGTGATGGTCATGTTCTTATCTTCACTTTCGTTGCGTACGATTATTTCTTATCTTCACTTTCGTTCCGTACGATTATTTCTTATCTTCACATTCGTTACGAACGATTATTTCCCAACTTCACGCTCATCTGTATAAACTTTAAACTTTCCACTTTTCTCTTTCAACTTTCAACTTTGATTACCGCCATGCACAAAAAAGCGGTAACTCCGTTAATCAGTGGAATTACCGCTTATTTTGATAAAAGCAAACCGCTTCTACATGTTCATATCTTTGATTATCTGTTGCAAAAACTTGTCACTAACGTTCGCGACATCCGCTTTGTCATAAATATATAGAAGTGCAATAATCATCTTTTCTACATCAATATTCACGTTCATCGTAATAACTCGTGCACCTCCGGCCTTGCCGCGTCCTTTAGACGAGATTAGCATTCGAATCTTACGTACCCCTCCCCCTAAATCAACACCCTGCCATGGATCTGCCCTAAGACTATCCATCAGCAACAATAAATCTTGCTTGAATGAGGGATAACGTTTAGCCAGTCTTTTCGCTTGACGTTCAAAGTCCGGCGAAGGACGAAACTCATACATCATTGCTTATCCTCCTCAATTATAATTCGCTGAGCAATGCGTCCATCGTACGGAACGCCATCTTACCTTCGCGGAATGCTTTGCCGTGCTCCATTGCGGTGCGAAACTCATTCTCGAACTGTTGTTGCTTTCTTGCCCGAGTACTTGTCTGCACCGGGGTAATGGTAAACACCCCTAACGATTGGATATAATCCATAGCCAATCTCGCAGAACGATTTCGAGGATTGTATGTCACCGTTGCAGTCATAATAACCTCCTTGCTTATTTTTACTTTTGACGTTGCAAAAGTACTGCTTTTTTGCGACATGTGCAAATATTTGAACAAAATTTTGTTGTTTTTTGCTCAAAATCGCATTTTTTCGGTAATTCCACTATTTCAAAGGTCGTTTTGCCTCGGTTTTAAGCCCGGAGGCGGGGGCTGGATTTCTATATTCTATCCTCTCGGTAAGGTCAGGGTAACCTCAAGGTGTTTATTAGAAGCCCTTTGCGGCTTTCCACTTTCCACTTTCCACTTTCCACTTTTTGCTTTGGCACACTTGGCACAGTTGGCATACTTTTCTGCAATCGGACGACCCGGGAATATCGGGTCGCCGAGGTTGTCAAAACATCTCGGTCGTCGGATTAACTATGCCGTCACGCCTGTTTGGTGCGGCGAAGCGTTATCGCTGCGGCGAAAAGAACGGCAAACAACAGCAATACCAACGGTTCGCCAACCGGATAATCTTCCGATTGGTTCGCCTCACCCGGCGTGTCAAAACCCTTGCGGATGCCAGGTTTGTTGGCGCGGCCGGTGCCTTCAGAAGACGGATTATAAGCATCCGACGGCACCTCATCCGTTCCGACCGGATAAATGGTCGGCGAATAGGACGAATAACCGGTTGTTTTCGTCTGCTCCATCGCACTCGGCGCCACTACAAACGGCCGTCCCTCCGCGTTCTGCGACCACCCGAACGGGCTATTATCCGCACTTGCACGGCTTGCCCCGCAGGGCATTACCAACAGAATCATCGTTATCATCCACACACCTGCACGCCATACGCCCAACGCATGACTTTTGCTGTTTTGTACCGAGCCCGCGGCTCTTGATGTAACTGCTAACATAATATTCTCGTTTTTCATCAGTATGATTATTTAATCGACCCTATAAGAAGGCATGCTCCGACACCAAATCCACGGCGCCACAATGCCCGTTTTACACCCCCTATTACGGGAGCATATAAAATTATCGCGGCAAAGGTACTACATATATTTCATATATGCAAATTTTTTACCCCAAAAATCTTTTTTTACGTGTTTTTGCCTCATTTCGGACGAAATAAACGCCGCAAATGCCCCCTTATATGGTCGAATAGCGGGACAAAGTGGAAAGTTGAAAGTGGAAAGTGGAAAGTGGAAAGTGGAAAGAGGAATATAGAAAAGCAGCGGCTCGCTGCTGAACAACGAGCCGGAGAACATTGACATACTGAAAACAAATAGACAATTTACAAGAACGGAGTGAAATACACCGGTTTTTTTGCAAATCCGCAAATTTATTTACAAAAAAATGCTATAATTCCGTAAATTTATACGACTAAACACTATATAAATCCGCGAAAACGCATTTCTCAAGTTTGTTTTCAGTATGAAAAGAGTTCTTTTGGAAGATAAGAGATAGTGATAAAACGCAAAAAAGAATTAACTGAAAATCAAAAACGTTGATAATATTAACTTATAAACATAAAATTATTATGAAAAACAAAATCTTAAATCAACTCTTCTCGAGTTGCAAAAAGTGGAAAACACTTGTATTAATTAGCCTGCTCCTCACCCTCGGTGTGGGACAGATGTGGGGCGTGAATTATTATTTCCGCCATTGGGATGCGAATAATTCTACTCAATTGGTAGACCGCGGCAGTAGTATATATTCATCGTACTTCATTTTAAGTGGTAATATATCATTTAAAATTTCCGATGCTGATTGGACTAACGCCAATACATTTGGAAAAAGTTCATCAGCCATCAGTTTGAACTCGGAATATTCTTGTGCGAGTACGGGTTCTGATTTTTCATTGAACTTTTCCACTAATCGTGCATACTTGGTTCGACTCAATGCATCTGCTTCTACAAAGAAACTTCTTATTTCGACCTTTGTGCCGGATGCAGCGGCTCCTAGCGCTGTGGTTAGTGGAACGAATGCGATGTTTTATATCCAAGGATATGAAGGTTTGAATTACCTTGTCAATTCATCCAAAACACAAGCAAGCACTTCCACTCCGATGAACTATACTGGTATTTCTTATGTAAATACAGCGAAAAGCAATCTGTCTACATATGACAGAATATCAAATAATCCTGGAGGTTGGAATGGAGATGAAAACGCCAACATAAAGTCAGCGGCTGGAGGTGAACTATTTAATCGTGACGGTTCCAAAACAGCTGCTAAAACTGCATCAACAACAGCATCTGTATCTGGTAGCACATTGAGTATTTCGACCACCACAAATGCAACTACTGGCGTATATGGTAGTTTGCCCTTGTACATTCAATATTATATTGACGACACATTTGTCGGAGTTACATATAATTCATCTACAGCAAGTTATGGTTCTATTCCGGCAGGAGGCGCAACTGCACGTGCTTCAACATATAATATATCAAGTCTTTCGGACGGAACGCATACATTAAAAACCATATTGACAGATGGTATTATTTTCTGGGTTGCTGATACAGACGAATTTGCGATTTCATCAGCTACCGCCACGCTGACATATCATGCCAATTGGTACACAACAGGAACAAGTGGAAGTGTGCCGACTGCTCAAACAGTTGCAGTTGGTGCAAATGCGACGGTTGCGGGGAACGGCACTTTAGCTATGACAAATTATACATTTGCGGGATGGAATACAGCGGAATATATTACCGGTACCGATTATGCTGCCGGTAATAGCATTACGATGGATACAAATAAAGATCTTTACGCAAAATGGACGCGAAGCATAACGCTGAATCAAAACGGTGCAACTACGAATGGTACAACGAGCGTGACAGGTACCTATAACTGCGCCACATTACCATCCATCATTAATCCGAGCAAGACTGGTTATGACTTCGGAGGTTGGAACACGGAAAATGATGGTTCGGGTAATCTTGTTATCAATACAAGTGGTGTGTTGCAGTCAAATGTTTATCATTGGACTGACCAAACAACACCGAGTAACAGATTCCAGAGAAACCCATCTAGCACCTCCCCCCTTTATGCATTATGGACTCAAACCGTAACGCTGAAAGCAAACACGGCTAATCATGGTTCGGGTAGCGATGGATCTGCTACGATTATATTGAATGCAACTGAAAAATCAAGTATTACACATTGTACACCTGCTTCGGGATATAAGTTGGATGGTTATTACACCGATGCAACAGGCGGTACAAAAATCTTGAATGCCGATGGCTCTTTTGCAGCGACGAACATTTCCGATTATATTACTTCCAGCAAGTGGACGAAGGCGGGTGCTACTACGCTCTATGCGCAGTATGAGCCATTACCAAAGGTTTATCTCAAGAATACGATGAACTGGGAAAATGCGTATGTGACGTTCTATAAAGCTGAGTATTGGGATGCTTCAAACGGAGCCGGTTCTTCGACTGCAAGTGCAAACTATGCAGCAGGTCCTGTAGCGATGACATATAACTCTGCCACAGGTCTGTTTGAATATCAATGCCCGGATAATTATACATATACTTATGCTTGCTTTACCAAGGACCAACAAAATAATTACGGCAATTTCTGGGATACAGAGGCCATATATTGTAACAATAATCTTCAGTACAATAAAGTGATTGTAGTCGCCCGTGAAACAAATACAATGTATAATAGTGATCATACAAAATATTATACCGACAAAACAAATGGTAATATAGAATTTGTTGCACTTGCTTCGGGAGAAGGTACCGGTTGGTTCTTCCCCGGTGACTGGAGCAGTTGGGAGCCTAAAAATAATGAGGGCGCTTGGAACAGCACAAATGTTCGGTGGACGAAGTCATTATTAGCAAATACCACTTATGAGTTTAAGGTTTATAACCATGGCGTCTATTATGGGAACTCGGGAACCTATGAGGCTACCGGTTCAAAGACATTTACAAATGGTGGTGATAACTGTAAATTGAAGACTACTCTTGCCGGTACATATACCTTCGATTATAATACTTCAACCAATAGTCTAACAATCTCCTATCCGGCAGTATATGCGGTGTCAGGTAGTTTCAATAGTTGGACGGAGGAAACTAATTTATCCTTCTCGGGTAATGATGGTACATATTCTGTAACTATTGATGGAAGTGGCACAAACTATGAGTTCAAGGTATTAGATAATGCTATTTGGTATGGTCATTCAAATAAAACTTTCACGGCTACTGAAAGCAACGTTTCATTAGCGTCTAATAGTAATAATATAAAACTAAAGGCAGATATCTATCCGAGTGGCAGTTACACTTTCAGCTATAATAAATCTACCCATAAACTGGGTGTAACATATCCGACGAGTTATACGGTTACCTTTGGCAAACGGACAGGAGGTAATACGGCTACCGCGAAAATCAATAATACCACAGCATTTAACACTGGAACAAAAATCGCTTCCGGAACAAGTGTAACATTTGCACAAACAGCTATATCAGGTTACACATTCGAAGGTTGGTACAACCAATCTTCAGGCGGTACCAAAGTTAGCTCGTCGTCGTCTTATACGACCACAATCTCTGCAGCGACAACGCTCTATGCTAATTATACGGCAAATCAATACACCGTAACCTTAAACAAGCAATCAAGTGCCGAGGGACACGGAACGGATGGTACTTGCGGAAACCAAACAGTTACATATAATGCTGTTCCGGCAACAATTACTCCGTCAACCTTACCTACAGCGGCTAACGGGTATGCCTTTATGGGCTTCTATACTGCAGTTAGCGGTGGAGGTTCGCAGATTATTCTACCAGATGGTACCTGGGCTGCTAATGTGACAGGATATACCGGTGCTGGAGGTAAATGGACAAAAGTCGGTGGTGTAACATTGTATGCGTATTACAAAAAGGCGGAGGTAACTGGTATTACACTGGATCCGGTGGCAGTAGGAACAGATATTACAGTTACTGCGACGGCGACGATAGATCCGACACCGACCGGTTCGACCATCGTTTGCTGGCGCTTACTGCATGACAACGAAAGTCCAATAGAGACAACCTTTACGCCGGTTACTAACACGCCCGCTTCGCAAACATCGGTAAGTTTCACCAGTCCATCAACGAGTGCCTGGTATAGAATAGAAGCTAAATTACGTACGGGCTCTGCGTGCGGTGGCGGAACAGAACTCAATACATATACTTACAGATTCCAAGTGGCCGGAACTCATACTGTCACAGTGAACTACACGTGCGGCAGTGATGAAATTAAGACTTCAACCAGTGTAACAGCAAATCCGATAGACTGGTCGGATGATATTACCGCTCCGGACATTTTCGGTTATACGTTTGCCCGTTGGGATGCCGGAACGGGTGTGACCATCAAAGATGGAACAGGTGAAGATTTGACGACTTCAACATCAGCAACCATAAAGATTAAAGCCTCTTATAACGGTAGTCTCACGGCTGTTTATACGCAGAAGAACATCGTGTACTTCAAAGATAATCTAGGTTGGACGGATCCGGACGATGCTGATGCACATATCTACGTAAACCTGCTAACATCGGATTATTGGGATACCAATAACGGTTCGGGTAACAATAGTCGTTCCAATCGAAATTTGGAGATGAGTCGTGTTCCAGGAGCCAGCGACATTTTCTACTATGAGTACGGCAATAAAACAACATCAAACTATATATCCTTCACTAAAGAAAGTATGGATAATTATAATAGTTTCTATCAGGCAGCACCCAATGTGGCACATGTAGTCTTCCCCAGTCGCTCTTTGGATGCTTTGGGTACTGATAAGGCTACAGGACTTGGATTCTATGCCAAGACACCTATGTTCGTTCCGCTGGCAACTCAGACGCCTGCAATGAAGAATAGTAATCGTGCAGAATATTACAATGATGGTTACTGGACTAAGTTCACACCGGGTACAGGATATTCGCTGGATATCTATCAAAGTAATGGAAGTACACATGTTAAAATTGTTGAATTCACATCTGCTGATGATTTGATGCCGATGAAGGTTGTGACCGAATTGGAAGGTAATCATACGTATAAATTCCAATTGAAACGTGACGGTGATGTATATTATGGAAATAGTGGCACAATGACATATACGGATCATGGCCAAAATACTCCATGGGAATTTAATAACTCTCCATTCAGTATGTGTACCATTGTAACCAATGCCGCCGGCGATTACACCTTCAACCTGAGTTTCTCACCCAATAACGGAGGTACTAATAACCGCTTGCGTATAGAAGTGGATTATCCAGTAGCGACAGGAGACTATCGATTGATTTATGACGATGCTGTACAGACTAATTACAAATCTTCGTTTATCATTCCGAAGAAGAATAGCAGCACGGCTATCGTATCGTTCTTTGTGCGCAAGAATTCAACTCCAGATTTGCGTATCCAACAAGCGACAGTTGCAAACGATGGTACTATTACATGGAACGAGTATCCAACTTCCGGAACTCCAACCAACCAGATGACAGATGCTATCAAAGCAATGATAGAATCTACTCCGGGTGTATATAACTTCAACTTATCCATGAACGAAAGCGGAGCATTAAGTGTAACAAGTGCTGAAAAATACACAGGTAACTTCTATATTCGTACCGACTGTGCGAATAGCAAGTGGGATAACTACCGCACGGATCCGGATCATTTGATGACCTATTCGGAGTACTCCATTACGCACGGCGGTTATTCGCACTACTATGCTCACTGGGTAGATGCCAGTGTAGCAGGACGCAAGAATGTGAAGTTCTGTATTGCCAATGATTACAGTCCGTCGATTTCAGATACCTTGGCTTGTGAGACGGCTTCTGATGAATGGGCTAATATTGCAAATTATATTACAGAAGGCGGCGACTTGAAACGTAATGCGAATGTACGTTTTATGTGGAATCAGGCAGATAACACTATCAAACGTGCTTACATTGATGGTGCACAGGATGATATCCATTCCTTCCTTGAGTTACTCAGTGCAGATCACAAGATAACAGATGCAGGAGGTACAGAACTGACTGAAGTTTCCTTCTCTGATAACGAGAACTGGATATATGAAGCCAATATCAAGGCGCAGCCGAATGCAGCCATCAAACTGAAGTCCACGTGGGGTGAGAGCAGTGTGATAGAGCAATACTTCGTTGGCACGTCTTCTACAACGGAAAAGTTGATAGGTGGTAGTGGTGAAGATTGGTATAGCATACGTCTGATCTATGACTTCAAGACGAATCGTCTGGTAGCCGCTTATTTGCCAAGTGGTGATCTTTCCGGAGAAATTGATATCGATGCAGACGTAATGTTTATCCGCGAAGCTCAAGGCGATATTGCTCAACTGACGTTTAGCGAGGGTGGTACAGTTAAGGACATTAAGACTGCTTACGGCGTAATGAAGTTCAGCAAATGGACGTTGAACAATAAATCCAAAGAAAGCGGTCACTCTCCGTTAAGTCCACAATTATCGCCTCACCAACGTGGTAACTTCTATATTTCCTTCCCATTCCGCGTTAAACTGAGCGAGGTATTCGGATTCGGCACATACGGCACGCACTGGGTAATCCAATACTATGACGGTCAAAGACGTGCAGATGAAGGATTCTGGGCGGAGTCGTCCGGCTTCTGGACATTCGTTTGGGATCGCAAGGACTTCTATTTGGAACCGAACGTGGGCTATCTGTTGTTATTGGATTTGGATTTGTTTAAAGAGTCTTCGGGTGTCTGGGGACCGGAAAGCAGATCAGACCAGGTTGAACTATTCTTCCCGTCATACGGTGACATGCCTGATTTGACGGGAGCGGATGTGGTGGTTAATGTGCCCGCACATGAATGTAAGATTGACAGGTCAAAGGATGCGAGCGGTAATCCGACCGGCCTACCGGATACCGGAAATCCGAGTACGTCATATAACCGTAAGGTGTTTGATAGTCACTGGAATATAATGGGCGTCCCGACGTATGTCAATACAGACGATGTTACCTTTGCAAGTACAACGTGGACTGCAACTAAGCCCGACTTCCTTTATACTTGGAATATGGAAGATAACACATTATCAGCACGTTCCGGATCAAGCTTTGAATACCACGCGATGCATTCATATATTGTACAATACTATGGTGATGTTACTTGGTCTGCAAAGAGCGGATCTGCATATTCGTCACCCGTAGCTGCCCGTCGCACATATATGGACAAACCGCAAGAGGTTGAGTTCCGTCTCGAAGTACAACAGAACGATAAGATGGTTGACCAGACGTTCGTTAAGTTGAGCGACGACGAGGAAGTAAGTGCAGGCTTCTCATTCGACGAAGATATGACAAAGATATTCAACTCCAGAAATGCGAATATCTACACCTTTGTTGAGAATATGACCGTTGCGGGTAACACCATGCCAATGGACTTCGAGAAGACAACCATTATTCCTGTGGGTGCAGAGATTAAGGCTGCCGGCGAATTCACCTTCTCTATACCGGATGGAACAGAAGGCATTGGTGTAACGCTGATAGATAATGTTCGCGGCACGCGCACAAACCTCGCATTGGGTGATTATATCGTTGAACTTGAAGCCGGAACATATAATGACCGCTTCGTTCTGGAGATTTCACCGATAATGAACACTCCGACGGATGTGGAAGGGGTTACAGGTGACGGGGTACATGCTACCGGAGTTCGCAAAGTGATGGTTGACGGAATCCTATACATCGTCAAGGACGGCAAAGTATTTGATGCCCGCGGCTCACGCGTGAAATAATGAGTGAATGATTGAATGTTGAATGTTTAATGAATGAATATTGATATGAAAACAAGAATCAGTATAATCGCATTATTGAGCGTGATTGCAATAAGTGTTTGGGCACAGAACAATGCCCCTGCCAATAGTAAAGTCAATGACGATGTAATCTGGAGCACGCAGCAGCGAATGTATAGCGGTTCGCAGTATGTAGGACCGGTATATGAGCCTTTCGGCAATACAGTTCCTTCGGAAGAGACAGAAGTCGGCTCTAATTTCAGATCATCATCGCATGGAGGAGTGCGCAAAGGTTTCGGCGGAGGTGCCGAAACCGGACAAGGTCCTTCGCCGGTTGGTGATGCGGTGTTGCCGCTGTTGGCAATGGCGTTGCTGTTCGGGGCAGTGGTTTACCGGAGGAGAGTGAGACGCGAGGCATAGAGAGAGAGGACAAAAAAGCACACTTTTGAGGTGTGCTTTTTTGTTGGGGGGATAGGGGACTAGTGGTTATCTTTGATAATTTTCCCACTTGGTGTTGCGCATGTCGCCGGATTTGAGGAACTCCTCGTGCATGGCAAGGGCACAACTGAGGACGTGCGGCGTGTGAGCCGTCTTCGCCATCGCAAGATACTCGTTCAGCAAAGGACGATACTGCGGGTCTACACAATTATCTATAATCGCGTGCGCGCGCTGTATAGGACTCTTGCCGCGGAGATCTGCAATACCATGCTCGGTGATGATAATCTTCACGGAGTGCTCAGAGTGATCCAAGTGACTAACCATCGGTACAAACGCGGAAATAGCTCCACCCTTCGCCGTAGAAGGCGTAGTGTAAATGCTGACATACGCGTTGCGGGTGAAGTCGCCCGAACCGCCGATACCGTTCATCATCTTCGTGCCACAGACATGCGTCGAGTTGATGTTACCAAAGATATCCGCCTCAAGAGCCGTATTGATGGTAATGAGACCCAAACGACGTGCGACCTCGGGGTTATTGGAAATCTCCTGCGGACGAAGCACAATCTTGTCGCGGAAGAAATCAATATGATCCATGATATGCTGCAGTTTGTCTGCACCAATCGTGAGCGAACAACCCGAAGCGAACTTGATACGTCCTTCGTCCATAAGACCTACTACGGAGTCCTGAATGACTTCGGTGTACATCTCGAACGGCGGGATGTGTTTGTTCTCACCAAGTGCGCCGAGGACAGCGTTAGCCACGTTACCTACGCCGGATTGGATAGGGAGGAAGGTGGACGGGATACGTCCGGCTTTCATCTCAGCTTCCAGGAAGGCAGCAACGTTGGCGCCAATCTTCTCGGTCACTTCATCCAGCGGCGTGAACTTGCCGACCTCGTTCGGGCGGTTGGTCTTAACCACTGCAGCGAGTTTGGACGCGGGAATAGTGATGCAGTCCGTGCCGATACGGTCAGAGACATGATAGACAGGAATCTCGCGGCGTTGCGGCGGGTCTGCGGGCTCGTAGATATCGTGCATGCCGCGCATGGTAGCGGGCATAGCTTCGTTGAGTTCGACAATGACCTTGTCCGCCAAGCGGCAGAAAGTAGGCATATTACCCACGCCGGCCGTCGGAACGATTTCTACCATGTCGCCTTTCTCAACGATTTCGCAAGACTCGATGATGGCAAAGTCAGGCTTGGGCATAAAGCCGTAGCGGAGATCCTGAGCCAGTTCGGAGAGGTGCATGTCGAAGTAGTGTGCGCCCTGTGCGTTCAGTTCTGTACGAAGATCCTTGTTGCCCTGGTAGGGTGTGCGGAACTCGATGGCATGTGCGCGTGCGAGAGCACCGTCACAGCTGTCGCCGGTAGAAGCGCCTGTGTACATGCCAATCTTGAAGGGTTTGCCTTCGGCATGGAGGGCTTCAGCACGTTTGGCAATGGCTGTAGGAACATCTTTCGGTGCACCTGCGGGGGTGAAACCACCCATACCGCAGATAGCGCCATCGAAGACTAACTCTGCCGCTTCCGCGGCTGATACATATTTAATCATTTTATTATCTACAATTTTTTAATTTTCTCATTTTCACATTTTCGTATTTTCACATTTAATTCTCAGTTGATGATTGGGAAGGAATAATTCCACGTTTGGTTTTAAATGTGCTAATAGATTTTGTGACAATTTTACATAAATCTATACTTTCATTATAGAGTGGTTCTATCCTGGATTTAGGAAGCATTTCACTATCCATAATAATGCCCAACCAGTGCGTTGTTTCATCAATCTCTTCCTCAACAATTTTCAATTTATTGACAAAGTCTTTTTCTGATTTAGCAATGCACGCTGCCCGATAGTTGGCGGCTGGTGATGTCCCGGAACGAATAATTTGTCGCGCAATAGCAAGCCCTGAGATTGTTTTGGGCATTGCATCTACCATCTTAATTATTCTCAAAGAGAATAAACGAAAGCGCTCTTTTAACTCATCCTCTTGCATCAGCTAAATAGGAAAATGAAAAAATGAGAAAATGTGAAAATGATTAGGCTTTACCGTCGGAACCGAGAACGTTGATGATTTTGTGTTTGTAGAGCTCCTCCATCAGGTCACGAGCAGGACCGCAGTATTTGCGCGGGTCAAACTCTGCAGGTTTCTCAGCGAGGACTTTACGAACAGCAGCTGTGAAGGCAAGACGGGAGTCGGAGTCGATGTTAATCTTGCAAACCGCACTCTTGGCAGCCTTGCGGAGTTGCTCCTCAGGAATACCTACTGCATCGGGCAGTTTGCCGCCGTATTGGTTGATCATGTCCACATACTCTTGTGGAACGGAAGATGAACCATGCAGCACAATCGGGAAGCCGGGCAGTTTCTCCATAACAGCATCAAGCACGTCAAATGCCAATGGGGGAGGTACGAGACGACCTGTCTTCGGGTCACGGGTGCACTGTTCGGGTTTGAACTTGTATGCACCGTGGCTGGTACCAATAGAGATGGCGAGAGAATCACAGCCGGTACGGGTAGCAAAATCAATCACTTCTTCGGGTTTGGTGTAGTGGCTCTCTTCTGCAACCACTTCGTCTTCAACACCTGCCAGCACGCCAAGTTCGGCTTCAACGGTTACGTCGAACTGATGGGCATACTCAACGACTTTCTTGGTGAGGGCGATGTTCTCCTCATAAGGCAGCGAGGAACCATCAATCATAACGCTTGAGAAACCGCTGTCGATGCAGGATTTGCAGGTCTCAAAGCTGTCACCGTGGTCGAGGTGCAGCACGATTTCGGGCTTCTCCCAACCAAGTTCGCGTGCATAAGCGACAGCACCCTCTGCGAGGTAACGCAGGAGTGTTCCGTTTGCGTAGTTACGCGCACCTTTGGATACTTGGAGAATAACCGGCGATTTGGTTTCTGCAGACGCCTTAACGATGGCTTGCAGTTGCTCCATGTTGTTGAAATTGAAGGCGGGAATAGCGTAGCCGCCTTTGATTGCCTTCGCAAACATCTCACGGGTGTTCACAAGGCCGAGGTCTTTGTAGTTTACCATAATTGTTAGATTTTTGATTTATAATTTGTGATTTATGATTTTTTGCTTGCACAGATAAAATAAGTGATAAGGGCAATATAAGCAGCGATGCTGACAATCTCGGCGCCAGAACCGGCTGCCCAAGCGGTGAGATAGCACTCTGCACCGCAGAATTTAACGAGGGCAGATACCACACCCATCAATGCGCCACCTGCGATGAAACCGCTTGCAATCAGCGTTCCCTTGTTATTACGCGCTTGCGCCAGCTCTTCGGCTTTATCCCCGTCTTGTTTGCGCTTGCGGCTCACGAGCCATGAGATTGCGCCACCTACAAGCAGCGGCGTGTTCAAGTGCAACGGGATAAACATTCCAAGTGCAAATGCCAGTACCGGTACCCCCATGAAGTTGAGGATAAGCGCCAAAACTGCTCCGGCGAAATAGAGCATCCACGGTGCCCCCTGTCCGGACATCAACGGCTCAATAACTGCTGCCATGGCATTGGCTTGCGGTGCCACCAAAGCATTGTCGCCCACAAAACCATAGGTCTTGTTGAGAATAATCATCACACCGCCAACTGTTGCTGCCGAGACCAGCGTGCCGAGGAACTTCCATGTCTCTTGCTTGGCGGGTGTCGTGCCAATCCAATATCCAATCTTCAGGTCAGTAATAAATCCTCCCGCCATCGCCAATGCGGTACAAACAACACCACCGATGACCATTGCTCCGACCATGCCGGAAGCGCCTTTCATGCCGATTGCCACAAAGACCACCGAGGCAATTATAAGCGTCATCAAGGTCATACCGGAAACAGGATTACTGCCGACAATAGCAATCGCATTGGCGGCAACTGTTGTAAACAGGAAGGATATAATTGCCACCACAAGGAAAGCTACCAAGGCTTGTACAAAGTTATGCAACACGCCTACCCAGAAGAACACCAACGTGATGAGCAAGGCTGCAGCAACTGCAAGAACCACAAACTTCATGGACAAGTCTTTTTCTGTCCGCAACGATGCCTGTGCCACGGCTTTACCTTTGCTTCCGAGTTCCTTGCCTGCCAGTCCGACAGCGGATTTAATCACTCCCCACGATTTGACGATACCAATCAGTCCCGCCATGGCGATAGCGCCGATGCCGATGTTTCTGCCATAGGACGTAAAAAGCACCTGCGGGTCAGTTTCCGCCAGTCCGGGCACGATGCCAAGTACAGGCAGCAATACCCACCACACGAAGAATGAACCGGCACAAATAATGGCGGCGTACTTGAGACCAATGATATAACCGAGACCCAAAACGGCCGCAGAGGTGTTAATGGAGAACACGAGTTTGAACTTCGTGGCAAGCATCTCACCCCAACCGGTCATGCGTGTAGAAAGACTCTCCGTCCAAAGTCCGAACGTGGAGACGACAAAGTCGTATAATCCGCCGATGCCTGCTGCCCAAAGAAGCGGTTTGGCTTGTGAGCCACCCTGTTCGCCGGAAACAAGCACCTGCGTGGTTGCGGTGGCTTCGGGGAAGGGATATTCGCCGTGTTTTTCCTGCACAAAATACTTACGGAAGGGGATTAGGAATAGTATTCCCAAGCATCCTCCGAGAAGACTGGAGAGGAACACTTGCATGAAGCTAACCGTAATTTCCGGATACTTTGCTTGAAGGATATAGAGTGCCGGAAGTGTGAAGATAGCACCTGCAACAATCACTCCGGACGAGGCGCCGATGGATTGGATAATCACGTTCTCACCAATGGCGTTCTTCCGTCGGAGGGCAGCAGACAATCCGACGGCAATAATTGCAATCGGGATAGCGGCCTCGAACACCTGTCCGACCTTCAAACCAAGATACGCTGCGGCAGCTGAAAAGATAACTGCCATAACGACTCCCATCAAAACACTGTAAGGTGTGACCTCTGCAAAAGAAGAATTTGCCGGCATAATCGGCTCGTATTTTTCGCCCGGTTTGAGTGGACGACCGGCGTTTTCTGGTAATTTTATTTCTGCCATAAGCCTACTTTTCCAAAATCGCCCGCAAAATTACAACAATTAATTTAATTATGCAAATTTATCGCGCAAAATTATAAAAGTGTAACTTAAATTTGCATATTTGAGAATTTAATTGTACTTTTGCGGCGAAATTCATTTCTTATGGGTAAAAGGCTGTTTTTGTTAGTGCTTCTTGCGCTATTGTGTATGGGTGTTTCGGCATCGGTTGTTACCTTGCGGAGCGGCAAGGTTGTTCGTGGCGAGATACTGGTTAATAATGCCGAAGTGGTTATCGTGAAGACGGTGGAAGGTGCCCGTTTTCAGTATCCGGCAGGGGAAGTGGAGTCGATAAAGGATGATGATAGCGAAGAGGTTGTGGAAGAAAATGCTGAAACTGAGAAAAAGAAGATTCACGGGAAGAAGACGGTGATTCTGCTGGATGTTGGTACCGGTGGCACAATTATCCCTCATACAAAGGGGGGTGCGTACGCAGGCGGTGAAGTGATGATTGGTTCGCGGTATGTCGGCACTAAACAGCTTTTTTTAGGCGGTGGATTGGGGGTGCATGCCACTATTACTCCGGATCAAACCTATACGTTTCTGCCACTGCAGGTGGCTATCAAAGTGCCGTTCCTCGAAGGCAAGCATTCTCCTTTTGTCGGTGCAGCAATAGGTTGCGGATTTGCACTCAGCAAGAAATACAGTCACGGTATATTCACTTATGCCCAAGCGGGCTACCGTTACAAATTCAATAACGGTTCAGCGTTGATGGTCGGGCTGAAGGCGCAGTTCCAGCAGACTAAAGCCAACGTGACGGAAATCATTATCGCCGACGATGGCAGTCAGAATGAGTATCTTACCTCCTCGGGGCTGAGTTTGTTTACGATTGGGGTTAATCTGAGTTTTGCATTCTAATGGGAACGATTCCAAGCAATAGGAAATTTGAGAAAGAGCAGCGCAAGAATCGCGTCAGTATCATGCTCAATGACAGCGAGATGCGTGCGTTG